>Ga0172380_10001369_pt1 | contig 42063 bp, 34 predicted proteins | sample Leawe162metaG_FD_119747 | JGI IMG/M metagenome (GOLD analysis project Ga0172380, IMG submission 119747) | Leachate microbial communities from a municipal landfill in Southern Ontario, Canada - Leachate well 162 metaG | ecosystem: Engineered > Solid waste > Landfill > Unclassified | place...
ATCCGTTGATATCGTGGGGAACACCAAAGGCGAAGGCAGCGCACTGGCCCAAATCTGACGCTCACACACGAAAGCTAGGGTAGCGAACGGGATTAGATACCCCGGTAGTCCTAGCCCTAAACGCTGCTCGCTCGTTCTGCGGAGTATCGACCCTCTGCGGGACTAAGCTAACGCGGTAAGCGAGCCGCCTGGGTAGTACGAGCGCAAGCTTAAAACTCAAAGGAATAGACGGGGACTCGCACAAGCAGTGGATCATGTGGCTTAATTCGTCGATAAGCGAAGAACCTTACCAGGGCTAGAAATGCAGCTGCATCCCAGCAGAAACGTTGGGAGCCTTCGAGGGTGCTGCACAGGTGATGCATGGTTGTCGTCAGTTCGTGGCTTGAGCTGTTCCCTTCAGTGGGGTAACGAACGCAACCCCCGTTGTCTGTTATATATGTCAGGCGAGACTGCCCCCTCACGGGGGAGGAAGGTGGGGATGACGCCAAATCAGCATGTCCCTCTGATGCCCTGGGCCGCACACGTGATACAATGGTTCGTACAGAAGGACGCAAGACCGTAAGGTGGAGCAAATCCCTAAAACGAACCTCAGTACGGATAGAGGTCTGCAACCGACCTCTTGAAGCCGGAATTGCTAGTAATCGTGGGTCAGCCATACCACGGTGAATACGTTCTCGAGTCTTGTACTCAGCAAACAATGTGTTCGGTAATTGTCAAGTCAAGTCTGTTAAAATCAGACCATCTGCGTGGCCGTAGATGTAGCGAACGAGCAGTCGATTAGCCGCGAGGCTTACGGCGGAGAGTTCTAGTAGCAAAGAGCAGCCCTCCTATGGAGACATAGAGCGGATGCGCGACCCATGCTAGGTGAGTCATGGGGAAGCGCTTAATAAACGCGAAAGAGTGGATGCAGGGAAATGAAATGACAACGACCCGAAGAGATCTCATGAGGTACGAGGTTACAAAAACCTCTTGAGAAGTCAGCAGTGTCATAGTACCGAAAGGGAAGGACACTACCGATAGTGGAACTATCGGACTCGCGTAGTACGGGAAATCCGTATGCTACGTGGGAACGCGAGATTACCTCAATCATCGCAATCCGCCCGTCAACTCAAGGAAGTTGGGAGTGCCCGAAATCTTCTCTCGTAGAGGACTACGGCAAGCTCAATGACAGGGAGTAAGTCGTACTGACATTCTGTCAGCGTTGCGACTCTTAGCGAGTAATCGCTTTGCACAAACTTGGCTATATGCTGGAAGACCTGAGTATCCCGCGCTACGCGGTATAATGAAAATTATGCCCGTGATAATGTGTCGGGTGCAGAGAATCAGCAGGGAAGGCCGCAGTAATGCGGAACCCTCAGAGACTACACGCCAAGCTCCTCAGTGGAGTATGCGGCAACGCATTGCCATTGCGTACCTTAACGGTGCGCTTGGTGACGCAAGCCGTAACAAAAGATCACGTATCCGTTACGCGCAAAAATATCCAGAATGGCTTGAGACTCTTCAGCGACTACTCGCTGAAATAGGATCGGCTTCGTGGATATACAGAGAAGGAAAACAGCGTCAAGTATTTATACTTGAAACATGTTGTCCCTATCTTGATTTTGCGTGTGATGCAGAACGTCTTGAAACGCATGATGAAAAGATTGCGTATATAAAGGGTTTCTTTGATGCTGAAGGTGGTGTGCCGCGTCGGGCAGACGCTAAATTCTATATTCAACTTGTCCAAAAGGATCAGGGGAAAATAGAAAAGCTTGCCCGAGTGCTCAGCACACTTAGCATTAAAACCGGAAAAGTACACAACCCAAGCGTACATGTTGATCCAGAATACTGGAGAGTATTCGTTTCAACATCATCGCACTTCGCGTTCGCGCGAATTATCGGTTCGTTACATCCGATCAAAGGACCGATTCTCCAAACAAGGATGAAGATATAGTCCGTGCCGCATGGCGACATGCGGGGAATCATGAACAAGGCACGGGTAGCGGAAGCTGCTCGTGGAACATATCCAATCGGAACCGAATCGCCCGAAAGGCAATTCATCCGTCGATCGTCATGTCGCAAGACATGATTGGGGAGTTAGTGGACGTCCCTAAACGCCACTCGGACGCCGGATAACGTATCCCGGTGCAGGGCTTGAATCGCTCAATTGACGATTCAATACTTGCGAATAGGCGGAACACAAGAGCGCACTCAACTCCTTACTTTTCATGAACACACAAAAGCCCTCATCGGAGGGTTTTTGTTGTCTTCTTGGGGCGCGGCGTGTTGCAATGCAAGCCGAGCGACGCACCTACGCCAGATACGTTGTTTGTTTTTATGACGTCGCAATTTATCTTCGAACGTGGAGGAGGTCCGAATACCGGCGGACTTTGTTTTAGGTTCTCGCGTGTTTCCACGGTGGACCATCAGTACCCTCACTATACCAAAAAGAGAGAGGGGAATGGAAACCTGTGGGGATTTCTGGTACTATCGCCTCACGCGCGCGTAGCTCAGCTGGTAGAGCATTCGACTGATACTCGAAAGGTCCTAGGTTCGACCCCTAGCGCGCGCACCCATCATTTCGTGCACAGACCTCGTACTGTAAAGAGGTGACATGGTCGTATACTGCATAGAGTATGAGAGACATTCTTATTATCGGTATTGCATGCCTTCTCGCCATAGCAGTAGGGGCGTGGTTGTTCCTGCTTGGTGAAAAACAAACACTTGCTCCTTCCTTGTCCCAAGGACCCGTTACATTTACGACCCTTGCCGAAGGTATGTATTCAGGAGAAGTCACCGAGCGCACCAACTATCGTATAAAAACCCAAGAAGAGCTTAAGGAGCTTTGGGATATGGTCTATGGTGCTGAAGGACCCATGGTTCCTTCGGTAGACTTTACTTCCTACGAAGTACTCGCAATCTTTGACGGCACGCACTCTTCAGGAGGCTATGCTGTGGAGGTAACCTCAATACGCGATACCGACCTCTCTCGTCTGGTCTCTATCGTACGCATTGCTCCAGGAGATACCTGTCTCACCACCTCCGTACTCTCGAGTCCCTTTGTACTTATCGCGGCACCACGCACGGCACTTTCTTTGTCACGTGATGAGGCAGTGCGTGTAGTGTCGTGTAATTAGTACACACGACCCTCGTCTTTTTGTACCTATTTCAGGTTCGGTCTTCCTGCGTTACGATGCCTTGATGGACGCATCAGGGTATTTTAAAAACAAGCGAATAACCGTCATGGGCCTCGGTCTTCTTGGAAGGGGTGTGGGCGACGCTCGGTATTTAGCCTCATGCGGAGCCGACCTTATCGTTACCGATCTTAAAAGCGAAGATGCGCTCGCGTCTTCGCATAAAGAGCTTGAACATTTCCCAAACATTCGTTTCGTGTTTGGCAAGCACCAGCTCGAAGACTTTTCAAGACGGGACATGATCCTCAAGGCTGCAGGAGTACCGAACGATTCTCCCTACCTCGTGAAGGCGCGTGAAGAGGGAACTCCTGTACGCATGAGCGCGGACCTTTTCGCCCAATATGCGAAAGTGCCTCTGGTGGGGGTTACCGGAACGCGGGGGAAGTCAACGGTAACGCACATGATTTATGAGATCTTGAAGTCAGCTGGAAGAAAGCCGGTATTAGGGGGGAATGTTCGTGGTGTGTCTACGCTTGCGCTTTTAGAAAGTATTAAGGGCGACGAAATTGCAGTGCTCGAACTTGACTCATGGCAATGCCAAGGCTTCGGAGAAGCAAGAATAAGCCCAAATATCGCCGTGTTCACGAACCTCATGCCCGACCACATGAACTACTATCACGGCAGTATGGAGGCATATCTTGATGACAAAGCGCAGATTTTTCTCAACCAGAAAAAAGGGGACACATTTATTGCAGGAGCGCAGGTTGCTGCGCTTCTCGAGGAAACATGTGGAGGACGGATGCCCAATGGTCCGATCGTGCCGGAGCAACTTCCTGAAGAATGGAAACTTACAGTGCTAGGTGCGCACAATCGCGAGAACGCATCGCTTGCACGTGCCGTCGCGGGGACGCTTGGTATTCCTGATACCCTAGTGCGGGAGACACTCGAGTCATTCTCGGCACTTGCAGGTCGACTCGAATTCGTACGAGAAGTGCGTGGCGTACGCATTTACAATGACACCAACTCCACTACACCGGAAGCTGCGCGCGCAGCGCTCGAGGCGCTCGACGAAGGAACGCACTCCACCATACTCATCATGGGGGGAGCGGATAAAGGACTCGACATGACACGCCTCATTAAAGACATTCCCAAAAGAACCAAGAAAACCATCCTTCTTGAAGGAACAGGGACCGCACGTATTCGTGCACTTATTCCAGAAGCTCCCGTATTCGGGAGTCTAAAAGAAGCGTTCGAAGAAGCCATGCGCGATACAGCGGCAGGAGACACTGTGGTTCTGTCTCCGGCATTCGCATCTTTTGGCATGTTCAAAAACGAATACGACCGAGGGGACCAGTTCATAGCACTTGCGCATGCGTATGTATAACCAAGACCATATTTTCATGTCGGGCATCGGCGGCATTGGCATGTCGGCGCTTGCGCAGCTCCTACATGCCAGAGGTGCCTACGTGACCGGCTCGGATCGTTCGCACAGCCCAACCACGACATTACTTCTTCAGAAGGGTATCGCGGTTGAAATAGGTCAAAAGCCAGAGAATGTACCTGTAGATGCCGTGCTCTTAGTGTATAGCGCGGCACTCGCGGAAACACATCCTGAGCGCGTGCGAGCGAGGGAGCTTGGCATTCCTGAAGTGAGCTACTTCGAAATGCTCGGTCGCGTCGCGAAAGATATGCGTACTATCGCCGTCGCTGGAACGCACGGGAAGACGACCACGACTGCGATGCTTGGGAAGATTCTTATAGATGCAGGAGTACATCCCTCGGTAGTAGTGGGGTCTTTGGTGGAGGAGTTCGGGGGAAATTATGTAGAAGGCAAATCCAATATTCTGGTGGTCGAGGCATGTGAGTATCAGCGGCATTTCTTACACCTTTCTCCTGAAGTTCTTGTCGTAACGAATCTAGAGTATGACCACACTGATTATTTTAAGAATATGCACGATATACAAGATGCCTTTCGTACGCTGATGGAAAAGACCACAGCAGCTATAGTAACGAATACACAAGATTCGAACATCACACCCTTGCTTTCCGGTCTTCGTGTGCCAGTGATTGATTACTTACAGGAGCCAGACTACGAACTGCAGCTTCTAGGGGAATTTAATGTAATGAATGCGCGTGCCGCCGCTGCCGCTGCACGAACGGTCGTTCCGAATATTTCCGACGAGTCACTCTGTACGTCACTCCGCATGTTTAGAGGTACATGGCGACGGCTCGAGTATAAAGGAAAAACAAAACAGGCGACGGATGTGTATGATGATTATGCACATCATCCCACAGCGATACGCGGCACACTTAAAGCCCTGCGTGCTCGCACTAGGGGAAAACTTGTGGTGCTGTTTCAGCCCCATCTTTTCAGCCGTACTCACGATCTTTTCGAGGACTTCGCGGCGTCGTTTCAGGATGCTGACGAGATATTACTTGCCCCCATCTATGCTGCGCGCGAAGAAGACGATGGGTTAGTTTCAAGCGAACGACTTGCAAGTCGGATCCGAGAACTGGGGGGGGACGCTCGCGCAGTGACTCTTGAGAGTATTGAAAAAGAAATTACTGGACGCACCCATAAGGAAGATATAATCATTACTATGGGTGCAGGTGACGTATACAAAGTCGCCGACATGCTCGTGAAATAACAAGCGGGCGGCCTAAGCCACCCGCAAGAGAGTTAATTCTTTATGCCAGAGTGCGTTAGCCCACGCAGCCAATTCTCGCGCCATCCAGTGGATTTCAAGCGAAGGAGTTTCTTCGCTAAAAATACTGATGTGACGCAGGTGTTCGCCAAGCTCTTTTTTTAGGAGCGCGGTCGCGCGAGGCAGATGCCACCACCTTGCAACGATAAACACTTCGTCATGAGAGGTCATGCGCTCTTTGAGGATGCGGCTAAAAGCACGCATCTCGCCAAGTGTACGAAAGCATTCGGTAGACGGAGCGCGTAGGATACGGTTTTCTGGTATTCCTGTTTGGTTTAGAAACCCAGCCATCACCTCTGCACCCCATACACTGTCTTTAGGACGGCGTCCTGCAGTAAGGCAGACCGTTGCAGTAGGGTGTGCTCGTGCAAGTTCTGCCGTCTTAAGACAAATGCGCGCAGTCGCACGTCCTGCAACGGGAGTGACGTGTTTTGAAAGATCAGCAAGTAAGGGAAGAATATACTGGGCCACCGAGCCCTCCCTCAATTACAGGTGCAATTCACCAGACACCATTTCACCTCACTTTTTAGGGAAAAGCAAGTTTTTCGTACGAGACCAAATAATTGCAGTGTAGGTCTGACAGTGGCACAGTAGGGGAATGGGAACACTCTCCATCGTTGCAACCCCTATAGGTAATCTCGGAGACATCACGCTTCGAGCACTTGAAACGCTGCGACAGGCGGACGCCATTGCCTGTGAAGACACCAGAGTAACCGCAAAGCTTCTTGCAAAGTACGAGATTCAAAAACCCCTTCTCATATATCACGCACAAAGCGGAAGGGTGGCAGGGGAGCGGGTACTTGCAGCGCTTGCTGAAGGGAAACGCATCGCGCTCGTGACTGATGCGGGTACTCCTGGAGTGTCTGACCCTGGGACTGAATTGGTGCGTCAGGTACGTGACCGACTCCCTGAGGTGTCTATTGAGGCTATTCCTGGTCCCTCAGCACTCACCGCAGCACTCTCCATTGCAGGGGTGCCTACCCATACATTTCTCTTCTTAGGGTTCTTGCCGCATAAGAAGGGACGAGAGACGTTGTTTAAGGAGATTGCGGGGGAAGAGCGTGCCGTAGTCTTTTACGAGTCCCCGCACCGCATCGAGAAGACCCTCGCTTCGCTTACCAAAACCATTCCGCAAGAGAGAAAGGTGAGTGTACTCAGAGAGCTGACCAAGATGCATGAGTCCGTTGTTGAGGGTTCTCCCGAAGAGATAGCAGAGTATTTTGGCGCACATCCTGACGAAGTACGGGGTGAGTTTGTCGTGATTGTGTCGCCCTGATAAACTTAAGGAATGAAACGCGCACATCTTCTCCTCACACTTGGCATACTTGTTCTACTTTCACCCTTTGTAGGCCTCCCGTACACTTTTCTCATGTTCCTTCTTCCGGTGCTTGGTCTACTGATTATTCTTGCAACCGTTCTTCGTATACCAAAGCGAGCCCCTACCCATGATGCAACCGAAGCATCCTAAACCTGTTATAACAGCAACCCTTGGGATTATAGGGATTGCCCTTATTGGCGCTTTTGTCATTCCTGAAGTTGCCGCTACAACATACGTAAAGGGGGAACCTCAAACAAAAGAGGAAAAGAAGGAAGTAAAGAAAGAAGGGGTAGGGCCAATCATCGCAACCCCGAAACCTTTGAAGGGGATATACATGAGTCAGTGTGTGGTAGGTACCCCTTCATTTCGTGACTCTCTCGTGCAGTTAGTGGAAGACACCGATTTAAACGCCATCGTGATTGATGTGAAAGACTTTAGTGGGACGATAGGGTTCCCCACCACCGATCCACGTTTTGAAAGTGCTGCCATGCAAAGTTGTGGTGCGCGCGATATGAAAGAGTTCATTGCCTCTTTGCATGAAAAGGGTATCTATACCATTGCGCGCATCACGGTATTTCAAGATCCCCACTACTCCTCTCTCTTCCCCGACCAAGCAGTCCAAAGCGCATCTACGGGGCGCCCATGGAAAGATCACAAAGGCCTTAACTTCGTGGATGTCTCAAGCGAAGCGTACTGGGACTACATCATCACGTTCTCCAAAGAAGCAGCCGCGCTCGGGTTTGATGAATTGAACTATGACTACATCCGCTATCCCTCTGATGGCCCGATGAAAGACGCGGTGTATAAAAACCCGAATAAACCTGAGGCACTGGAACGATTCTTTAACCACCTTCATGAGGAGATGGAACCTACGGGGGTCGTTACCTCTGCAGACCTGTTTGGTATGACCGCAACGAATACTGATGATTTGGGAATAGGGCAGGTATTAGAGCGTGCGTTACCCTACTTCGACTACATCATGCCCATGGTCTATCCCTCTCACTATCCTGACGGGTATAACGGGTATGGAGACCCGAACAACTATCCCTACGAGATCATTAAGTATGCGATGGATAAGGCAGTGGCACGCACTATTGCAACCGAGACCACGGTTCGCACACTAGACGGGGAACCGGTGTACGCAACCAGAAGTATTCCTGCAACCGAAACTACAGCAACCACTACCGAGCGATACGCAACAGGGAAGTATGGTAAGCAGGTCTTTGATAAGGAGAAGATACGTCCGTGGCTTCAAGACTTTGATTACGGTAAAGACTACCAACCAAAGGATATTCTTGCGCAAACCCAAGGCACCTATGACGCAGGGCTTTCTTCGTGGATCTTCTGGGACCCTGCAAACAAATATGAGAACTTAAAAGCGGTGATGAGTCGGTAATTGACGTATCTATGGAAGATGGTATTATAAAAATACCGCTTCAACGAATGTAAGGAGAATCGGAAAATGAACAAAGTGCACAGGTGTGAGCACGCCCTGCGCAGCTCCTTGGAGAGTCTCTTTAAGGCGGCAGAAGCGCAAAATGCGCAGGACCTCATCGTTAGTCGCGACATTGCTCGTTCATATGGAATGGTGGGCGCAGAGCTCATCGGGCATGCCGAAGAGCTTGTACGCATCGGATCAATGATCGTAGGCTGCGAAGCTGAAGTTGTGAGTACGAATGAAGCGATTGCGGCATATCGTACGCTGTTGCCGAACATTGACGAGAGTCAGGTGCAAGGCGTGCGAGCACTCTGGCAGATTGCACAGCGCACCCCTCCCGTTACGAATACAGGGGAAGTGGTGCTGTAGTGCTTTGAAAGCGGCGAGTCTTCGGGCTCGCCGCTTTTTGTATGTCGTATACTAGGAAGCAAATGGATAACCCTGATCGCGTCACGTATTTCGCTGCCACCGATAACCGTGGGAAGCGCACGCCCTTTGGTATAAAGGCGAAAGATCGTGCCCGTCACATGTATGTCATCGGGAAGACAGGCATGGGTAAATCGACCCTTTTGGAGAACATGGCGATTCAGGACATTGTGAACGGGGAAGGATTAGCATTCATCGATCCGCACGGTTCTGCAGTTGAAGCACTCCTTGAATACATTCCTGAGCACAGGCTTAAAGATGTCGTGTATTTCGCTCCTTTTGACCTTGATAACCCTATTGCGTTCAACGTGATGGAAGATGTGGGGTATGACAAGCGTCACCTCGTGGTGTCTGGCCTCATGGCAACCTTTAAGAAGATTTGGGTAGATGCATGGTCAGCTCGCATGGAGTACATTCTCTCGAACACCCTACTCGCCCTTTTGGAGTATCCAGAAGCAACCTTGCTTGGAGTGAACCGTATGTATGTTGATAAAGAATACCGAAAGAAAGTGGTTGAGAACATCAAGGATCCAGTAGTGAAAGATTTCTGGACGAAAGAGTTTGCAACCTATACCGACCGCTATACCCAAGAAGCTACGCCTGCTATTCAAAACAAGATTGGGCAGTTCACGAGTAACCCTCTTATTCGAAACATCATCGGTCAGCCACATTCTTCTTTTGATGTACGCACCTTAATGGATCAGAAAAAGATCCTCCTCATAAACCTCTCCAAGGGACTTGTGGGAGATGTGAACATGAAGCTCTTGGGGTCCATGCTCACAACCCGTATCTTCCTAGGCGCCATGAGTCGTGCTGATCTGCCTGCAACAGAGTTAAAGAAAGCAGCCCCATTCTACTTCTATGTCGACGAATTCCAGAACTTCGCAAACGAAACTTTTGCAGAGATTCTTTCTGAAGCTCGTAAATACAACTTGAATCTGGTGATGGCACACCAGTATGTCGAACAAATGGACGAGGAGGTGCGAGCAGCAGTGTTTGGTAACGTGGGTACGACGGTAGCGTTTCGTATTGGAGCACCGGACGCTGAAATCATGGAAGTGCTCTTTGCTCCTGAATTTACCAAGGAAGATCTAGTGAATCTAGGGTTTGCACAGATATATCTCACCCTCATGATTGACGGGGTGGGATCACGTCCATTTTCTGGCGTCACGATTCCTCCCATTCAGGCACCTGCAAAGACGTTTAAACAAGAAGTTATCGCCGCATCTCGCACGGTATTTGCAGGAAGAAGAAACGATGTTGAGGGAGCGATTTATGCAGAACTTGCTTCCATACCCGCACCCGAAGCACCACCACCTCGAGTTGATTGGAAGAGCATGAAGAAGAATAAGGGTGCAAATGGCAATGGAAACAGTAACGGGAATGTGCCACGTCCATATAACGGAAATGGAGAAGTAAGAAGTGGTAATGGACAACCGCCCCCGCAAAAGAAATTTGTACCACCACAACCGCTAGAGCGTCCTACCCCGCCTGATCGCGACAGCTTAAAGGCTGCGCTTGCTGAAATGACTGAGAAGATAGCGAAAGCAAACGAAAATAAACATATCCAACAGGAGGCATCTTTGAAAGAAGTTGTAGCAACCGTTGCACCTCCTCCTGTAAGAGAAAAACCCATGGCACCAGCATCAAAGACCGAACAAGTATTTGAAGTACCAGAAGCGGAACTTCGAGCAGTACTTACTGACAATGACTAATTTTATTCTCGGTTTTATTGTCGCCGTAGGACTTATAAGCCCTACGTATGTGTTTGCTGATGTTGTGATTAACGAGATCGCATGGATGGGTACTGATGATAACGGGAGTTGTGAATGGATAGAGTTGTATAACGAAAGTGAAGACATCGTTGATCTTTCAACATGGTCAATAACTGTTCTAAACAAAAGCGGGAGCACAAAGACGGTATCTTTGGGTGCTGGGGCGGGCACCACCGTTAACTACTCTGGTATTGCAGGACGTGGATACTATCTCCTCTCACATGACACCACTGCTGCGTCTGTTAGTTGCGAATCCTCCGTTATTGGAGAAGCTTCAGACTGGCTTGGAAACATAGGGAGCATCGCAAACGATGGTGCTCGTATCAGTCTTGCTCAAAGCGGGGTTGAGAAGGATTCAGTTGATGCACGAACAGGATGGACGCAAAGCGGAATAGGGGGCAGTAACACTGTTCCTAAAAAGACCGCACAGAGAGTAGGAAGCGGGTGGGGCACCCATGCACCTACTCCTCGAGGGCCAAATCACCAGGAACCTCTGGAAGAGATTCCGGATCATGAATTACCAGATGAGACAGCAACTTCAACAGCAGTAGTTACCATAGGAGGAACTGCTCCACTGGTGCCTGTTTTACATCCTGTCCCCAAGATCTACTTTGCTCCTGTTGTAAGTCGTATTGTTCCGGTTGGAGCAGATACGACGTATGAGACGTTTGTGTATGACAGCACCGGTGAATTACGAACCGGCGCAAGCGTTACTTGGTCATTTGGGGATGGTACGCGAGAAGAGGGAGAGGAGGTATCTCATGCGTATCGTGAAGAAGGTGTATACACTGCAGTAGTGCGTGGTCAGGTCAAAGGCGCAACCATCGTACAACCGTTTACTGTGGAAGCAGTACGCATGGATGTTGTGGTAGAACCTCATGCACGAGGAGTGTTGGTGCACAACACCTCACCGTATCTTCTCGATGTATCAAGGTGGCAAGTAGCAGAACAGGGACGTACCTATACACTTCCCGAAGACACAGTTATTGCTGCAGGAGGTAGTTTTGTCTTATCAGAAGAAGTGTCAGGACTCCCTATTTCAAGCGCGCCAACATTGTTGTACCCAAATAAAAGGGTTGCTGCGCAGCACACTAACTCAGAAGAAGGCTCTGGTATTGAGGAGACACTTTCCTCTAGAACGGTGTCTCTTGACGCTGTGCGACCCATCCCGCCCCAACGCTAGCTTTTACGTAATTTCGGTATATCGTATGTCTTTATGAAAACCATTCTAGTCACCGGAGGCGCTGGGTTTATAGGTTCGCATCTGTGTGAACGCTTGGTACAGGATGGTCATAAGGTTATTTCCCTTGATAACTACTTCACGGGAAGTCGTGATAATCACGTAGAGGGGGTCGAGTATCGAGAGGGGCACACGAAGAATATTGCGGCGTTGGTACCTGAAGATGTAGATGTCGTTTATCACCTCGGTGAATATTCTCGCGTACGTCACTCCCTGTCAGAACCTTCAATAACATTTGACCTTAACCTCTTCGGCACGCTTGCTGTACTTGAGTACTGGAGAGAGAAGCGATGTAAACTTGTGTACGCTGGAAGTTCAACTAAGTTTACGTATCGAGACGCAGATGGTGTTGAAGGAAAGAATCTTGCCCCATACACCTGGAGTAAGGCAGCCATGAGTGAATTAGTGAAGCAATATGCTCGGTGGTTTGAACTTCCATATGCAATCGTTTATTTCTATAGCGTGTATGGCCCACGGGAGCGCGGGGATCAGTACGGCACCTTCATTGAGATACTTCATCAAAACTGGCTCACAGGTACCACGCATCGCATCGCCGGTGCGGGGAATCAGCGTCGTGCTTTCACACACGTACTTGATACCGTAGAAGGTATTGTGCTCGCAGGAGAAAAAGGCGAAGGGGATGAATACGGAATATGTGCCAAAGAGAGCTACAATCTTCTTGATGTAGCACGCATGTTTGGTGGGCACCTAGAGTACTCTTCGCCTACAAAATCTACTCGCTCATCGGAAGCTATTGATTCTGTGAAAATAAAAGCGTTGGGATGGAAACAACAGTATACTCTTCCAGGCTATATTGAAGAACTAAAGAAAAACGAAGAACATATGAAGAAAAAAGAACCTATTACTCCAACGCATCCAAAAAAACGGATCCTTGTCTTTTCAATGGTGTATTATCCAAATTTCCATGGAGGAGCAGAACCTGCGATAAAAGAAATCACCGACCGCATTTCTCCGGAAGATATCGAGTTTCATATGGTGACCTGTTTATGGAACTCCAATCTTAAACGCGTGGAGCGCTATGGAAACGTACTGGTGCATCGCATCGGTTTTGGTATTCCTGACCCTACTTTTGCTGATTATGGGAAGAAGCCCCTTTTGAAATTTAATAAGTACCTCTTTCAGTTTTTGGGCGGGGTTAAAGGTCTTTCGCTCAATGCTCGGTATCATTATGATGCGATATGGAGCATGATGGCACACTCAGCGGGTATCCCTGCGGTTATATTTAAATTCTTCTCTCCAAAAACCCCTTATGTACTCACGCTTCAAGAGGGAGATCCAACTGAACACATTGAGAAAGTTATGAGACCCGCATGGCCCTTGTTTACCCAAGCTTTTACAAAGGCTTCGGTGATACAAAGCATTTCTCAGTACCTTTCTGATTGGGCGCGTCGCATGGGGTACACAGGTGATATTGTTTCGGTAAGAAATGGCGCTAACCCAAACGACTTTAAAGAATCTTCTACACAACAAGCAATTGAAGACATAAAAAAAGAACTCGGTAAAAAAGAGGGGGAGGTATATCTTGTTAATACCTCTCGTCTCGTTCATCAAAAAGGGTTTGATACGGTTATAGAAGCCCTACAATTTCTCCCCAAGAACGTGAAGTTTTTAGCCGTTGGAGATGGGGAAGACGAAGGAAAGCTGAAGGATCTTGCAAAGCGTCTCGGTCTGAGGGATCGGGTCATCTTTACCGGACGTGTTGATCGCTCAGTTGTAACACTGTATAGAAAAGCAAGCGATATTTTTGTTGCGCCATCGCGTTCTGAAGGGTTAGGGAATGCATTTGTATCTGCGCTTGCGTCTCGACTCCCACTTTTAACCTCAGGAGTAGGGGGCATTGCAGACTATGCGGTTGACGGAGAAACTGCCTGGCTCGTGCCGCCTAATGATCCGAAGGCGATAGCAGAGAAAGTGAAGGAGGTGCTCGCAAACCCGTCAAAGGTGCGTGAGATATCTGAGCGCGCTCGTGCAATGGTCGAGCGTGATTATGATTGGGACAAAATAGCCATGAAGATGCAAAAGGAAGTATTCAATAAAGCCTTTACCGCATGACCTTAGTTGAAAAAGCAACACTTCTTGCCCTTCGGGCGCATGAGGGTCAAACACGAAAACATGACAGCTCGCCATATATCGTACACCCTTTTTCAGTTGCATTGATTCTTTCACGGCACGGTTTTTCAGATGTGGTCATTGCGACAGGACTTACTCACGACATACTTGAAGACACGCTCGTACAAGAGGCAGAGCTGGAAGAGGTGGTAGGGGAAGAGGTGGTAGCGAAAGTGAGAGCTCTCTCGGAAGACAAGACACTTCCTTGGGAGGATCGCAAGGAAAAGTATATTCAAAGTGTGGCTCTTGGAGACGACAGTGTAAAAGCAGTGTCAGTTGCCGATAAACTGCACAATCTTTCAAACATGCTTGAAGGAGAGGCGTCTGAAGGTGAAGTGTTTTGGGGGTACTTTAATCGGGGTCGGGAGGCGCAAGTACACTTCCATACACGTTTTCTAGAAGCGCTACGGAAAACATGGGACCACCCTTTACTTACCGAGTACGCTACGCTAGTTGAACGTTTTGCGCGCGATTAGTGGAGGCCAATTTGTCTAATGTTCTCATCGGGAGAACGGAGCTGATCGCGAAGCGTTATATATTCTTCCCGCACAAAGTCGGGAAGTGGTTGTTTTTCCAGAACCGCACGCATAAGTTCCGTCCAGAAGTCTATACGTGCAGTATTTAACGCGTGTAAGTTACCTTCCGAGCGTGAAAGAGTGCCAGTGTAGTACGCAACAATCTCTATCAATCGATACAGGCGCATGAGTCGTAAGGTGGCAGATTCTTCAGGAGTGCGGTTGTCTTTTACATACGTGATAAGTGCGTTGGCAAGAGGTGGGTTATAAAGCGTCATAAAATTTACAAATCGTGCCCACCCTTCGTATTTGTTACCAAATCGAATAGAAGACTGGTCAAGCAGATACAGTGCACCATCTTTAACGCGTATGTTGTGCGGAACAAAGTCAGAATGCGTAAGGAAGCCTGCATACTGCTCAATATAGTGTCCCTCTTCTTGAAGCGCGGACAGTGCGCGTCTGCTCCATGCAACCGCCTTGGTGCCGGGAATGGTGTCCTCAATGGTGCGAAGGAGCATAGTGGCTGCGTCTAAATACTCTGCTTTGTGCCACAAAGGGAATACTTTTGCGACACGTTGTAGGTGTCCGTAGGTAGTTGCGTGTGCACCTTCTTGGATTTTTAACCCCTCAAGCGAAAGAGAAAATTGCTCTTCAATGGGTCGCTCCAAAAAAGTTTTCGTTTGAACAATGTACTCTTGGACTGCAACTACCACAGAGTTTTCTTTTACTACAAAAAGTTCTTTCGGAGCGAAGAAGCGTTGGTAGGCAAAGGAAAGATGTGCCAGTGCTTTGCGACATTCACGCTCGTGCTCAATTTCGCGTGCGCCCGCCGGGTTGCTGGTTACTTTTATTACCACCTTCATACCGTCAGTGGTGCGTTTTCCAACTAGCGTGAGTTTGGGTCCTGAGGTCGTAGTGACAGCTTGCATCAAATAACGTTCCCCGCCTACGTGTGGCTGATGCTTATCTAGCTCAATGTGGAAGCGCGAAAGTATAGGTAAAGCAACTGCAAGCTCGCGGTCGCGGTACAATTCCCACTCTTGTTTAGCGTTGTAACTCATAGAAAGTGTTATTTAAAAGTGAGAGGTGCTTCTGCCATGACTCTTCGTAGGCGCTAAGAGCTTCGTGCGGATAGGGAGCAAAGGGCAGTATTTCAGGGCGAGGAAGAGGTACGTTGGTAAGGTGTGCCCGTGAGCGTGTGCGAAAAAGGGAAGCGATGATACCGCGAACAGGATTACGTGTCGCGGAGCGTAAAGCCATTGTGTCTCCTGCGTGTGCGATAAAGGGGGTATGCTTCCCAAACGAAGCAAGAAAGACTGGTAATTCTACAGATGTACCGTTTTCAACTAGGACGACGTCGGCAGTCTTGAGCGCAGTATTAAGTGCAAGGAAAAATGCCCACATACGAAGCGGGAGAGGCGTTCGCTTGCTGACCGTAATAACGGTAACGTTTCGAAGTAGTTCTGGATGTTCTGCATACGCTACCACCGTCACGGCGTGTTCGTCTGAAAGACGTTTTGCCAGCTCCTTTGCGTAGGGAGCAGGGGCAGCGATATCAGGAGGATATAAGGGGGTAACAATCACTATCTTCATGCGCATCAGCGTACCATAACGCGATTTCGACGAGGGCAGGGAAAACAGTTAGAATGACCGGTATGAGGCTTGTGATAGCCACTCCTTTGTATTCCCCCGAATCTGGGGGTCCTGCTACATATGCTGCGCTTCTAGAAGAAGGACTTCCGCACCACGGTGTTGAAGTTGGGGTAGTGGACAAAGACGCTCCGGAACAGATTGCAAGGGCGGTGGAGGATATCTGTGCCCGCCTCGAAGAGGTAACACGTGTTATCGCGCACGCACGTGCCATGGTGGAAGAGAAGTACAGATGGGACTTTGTTACAAGGAAGATGAAAGAGGTCTTCGACCGAATCACGGAAAAAGGCTAAAACCATGATTTGGACCTTTAAAAAACTATTTAGAAACTCAGTTGCTCCTTTTACAAATTTCCTTATAACCATTCCTTTCGTACAGAAAATGGTTGACAAAGTATGCCGAGAGGAATGTAAAAATGCCACCAGAACCCCAATACTTCTTCGTATAATCGCTGGGATGTATGCCCGATCTTCGTATCGTGCGGCATTGCTTGAGAATGGACGAACTATGTTCGTGGATGCGTCAGATTTGCTTGGAGCACGTTTGCTGTACGGATGTCCAACGCCGGATATGGCAGAACTTGCACTTATACGAAAACTACTTTCTCCTAAAGATATATGTATAGATGTGGGTGCGAATATAGGGTTGTATACACTCGCTATGGCTGATGCGGTTGGACCTGAGGGGCAGGTACATTCGTTCGAGCCTTCATCCACCACGTTTGAAGTCTTTTCAAAGAATATAGCCGCAAACACCCTTTCTCAGGTGACAGCAAATTGTGTTGCGCTCGGTGAGACTGCCGGCACTTCACAACTTATTGTGACCGCCGAAAGTGGGTTGACCAGCTTCACAGATACTGGCCGCGGCACAGTCATTGGGAAATCACTAGTTCAGATTGTTTCGCTTGATTCGTATATTTCTACACACAACATAGGTAACGTTCGGCTCCTAAAAATTGATGTAGAAGGTTTTGAAAGGAATGTACTGTGTGGAGCTGGTGCATTTCTAAAAAAAGAAGAATCTCTTGCAATACTTATAGAGCTTGAAGAAAAGAATCTTGAAGCAGCGGGCTCGTCTGTGGAGGAGGTATGGAATCTTCTAAAGGAGGCTGGATATTGTGCGTGGCGTATCGATAGAGTACGCGGGCGTCTTATTCCATCAGATATAGCTGATAGTTCCAAGGCGGTTAATTTTCTTTTTGCGCGTTCATCAGACCAACGCGTGAGAAGTCTTGCAGATGAAGGGCTCTTTGACGTTCAGAGCGGTTCCTGATAGCGTATCTCCGGACCCTTTTGGGACCGTAACATAGAAGGAGATTCCCATGAGTGGGAACGTTCTTGTCACCGGAGCGGCCGGATTCATTGGCCGTTCCGTTGTACAAATGCTCGTGAAGAAGGGGTATCGAGTCATTGCGCTCGACAACTTTCGCTTCAGCAACGAGAATCAAGTACCTCGCGATCCAGCGATTCAGTGGGTGGAAGGTGATACTCGTGATTTCCAGCTCGTATCTGAGTTGGTTGAACAGGCAGACCACATCATCCATCTTGCTGCTCCGTCGTCCTTTCTCATGCATGAAGAGAACGATCTAGAGGCATGCAGCTTCACCATGATGGGCTTTAAAACTCTCATGGAAGCGGCGAAGAAGCACGGACATCGCAAGGTGGTTTGGGCTTCAACCTCAGCTGTGTATGAGGAGTGGCAGAAAGAACCACGGGTTCCTTTTCACGAAGGACTCGTGATCAATCCGCCAGACTCAAAAGCAGGCTGCAAGCACTGGTGTGAACTCGAAGCCGAGCGCTATCGAACGCGCTATGGCATCGAGTACGTTGCGTTTCGTCCATTCTCAGTCTACGGCGTTGGCGAGCACACTAAGCTCGGTTACGCGAATGTGACATCGCTCTTCACGTGGGCGATGATGGCAGGGCATCAACCTGTCGTTTGGGGTGATGGAACACAAACACGCGACTTCATCTTCGTCGAAGATGTTGCATGTGCGTTTGTAATGGCGATGGAGCAAGATGTCGAAAGCGGGGTGTATAACCTCGGGTTCGGTGTCGAACACACGTTTAACGACGTGATTCATATTGCTGCGAATCAACTCGGTTTTGATGTGCGTCCGCGCTACGTTGATTTCGAGCTGCAGATCTACGCACTACGGTTGTGGGCAGATACCTCGATTGTCGAGAAAAAGCTGGGCTTCGTACCCTTTGTATCGCTTGAAGAGGGGGTCGCACGTATTATTGCGGCGACCAACGCTCTTCCGTCATCGGTTCGAGAGGAACTCAACCTCGGGATACAGCAAATGTATTTCGAGAGTCTCCCACGCTAATATCGTGAGGAACCGCGCGCCAATGGCGCGCGGTTTTTTCTTTTGTCGGGTATAGTATGGGCGCATGAAGATCCTCATGTTTGCCCCCATATTCCCTCCAGTAATAGGGGGGCCAGCGACACAATGCGCGAGCCTATGTAAGGCTCTGGTGCTGCGTGGACATGAACCCATAGTTCTTACCCCAGGGAAGCGATTCTCAAAAGCTATAAATGAAGGGTATGTTGTATACCGGTATCCTTGGGAATATACCTCTACCGCACTTGATCGTCTCATTAGATGGTGTGTGTTTCCCTGCTACTTTTTGTATGTGTTTATACGAGTTCGTCCGCACATCTTGCATGCACATAGTGTGAGTAGTGCGTCGTTTGTTGCAGGGCTTTTCTCGAAGATAGCTGGTATACCATCAATAATAAAGTTCGCAGGAGATTGGGTATGGGAGACTCTATCGACAACAAAGATACAAGGTGAAGACTTTGAACAAGTATACCGCTCTTCTTTTGCAGCTCGTACATTGCGTGCTGTGGAGCGTGTCGGAGTCGGAATATTCTCTGTTGTCTGGGTACCATCTGATTTCAGACGATTAAATGTTAAAGCCCTCATGGGCACCGATGAGAAGGTGGTACAAATTCCGAATAGTCTTTTATTGCCTCCAACCAAATTTCATGAGTGGATGGCATCTCAGCCTGCGACGGTTATTTCAGCAAATCGTTTTATTCCACACAAACGTATCGACATGATCGTACGGGCGTTTGCAGTATCTGCGCCATTGAACGCAAAGCTAGTACTTATCGGTTCGGGAGAAGAGGATGAGATACAAAAGGTACGTGAAGAAATAAAAAGATTAGGCATTAGTGACCGTGTAGAACTCGCTGGGCGACTTTCTTCCAAGGAAGTTTACGATCGTTTTGCGTCAGCAACACTCTACGTTTCAGCCTCTCTAGAAGAGGGGTTCCCCAACGTCTTTATTGAGGCTATGCACTTCGGTCTTCCTATTATTGCAACAGATGCGGGAGGATCGCGTGAAATGATAGATGAAGGAAAAACAGGATATGTTGTGGGACTTATGGATGAAGCGGCTCTCGTAGAACGCATGCGCGCCATTCTCGGAGACCCTAACTTGAGAAATCGTATGTCTCGGGCCAGTCAGGAGCGAGCACAGAGATACGATCTTTCGGTGATTATTGAGGATTTCATTGCGCTCTATACGAAACTTGCTAAGAAATCATGAACGTCCTCTTTGTTTCAAACGACCCCTCAATATTCATACAAGGAAGCGCGGCGCGTGAGCGTATGCAGGCGTATGCCGAGGCAATAGGGGAGTTGCACATTATTTCACGCGCACCTCGTGGCGCACGTGAAGAAGTAGAAGGTTCTCTTCATTTACATGCTTTTCGTGGGGGGCGACTCATGGCATTTTTCTTTATGTCGGACGCCGCACGTACCCTTATCAAAAAGCACGGTATTGAGGTTGTGTCGGCACAGGATCCTTTTGAGCACGGGGCTATTGCGCTTGAAGCATGTAAGGGAACGGAGGCAAAACTACATATACAAATTCATACTGACTTTCTTTCTCCTTGGTTTACCCGAAGCGGAAACCCGCGTGCGCTTAAGCTTCGGGTTCCCCTTATTAACTACGTGCGTCGAATGTTTGCGGACGCGGTACTCCCCAAAGCAGAGGGTATTCGAGTAGTTTCAAAACGCATACAAGAATCGCTCGTTGCCCGCTATGGCAATCGTATAAAGGAGGTTTCGGTTCTTCCTGTGGGGCTTCCTTCTATTCCTCCTTCTGCAGTGCCGCTTCCTGAGCACGGGTTTTCTTTTGCATTTATCACCGTATCGCGTCTAGAACCAGAAAAACGTATTGAAGACATTTTCATGGCACTGGCATGCCTTGGACCTCGGTTGCATTCAGTGGGCCTCATTATTGTGGGAGAAGGAAGCGAGCGAAAGAAGCTTGAAGTGCTTGCAGGGAAACTGGGTCTTAGGGAGCGTGTGGTATTCCTTGGGGAACGTAGGGATGCGTGGGGCCTTATGCGCAGTGCGCAGGCTTATATACAAGCGAGTGCGTATGAAGGATACGGGAGAACCTTGATAGAGGCTGCGCTTGCCCGTATTCCTATCATCACTACTGATGTGGGGATTGTGGGAGAGGTGTTTAAGGGGTATGAGCATGTACTCTCCGTTCCTCCTGCAGATCCGGTGAATCTTGTTGCACAGATGTATACCCTTATAGAGGATCACCAGCTTCGATTGAAGCTGGTGATGAGTGCGGAGAAGGTGGCACGGGAGCATTTGGTACCGTTTGGGGATCAGCCAAGACATATCGCAGAAGATTTTCAGAAGCTCGTTTCAAGAACACCATGAGTCGTTTCCTGTCTCGACTTCAAACATTCTTACTGCCGCTTAGGATGGTGGTGTTGCTTGGGAGAGGGTGGTTCTTTTCAAAAGAACGCATTCGCATACTCGTTCAATCTTATAGAGTGCTTTGGGGCGCCCTGCGAGGTCGTCGACACCAAGAACGAATCACCCTTTACTTTAAGGGCGTGCCTTTTTCGGTGGTCTGTGAAGACGCAGTCGATTTTGCTCTCATACGAGAAGTGTTCATTGACGAAGAATATCGTCACGTACCTATTAGTAATGCGAACGTAATCGTTGATGTGGGGGCGAATGTGGGGGTGGCGAGTGTGTATTTCCACCTGCTCTATCCTAACGCTGTTATTTATTCCCTTGAACCCAATAGCGCGCTTCATGACAAGTTCTCCAAGAATACAAAAGACATTTCTCAAATACACCTTCTTCCTTATCTTATTGGGGCAGAGGATGGGGAAGGGACATTACATGTACACGCTACCAGCTCGCTAGGGAGCTCTACCTACCCTCGGCACGGTACGCAAGCAACTGTAGTGCCTTCGCGACGACTCTCAACCTTGATGAAAGAGCTCTCGGTTTCTCAAGCTGATCTTGTAAAGTTTGATATCGAGGGAGCTGAAGCTCAAATGTTTGCACAGGAAATCGATCGCAAAATGGCTCGCTATGCAATTGGGGAAGCTCATTTTGATCTCATGGGAATTACAGAACCTCAATTCCTAGGGCTATTTAGAGAAGGGAGCGCCCGAGTGGTTCGTCGGGTGGGGGGTGCTCGTGCGATTGTATACATTGATCAATCATGAGACTTCTTCTCGTAACACAAGTAGTTGACCAGCATGATCCCATACTGGGGTTCTTTCATGCGTGGGTTATTGAGTTTGCAAAACAAGTTGAACAAATTGAGATTATTTGTCTTAGAGAAGGAACTCATTCTCTTCCAGAGAATGTCCGTGTGCATACGCTAGGTAAGAAGGAGAAAGGGCGGGGAGTTTTTGTACGGGTCGCTTACATAATTCGTTTTTTCTCAGTTCTCTGGAAGCTACGAAATTCATACGATGCTGTATTCGTGCATATGAATCCAGAGTATGTGGTTCTCGCGGGGTGGTGGTGGCACCTTACGGGCAAACGCATTGGCCTTTGGTACACCCATAAGCATGTGGGGATTTGGTTGAGAGTTGCTGAGTGGTTTTCCCATTACGTGTTTACGGCGTCAAAAGAGAGTTTTCGTCTTGCATCTAAGAAGGTACAGGTTATGGGGCACGGGATTGATGTAGACGCTATTCCAGAGCGCACCACGAGCGAGGAAGGGACTACTCGTTTCATTACCATAGGGCGGATTGCTCCTGTGAAGAATCTCCTGCTTCAAATTGAAGCGCTTGCACTACTTCCTTCCACGTTTCGATGGTCGTATGTTTGCGTTGGTGGTCCAGCAACAATCGAAGATAAGGAGTATGCGGAATTAGTTCGTGCTCGTGCCCAAGAGCTTTCTCTTGGTGCTCGGGTAATGTTTACGGGACCCCTCCCACACACCGAGGCACTTCAAGCCCTTTCAAATGCAGACGTATTTATTCATACGAGCGATACAGGAAGTTTGGATAAAGTGCTTCTTGAAGCCCTTGCTGCGGGGCTTAGGATTGTGACGACCAGCGATCTGTTGCCCGAAGCACCGAACATTCTTCGTGCAGAAACTTCTCCTGTTTCAATTGGTGAGATGGTAATGAAAAGTGAGGAAAACACAGAAGATTCTCGTACCTATGTTGCCTTGAATCATGGATTGAAAAACCTTATCGTAAGAGTAATAGCCACACTTTCTATATGAAGCGACTTCTACGTAAATTTATAGGCGCAATAAAAAACCCACCTCGAGCAATTCGCATATTGTGGAATGAGACGGTGCATAAGATTTTTGTACGCGTCATGTATTTTAATAGAAACCAATGTGCCTTTACTGTTCAAGGTACTCCGATTGCGTTTGATACCTCGGATTCTTATTCAAAAGAGTGGTTCTTTCCGCGATGTGATGGTGGGAAATATCACGAGCCTGCAGTTACTGAGCTTGTTCGACTGCTTTCGAAGGAACAGCCGTCTTTTGTAGACGTGGGTGCCCACCTTGGGTATTTCACTGTAGTTGCGGGAGCATTAATGCCTTCTTCTCCCATTATTTCTGTGGAAATGGACGACAGGGCACTCGAGCGCCTTAAGAAGAATGTGGCACTAAATAATCTTACAAACGTACAAATATTTCATACGGCAATATCGGGAGCCTCAGGTCCTGTATCCTATCGTCGTCTTCCGATGCTTGACTCAGGAGAGTCCATTTCCTATGGGCACACCGACGATCCTACCGTGACCATACAAGGCAGAACGCTCGACAAGCTTTTTGCAGAAACAGGAATTGTTCCTGGACTTATAAAAATTGATGTTGAAGGAGCAGATTACGATGTGCTTACGGGAATGACTCAAACACTTACAAAACAACCCGTTCTGTTACTGGAGATTCATGGAAAGAAGCTTCCACTTTTTGGTTCCGACTCAAGACAGGTATTGCGATTTCTCGAAGACGCAGGGTATGAGATTTTCGAGGTAGGGGAGCACAGGACGAATTCACTTCCACGACTTATACCACTTTCTTCCCACATGGAGCCGTTTGATAGAAACACTATGACTATTGTGCTTCCTAGAGGTCATTCTTCCTTGAATACCCTTAAGAAAGCTGGTGCGTTATAGTACTCCGTATGGATATTTCAGAGCAAGAAGTGCGCCACCACTTTAATGCCGTAGGAAGCAGGACGGCCCAAGAAGCCTATGAACACCAGCGGTGGGCCCGTAATGAACGGGCAAGGGAGCAGTATAGACAAACAGAACAATTCATCCGAGGAACTGCTTTGCCTTATATGGGAACAGCCACACGCATCCTTGAGTTAGGTCCTGGTCCTGGTACGTGGACTAAGATGTTAGGAGAAGCGTACCCTGGAGCTACCTTTACTCTGACAGATATTTCTTCAGAAATGCTTTCCCAAGCGCGCAGTCAACTTTCCTCAGGGCAAGTACATACGTTAGAAGGGGATTTTCTTTCAGTGGAGATTCCATCCGAACCTGCCGATATATTCTTTTCAAGTCGTGCGATTGAATATGTCGATGACAAACCAGCTGCTGCACGGAAAATTCTCACCATTCTCAGTAGCGGAGGACGTGGGTGCGTAATCACAAAAACACCCAAGAGGCTTTTCCATACCCTTTCAGGATATGTTCCCTCTGCACTTCATCAAGGACAAGTTGCGCCAGACATGCTTGTTAGAGCGTTGCGTGAGGCGGGAGCAAAAGATATTCATCTTTTTCCTGTTTCTCTCTCATTTCCACTCTTAAAACAGGCTTCCGCTGATCGTATGTTGTTTAAAGTCTTTGGTAATAAACCTCTCAATATATTCTCGGCGCTGTTCTCAGAATCGTATGCAGTCCTTTTCACAAAAAAATGATACTCGAGCTTGCAGGTCTTCCAGCAACAGGAAAGAGCACATACTCAGACATACTTGCATCTCGTACCCGCCTGCAGGTGGTGCGGGGTTCCTCCAAGGTGACGATGCTTGTGTTTACAACCTTATTCTCCCTTCGTTACCCGTACACGTTTTTTCTCTTCCTTAGCGAGATATTCAAAAGTGCTAAACGTACTCATGTTCCGGTACGGTTCCTATTTATACACGCGTATGTGCTCCCTGCGAGCAAGTTTATGTCCGCATTGTTTAATGGAGGAATTATCGATCAAGGATTTGTCCAAGCGATTCTCGTATTGTTAGTGCGTGAAGAAAAACAAGTTTTACGTCTTCTAAGAAACATTCCAAAACCAACAGTATTAGTATGGTGTTCGGTATCTGAAGAGGTACGAATGGCGAGAATGCGTGAACGCCAAGCACCACCACGCGACTATCTATCTAGCGACGCCCAAAGGGTGTTTATAGAACATAGTCCACGTGTTGCAGAGCTTATAGAAGCGCAACTATTAAAAACTCCGCTTCGGCATATCCATATTCATAGCAGTGACGCTCTTCAACAGGTTGAGAGACTTATGAAGGAAACTAACTCCCCATACAAACATATACAGAAAACCATTTCTTTCTACATTGCTTATATTTGTGCAGTAGTGACCTTTCAAAATCCTAAGCGCGTATATGCCCTCATGTATCATTCGGTCGGGGAAGGGGTATGGAAACATACAATTCCCGTAAAGGACTTCAAGAAACAAATGGCATATGTGGCGCAACACTTCCATTCTTTTTCTACAGATGATCTTTCTCTCTACCTACAAGAAAAAACACCAATACCAAGAAAAGCAGTAGTGGTGACGTTTGATGATGGGTATAAAGATTTCCTGACTGCTGCTCTGCCTATTCTCGAAACATACAACATCAAAGCCACGCTCCATGTCACTACAAACGTAGAGGAAGCCACGGACCCTTTTTCTTGTGAAAGACTATCCGAAGCAGATATACAGTTTCTCTCTACACATCCTCTTGTCTCCATAGCCTCTCATGGGCAAACACATAGGAACCTAGTAACTCTTCCTTTGAACGAAGTAGAAGAAGAGGTGCGTGGTTCTAAAGAAGCACTTACTCGCATGACAGGAGTAGAACCTTCATGGTTTGCGTATCCGTTTGGTGCCCGATCCAAACAAATAGAGGACGTGGTGACTCGTATGGGGTACACAGGGGCGTTCGGAATAACAGAAGGTAGCGTTTCAAGAAAAGAATCCCTGTATGCTGTGCGACGCATACAAGTAGACAGAACAATATCGTACCCATTGTTTATGCTACGTCTTACGCCTGCAGTTGATATATATGCATGGGCAAGGAAACGTTTTCGTATACACGTATGAAATTCTTCACTCGAGCCCGAGGCTTTGTCCAAAGAATCTTACGAGGGGAAGATGTGGTTCTGATTGCCCAGTCTCCAGAAGGATGGAATGCGCAATATACTTCGGGTACTTGGGAGTATGCGCTCGATGACTTGCCGAACACACGATTCCTTTATGAATATATCCGTTCATATGCTGAAAAAGAGAACCGTGCCATAAGAGTTCTTGATGTGGGATGTGGGAATGGGGCGCTTGGGGCCCTAGTATCTCCGCATGAAAATATTTCGTACGTGGGATTGGATTTCTCAAAGGATGCACTGGAGCAGGCAAAAGTTCACGTGCCTCATGGGACATTTGTACAAGCAGATGCAACCAATCCGCCGAACACGCTCGGTATCTTTGATTGTATTGTTTTTAATGAGGTTCTGTATTACACCAATCCTCTTGTGACACTCCCGCGCTACGCTCCTTTTAGTACGTCTCGTACGCAGATTCTTGTTTCCATTGTTCGATTTCAGATGTCGATTCGTTCCTTTTTAGTATGGAAGCGCATCTTGCCCTTTCTTAAGGCTGTGAAAAGAAAATCTCTAAGAGGCGCCAAAAAGCACCAAAAATGGGATATTGTTATTGCTACCTATGCGAATATTTCTTGAAATCCTGAAAACGTGGGCCAAGCTCTTGCTTGGTAAGGGTACCTACACCTCATATGCGCAATTTGGTGAAGATCTTATTATGAGACCGTTTTTGCCTGTGCGGGGAGGTACGTACGTGGATGTGGGGTGTTATCACCCGACACTGTATTCGAATACATACCGTTTATACACGCTTGGCTGGAGCGGGATCGTCATAGACCCTAACCCGACATGGGAGACTCTTTTTAAAGTATTTAGACCTCGTGATACGTATATTCATGCTGCTATTGGTACAGGCGAAAAAGGGAAATATCATCTGTTTACCGATGGGGCATACAACACGTTTGATGAAGCGCTTGTTGAAAAGTACAAAAAACGAACCACGTATATTAAAAATGTAGAGGTCCCATTTATAAGTTTGAATGAAGCATGTCGGGGCCTAACAAAAATAGATGTACTGAGTGTGGATGTTGAAGGATTGGATTACGAAGTCTTGTCTTCTTATGACTGGAAGATACGACCTCATGTAGTCATTGTTGAGACGGCTCCTCAGTCAGAGGCTGCTGATTTTCTTATCGGGAGAAACTATGCAGTAGTAGGGGTTACAAAGTTAAATACAATCTTTTTAGATCAAGAGTCGCATGAAAATTAAATGTACCCTCGGCATTCTCACGTTTAATTGCGCGGAAACCCTTGAGCGATGTCTTCAAAGTGCAAAGGGGTTTGAAGAAATTATTATTGCCGATGGAGGCTCTACTGATGGAACGCTTGAGATAGCCAAACGATACGGGGCACGGGTGATCTCGCAGAGCGTCAAAGGGAAGCCGATAGAAGATTTCGCCAAAGAAAGAAATCTTCTCCTAGGAGCGGCCACCGAGCCATGGTTTTTCTATTTAGATTCTGATGAAATCGCAAGCACAGAACTTCTTAGTGATATTGCTCGCATCACAGAAGATTCTGTCTCTCCATACAAGGCATACAGAGTGCGTTATTTAAAAACCAACGAAGATGCCTCACGCATATATCGAACCTTTAAAGAGTATTATCAAATTCGTTTACTGCGTACCGATATCGGTGCATTTTTCGAACGAAAAGTACACGAGCGTATACATCTCCCACAAGAAACTTCGACAGGTCAAATAGAGGGTGCGTGGTACGTACTTCTTGATAGCGATGATCTTTCATTTTCAGTATTTACACGAAAAGCATGGAAACGAACCGGTATGACTGCAGCAATGTGGAAGCCGCAGCGAATATATGATGTGCTACATTCAGTCTTCCTATATCCGTTTTCTCAAGTAGTGAAGTCTCTCGTAAAAATGATTGGGGTGAAGTTGCGTTGGGGCAGTGACGCTATTCCAATGAAATACGAGATACTTCGAATTGTGTACGCATTCTTTCTTTCGCTACAGCACGCCAGAAGAGTTTTCCACATTGTCTTTTCTCGAATGGGAAAGGAGAAGCAAGAAGGAAAGTAAAAGAGAAAATGCAGTTGCTGCTAGCCGTCCAGCAATAAGCCCCCACAGTCCGTAGAGGAGTATTCCTCCTACTTGAAGCATTATTTGGGCTACGGGAGTTACGATATTGAATACATACAATGCCTTCACACTACGGTTTGCAGTAAGACCTGTAACAAAAAGATTGCCGATTACAGCAAAAAATATAAGGCTATACCATTGCGAGTAGGGGACCGCATCAAGATAGGCGGGAAAAACGAACGAGAAGAGATACGGAGCAATGAATATGTATGCAATAGCGGCTCCGCAAACTGCACCGATTGCAAGCCATATACGTACACCGAATAAGGCGTTGCGGATGTCTTGAGGGTTCTTCTCTGAAAGTTTTGGAAGTGCTGCAGTGGGAAGGAACTTGAAAAAGCCTGCAAGACGTTCTGGTACTGCAGTAGCAAATGAATAGAGGGCAAGCGGAACGGCACCTAGGAAATGGAATACCAACACTGCATCAATTTGAGCGGCAACGGTACTAGGAATATTCATGACACTAAGGTGGGTTCCGTAAGGTAATGTTTCAGGATCATGGGAATCATTTCGGATTTGGGTTCGTACCACCTGACGATAGAGAAGAATTGTTGCAACTCCTTGAGTGAGCAGGTTTACTACAAGAAGGGCGAGTGCCGCTGGAGAAAAGAATGCGGTGATGATGAGCGCTCCATAGAAGGGGAGGTGCCATGCGAGTCCATAGAAAAAGGCGCGCCTAAAATCACTCTTTCCGTGGAAAAAGGCTCCGTAGGTATTGAAAGCGTTAATAATGGGCATTCCTATACCAATCACACAAAATCCTAAGGCGAGAACTATATTGTCGTTAAAAAGATAATACAGAGCTGCAGCTTCAGCGACCAAGAAAGGGAATATACCGAACGTAAGTTGCAGGCGTACCGCGCGACGGACTGCTCCTTCAAAGCCACGCGCTACCGCTCGTGCCACCGCCGTATTCATGCCTGTAAGGGTGAGAGCTCCTATGATTGCACTTCCAGACAGAAGATACTGATATATTCCGTACTCTTCTTTGGAAACGGTATTTGCGAGAACGACATAGAGGGCAAGTGATCCGAGCGTGCTTACAATAGTACCGAGTGTCATCCAAAAACCCCCTGACGCCAAAGAGACCATGTCGGTCTTGGTATAGCGCTCTGAGAAGCGTAACAGGGTATGGAGACGATCTTTTAAGGGGTGCATGGAGGGGGTTTGATTCGTACTATATACTACCAATACTATGATAAAAGCCGCTAAATGGGTTGCGCTCGGAGCTCTCTTTCTCATCCCGTTCCTTCCTTTGTATGTCGCAAACGACATGTTCTTTCCCTTCATTACCTCAAAAGGGTTCTGGTTTCGTATCCTTGTTGAGACAGCGGCGGGAGCATGGATAGTACTCGCACTCGCTGATAAGAAGTACCGTCCGAAGTGGTCATGGACTCTAGGCATCTACGGAGCACTCGTTGCATGGATGTTTATTGCAAACCTATTTGCAGTCTTTCCGCATAAGGCATTTTGGTCTAACTACGAGCGTATGGATGGGTGGGTAACACTCATACACGCATTCCTTTTCTTTATAGTTGCAGGATCTCTTCTTTCAGCTGAGAAGCTATGGAAGAAGTGGTGGCTCACTGCGCTTGGTGCCTCTGCCCTTATTGCAGGGTATAGCGTCTTACAGCTCCTTGGCGCACTTGAGATACATCAAGGCGGAGTGCGTGTTGACGCAAGCCTAGGGAACGCCGCGTATCTTGCTGCGTACCTTCTCTTTATGATTGCAGTGGCGCTCTGGCACGGCATCGAATCAAAAGGCTGGCTTCGTTACATCCTCTTTGTGCTCGCAGGTGTACATCTCATTGTGTTGTTTGAAACTGCAACGCGTGGCGCACTCCTTGGTCTGGTGGCGGCTTCAGGATTAGCTGCACTCCTTTATATGTTCACCGCAGGGAAGTCTGGTAGAAAATTAGGGGCAGGGATACTAGGAGGGCTTGTCCTTCTTTGTGGCCTTTTCCTTGTCGCACGAGAAAGCTCTTTCGTACAAAACGATCCCACGCTGTCTCGAATGGCGTCCATAACGCTTGAGGAAGGGTCTACACGCTTCACGCTTTGGGGTATGGCGTGGCAGGGCTTTCTAGAGCGTCCTGTTACGGGATGGGGACAGGAAGGGTATGCGTATGTATTTAATAAGTTCTACGAACCTTCCTTGTATGGGCAAGAATCATGGTTTGATCGTGCCCACAGTATTTATGTCGACTGGCTTGTTGCAGGCGGATTCCCTGCATTCCTCCTGTTTATTGCACTCCTTGGGGTAAGTGGAGTGGCACTCTTTCGCTCGAATGCGTCCCGAGCAGAACGCATCTTCCTTGTCGCAGCGCTTTCAGCCTATGCCGTACAAGCGTTGTTTATCTTCGATAACCTTTTCACCTACATATTCCTTGCAGCACTGCTTGCAAACGCGCACGAAGCGACCGCACGCCCCATACAAAAGTTCGAGACATCACCTGTCGTCTCTCGCACCACCCTTTCTTCGGTTGCGGCGCCTGCAATGCTTGTAGTAACCGCTGCAGTGGTGTGGATGGTTAACGTGCCAGGAATTGTAGGCAGCATGGAACTTATTCGTGGCATCTCAAACCGTGACCCTGAAGTAGCGCTGGGGCGCTTCCGTACCGCGCTTTCTAGCGGAACGTTTGGTATGCAAGAAGTACGAGAACACCTCCTTACATATGCATCAAACAGTGTCTCTCGGGCTGATGTACCTGAAACGGTGCGCCAAGAACTTGCTACCCTTGCTCTCTCTGAAGTAGTACGCCACCTTGAAGTGGTACCTGAAGATGTACGTATGAGACTGCAGTACGCGCAAGCATTGAATGCCGTAGGGAATCTTGATACAGCGGTTGCTGAAGTAACCACGGCGCTTAGTTACTCTCCCAAAAAACAAGGCGTTCTGATCCAGCTTGGAGTAGGGCGGTGGCAGCAAGGGGACACTGAAGGTGCTCGCGAAGCCTTCCAGAGCGCGTACGAACTTGATACTCGATACGACCTTGCAGCCTCGTATGCAGCGGCAGGAGCATATGTAATGGGTGATGTGGCTGCGGGGGATGCAATCTTGACTGCTCGCTTTGGCACTACCACAATTGATCACGACATTGTGCGCTATGCCTTCTATGAGACGAAGATGTTCGGAAGACTTATTGACTCTGCAAGACTTCGCTACAGTACCTATCCTGAAGATCAAAGTGCAGCGTTTCTATATGTGCAAGCACTTTCGCTTGGAGGGCGTACTGCTGAAGCGCGTACTGAACTTGCACGCGCAGTTTCTTTGCGCCCTGAATGGAGCGCGAGTGCCGCACAACTTTCTCGAGAACTTGGAATATAACTTTTAATTTTCTTTTTTGAAAAATAAAAGTTATCCACACATCGTGTTTTTTGCGCACAAAAAAGTTTTTTGCGCGTAATAATAAGTATCAGCACACTTCGCGCTTAATTTATTTCGCGCGCAGTGGGTCGAAATATAAGCCAATCGTAATTACGACACCATGGCAAAGAAGAAGGCTCGCAAGGCTGCTAAGAAGACCGCAAAGAAAGCAACCAAGAAGCGACGCAAAACCGCAAAGCGCAAATAGCTTTGAAAAAACACCCCTCCGTAACTGGAGGGGTGTTTTTCTGTTAGGGGAGCGCATAGATGCACTGAAAATGCTATAGTAGCCCCCATTATGGGCCTTCTCGGGTCAATGTTTACCAAGAACGAATCCGCCACCTTCGTCAAAGGGGCGTCTTCGATTGTTGAGGGTGCTAACGCGCTTGAGTCGGAGATTAAGGACCTACCACCCACACAGCTTGCGGAGCGCCTTCGTAGGGTGCAGGAGCGCACCACAGGGAATCCTGAGGCGGATAAGGATATTGCAGAGGTGTTTGCTTTGGTACGTGAAGCAGCACGTCAAACCCTAGGGGAGCGCCATTACGATGTACAGCTTATCGGAGGTTTGGCACTTGCGCAGGGCAAGGTTGCAGAGATGCGTACCGGAGAAGGAAAGACGCTTGTTGCAACTCTTCCCGCGACTCTCAAGGCCCTTGCTGGCAAAGGGGTACATATCGTCACGGTGAACGACTATCTCGCAAGACGTGATGCTACGTGGATGGGGCAGGTGTATAACGCGCTCGGGTTATCCGTAGGGGTAGTGACCTCAACCGGTTCCTATATATATGACGGTTCGCACGTTGCTACAGAAGAAGACGCAGAGCGTGATGCGGCAGGAGCATTCAAAGTGTTCTATGAATACTTGCGACCCGCCACAAAGAAAGAGGCGTATGCAGCTGATCTTACCTATGCCACCAATAACGAGCTTGGGTTTGATTACCTTCGAGACAATACTGCGTACGAACCCTCCCAATTGAACCAACGCCTTCCCCATGAAGGAGGACACCACTTTGCGCTTATCGACGAAGTTGACTCTATTCTTATTGATGAAGCCCGCACCCCGCTTATCATTTCTGGCCCTGCCCCAGACGCTGAGAGCCTCTATGAGCGATTTGCTCAGATAGTGCGGGGATTTGTTGAGGGAGAGGATTATACGGTAGATGAAAAACTTCGCGCGGTGCAGGTAACCGAAGTAGGCATCACTAAGGCTGAACAAGCGCTGCAGATAGAGAACCTCTATACCGAAGGGGGTATGCGCTACGCACACCAGCTTGATACCGCGGTTCGTGCCAAGGCGCTCTTTCATAAAGATAAGGAGTATGTGGTCAAGGACGATGAAGTCATCATTGTCGATGAGTTTACAGGCCGCATGCAGCCTGGACGTCGCTGGTCAGAAGGGCTCCATCAAGCGGTGGAGGCCAAAGAGGGGGTTTCTGTGCGTAAAGAGACTCGTACCTATGCCAGTGTGACGTTCCAGAACTATTTCCGTATGTATGAGGGGCTTGCAGGTATGACGGGTACCGGCCTCTCCTCAGAAGAGGAACTCTATACGGTGTATAAGCTTGAGGTGGTTGCGGTACCGACCCATAGACCGATACAGCGTATCGATCGTGATGACCTTATTTTCCAGAGTGCAAAAGGGAAGTACCAAGCGCTTGCAAGAGACGTACAGGAGATTCATGCCAAGGGTCAGCCAATTCTTATCGGTACGGTATCCATTGAAGACAACGAGGTTGTAAGTGAAGCACTCAAGTCTGTAGGGGTACCTCATGAGGTGCTAAACGCAAAGAACCACGAACGAGAGGGAGAGATTATTGCTGAAGCAGGAAAGAAAGGAGGGGTGACGGTTGCAACCAACCTTGCAGGACGCGGTGTCGACATTAAGCTCGGGGGCGCACTCGCAGACTCTTCTGCAAGAGAAGAGGTGCGCTCCCTTGGTGGGCTTCTTGTACTTGGAACCGAGCGCCATGAAGCACGTCGTATCGATGATCAGCTTCGAGGACGCTCAGGACGTCAAGGAGATCCTGGAGAGACTCGTTTCTACGTCTCGCTTGAAGACAAGCTTATGCGCGTCTTTGCTTCCGACATGGTGAAGCGAGTAATGGGTACGTTTAAGATTCCCGAAGACGAACCTATCCAAAGCGGGATGATTACGAAATCCCTAGAGTCTGCTCAAAAACGCATTGAAGGCTTTAACTTTGATTCTCGAAAGCAAGTGCTCGCCTATGACGACGTCCTTAACACACAACGTCTTGCAGTATATGCACGTCGTCGTACCGCACTTCTTGGTTCTAATGATGACATTAAGAACGAAGTAGCGGGTATGGTTGCGGGAGATGAAAAAGCGGAAACCGCACTCATAACTAAGGAAGAGGAGTTCAAAGAACACTTCCCAAGCGTGTTGCGTCGACTCCTCCTTCAGATCACTGATACTCTTTGGCTTGAGCAACTTGAGACGATGGAATATCTCCGTCGCTCGGTATCCCTTCGAGCCTATGGTCAACGCGATCCTTTAATTGAATACCGCAGAGAAGGGCTTATACAGTTCAATCAGATGCAGCAGAGGGTCGCACAGAATCTCAAAGAAGCACTCCCACGCATCATTCCTGCGGATAGTGCACGTATTAAAGCTGAGGAAGCAAAAGCGCGTGCACGAATACTTGCTGCTTCTGAGGCAGGGGTTACAACCGGCCCTGTCGTTAAGCAGGGTACCGAGTATGGCCGTAATGATTTAGTGACGATTCGAAAAGGAGAGGAGACACAGACGCTCAAATATAAGAAGGCTGAAGCGTTACTGTCTGAAGGTTGGGAAATTGAAGCGAAAGTGTAGAGGTTCGACCTTCCTTTACTGTTAGTGGTTATCTGTGTACTGTGAACACTATCTATGGCATTAGTCGATGAAGTACGAGTGCACGCAAAAGCAGGGGACGGGGGGTCCGGTGTGGTGCGTTGGCTGCATATCAAAGGAACAGAGAAAGGAGGACCTTCAGGAGGCGATGGAGGACGTGGTGGGGACGTGGTGCTTGAAGGAGTGCGCGATCTTGCCGCACTTCAAAACTATCGCTACACAAAAAAGTTTCGTGCAGAGAATGGTCACTCGGGTGAGTCAGACAATCGTCACGGGAGAGCAGGAGAAGACATGGTACTTAAAGTGCCGGTTGGAACTGTTGCAAAGAATGTAACTACAGGAGAAGAGTACGAGATTCTTTCCGAAGGGCAACGGATTGTGATGTTTAAGGGAGGTCCTGGAGGGTTTGGAAACGCTCACTTCAAAAGCTCCGTAAATCAAAACCCAACGGAGGCAAAAGAAGGGAAAAAGGGTCTAGGTGGGGATATCGAGTTTACCCTCAAACTCATCGCAGACGCAGGGCTTATAGGGTTCCCAAACGCAGGGAAATCCTCACTGCTCAACTCTCTGACCAGAGCCAAGTCGAAGGTGGGTGCATACCCCTTTACTACTCTCGATCCACATCTCGGAGACCTGTATGGGTATCTTCTTGCTGATATACCAGGACTTATAGAGGGTGCCTCGGCTGGGCGAGGTCTTGGTTCTAAGTTTTTGAGACACATAGAAAGAACCGGATTACTTATACATCTTATCTCGGCAGACCAAGAAGACTTTGCTGCTTCGTATCGAGCTATACGTGAAGAGCTTGAGGCATTCGGAGGCGGACTCTCGGACAAGCCCGAATTGGTTGTTCTTTCAAAATCTGATCTTATTCCCCCTGCCGAACTGGGAAATCGTCTAGAAATGCTCGAGGGTATTGCGGGGAAGGGGAACGTAACCTCAGTCTCAATTATCGACGATCTCTCTTTGAAGGCCTTTTCCGACCGACTCTCACGCTTGCTCGAATCCCGAAAGTAGCTATAAATGAGGGCATGAGCGCTTACCGGCCAACCATAGGGCTAGAGATACACGCAGAACTTGCAACACAGACGAAGATGTTCTGTGGGTCCAAAAATGACCCTAACGAGACTGCGCCCAACACCAACGTATGTCCGATCTGTCTAGCACATCCTGGAACTTTGCCGGTGATAAACAAAGAAGCGGTTCGACATGTGCTACGTGTTGGCGCTGCTGTTTCTGGAACGCTTGCAGACTATAGCGAGTTTGATCGCAAATCATATTTTTATCCAGACATCCCAAAGGGGTATCAGATAAGTCAGTACGAATATCCACTGGTTAAAGGAGGAAAGTTGAACGATGTGGAAATTACACGGGTGCATCTTGAAGAAGATACTGCCCGTTCATCACACGCAAACAATGCTTCGCTTGTTGATTTTAACCGCGCAGGGATTCCTTTAATGGAATTGGTAACCGAACCAGTCATACGTGACGCACACAGCGCCGCTGCCTTTGCACGCGAACTCCAGTTGCTTCTTAGAACACTTGGCGCATCGGAGGCAAACCTTGAGAAAGGGGAGATGCGCATTGAAGCAAATATTTCGGTCTCACGCGATGATTCGTTTGGTACCAAAGTTGAAGTGAAAAATCTTAACTCATTCCGTTCAGTCGAGCGTGCGATTGAGTTTGAGATCGAACGCCAAATTGCCCTCTATGAATCAGGAGGGAAAGTAGTCCAAGAAACTCGGGGGTGGGATGAACAGAAAGAAGAAACCTTCCGCCAGCGCTCTAAGGAGGGAAGTGCAGACTACCGCTATTTTCCAGAACCAGATCTACCAAAACTGCTCCTGTCAGAGATTTCAGAGTTTTCAAAAACGGTATTGGAAGAATCGCTTCCGATGCTCCCATGGGAAAAGCGCGCGCGCTACGCATCCCTTGGATTAAAAGAGAACGATGCAGCAATGTTGCTTCAGAATAAAAACCTCGAAGCACTCTTTGATGCCGTTGTTGAAGGCGCCGAGGGAAATGCAGAACTTATTGCACTTGCAGGCAACTACGTTGTCTCTGATGTGGCAGGATTAGAACGCAATCAAGAGGCGCAAGGATCACTTGCGAACCTCAGTGGTGGTGCATTCCTTGAGCTCATGCGTATGACTCATGGAGGCGAAATGTCTTCGCGAGGTACAAAAGACGTACTCGCAATCCTCTATGAGAAGGGGGGGAACCCAAAGGATATTGCGAGAGAAAATGGGTTGATGCAGGTGAGCGACCGAGAGTCCTTGCGAGCCTATGTCCAGCAGGTCCTACAGGAAGAAGTGGGGGCTGCTACTGAGTACCGTGGAGGTAAGGAGAGCATCCTGCAGTTTCTCATAGGGAAAGCCATGAAGATCAGTAAAGGGGCAGGGAACCCAGCTCTGTTCAAGGAAATATTAATAGAAGAGCTATCAAAATAAGTCTTACAATAGCCATTTCTCATCTCGGATGTTCCTGTTAATAATCTCTTTCCAACAAGACGAGAAAGGCCTATACTTAAGGTAATGGATGAACTCACTATTGAAGGGAAAAACTATATCTCTTCTAAAAGAGCCGCAGCTCTTACAGGGTATGCAAAAGACTACGTAGGACAGCTTTGTCGAGAAGGTAGGGTAGAAGCGAGACTTGTGGGGAGAAGTTGGTATGTGTATGAACCATCTATCAGGAAGCACAGATTCGAGGGTCAAGGCGTTGATCAGCAGGTAAGTAGTCCAGAGAATATAGAAGTTAGTGAAGATAAATCATCCGAAAAAGCTAACATTGAGGCCGTTTCTGATACCCCTCTCTACAAAGCAGAAGAGGTAAGCCCGTTACCTCTTTCTAATGAAGAAGTACCAGAAATAAGCCTTAGTGAAAGCGCGTCAAAGTCAGGAGACGAAGAAAGTGTAGAAGAAATCCAAGAAGCATGGCAGCAGTGGTTTGAAGCGTCGAAGGATGAGGCAGTATCCTTTGAGCCTAAGAGAGAACGTGCAGAAGAGCCAGAAACAGAGCTCCCCAGTATAAAAAGCTCTGAGGAGACAGAAGAAGTACCTTTCCATACTGTAGAAACGCCTGTACAGGTCCATATAGAGCCAATGAGAGTTCCTAGATACACGAGAGAGGAGGTATATATCGCCCCGTCTACTCACACAGGAAAGAGAAAGCGATCTAAATCCACCAGAAACCACATAGTAGTGAAGGCACTCCTCGTAGCTCTTATACTATTGTCTGTAACTGTCACAGTAATCGGTTCTTCTGATACAAGCGCAATATCAGGGAACTCCAATGCCGAGTTCTGGGTAGTTAATTACCTTGAAGGGTTGGAAATAATAAGGAAATAGAATATATCTCGTCTCGTCAAAAAGAGACTTTAATTACACCATCACGAAAAAAATGATGGTGTAATTATTTATATAGAAAATTATACATACCATAACAACGTTTTGAGTTTTTAAAGCCATATTTTGCTATAGAAGGATCGTGCAGCAGTAGAAAATAGAAAATATATGCATCGAGATGATCAAATAATCTACTTCAGTATTGGATACATATGTAATTGGGAATATTTATCTTGGGAAATTTATTAGAGTTTTTGGTAATACTGCCGAATAACCTCACAAACGAGATAATTATAAATATGGCTTATATGTTAGCTATTTCGGATAACTTTTCTTTGCATATGTAGACCTTTTAGACCAGCATTTCTTTAGATATTTCAAGATTTTTATTAGCAAAGGCATAGATTTTTTGATCTTCATAGTTTTATCGAACCCTTCTTTTTATATACATCTGAAAATATTTTTTGGGCGCCGTTGTTATTTGTTCTTATCCACAAATATTTCTAGGAGAGTTCGATTTATAGCACGTAAAATATAGTTACTTCGGATAACCGACATGGATGCTCTTCTAGAAAAAAACTTTATCTCAAGCAAAGAAGCTTCAAAGCTTTCAGGGTATAACTCTGATTACCTTGCGCGCCTTTGCCGAACCGGAACTATTTCAGGAAGTCGTGTTGGGAGAACGTGGGTGATAAATCGTTCGTCACTTCTTAATTTTGTACGAGCACAGGACGAGCATAAAAAGAAACAAGCTAGAGAGCTCGCTAAATCACGCGAGCAGGAGTACAAGATTCAACAAAAAAAGCGCGTACAGGAGCCTGTACGCCCTACAGAGCCTGTTCTTTCGCCGGTACTGTCGCCGTTGAAGTCTCCCTACGTTGAAAATTTGCGTGATCGTGCACTTGCCGCACTTCTCGCACTCCTTGTGATAAACACAGGGCTCTTTGCTTACCTCTCGGGCGGCACTTCGCGTGTCACCACCGCTACGCTTGAAAACGTTGCAAACGTTAGTGATTACGGACGTCTCGCGCTTGAAACCACATTTGAGCAAGTGCCCTCAGATCTCGCCGCCCTCGCCGTTGCCCATGAGAATATAGGTCTTCGTTTTGTCGAGGGGGTTACCACAGGACTCTCACTATATAAAGGTACGCTTGAGCGAGGTGCCTTAGTTACTCGCACCCTTGTAGCACGTGCTACAGAGCTCTCGCTTGGAGAGGAAATTCTTTTGGTCGGAGTGCAGGTTCGCGATGGTGTACGGGCGTTAGCGGGTGCAGAAGCGCCTATGCGCGCCTTTGAAGTACAAATCTCATTTGGTGATGCACTTATTACAGGTTCGTCGAACATACTTGCATGGCATCGCACAGCGACTGACGCGTGGATCTCCGGAAGCTACACTATTGCGCCGCGCGCCTTTACGCTCGCGTACGGAATAGGCAACGCCGTTCTGGAAGGCGCTGCGCACACTCCACGCACAGCTTCCTCAATCGCAGGCGCTGTGTCACGTGTTGCGGCGGCGCCTCGTGAAGCGTTTACTGACGCACTGCTTGGTGCAGTTGGCCACACGGCGCATTTCTACGATACTCAAAAGGTACGAGTCGAATCAGTGCTTGCGATAACACTTTCTCCTTCTTCTCCTCGTGAGACACTCCTTGCCTCGCCTTCGCCCTTTCCACGCGAGGCCATGTTCTCGCCGCTTGCCTCTTTCGCAAACGCTGTGTTCGATACGTTGTACCGAGGGGTTGAAGTCGTAGGTAAGATTGTGACGGTAGTCTTTTCTCCGACGGTGGCGTATGCACCAGCGCTTTCGGCTCCGTTCGGGCCAAGCGCAGCGGCGTTTCAAGGCGCTGGAGACGTTGTTTCGTACGTCACGAATGTGACTAATGTGAGCAATGTCTACCCCACAACGTTTGTATACGGTGGCGTAACGGCCGAGTACCTACGGACTGCGCTAGAGAACCTACGCGAAGACGTTGCTGATCGCGGCAATGGTGGCGATAGTGGGCTAGCAGATATTTCAAGCGAGTCACTTGAAGATCTTGGTGATGTTGCCGCGATGACGAAAGATTTCGGCGACCTCCTATATTGGAATGGTACCGAATGGGCGGATCTCGCTACGTCGTCACTCGGCATCTCAGGAAGCGGGCTTCCTTCGGGTCCTGCAGGCGCAGTGCAGTTTACCGACGGCGGAAACTTCGTCGGTGAAGCAGCATTCAGTTATGATGCTGCCGCTGACCGCCTGACGCTTTCGTATGCATCCACGACCGGTATCTCGTCGGTGTACGCAAGCTCCACAAATATGTTCGCAGGGACATTTTCTCTCCTCGGCTCATTTTTTGATTCAGTAAATTCAGCAGGCACAAATGGCATGGTGCTACAAACAAACGGTACCGGTGTTACTTGGGTCGCAACGTCAACCTTGGGACTTGGTGGTGGAGGTTCAGGCACCATTTCTGCGATCGGTCCTGCGGGCCAGACCGCTGACGGCCCTACCGTCACATTTGCTACTTCCACCTCAGGTACTGACTTCGCTATCACCGGCTCGGGAGACACACTAACGTTTGCTCTTCCAAGTGCTTCCGTGACGAACCGAGGCCTCCTGACTGCTGCTGATTGGACGAGTTTCAATAACAAAATATCCTCCACCTCGCTTTCCGCGCTCTATCCGCTTTCCTATAACGCATCGACCGGAGTCATAAGCCAGCTCTGGGGGACTACTACCGCAAACACATGGAGCGCCCACAACATCTTCAACTCCTTGTTTGCAACGAATGCTTCGACGACGAACGCCACCACCACCACACTTGGCATCAACGCTGAAACCTTCACCGACTTGACCGGTTCAGGCCTTCAAAACGTCGGTGGCGCACTCACCCTGAACGCAACTGGCGACTGGACCGGCACCTTTGATGGGCAGGAGGGAAGCTATTACCTAGGCAATTCCTTCTCGACGACCTCGGCAAATTACTGGGAGACGCAGCAAACGGCACGAACTGCAGACGACCTCACCAACAACTCCATTGAAGACCTTTTAGATGTCGCAACGATGACCGAGAACTACGGCGATCTCTTCGGCTGGAACGGTTCTGCATGGACCGATTTTGCAACATCAAGCTTAGGCCTTCCCACCTTTGCCGATCTTGCAGGCTTTGAAGATGCACTTACTTTCGCGTATCCCTTGGTCCGCACGCTCGATACCATTTCGCTTGCGTTCGGCACGACTACGCCAAACACATGGAGCGCCCACAACATCTTCAACTCCTTGTTTGCAACGAATGCTTCGACGACGAACGCGACGAGCACGACTCTTTCCGTCACTTCGCTCGTGTCGCAGCTACTTCGCACGGATGCGAGCGGTATGCTCCGCGGCACGAGTATAGGCACAGGACTTTCCTTTGACGGCACGACACTTTCAGCAACCGGCGGAGGAGGCACGGGAACTGTCTCTACGTCCACCAACGAAACAGCAGGACAGGTTGCGTACTGGACTTCTACGAACGGCACACCAGCAACGCTTGGCTCTGATGCAGGGTTCTCCTATGACGCTGCTGCCGATCGGCTCACGCTCACCAACGCCTCTACTACCGCACTCTCCTCTATATACGCGTCCACCACCAATCTCGGCATTAATAGCGAGACCTTCACCGACTTGACCGGCTCAGGACTTCAAAACGTCGGGGGCGCACTCACCCTGAACGCAACTGGCGACTGGACTGGCACCTTTGATGGGCAGGAGGGAAGCTGGTACCGCGACCGCACCAACCACACCGGTACCCAAACCGCCTCCACCATCTCTGACTTCGTCGCAACCGTACGCACCTCACTTTCAGAAACCATCACCGGCATTGACTACAACAACACCACGGGTGTCTTCTCTCTCACGGGTGACTACACTATTCCTCTTTCTGCCAGCACGACTGAGTGGGATGCCGCGTTTGGCTGGGGGGATCACTCGCTTGCGGGGTATTCAACGTCAGGGTACCCATTTCCCCTTTCTGGAAACGCTACTTCGACACTTACGCAATTCAACGGCGGACTTACCTCATATGCTTCCACTACTATCGGCAATGGTACCGCAACGGGCGGCCTTACGGTTTCAGGAAATGCAACGACCACCGGAGACGCGTACTTTGGTGCGGCGATAGTCGTGGGAGGCACCCTGCCGACGATACGGACCGAGACGAACCGCTTCTCGGTGAACGAATCGGCCTTCATGCCGCCGAGTGAGACGGGCATGGTGACACAGTTCTCTTCTGGTCCGCATGGCCGCAGCCTCTTCGCCATCACACATACGAGTGTGAACACTGCTTTTTTTGGGCTTGATACCAATCTCTTCACTCTGGGCGGTGAAGGTAATACCGACATACGCTTCGTGCGTAACCTCAATTACTCAAGTACAGACATTCTCAATAGCGGTGTCGAGCTCTTGCGCATCCTAGCATCGACCGGCAACGTCGGCATCGGTACCTCCTCTCC
>Ga0172380_10001370_pt1 | contig 42061 bp, 61 predicted proteins | sample Leawe162metaG_FD_119747 | JGI IMG/M metagenome (GOLD analysis project Ga0172380, IMG submission 119747) | Leachate microbial communities from a municipal landfill in Southern Ontario, Canada - Leachate well 162 metaG | ecosystem: Engineered > Solid waste > Landfill > Unclassified | place...
AAAGATGATGATTTGTCTATGATTATCAATCCTACGTCAGATTTCGTAACTGCTTTCAATCGTGCTGTTAATCGTAAATATGACGATATTATTCTTGCTGCATTTGATGCGGCGGTTTATTCTGGTCGCAGAATTTCAAGTTCAACAATTACTTGGGCTGCGCAAAATGGCAATGTCAAATACACCAGGACAAGTGGTGGCCGGACAATACCTTACAATTGTTCAATAGGTAACTGTTCTGCTTCTGATACTAAATTGACGATTGAAAAAATTCAACTTATCAAAGAGTATTTCAAGAAAAACGAAGTTGACGAGGATATGCCAATTTGGATGGCTATTGCTCCAGAACAGGAAACAGACCTTTTCGGCCAACAGGAATATACTAACCGTGATTACAACGGCGGTTCTGCTCCTATTGCTACTGGAAAAATTATTCCTAATTTCCACGGCATCAATCTTCTTGTAAGCAATAAGATTGTTAAAGGGACTGACAATGACGTTGGTGGTACTGAAGATGTTTACAAATGCTGGGCTTGGGCGCAAGGTGGCATAGTTCTTGGTGTCGCAGACAGTGTAACTGTAAAGATTTCAGAGTTGCCTACACAATCCTATGACCAGCAGGTCTATGTTCACATGAACGCAGGCGCAATGAGATTTGACGAAGATTTAGTTTGTTGTGTTGAATGTCAATAATTTAAAACGTCCAATCGGACAAGTTAATTGAAAGGTAAATATGAGTTATACAAATTATAACAATTCGTTTAGAAGAAACAAAATAGTAGAGCCGTCTCAACTTAAAGCGGCTTATAACATTTTCACACCTACGGCAACGCAGAAGTTTATGCTTGGCGCTATTCTGGAAATGAATGACGGAAGAAAATTCCGTTATTGCAAGGATAGCGGAAGCGGTCTGACTAAAGCGCTTATGGCTTGCTCTGAACTACTTGACACGCAGGCTGACGAAAGTGTCCAAACCGCTTATGGCGTAACTGCTGGTGAAGTAAAGTTTGATGTTCTTTGTGAAACCGGCAATGGTTACACAGACCACGAACTTATTGATGGCTATATGCTTGTCAATAAGGGTACTTGTATGGGCGATATGTACATCATAAAAGATAATTACTGGATTACCAGCGATACTGTTATGATGATTGAAATCGCAGACGAGAATGGTATAAGAACTACTATTCCTGCAACTGACGAAATAACACTTGTAAAGAACAAATGCAGAGACACAAAGTTGAATCCTACTACCCAAGACGCTCCTGTCATTGGCGTTTCTCTTTCTACCGTTACTGCAAGTTATTACTATTGGGCGCAATACAGAGGCACTTGCCCACTAATGGTTGACGCAGGCGACATTGTTGTTGTTGGCGAACCTATTGGTAAGGCCGGAACTGCGGGTACTGCCGGTGCTGGCGGTCTCATTGCCGCTGATAGCACAGATGCTGTTTGGGGTACTGTTCGTTACGCTGCAACTGGCGGCGAAACAGCACTTGTGGATTTGATGCTTCCAGACTAATTTAGTTTTTAATTGGGGCGATTTAATTATCGCCCCTCTTTTGAAAGGATAAATATATGAAAAAAGTTTTAATAATGATTGCGTTGATAATTGCGGCGTTTGCTGCAATTATTTTTGCAACTCCGATAGATAGGGCGACACTGGTCAAACTACTTGGTTCTTATACTGGCGATGGTGGAACTGATGCGGGAGATAGTATATACGCAGATATGGTGCTTGCACAGACCGACCTTGACGCAATTCTTGCTGATACTGGTACTTCCGGAGTTGTTATTGCGGCTGATGGTATTACCTCTGACGAACTTGCGGCCACAGCCGTTGCCGAAATTACCGCTTCTGGCGCTTTGGGGTGTGCGAATCCAAGTTCTACAAATGCTAATTATATCGCAGTTCCAGCAATAACATTCGACACAACTGGCACTTGGAGTACAGTAGCATCCCACGAAATAGCAGTTGTTACAGGTTGTGTAAGAGTAAGAATCCTTGCTTTTGCCACAACAACTTTAACTGATGCTGGAAATGCCGCAACGTTGACTCTTGGGACAGAAGGTTCGGCGGCAAATATAATCGCCTCTACTGATACTGATGATTTGTTGGCAACAGAGTTTTGGAATGACGCAACGCCAACAGCTTTAGAGGCAGACGCAACTTCTACTACAATGCTTGATTTTGTTGTAATGGGCGGTAAAGACATTGGTTATACCATTGGTACAGAAGCCCTTACAGGTGGAGTGCTTGAATTTCATATTTGGTGGACACCTCTAACTGTCGGCTCAACTGTTACTGTTGGTGCTGGTGGAACTCTGTAATTTGTTTTAATCAGGGGCGGTTAATACCGCCCTTATTTTTAAGGTAAAATATGGCACTAATACAAGCAGAAGTTGATTTAGCCAATATGAGTTTAGGCAGAATCGGTGCGAAGCAGATTACGCTTGCAAGTTGTACGGCAGGTACAAGGCCAGAAGATGTTCAGGTCAATTTACACTTTGAACAGATTAGAGACACTCTATTGCGTTCCTGCGAATGGAATTTTGCAGTAAAGAGACTTGCGCTTGTTGGAACTTGGGCAACTGCAACTGCTTACGTTGCAGGGCAATACGTTTGGATAAATTTAAGTAGTTCAACTATAACGCCTACAATATCTGAATTTTCAGATTACAGTGGAACGGTTGCTGGTACTGTTAAGGTGAAGACGACTGCGTCTCACAATCTTAAAACAGGTATGTATGTTGTCATATCCGGCACTACGAGCTATAATGGCACTTACTATGTAACATACATAGACGCAGACGAGTTTTATATTACAGCAACTTGGGTAGCCGACGACGCAACTGGAGATTTAGCTTACGACTCACGAAACATATTATTTAAGTGCGCAACAGCAAACACATCTGGAACGTTTACAGCCGATTTAGCCGCTGCAAAGTGGACTATTGATATTTCAAGGCCATCCTTTGGCTATAAGTATCAATATGATTTACCATCAGATTGTTTAAGATTTTATATACCAGACGTTGAAGATTTTGCAGTTGAAGGTAAATTATTTTTAACCGATGATACTGAAGTAAATATTCAATACATCTATAAATGCACAGATACGACAATATGGGACGACTTGTTTGTAGAAGTGTTCATATTGAAACTTGCACTTGCGTTATTACCTGCACTTGCAGGCACTTCGACACGGTCGATTAAAGAAGACCTGCGCGAAGAATATAGAGTAGCAATGTCGAAAGCGAGAACAGTAACAAAACAAGAAACTAATTCTACTGGCAGTTCCACTTGGAATAACGCCAGATTTAGTTAGAAAGGAATACTATGGGTTTTTTTATGGGCAAGCCTAAAGCGACTGAAATGCCTGTTGTTCAACCGACCGCTATTGCGCCTGCTGTTCCGGTAGCCGTAGATAGTTCAGGCGATACTGAAATTAAAAGGGCTAAACGCCGAAGCGGTTACGAAAGGTCTGTACTTGGCGAAATGTTTGATAAAAAAGAAAAGAAAACTACGTTAGGATAATATGGCAATAGAAGATGATATTTACGCGCTCTTGCAGACTGTCGATTCCAAAATAGACACTATTCAATCCGAAATTGTTGCGATAAAAGCAAAGACGGATAAGTTGGAATTTTATCCATACCTTACTGTATCTGGAATATTAACACCAAACGTTACTGGTGATTACTTTTTTTACGGAACAAATGAATATGGTAATGTTTATAAAAGCTATTTAGGTGATTATATCGAAACATTATTTGTTGGTTTCAGTCTATACAGAGGTTCGCAAGCGATGTGGTTAGGTGCTGACCTACTTGGAGATTATGAACCGTCCACTGGTGCTACTGGAACAGCGACAGTGTCCTAAAAATATTGTTCGGTAGTACATCCAGACCTAATAACATTATCAGAAACAAGATTCCATCCTACTATACCAGTTATAGATATGAGATAACTATGAATGTGCCAATAATCAGTTTTGGAAATGGCGAAGTAACGCAAAAGGTAGATTGCAGGATTGACACGCAGAAACATACGTCAAGTTGCAGGTCTATGAAAAATATGTTGCCTTTGGTCTATGGTTGTGCAGAACGAAGGCCGGGAACTAAATTTGTATTAAGCGTTTTCGGGGATACCGGCGGATATTCTTCTGGTGTTTACGGAACGGGAAATTACGGGGGCTGATATGCCGGAATCATTACCAACAGTTGGTGCGTCAACTAACACTTGGGGAACACAATTAAATAGTTATCTTGGCGTTGAGCATAACACTGACGGAACACATAAACAGGATACCGGTATAGGATTACGATTATATGGTGGCTCTGCGGTTTTTCCAGAGGGAGTTGCGGGTGCGGCTACAACGTTTCAAGATTTAGATTTATCAAGTATAGTTGGCAGTAATGTTGCGTTAGTCTTGTTTGAAGTCGTTGTTACCGGTGGAAATGTTGTAGTATTCGCGCCTAAAGGGGCTGAAGGCGCTTATGCTGTTTGGGCAACTACATCATCTATAAATCAGGTATCTTTGGTCGCTTCAGATAGAGGGTATGCAATATGTCTAACTGATTCAAATGGGATAGTGCAGTGGGGAATGACGACAGTGTCAGGCGCTACATACAAAGTAACAATTTATGTTAGGGCATTCGTGCTATAATGACACGAGAAATTTCATTTATATATAATTCAACGGTATCATACAAAGTTGAACTTGGTTACAAATACGCAAGATTCACTTTGGCAGATGTATTTGTATGCCAAATAGTTACTCCGTATATTGATACCGATTTACTTCGTATCCATTACAAGCAAATTGGGAACACAATGCGTCTTACGCACCCAAGTTATAAGCCGCATAAAATAACAAGGGTAAGTTCTACTTTGTTTGAGATAAGCGAAATGGAATTTAAAGACGGCCCCTTTATGACGCGCAATGATTTATTAGATATAAACGTATCTAATGCGGCGTATATGTTATATACTGGTGGAACAACTGTAAACTCATTAGGAAATTTGTTTTGTTGTAAAAGCGATGGTGCAACTGCTATTAGTTTTTTTGATACTTTGCACGTTGGGGCATTGTTTAAACTTATAACAAAAAAAGCGGCAACTTCTTCGTCTTGGAGTTTTACGCCATCAACATATACATTTAAACCGCCCGGCGCAACTGCGGTAGCAACATACGCAGAAGGTACACCAGAAGCATTAGCTAATTTTCTCGAATTATCAAAAATATTGATAAAAGGCACTTATACTTTTACAACGTCTAATTTTTCGGGAACTACAAATACTGGAACTATCATATTAGAAAGAAACGAAAACGACGCTGGTTGGGAAAATATAAGAAGTGAAACAACGAGTATAATATATTCCGGCACTGAAACAGAAGAAAATGTATATTTTAGGTCAAGAGTTTTGCCGGTAGCTGATGGTGGGCTTGCAAGAGCAGGAACGATACGAGCCAATATAACATCAACTGCCGCAACAACTACCAGCATACTAAAGGTTATGTCATACAAGGACGCAAGCAATGTAACCGTAAAAGTGATAGCGCCGTTTGATTCAAAATATGGAAATACTGTAACAAAGCAATGGGCTGAAGGCGCTTGGTCAGATTATCGGGGCTGGCCTATATCTCTAACATTCTACAATGACAGATGTATTTATGGCGGTATGAAAACAATACCAGAACAGGTCGTGTACTAATGGCGAGTCTTGCGACATTATGGCTTTCGGCTACCGATAAATACGAAACGTTTGAAGAAGGTTACAACGCCGACAATTCATTTTCAATTTCAATTCCCACCACGAACGAGTTCAGATGGGTCGAGGGGACAGAATCTTTACTCGTTGGAACAGCAGGAGAGGAATGGCGGGTATATTCTGAAAAGACTGATAGTGGTCTAACGCCTACAAGTTATAAAATCATAATGCAATCAGGTTTTGGCAGTAATATTGTTCAGCCTGTAATTGCAAATTCAGTTATATTATTCTGCGATACAAACGGCAGAAGATTACACGAACTTACTTGGGATGATTTAAGACAGAAGTTTTTAGCGCCAGATATGTCCGTATTGGCTGAACATATTACTAAAACAGGAATAGTCTGTATGGCTTTGCAGAAGTATCCAGATATGATAGTTTGGTGCGTGCTTACAGATGGGTCTTTGATTTCATTCACATATAATCGTGAACAGAACGTTATTGCTTGGGCAGACCACACAATGATAGACGTAACGGTTAAGTCAGTCTGCGTAACGCCTAATTCTACCACAAACGAAGATGAAATTACAATTACAGCCGAAAGAATGATAAATAGCGTTGCTAAAACGTATATCGAGAAATTCAGTGCAAGAGAACTTCCGGCAAGTATTGCTGACTGCTATTTTGTTGATTGTGGCATTACTTATAGCGGTGCTGAAACGGGAACGATAACTGGACTTTCTCATTTAGTCGGCGAAAAAGTTTCGGTCTTTGGTAGTGGTGGAACAAGTGGAACATATACGGTTTACGAAGAATTAGTTGTAGCTTCTAATGGAAGTGTAACACTTCCAACAGTTTTAACCGTACAACAAACAGTAACTAAAGCACAAGTAGGCAAACCATATACTTATGAATTACAACCAATGAGACTTGACATTGGGCAAGGTTCGGTATTAGGTTCTAAAAAGAAAATACCTGAAATAGTTGTAAGTTTGCAGGATTCAGCAGAAGTAAAATATGGCGATAGTTCGACTACTTTAAAAGAAATAGACATAACTACTGTTGACCTTATAAACAAAAGTTCAGTTACCGGACTTTATACCGGAGATATTTCATTGCATTTTGATGGTGGGTTCAGCGTTGACGACAGTATTATAATTTCAGGTTCAAAGCCATTACCTTGTACTGTAAGATGTTTAATCCCGAAAGTGGAAATCACTGGGAGATAGCATATAAAATTATGATAGTATTTAAACAATTAGAGATTAAAGACGTGATAGACGTAGCCAAGAACGCAATAGACGCCTTGCCACGCAACGCAAGCGAAGATACACTGATAAAGTATGCAGAGTATCACAAAGCTAATGGCGCGGCATACACGGGCTATATCAACAATCAGCCAGTGCTGGTTACTGGATTCCATAGACGACACAAGAATGATGGAGTTTTATGGTCTATAATATCTAAAGACGCATTGAAACATAAAAAAACAGTGTTTAAAAGTTTAAGGCTTATGTTAGAATGTTTTATAAGTAGTTCTGGAATAACTAAAATGCTTGCTGAAACGAAGACTTGTTTTCCAGAAGCTAATAGGCTTTTGGAGCATCTGGGATTCGTGAAGCAAAGACGTACATTTAACAAAGAGTATGACTTTTACAAAAGGGTAATATAATGGGACTTCTTTTAGGTGGATTAGCGATAGGAACACAACTGGTTGGCGGCATAATGAGCGCGCAGGCTCAAGCCCAGCAGGGCAAAGACCAAGAATCTGTTATGAGGTACAATGCTGCTGTTAAAGAGCAGGAAGCTAAACAACTTGAAGCAAAAGCGGTAATAGATTCCCAGCGTCAGGCAGAACAGGCTGAACGAGTCCGGAGTAATTTAAGGGCGCAATTAGGTGCTTCTGGTGCAGTCGTATCCGAAGGCACTCCGCTACTCTTACAGGCCAAACAAGCGTCTGAACTCGAATATGACAATTTAATGATAGGTTACAACGCAAATGTGGACGCAACGAGATTGAGAAATGGTGCTAATTTAGACAGGGCGCAAGGTAAGATGTACTCAAGAGCCGGAAGTAATGCCGCAACAGCTACAATGTTTAATACTGGCGGCACTGTTTTAGGCGGATTGTACGATTATGGATTTTTCGACAAAAAGAAAAAAGATTCTTTGAACAAATAAGGATTTAAAATGGGACAGTTTAAAAAATGTACTCAATGTAATAAAATATTAGAAATACACAAGTTCGACATTTCTATATTATTAAATGCCATTAAATATTTAGAGGAGAACAAATAATGGCCGGTACTTTCCCAATTCTCTATTCTAACGCAACGCCTTCAGGACGTTCAGTAAACGTAGAGGCTAATCTGCCGCCAAACAACAACGCCGCTATGATAGGGCAGGCTGTTAGTAATATTGGTGGGGTTATAGGCGAAATAGGTTTAAAGATAAAGAAAGCAGAGGAAGCCTCTGAATTTTCAACTATTCATAGACGATTAAAAGAAAACTTTAACATAGAATACGATGCTCTTTCCAAAACTAAAGATGTTAAGGTAATGGAAAAAATCCACAAAAAAGGCATAGAAGAAAGAATTGGTATCGCGGGTTCGTCTGAACGGTTTAATGTCGCAACTGCCGCACAACAGAGTCTTGATGATTTAGAGCCAATGGCCACTGCACGCTTTAATAGCATATATAATGCTACTCGCATAAATAACGAGATAGACCAATTAAACTTGAACATTGCTTCTGCTGTTGCTGATGGGAACTATACCGATGTTGAAAAATATGTAGGTATCGCGGTACAGAGTGAACTTATAAATGATGCAACAGGCGAAATGAAACTATTACAAGCAAAAGAAGACATTAAAAAAGTTAATAACGAAAAACTGATACTATCAACTTTTGACAGTGCGGTTCTCGCTGGTAGCAAAGAAAAAAGCTATGAATATATGGACAGTCAGGATTTAACGTCAGAACAAAAAAGAATTATCGGAAACAAGATTGACGACTATTGGGAAGGCAGAGAAAAGGCAACTAAAAAAAGCATATTAAACACATACGAAGATTTCTCTGATAAACTCGCAAAAGGTGTGTTTACTGGAGATGATATAGATTTCAGTAAATTGACAGAAGCGGAAAAAAAAGACTGGAAAGAAGTATTAAATGGTTATAGACAAGAATCCCCAGCAGCCGCATCGTATGATGGAATCAATAGCATTACTACGATAATGACCGACGTATCAACTGAAAAACTTGGCAAGGGTGAAGCACTTAAAATGCTTGCAGATGAAAGATATGTAGCAAAGACAATAACTGACGCAGACTATAAGTTTGCTCTGAACAAAATAAACAACCCTTATCCAGTTTACGTTATACAGACAATCAATGGTGTTTTAGACGCGTCAAAAGTTGCTTTTGAAGAAAAGGGCTGGGGACTGTTTAGCGATTACATAGACAGGGGAGAGAAAAAAGCATACACGGAAAAAACGCAAGGCTTCTTGAATTGGGTAGAGTCTGAAAGCAAAGACGGTAAATACCCTAATGGCGAAGCTATGTATAATAAGATGAGAGAACTTGGTGTAAGCGTTAAAACACCACAAAACTTACCAAAACCTCCTAAAGCAATACCGAAGTCGAGTGATGATTTATACATAACAACTCAAGAACAGGCAAATAAATTACCGTCTGGTACAACGTTTTATGACGCAGTTACTGGCACTTGGAGAATCAAACCTTGAAGTTTACCGAATACCCAGTAGCTACGACAGACCCTAACGACAACGGCATTGACCTGCAAATGGATAATGTTGATGTTCCAGAGTTTGTTTCGTATCCAGAGGTTAAGGACGACCCATTTGCCGACACGCCGGATAACTTTGCAGAGCGAGCCAAAGCAGATTATAATTTTGCGATGGACAAAAACATCACACTTGGTGGTCTTGACGCACTAAAAAAAGAATGGGCAACAGCCAGCGGGCTTGTAAAAAAGATACCTATATTTGGCGCATTATATGCGGCGGGTGAAAATATCAGTATAATGAACGCAGCCAATAGACTTAAAAACCAGCAAGTTTATTTACAGGAACTTGCCCTTGAGTCCGGCGGTCAGGACGTAAATGATTTATCGGCATTATATGGCATAGACACAAAAGCGTATATTGAAAAACGCAAAGAAAAAGACCAGAAACTTGTTTCGGACTTTTTGGAATATCTTGCGGCAGATAAAACATATATGAATAAAGTAATTTCTGGCGCATCGCAGTTGCCAACGTTTATGTTGGAATTTGTAGGTACTGGCGGACTTGCAACTGTCGGTAAGGAAACAGCGATAAAAGCGTCTGAAAAACTCATATCAAGTTATGCCAAAACAGCGGCTGGTAAGATAGCGTTAAAGGCGGCTGGGTTCGCAGGTGGTGCGGCGGCAAGAGGAACGGTAGGACTTGGCAATAGAACTCTTGAGAAAATGTCCGGCAGACAACTTGAATCTGTAATGGGATTGAGAGAAGAAGAAGGCTGGGCTACGTCTGCACTAACCGCTTGGGGTGATACCGTTATCGAAACTGCTTCTGAAATGTCAGGCGAGGGATTGACAACCGCAGGTGGATTTGTTCTTAAAAAACTGCCTTTTGGCTCTAAACTTACAAACGCTTTGGAGTATGCTTGGTTAAAAGCTACCGGCGGTCAAAGTGGCGAGTTTGCAAGAAAAATGTTATCCAAAGGCGGCTACTCTAATATACTTGGCGAAATAGGAGAAGAACGTTTAGGCACAATTTTAAGGGCGATTACAGACGTTGACGACTTTGGCGCAGGCAAAGACGCAAATATGATTGAACGTTTACAATGCGGGATATTACAGGATATTGAAAATATAGGCGTGGAAGTCGGAGTATTGTCTATCCCCGCTGGCGGTCAAGTCGTATTAGGTCAGCTTATGAAAGCACCAAAAGCAGACTTTGATTCTACGCAGTTTGACCAAACAATGGCAGAAAATCAGGCTGCCCGCGATAACATAGAGCCATCTAAACAACAGCCAAGCGGGAATGATGGAATAATAGTCTATCACGGAACGGAAGCGGATATAACAGCCGACCAAATAGAGCCTAACCAGAAATTGAGAGGGATATACACCACAACAAGCAAAGAAGCCGCACAAACCTATGGTAAAAATGTTTTTGCGTATAAGGTAAAACCAGACGCTAAAGTTTTAGATTTATCAGACGGTGAAACACTCTGGAAATATATGCAGGATAGCGGCATATTAACAGAAGCAGATTTACAAAATATTGACCTGCAAAATTATACTATAAATGGCGAATTATTCCAGTTTGACATATCGAATAAAACAAACTACGCCGATGATGTTGTCGCTGTTGCAAAAGAACAAGGCTATGACATTGTGAATATTCCGGACAGACTCGAAAATTCAAGCGATAACATCGCAACGATTGTAATAAATAAATCCGCCATATCCCCTCAAGCCGAAGCGGGAAAGGGCGAACAGGCCAAAGCGGAAGTTGACAACGTCAAAGAGCAAGAACCAATTAAGCCCGTAACTATTGAGTCTGCAAATACATCTCAAGAAGTTGAGCGAGTAGTTGACCAGATTGTAACGTATGGTATTGGTAGTACGTCTGCAAGACAAGCCAACATAAACGAAGATAGGGCTTCAGTTGGCCTTGACGGTATAGCGTCAGCGGCCAGGAAGTCTTGGCAAGTGTCATTGCAACAGGCCAAAGACCTTAATCTTATAGATACTGCTCTACGAACAGCTGCCGAAATCAACTCACAACCAAGACCGTTGAATGATGTAGAAACAGCAGGTCTTGTTATGAAAGCTGCGCAACTCAAAAAGGAACACAAAGCATTAACCGCGCAAATGGAGTCGGCTAAAGAAAAACCAGATATTGATAATTTAGCAACAAAGATTGACGTTGTGGAACAGGAATTTGATGCACTTACACAAGCTATATACAAAAGTGGTACTGAAAAGGGCAGGGCTTTAGTTTCGCAAAAACTGACGATAAATCAGGACTTTGATTTAATATCATTAAAGAATAGGGCTAAAAAATCAAAAGGCAGGGAACTTACGGAAACGGAAATTAAGAAGATAGAACAGTTATCTAAAGACCTTGAATTGCAACAAACTATTAGTGATGAATTGCAACGCAGGATAAACGAACTGATGGCCAAAAAAACAATCAAACAAGGCAGTATCCGCAGATACAGCCGTATGAGTAGGACGGAAATTGATACGGAGTTGGTTTCACTTGTTGCAAGAACAAAGCAATTACTTGAAGAAGGGTGTTAAAACTAATGGCTGACTGTTCAGAATTAGCTGAAAATATTGTAAAAATTGGTATGGCTCTTGCCACTAAAGCGGACGTTAAAACGTTTGACGATGTGGTTTTGGAAATGCAGAAACTATTCCCTGTACTAACAAGGGAAGGCATAGTAAGTGCTTTTCTTGAAGTGCAAGAAACGAGAAAAAAAGAAACAACTGACCTGCAAAAGAAGTTACAGGCTATCTATAACGAGCCTAAAATTGAAAAAAACACCAAAGACAAAATAAAAGAACTTGATGAACTTCTGGAAAATGGCGAAGTGCCTACCAAGAAACAACGCAAGTCTGCGCCGATGAAAATAGAGGAATTAAGACGCACTCGTGATAATCTCCGCAAGTGGATTGCAACCGGCGACCCTGCTATGGAGAAAAAGTTAGGCGAGGAACTTACCGAACTCGTAGCCAAAATAGAGTCTGGCGAAGTTGAAATGAAAAACAGGACAGGTGCACTTCACGATGAAATACAACAAATAAGAGATGAAATAGATAGTCTTAAAGCACAACTCAAAGAAGATAATAAAGTGCAAGAATTGCAAGACAAGATAGGGATATTGCAATCCCATTTAGACGCAGGAACGTTGCCAGAGGCCGCCGCACCACGCACGCCAAGCGGTTCTGATGCAGTTCAGGCGTTAAGGTCTATCCTATACGACTTGAGAAGACAATTAAACAAAAGCGAACCGGCCAGGCGCAAGAGGCTTGAAAAGAGCATAGCCGATTTAGAGGCCAAATTGAAGTCTGGTGATATTCTGCCAAAGCCCAAACAACCGCAAGAAGAAAGCAAAGAACTTGCAAAGTTGATTTATAAACGGGATATGATAAAAAGGGAAATATTAGACGAAATCAGAAATCTAAAACCTATGACGTTCTGGGGCAGACTCGCAAAGGGTTGGGATTTGGCTCGTCTATTTATGACTACTGGCGAATTTTCATTCGCATTAAGACAGGGCGGAATTTACGCTCTTACGCACCCGCTAAAATGGTCAAAGGCTATGGCCAATTCCTTTAGGTCTTTTGCTTCTGCCGAATCGTTATATAAAATAAACAAAGAAATTTACGAAAGAGAAAACGCACCGTATTACAATAAAGCTGGATTGGTCTTACTTCACGAAGGAATGAGTTTAACACAATCCGAAGAAGTTATTATGAACTACTGGCAAGATAAACTGCCTGTTATTCGCAACTTTAATAGGGCGGCTGTGGGATTCTTTAATACGCTTCGTGCGGATATGTTCGACTTGGGATATAAAACATTAGGCAGAACCGGACAAATGACACAGGCCGAAATGGAAATTTGGGCTAATTATATTAACGTTATGTCTGGTAGAGGCAAGTTAAGCGTGGGCAATATAAGTCTTGAACCGGCTGCTCTGGCATTAAATAGGGCGTTCTTTTCTGCAAGATATGTTGCAAGCAGATTCCAACTTTTGACAGGCCAGCCGTTATGGACATCTTCCAAACGTGGCGAAAGGTCTGGCCGTATTGCCAAACAAATTGCAAAAGAATATGCCAGATTAGGGTTCGGAATTGCCGCCATAATGGCATTAGGAATGGCCGTAGGCGCTGACATTGAGGACGACCCGAGAAGTGCTGATTTCCTTAAATTGAGATTTGGCAAAAGACGATTAGACGTTATGATGGGTACATCCCAAGTTATACAGTTTTTGGCAAGAATTATAACTGGAACAACTAAAACTGGCAAGGGTAAAGTAGTGCCATTAAGACCCGTTGGTGTATTCTTCTATGATGGCGAGTTCTTCTCCGCTAACGCCGCGACTAAATATGGCCAACAAAACGTTGAAAGTGTATTGACAAGATTCTTGAGAAGCAAACTGTCTCCGCAAATGGGTATGGCAATGAACCTTATCACTGGAAAAACGTATTCTGGTGAAGAAATTACCGCTTTAAATACCCTTACGCAAATTATGTATCCTATTACATACGGTGATATTTATGATGTTATGAAAGAAGATGGAGTGCCGCTGAATGTTGCACTATCCGTATTGGCCGTATTGGGGATGGGATTACAGATGTATGATGCTAATAAAAAAACCAGTTCATTGAAACCAGTAGGCTATTAACTTTTATAAGGAACTCTGATGGAAAAATGCCCATACCACGACGATTTGGATAGAAATATTAACGAAACGAAAGAAATAGTGTCAAAGATTTATAAGCGTTTGTTTGAAGATAACGGCACTGAAAGTTTCCAGACATTCAAGGTTAGAACTAACGATTGGATTAACCTTCACGATATGAATAGAGAGCATAAAGTTTCGTTTTGGTATTGGGTTGTACCGATAGTTGTTTCGATATTAGTTATTATTATGGACAAAGTTTGGAAATAAATAGAAAGGTTTGATAAAAGCTATGGAATGGATACAGAATAATTGGACAGACATTTTGCAGATTGGTGCGTATGTTATTGCTATCGCGTCAATTATAGTAAAATTGACTCCGACGCAAAAAGACGATGCTTTTTTACAAAAAGTTATTGCTTTTTTGAAAGTTATAGCTTTAAATAAGAAATAAAACATTTTTTCCCTCCGCAAAGGCCGTTTGCCTTTTCAGGCCAGCGGCCTATTTTGAGACTGTATGAAACGTAAAATACAAGAATTTAATTATATCTGGATTGACTGGCTCAACCTTAATGTATATTGGTCTATTAGCTCGATTGAAGACTTTGAACAGACCTTTAAAAAAGAGTTTGGGGTGTTTCCTGATATTGGAGAATCTAATGGCGGAAAGTTTTTCAGCGTACCAAGAGAAAGCCAGCGAATTGGTGTGATATGGATACGGAAACCTTTTAAATTTCAGATATTGGCTCACGAATGTTTCCATTGCGTCCATTGGATTGCGCAAGAACGCGGTATGCGATTAGATGATTCAAGCGAGGAGATATATGCGTATTTATTGCAGTATTTAATAAGCAGAATAAATGAGTATAAAAGATGAAACCTAATTGGTTTAAAGAATGTCCGTCTTGTCATAGAATGGTCTTAAAAGACCTTGATAGGTGCAATTATTGTAACTATGTTTTTAGTAAGGATTTTAAAATGAAAACAATGAAAAATATTTTTGTTTTAGTATTGTTGATGATGTCGAATTGGTGCTTTGCAATAAATAAATATGCTTCAGCAACCGGTAATTGGTCAGCCATACAATGGAAAGACGCTGCAACTGGCGGCAATAATGTATCAAAGCCCACTGGCGATGATGTTGCTTATGCTAATAGCTATACTGTTACAATAGATGAGGATATAACCTGTCAGCAGATAAACACATTGACTAATGGCGGGCAGTTCAGGGTAACTACGGCAAGGACAATAAATGCAGATGTCTTGGCTGGAACGAGTACGTGTGTATATGCGAATCATAATACAGGCACAGTTGTCATTACTGGTAATGTAACCGGCGGCAGTAGTGGCACAAATCCTTATGGTTGTATCAACTATTCTACAGGTACGATAAACATTACTGGTAATGTAACTAGTGGAAATGCAGTAAATTCTTATGGTTGCTACAACTACACAAGCGGAACGATAAACATCACTGGTGATATTACTGGCGGGAGTTATTCAAATGTGTATGGATGCCGCAATAATAGTGGTACGATAAAAATAACAGGTAATGTAACCGGCGGCAATGCAGAAAGTGCTTTTGGTTGCTACAACTATGCCACTGGCACGATAATTATCACTGGTAACATCTACGATGGCACTGCTTATGGGGTTTACAATAACAATCCTGCTGGCATTGTAACTCTAAATGATATGGCTGCGTGGTACAAGATGGATGATAAGGCAGCTTCAAATGTTGTTAAAGACTCCGTTATTAGGAATAATGGTACATCGATTCATAATACTACTAATGATATGCACGTAATTGGCAAAATCGGCGGAGCATTAAAGTTCGATGGGACGTGGGATACCATAAGAATTACTGCCAATACAAACTATGCTTTCAAAGCAGAAAACTCGAACGGCTATACAATAAGTATGTGGGTTAAGATTGATGAGGCTTTAGGTAATGCTCGATGCTTTTTTGGTTTCGAACATATAGATTATCCTGACTCTAAAATTAAATTATATCTTCTTGACCAATATGATATGCTTTACGGAGTCATAGGTACTGGTTATGCAGTCGGAATAGCTAATATTCACTTTCCAACTTGGCAAGGAAAATGGACGCTGATGACTATGGTTGTCAATAAAGTTAATGCAACTACGGCAAATGTGGCTATATATATGAATGGGTCTTTTCGTGCTAATGGCGATAACTTTACTCATCCCTTTGCCGACTTTAATCTATCAGCTATCCCAATGATTGGGGCATTATCTTCTACGCTTTCAGGAGATGGAAGTTCATCTTATAGTAGTCCAACAAAAGGTTCAATAGATGATGTCCGTATTTATAATAAAGCCCTGACAGCGGCGGAAGTATTACAGCTTTATCAGCAATCCTCTGGTGGTTCGTGGCTTGGGAATTATAGATGGCTATCAAATTTTTAGCCTGCTGGTTATCTACGTCCGAAGATTGCCAGCAGTACGATTTTAATGAGGACGGTATAGTAAATTTTGTTGATTATGCTACATTATTTTAATTGTGCAAAGGCCGCAGCCATTAAGCCCACTCGAAATGTGATACTGGTTAATGTTGAAAATTGCGGCCTTTTTTATTTACAAATTATTTTAACAAAATTGTTAAATAACTGTTGACAAAGATTAACAGATATACTATATAAAAGCAGAAAGGAATAATATGGTTGGAACTACTGTTAAAACTGTTGATGATTTAGAAAATGCAATTCAACTTGAAGAGCAAAGGCTTAAAAGCATAAGAGGAGATAGGGGCAGAAGATATGGAAAACCTGACGATACACTTGCAAATGTAAAAAAGGCAGACCCTGAACACGCTTGGCGCGGGGCATATATAGCTTCAGTTGAATGCCTTAACAGGATAGAAAATTACTTTTTTATAAGAACTAACGATATGACCGAAGAGCAATGGAAAGATTTTTTTAATGCCTGCGATGATTTGCAGAATTATGCACATTATATTCCTATATTAGCAAAGGACGCAAAATGACATTACCTTATGAAAGCAAATATGCCGTAAAAAACACAAAACTCTTCTTATTGGATTTATTAAATCCTAAAATAACACCTAAAGTGCCTTTATGTATTAGAAAAACCGCAGGCCGATTATTAAGGCATTATCCGGATGATTATTATGTAGATGAACTTTTTGGGAGTGAAAATGATGAAAAAAAAGATATACCTGTCAATGCCATATCGCGGTTCTTTAGGCGACTCTGCAAGCGATGAAGATATAGCGGTAAACATAGAGCGCGCCGTTGCAATGGCAGGCGAGGTTAAGAAGCACTTTCCCTGCATTGACGTATTCGTGCCGCACATAGACACTGGCGTACTGCATAACGATTGGCGGGCTGGCAAAATTACAAGCGAAGAGATACTTAACAAATGCTGCGAAAATGTAGAAAATTGTGATATTCTTATTAGTATAGGTTCTATTTCAAGTGGGATGGAACTTGAAATAAATACTGCACTTGCCAAGCCTATACCTGTCTTAATATTCGACGATTTTAATCTTGCAGAACAGCAGGAACTTGCAGACGCATTAAAAGAGATAGGGGTATTTGATGAAAACTTGTCCTAAATGCCATAATCAAACTGACGACAAAAACCGCTTTTGCGTATGCTTATACGATTTTGAAGCGTGCATTACATTGGAAGAAGCAGAAACCGGCAAGACTGATTTCAGTGAAAATGATGTATTCAACTTTTTTAAGGATATAATCAATGGTAAAAACAAGAATTAAAACAACGGCAAGAAATGAGTTAGAGCTAAAAATACGCGCCATCTGTTATAATGAGAAAGAAATAAAAGACTTGCTTTGGCAACGTTTTGGGTGGTGGTTTAGCGGACAGACAGGAATTATTATCAACGGCGAAACGTTATACTTTAAAACAGACGTGGAAAGATATATAAAAGGCCTGCCCAACATAGATTAAACTCAAAGGGAAAAATGGAGTTAAAAGATTATAAAATAGAGTGCAAAAGCCGTTCTGATATTATTGAGATTATACCGCTGGGGGATGTGCATATCGGGGCAAGGAACTGCGCAGAAAAGCAATTTAAGAAGATAGTCAAATATATTAAAGACAATAAGAATGCGCATTGGATTGGCGGTGGCGATTATATTGAGGCTATTAAGCCGCAAGACGCAAAGAGATTTGACAATGGCGCTCTGCCGGATTGGATGTTTGATGGGGACGCAGACAGCACCAGAAAGAAACTTGGCAATATCATAGTGCAGCAAAAGATGAGGTTTTGCGATATTGTTCTGCCTATCCACGACCGCTGTATCGGATGTGTTGAGGGTAACCACGAGTTCTCTATCCGAAAATACCACAATGAAGATGTCCAGGACAGTATGTGCAACACTTTAGGCGTAACAGACCTGACAGACCAGGCGTTAATACGAATTAAGTTTGTATTAGGCGTAAAGTCAAGGGTGATAAAACTGTATATCCGGCACGGCCATTTATCCGGCAGGGCTGCCGGAAGCGAACCGACGCATTTATTCAAGATGCTTCAGGATTGGGATTGCGAAATAGCCTTGCGCGGCCATAGTCATTCGTTTAATATTTTAACTCCTGTTCCGGTTATGTATGTCCCGAATAGCGGGGCAATGCCGAAAGAACTCTTGCAGAAAATGAGATATGCTGCAAATTGGGGCTGCTGGAAATACAGCAATATCAGGGGGCTTTCAACTTATGAGTCCAGAGCAGAATATAACGCTAAACCTATTCTGGGCTTGAAGATAAAGATAAAACCATTTTATCATATCAAATTACAGGGGGCAGATTTATCTCAACCTATAATTGAGATGGAACAGATGGTTTTATAAATATAAATTATAAATATAAATTCCACATACACTCCCTCGCGGAAACGATAATGGCGTTAGTAGTGCAGCGGCAGCACAGCCTCGACAAGGGGATTCAGATAGCCGGTTCGACTCTCGGCCTAACGCCTCATATTTTATTCGTATCTAAAATTTTATTGGTTGAATAATGCGTGCTGTTCTTTTGCTTCTTTAATGCGATTTTCGGCTATCTTGCAATATTCTGAACTAATTTCTATGCCTATCCATTTCCGGTCTAATAGTTCGGCCATTTTTAACGTAGTCCCAGAGCCTGCAAAAGGGTCTAAAACAAGACATCCTATGTTGCTCCAGCTTAATATGTGGTCTTTAGCAAGTTGTTCTGGGAATATGGCGGGATGTTCAAACGCTTTTTTATCTGTTGTACTCAAATTAAATCCAGTTTGATATTTCCATATATTGTGGCGAACTCCATAAGGCTCAATATCTTTTTTAAAACTTTCGCATCTTGGCTTTTTTGTGCCGTCCTGCTGCCTACAAGTGCCGGTATTGCTTGGACTTCCCACCCAATAATTCTTCCTATCTTTAATTAAATTAACAATATTCGGCCTATTTCTACTCAAAACAAACATATATTCAAAGCAATCATAATATCTTCTTGGAGTGGGATAATTAACGCTATTTTTTGCATAAATAATCACATCATAAATATTGAAACCAATTTGTTTAAATTGAATTGCCTGATTAAAACTTGTTAGTGATTTGCTTCCGTTTATAATGCTGTCTTTTACCACCCAAACCACAACGCCGCCATCTGTTGTAATCCTAAACAACTCTCTGGAAATATCTTCAAAATTAAAAGAATATCCATTATAATCTCTTAAATTGTCGTATGGCGGGCTTGTTACCGTTAAATCTACGCACTTGTCCGGTAATTGCTTCATAACTTCTAAACAATTGCCACAGATTATCTGATTTATAAATTTAAGTTCCAATCCTATCTTTTCCTTTTTTTAAAATTTCTTCGAAAAATTTGGTTTTTTGCTTTAAAATAGCGTTTTCTATCTTTTTCTATTTTTTTTCATTCTTTCCAGAATACGCTCCCTCGCGGAAACGATAATGGCGTTAGTAGTGCAGCGGCAGCACAGCCTCGACAAGGGGATTCAGATAGCCGGTTCGACTCTCGGCCTAACGCCTCATATTTTGTTCGTGTCTAAAATTTTATTGAATAATGCAAATTGTTCTTTTGCTTCTTTAAGCCTTTTTTCTGACAGTTTGCAACAATCGGGATCATTATCTATCCCGATGTAATTTCGTTCTAACTGTGTGGACGCTATTGCAGTTGTTCCACTTCCTAAATAACAATCTAAAATCGTGTCGTTCTTGTCGCTGCTGATTTCGATAAAATTTCTGATAAGCTGTATTGGTTTTTCGGCGGGGTGTTCGGTTTCTTTTGTGCCGATTTGATAGTTGAACACCGTAAAATATTTGCTGTATCCACATTTTGAGTTGAATTTTGCTCCAGTCTCTTTTATGAAAACAGCGTACTCTTTATCAATGAGATAATGGCCATTATTTATTGGTACGGGATTTGGTTTAGCCCATATAATCAGTTCCCATTTGTATTTATTAGATTCTGCAAATTTAATATATTGGGAGATAAGTGTTTTATTGGTAAAAATATAAGCATTGAATTTTTTACAGAGTCTTTTTAATTCGCACAGTAACACTTCCGGATTGTATGACATACCAAAAGCAGTATTGATTTTTTCGAGATGTTTTTTATTTTCTTTGGACATAAAGCCCCCGCCTATGGGATTTTTGCTTATAAATTCATACGGCGGGTCTGTAATAACTAAATCTACGCACTTGTCCGGCAGTTGCTTCATAACTTCCAAGCAATCGCCGCAGATTATCTGATTTATATATTTATCCAAGTTCATATCAGCCCCTTATTTCATTCTTAACCGCATAAAATCATACTTGAGTTTTAGCATTGAGGCTAAAACAGTCCAAGATACAAAACTTAACGGTTCTGGTATCTGCCGAATATGATTAAACGTCTGTAAATCGGCTACAACGCACGCAAACTCCTGGCCGTTAAAACATATCCCCCTAACGTTTCCAACGAAACGTGGCTCATCCTGGAACGAAAAATTCAAGACCGGCACGTCAAACAGCAATTGCGAGTTATCTTTAGCTGAAATACTTAATATTTGGCCGTATCCGGTAAGATTCGAGATATAGGCTATCGAGTTATCAAGACAAATAAGGTTTCCTATCCCCATCCGGCCTGTAATATTTATGGTCTCATTATCTGAAATTGTCAAGGCCGGACATATTGTTGAAAGCATAGAGACGACGGAAATAATAAGAAGTTTTTTCATTTTTTACATCCTTTCTTTGGTTTGCTGTATGGAATACAGCGAAATATAGCAGCCCATTCTTGATTTATGCGGTATTATCAAGGCACAATCTTTATTTAAGCACCATTTTTTTATAGGGCATATCATTTTATTCGTATTTTTCATTCCACTTTCCTTTCTGCCAACTTCCGGCTCTGTTTTCTTTAAGTTCCATATCGGCCTGCACTTTGTTTTTGTACTTTATAAATGCCGCCAGCCTCAATGCGGCCATTTTCTTATCAGAACAGCCTCGTGCAATTATTTCTGCGTCCGATAGGCTCTTAATATATCGCTCTTGTTCTGCTATTTGTGCTTTACGCTCTTTTTTTGTCATACTTATTCCAAACAAAATAACCGGCGTTGTGGGCTTCCAAGCCCCTCGTTGAAGGCTTGCTCATTACTTGACGCAACTTGACTTCAATTCAAATATTCTTCACGGAAACGCCTTTCATTCTAAAGTTAATAGTTTATTTATACCTTCCGTCCTGACAATCAGGCAACGCCGGTTTTAACCAACAGTCCTTTAGCTAACTCTATTGATTAGCATTTTATCATATATTTATGCGCATTGAACCATTATGCGCTTCCTCTATTTTTTTATTTTTTTTTAATAACGTCTATTTCTTTTTCCAGTTTAGCATTTATAGATGTAAGTTTTCTTATTGCTTTATTTAAATCATCACATCGCAAGTTTAATGTATCCCAATCGGCGGTGGCGGCAGGACGGTAAGTTTCTAATTGTTCATTTTCTTTGATTATCCGGTCTATAAAAAACTCAAGCTGTTGTGTGTAATCGCAGGTACAAGGCAAAACAGGCTGCTTGTCTTTTGTCATTTCGTATTGACAGTTTTTTTTATGTTCTGGTTTCATTTTTTTTACCTTTCATTTAATTCTTATTAAGCCTGTTATTGGGCATAAAATATTCTCGTCTAATGTTGCGGCCTCAAGATGAAGTTTCTGGACTTGCAGCCTGTCAGCCCATACCGCTGGCGGCATCCTATTCTCAACGGCTATATCCTTGAGCAGCCCGCAGGCTTTTAACAACATTGCGTCTATTTCGGAACAATGCGGATTTTTGCTTGCTGCCGGTTTCCAATTCGGGAATTTAGCCTTGATATATCTGCTCCACATCAGGCCGCAAAACAGCAATTCAAAAAAACCCGAAATTCCATTTTCATAGTTATCGTCAATATGCGCAGAAACAAAGTCTATAACTTTAGTTATATTTATATCCCAAGTCAGCTTGCGAACAAATACCATACCGCCATATCCCTTAATAAACTCCTGCATAGGATTTATCTGCACACCTTTTTTATCGCACCATTTGTTATATGTGGTGGACTCAAAAACATATAGCCCATTCGGGTCATTAAAAATATATTCTCTTCCGCCGTGTCTTTCAGTAATTAAACTTCTTAACGTCGAAAGCTGGAAGCTATCCATTTTTATAACGCTGGCAATATGGCTGATTTGTTTCGCAGGTTCTTGAAAACCTGCTAACCCTTGAAAGCACTGTATAGATTTACTCAAATCGCCGCAACCTGAACACAAAAGTATATCGCAAGTGTTAATTTCTATATTCCGGTAGTCGAGTATTGGATATTCAGATAATTTCATTGCCACTCCTTGATAAAGAGCGGCAAGTCAGCATCACTTAACCTGCCGCTCAAACAAAAGGAACAAAAAAATGTTTTATTTAGGTATAAGCATATACGGTAATCCGGCTGCACTTGCACCTTGCCCGATTTTAACCCAGTCGTTACCGTCGTAAATAAATGCGGATTTGCCTATAAGCAATTTTGAACCGTCGGACAGCACGAGATTAACGTCAATGATTGTGCTTGTTGCCATTGCCTTTTCATACGGCAGCTTCCACGTTTCTACCAGCTTGCCATTTTCATATTTGTTGTGTTCATAACAAGTTGTAAGACATCCGGTTAAAAACAATAATCCGCCGATAGTTATTGCCGCCACTGTAATCAATGTTATTCTTGCCATAAATTATTTCCTTTCTTTACAAATGGTACACACCCAATCTGTTTTTGTTTTGTCCGCCTTGCTTTTGGCTGGATTGTGAACTCTATTGCCTTCGCCATATTTTTCGTCTTGATATTTATGTTTACAGGTACACGGTTTAATCATTTTATTATCCTTTCAATATCATATTCAAGATAATCAATAGCACCACAAGCGCAAAGATTATCCAGAAATTACGGCTTATTTTACCATTTTTAATCATAATTTTACTCTTTTAGAATTATATCTTTTTGCTTTTGGGCTTTGTGTCCTTTTTTGTGATATTCATTTTATTCATAAAACGCCTTTTTGTTTACGCCTACCATATTCCGCTATCAATACTGCGTCTGCGTCTGCGTGCGTCCACTTTCTATTCGGAAATAACTGTTGAGCTTTGGACTTTGTTATGTTCTTGTCGCCTTTGGTTTGGCAATTTAAGGCTTTTTGCCATTTTTGAGGGGTAACTAATTCAAATGGCATTTGCAATGCAGTTAGACATCCGGTTATAAAACCGTATGATTTACCAAAATCGAAACAAGAAGCAACTCCCTGTTTTGGCATAGAATGTACTTGTTCTAGATATACAAAAATATCATCTCTAAATGTTGCGCTGTGTTCTTGCAAAAAATTGCAAATATCTGTCTCGGTTGCGTTTTTAAATCTAAATACATCAATCCAACTATTTTCGCATATCATTACTGCTGCGCCATTTTGCCCTACATCAATTCCTATTATATTATTCATTTTTATATCTCTCAATTCTGTCTCTAACTATTTTTAAAAGTTTATCTTTGTGTAATCTTCGCGCCGCGACTTTATCGTGGCATTTTTGACAGGCCGGTATTAAATTATAAATATCATTTCTCTTGCTCCCAGTCCTGCCATCAATATGATGTATATCAACTGCGATATTCTCGCAGCCATCTTCTCTAATCCAGCAAAAGATTGTATCGCTTGCACAATAGCCCCAAAAATCAAGGAATATTTTTATATACTTTTGAATGGCTTAATCCTTAATAATTGTTCTGATTTTAGGCCAGAAAGAACTTCATCAAGCAAATCAATTTCGTGCTGCAATAGCAGATGCGCACTTAATTGTAATGCTACAATTCGAGACCTAACGAATGTTATATTTTTTTCTATATCTTCTATATTCATTTTAGTTCCTTATTCTTAATTGCCTGTAATTGTTCTCGTATTTTCGTCTTTTGTGCCTCAATTTGTTCTGGTGTCATATTTGGCGATTGCCTTAATAATTCTTTTACTTGCTTGTACATCGGCTTTCTTGCCGCCTCTGGGGCTTTAAATATATTATTCGGGATTATATCAAACAACGGCGTGCCTGTCAAGGGTTTTGTATGCAATATTTTTTCTTTTTCAATTATTTTTGTGCGAGCAATATACTCGTTGTGCATATTTTTCCTTTTGCGATTAAGCATATTTAGCGTTATTGCCTTATTCTTCCAATTCTGCACTGGCTTATTTTGTGAGTCTATCCAATCTGCTTTGCTGAAATACTCGAAAAAATCCGCTGGAATAATAAACCGCAAATCTTTCTCTTTGCAATATGCTTCTATCTCTGCGAGAGTGGGCGGCGTAAATTTAGCTTTCATTTCTTGTTCCTATATTTACTGTAAGCATTAAACCTATCCATCTTTTTTTCTTCGGCAGTTAGAATGGGCTTTGGTTCTTCGTCTATGCTGTCCAAATACTCAAAATATCTTATACAAACACATCGGCAATCATTTTCTTTCCCGCAGCCGCAACAAGGTCTTATCATTTCAATCCCTTTCAGCTTCAATAGGATTATATTTTTTAGCCATTTTTTCAAAAACGCTTGCCATTTTAGGATACCATATTTTAAATCTTTTTTCGTTATTGATATAGCACTTTAAGCATTTGCCCCGCACAAATTCAGGGTTTTTCTTGCATTTTTCGCAAAGTTGCATTTTTTCAGTCTCCAATTTTTATCTGGTTCTGGTATTACTATTCCGAACTGGCTCGCTAAATAGGCGCAAAATTTATCATAGCAATCTGCCGCCTCTGCCATATCCATTTGGCTTAAAGTAATTATCTCGCCATCCCTATAAATAGGGCAGGCATTGTAAAGATATTTGAGTAACGTATCTTCATCAATTCTTATGCCTGTTGGCCTATCGAGTTTGTAAATATATGAAGTATCCATCCCCAAATGTTCCATCTCAATTACGGCAGTTTTGAGCAGCAGGCCGAATATTGCACCTAATTGCTGTTTGCTTTTGGGTGAACTTGGCCTTTTCATTTCGATAGCAATAAGCGTATCTTCTTTTTGGCTTGCAATCCATTGCCTTTTGGCTTCTGCCATTGCAGCCGGAATAAATAATTTTCCACCGCGAATTGTGCCATTTATTTTAATGCTCGACTTTGCCATATTATACCTTTTGGTCTGGTTCGGAAAAAGGTAATTCGTAATGCCTAATCAGCCGCTGGAGCATTTCAATATATACAAACAACTTATCGCAAATAATTTTTATTTGCTCAATGTGTTTGTCTTTTGTCGGCGATTTCTCTTCTGTTGCAAAATAGATTTCAAGATGTTTTTTAAATTGTTCAAATATTTCCGTGCTTTCCAATTCCGCATTAACGTCAAAATCTGATTTTCCCCTTTCTATATTCTTTGCTTCAAGTTTTTCAATCTCCAATTCCGCAAAATCTTTGCCTGCGCCTAAATCTATTATCTGATTTTTCAAGTCGCAAATCGCTTGCCGTTGCCGGTCAATAACATCGCAGGCTTTTTTGCCCATCACGCGCACAACATTTTGTATATCATACGCCGGATTGTTCAATATTTCTCTGGTAGTATCAATGTCAAAATCAGACTCCGCTGATTGCCGGTTTTCTTTATTATTATTCATTTTTTATTCCTTTCAATATTCTCTGCTTCAAGTTAATATTTTCATTTCGCACATCCTCTATGGTTAGATTGTTTGCAAGAGCTAAAAGGACATCGGCGTGGCATTCGCAATAATCCCCCTTGCTATTAAATATAGGACACCAGCAGGCAAGGTTTTTGCCTTTGAGTTCGGATATATCAAGTTCGCCGGACTCTATTTTTTTACAAATGTATTTTCTGTATCTTTCAACAGCACACTCGACCGCTAAACGATAACTATTGTTATCAACATAATGTTCACCAGTGCAATCTCTGCTTACAATCCATCTTTGTACACGATACATTTTCCAAATAATATACGGATTGCCCCACTTCGTACCGCGTCCAACATAAATAGTATTTTTGGGCATTTTCCAACCTTTGGTTCTTTTGCGTTGTATTCGTTTTGGTTTCATTTTTTGCCTTTTTTTCTGGGACATATCTCTATCAGTCTGCATTAGACTTTAACTCCTTGTGGAGCTGTTTAAGTAATTCATAAGCGGCCTTTGTACCTAACTTGACGCCAAATCCACAATAAAAATCGCCATTGCCATCGTCTATACCCATGATGGTATCAGTGCATTCGTCTATTGTTCCATCCGCAAAAACCGAAAACCATATCTGATGTTTTTTGCAGTAATTTAAAAACAACCTGAAATAATTTTTTCTTTTTCTCATTTCGTATTGACAGTTTTTTTTATGTTCTGGTTTCATTTCGCGTCCTTTATTAACTTTTTACTAAATTCGTGCATATACGTATCGCCGTGCGTATATGTAATCTTACAATCTTCTCTCTTATCTCGGTGCATAGCTCTATGACGGCAAATGCCTAAAGAATGAAATTGCTTGCTACAAGTGTGGCAATAAGCACCCATTTTATTCCTTTCTATGATTTGCAGTTTTAGTTTTTTTGTTTTCCATATAACATATCTACAATATGTCTGATTTTTAATTTCGTTCGGCATAAGAGCCTGCTTCGTCAAAAGGGATGTCGTCTGCCTCTGCTGGAGTATCCAATAATTCCGCTGTTGTCATATCCTCTGGTTTTTTGGTTTTACCATAAACAAAATCGACAAATGTCATAGCTATAACCTTTACATTGGCAGGGGTACATTCTTCCGGCTTTCCCATAAGTTCTGCAAGCGTAGTAATTAGATTTGTTGCATTGGTTAGTGCATTCATCTTAGCCATACGCAAGTCTTTTGCATCCCAATCAGGTTCGGGCTTATGCGGCGCAGGCTGCGGCATATTTTGCGGCGTCTGCAATCTCTGCTGCATATTTTGCCGATATGCTTGCTGTTGCGAAAACTGTGGAGTTGGCTGTGGAGAAAACTGTGGAGTTACAGAATTTTGAGACGCGAGGCCGTTGCAAAAGCCTGAAAATCTCAAACCGTTTTGCCCTTGATACGTTTGCAAGGCAAAAATACACGGCTTGCCAAGCAACACAACAGTAGGCAAGCCTGTTTTTCCCGCGTTGATAGTAACAGAATGAGTTACGCCGGTACTATCCATAACCTTGCAAGAGGCATAAGGGTTGCCTTTGCTATTAGTTTTTAATGCGCCTATTTCCATCAGGCAACCTGTCATTGTTACCAATGCGCCCCCGGCGCATTCTACTGCTTGAAAATTCATTTTATTCCCTTTCATTTTAAATAATAAATATGTTCGAGCTATGATTTTATTTTTTACACTATTTTTAAGCCATTTAACTACTTCAAGATTATCAATTATATTGTTCCCTTTTTGCCTTTCAAGACATAACCGCAATTTACGCATTAAAAACTTTTTTATTAACGTACCGGAGTGCATCACCGTTGCTTTCAACCGCCTTGAGACATACGGCCTCGGTCTGTTCTTTAACGTACTGGAGTGCATCACCGTTGTTTTTAACCGCCTTGAGACATACGGCCTCGGTCTGTTCTTTAACGTACTGGAGTGCATAGCCGTTATGTTCAACCGCCTTGAGACATACGGCCTCGGTCTGTTCTTTAACGTACCGGAGTGCATAGCCGCTGTTTTCAACCGCCTTGAGACATACGGCCTCGGTCTGTTCTTTGACGTACCGGAGTGCATCACCGTTGCTTTCAACCGCCTTGAGACATACGGTCTCGGTCTGTTCTTTAACGTATCGGAGTGCATAGCCGTCGCATTCAACCGCCTTGAGACATACGGCCTCGGTCTGTTCTTTAACGTACTGGAGTGCATCACCGTTGCGTTCAACCGCCTTGAGACATACGGCCTCGGTCTGTTCTTTAACGTACTGGAGTGCATCACCGTTGCGTTCAACCGCCTTGAGACATACGGCCTCGGTCTGTTCTTTAACGTACCGGAGTGCATCACCGTTGCTTTCAACCGCCTTGAGACATACGGTCTCGGTCTGTTCTTTAACGTATCGGAGTGCATCGCCGTCGCGTTCAACCGCCTTGAGACATACGGTCTCGGTCTGTTCTTTAACGTATCGGAGTGCATAGCCGTTGTTTTCAACCGCCTTGATGGCTTGTTGTTCTATGTCAAATACTATAATATCCGATTCTTTTCCGCCGACTTTTTCCAAAAATTCGCATAAATTCATTTTATTCCCTTTCTTAAAAAATTAGCTATGTTTTAGTTGTGTTTCTTTGCATAAATTACTCCGCCTTTACAGGCTTTTTGCAAATTGTAAACTTTTAAACAGGCAAGGAAGAGTTCTTTGTTTAATTCTCTTTGTTGTTCGCCGACAACCACTTCTCCCCAATTTTCGTTTTGCGTTCGAGGAATATTCAAAATTCTAATTCTATCCGGCGAAAACCCGTTTTCTTCCAGCAATAAACTGTATCCACCGGCTACTTGGATGAGATGCTCTGGATATATCCCACTTCCAGTTTTAAGGTCTATTAGTTCATTAGCCCCATCAACATTGGCTATAATATCATAAGTTCCCCCGAATCTATATATTTCAGAAACTAACGGCTTTTCAGCGTCAATTAAATCTACCTTGCGGTTTTTCAGCCACTCAAAAAAGGATAAGCAAGCGTTTTCAGCTTGACTTATTTGATTTGCCGAATAATCTGTTGTATCGGCCTTAATGCCCCGCAAGTGACAGATAACCATATCGTGGGCTAATGTGCCGATGTCCGCGAGGTTATCCACGTACCTGCCGACTTCAATGCCCGCAAGACCCAATTTGTTCGCCCATTCTATAAGGGCAGGTTTTGCAAGAATACCTACAACCGTTGTACATCCTGCAACTCTTGTTCCATCCTCTAATTTATAAATTGTATGCGCTTTGGCTTTCATTTTTTCATTCCTAAATTCTTATACACCTCTTGAATTGTCATAATAACATTCTAAACTCTGCCACTCAAGGTCAACTTTCTGCTCTACGGCATTATCTTCTTGCCGCCATTCGGCCTCGCGCTCTTGCTGGACTTCTTCTTGCGTCATTTTGCACCTTTTTGTAAAAAGTATCTAACATTATTCAGCCAATTATGATTAAGTTTTTGCTCCGCATTGCTTAAGTTGCCTTTGGTGGGACAATATCTGCTCGCCAAAAATTCAAGATAATTTTTATGTTTTGTCTGTTTAATAAATCTCGTTCGATTGTTTCGGACTGTGTTTAGGCATATTCGTCTTGCGTCTGCCTCGTCTTTGTATTGCACGCTTCTAATACCATACAGATATTTCGCTTTATATCCTCCTTCGGCTTTAAATATAGCGTTGACAATTTGCTCGTTTGTATAATTGTTTGTATGATTATTGCCAGCAGGTTCTGCTGCGCTTGCGGCGGATGCCAATATAAAGACCATTAGAAAAGTTTTCATTTTTTCACTCCGATAATTTATTGCTTTTTATAATTCCGTTGCGGTTTTGTTTAGGCCAAACCGCCTTAAAGCCCGTCTTGTTCTTCCTAAAAGGCGGCAGGCAGGACTCGAACCTGCATTGTAAACGCCAACCGAAGCGTTGATGCGCAAATTACATCCTTGCCGCCAAAGTATTTTTTGGCCGGTTTTTTGCTACGCACTGCCGCCACAAAAGCCAGCGACAAGCGTTGGCTCAATCCCTTTTACACGTGGTAAACGGACTCTTATGAAATTTTTAAATGGGCTTTAGGCTGCGGCAAGTGGCTATATTCGACAGCACTTTAGTTTCCTGTACAGACTGAACGGCTTCCGCAGCCATAGCCCGAAACATCCCAACCGGATTTTCCAGTCCTGAATGTAAACTATACAATGCGATTGTATAGGGAGTATATAATCCCACCTCATCCCAAGACCATATTTAAGACGAAGCAGGTCAATAAAATGCAGTTAAACTTTTTCCGCAACACGGCGGATAAGGCCATAAAGCGGAGCAGCGAAAGGGTTCTTTAGCCGCCCCGCAGAGGGAGAGAAGAAGTTTTTAAAGAGCATTTTTTGTTTCTATTTTGCTTTTAAGTTCAGCAGTGTAATGCCACTTTTGTACCATTGCAATACTTACATCAAGCAATGCGGCCAATTCCTTTATAGTCTTGCCATATTGCTTTCTGAACTTCGACTTATAAACCGTTCTTTTTTTTATTTCATTTTCCATCATATTACCTTTATATCAGTTTTGTTTTTATTTGTCAAGTAAAAAATTAAGATTTTTTTAAAATTTTTGTTCATTTTCTTCGTACCATATTCCCGCTATTGCTATAATTCCAGCCAAAAGACTGGAAACCATATCATATATTTGTCTTAATGTTTTCATTGTTATCTTCTATTGTTTTATAGTTTAGTTCTTCTAATTCTACCGGCATTAGTAACGCTTCTCTATTGCCGCTTACAAAATATAATACTTCTTGCGGCGTATAAAAAAAGATGTCCCACTTTTGCGTAAAATCGCGCATAATATCGTCTAAATATTGCAGATTTACACCAACATCCTTTTTGAGCAAACCGTGCAAAGCCCCCAAATTTGTTGCGGCAGTAAAATATTGCGAATGGCTTACGTGATATATTTCCCATTTCGGGAATATTCCGATAGTCTCGCTGCTTTCGTCAACAAAAGAAAAATCAGTATCGGATGCTTTAATATTTGCAAATTTATATAAAGTTACTTTGTCTTTTGTTTCATTTATAACTTCATATCCGCCATCGGGCAGGGGAAAGTTATTTACTACGTGTACTCTTTTTCCATCTGTGCATATTATTTGTTTGCTCGCGCACAAAAGGCAATCACACATATATCGGTCTCTCTTTTTATTTCTTGCCCTTAAAACATATTTTAAGTCTAAAAAACGCTCGCTATTCGTTTTTTTTGTAAATTCGTATTTCATTTTATATTTTCTCGCTTTCTTTTTTGCCCGCAGGCGGTTTTGTTTTTAAGTTTTTAGCCATTAAGCCCGCGCCGAGTATTAAGCGGCGCGGTAGTAAGGGCTAATATACAAACCCAAGAGATTCCATATCTTTTTTAAACTCATCCAGCAACGCAGGTAGGCGGTCAATTAGTAACTGTGCTAAATTGGGGCTTGTAAGCTGCTCATCGGTTGCTTCAGGCCATATCGCGGTTCTTCTTGCCGCGTCCAATTCGCGTTCCTTGCCTGCGCTGTGTCCTGTTACCATCTTATCAAAGACAACCTTGCAGGTGTTTAATGCCTCGCAAAATTGTCGTGCCTCTTCTTTGCTGCGAAACGGACATTCATACCATTTTTTACCATATCCTTCCAAAGTCCATTTTGGCTTCCAATTTTGCCGTTCATCCGGCTCGTGTTCTATGTAGGTAATGCCAAATTCGCCTGCGCTATAGCGGTTCTGAATAAAATCATAAAACGGTTTTTCAAGCTGATGAATTATTGGCACGTTGTTAAAGCGAATACCGTAAGCCCAATCATCAGGTTCGCCCTTGCGGTGTCCGTTATAATCCTTGTCGCTCGCGAAATATAATGTGTTAGCGAGATAGTGCAAAGGTTCTTCACTGCTGCAAAGATGCCATTTAATCAAGTGCGCAAATTCGGGCGCATATTTTGCTATTTCGTCGTGGCAACATCCGCCGCATAAAAAGCGAGGGCGGCCTCTTTCCTTTTTTTCAAAAATATCGGCAGTTATAGAAAAGGTGTTATGTCCGTTGCCACATCCATCATCATACCGAAGGAGTATGTCCATCCGGTACTTTTTACCGCCTTCTTTATAATACTTTGTTACAATCTTTTTTTGACATTTCGTTAGAATGCTTTTTGGCTTTTCCATTTTCTGTTCCTTTCAATTTTAAGTTTTATTTATTATCCAATTCTCTGCTGTAAGTATATCGGCAGATTTATGCTTTGTCAATAGCAATTTTAATAAATTTTATAAAATTTATTGCATATAGTCATAAAGTATTGCACATAAACGCCTTACAAGGTGAAAAATTTTTGAGAAAGCATTAAAAATATCGAGCTGCAACTGAATTTTTCGGCCAAAACATAAAAAATAAAAATAATGTTTGACTTTTGTTTTTAGGCTGGTATGATTGTGGGCGGTTGAAAGGACACCAGCATTAGTCCTGCAAAATTGGCTGGCCGGTTCGCGCTGACCAGCCTTTTTTTATGTTGTAAAAAATAAATTTTATTTTTTGTTTGACTTTTTTAAAAAAGGTGGTAAAATTATATAAGTTTTAGAGAAAATTTAAAATAAAATGAATTTATAATGAACAAAGAACATTTTGAAACATATAATTATTTAGAGTGGAGTAAAAGTTATGTTTCTCGTTCGGACTTAAGAGCTGAAGCACTGCGGGAAGTGGACGAGGAAGTTAAAGCGCGAAAAGAACTTTTGGACAATAATGAGCGAGAAAAAACCTGTAATTAGACTGAAAACAGTCAAAAGCAGTTTTTTTACAAGTAAATAGCATAATATCGTCGGTTTTAGACAGCAGGGTATTATGTAAGCATGTGATACTGTGGGACACGACAAACTCACAACGCCAACCTAAAGTCAAACGGCGGTCGTAGTCGGATAATCCCGATGTTATGATTGACGAACAAGGAAAGATTATTTGCCCTTGTGCTTGAACTCAACAACTCAAGTGCGTTGCAGGTTCAACCGGCTGTTAAAAAGTCGGTAAGCAGTGATTGTTTAATTCTGTACTCTTTTTATAGTATGGGACTAAAACAACCTCTGCTTAAATCTTACAATCTAAGTGGTTGCAGCATAAAGCTATAAAGGGAATAATATTAAAATTGTATAATCACTATACACAACGCAATGAACCGTTAAAAAAATTAGGCTTTATTTCATAGTTAAGCCTGTTAGTTTAGGAATTAAAGATATGAGATTAACAGAAATGCTATCAGCCTATAATTTAGAATTTAATCCCTGCAACGCGCAGGAAAAACTCTATTTTACGCACATTGAGAATGAAACAGCGCGAGAATTAAGAAAATTAGGCCAAGAGCATAAAAAAGCTAAACCAGCGTTACTGTTTGCTTGATAGTATAACTTGCTCTCACATTTTTAACAATAATCCCCTTTTGGGACATAGTTGCTCTTTTATAAGTTAATAAGTAAAGGCGATAAAATAAAAAAAGGCCTGTTTTTAAGGCAGGCCTTTTACGTATTTTTCGTTTCCTTCAAAAAAGTAATTTTTAGCTATTTAGGGCTTTGATTTTGGTCTCTAATTCAGTCTTGTCTTCAGAGCTACAAGACAAGTCTTGTCTATGGATATGTTTACCATTTTCGTCGATTTGTAAAATTGTTAAGCCGTAAAATTGTTTTGTACAGTCAAAAATAGACCGACCAGAAGATAACTCATACAGGTAATTGCCTACCTGGCCGTAGTAAATTATGTTCGGCGTTATCGCGTTTCGGTGTCCGTTAAATGCGATGTTAAAGGCGTTCTTTATTTCATTTTTAGTTTTCATCTTTCGTTTCCTTTCAATTTAAATTTCAATTTATTTTTTAGATACGCGGTCGCAAGTACAAATTTCTACATCATCGCAAATTTGCTTATAGTGCTGCTCGCAAATATAGCAGGCCATAGGCAATAAATCCGGAAAAGAATCGCTATAGCCGGTGGCTTGGCGAAGCGATGTCGCGCAAGTTTTGTAATTTTTGCTAAATCCATCTAAACCTCAAAGATTGTTTCAAGTTTTTTGGGAATAAATTGATGGCAAGAACACATACCGCTGATTACTTCACCAAATTTTGCGAGTTCAGCGCGAGCGAAATTTCGCCAATTTTCAAAGTAATCCTTGTTACAAATTTCAATTTGTTTCGCCTCGGCGCGCATAATTTTCCGTAAGCGGTTACAAAGCGTAGAGCCGCTTACAGTCAGGCCGTTTGTTTTTTTATCAGATATAAATCCCAGTTTTACCGCTGCCTTACAAATTTCAGATTTTCCTCGGGGGCTTTTATAATTGAAATATTTTTCTTCGCAGTCTATACCGAGTGCCTGGCGCAGTGGCAACTTGCAACTAAACGGTGGGAAGGAGGCAAAATATTTTTCGCCCTGCCCCATATAAATCATCGCCACAATTTGACCGCCTTTAACTGCTGCCCACGCTTTACCGCAGCCCTTATAGCCATATTTTGCGTAAAATTCTTTTTCTGCTTCTGTGGCGGTCTCTGTAATGTGAATTGAATCGCCTAATTCTCTAACTGATTTCATTGCAAACTCACTTTCATTTTTCGTTTTCATTTTTTGCTCCTTAAAAATATTGTTTTTTAAATTTTAATACGCATAACCAAAAGAATTTTCGTGCGCCGAAGGATGTTGCTTTGGTGGCAAATGACTGCAATGTCCATAATATATACAGCTTTCGCCGCATACATAACCTGTTACTGTTAGCGTCATTAGTGAGCAACGATACTCATTGCAATCTTGGCAAATGCCGTTATCGTTAATAAAGTTAGCATAAAAGCCGCAGATTTTGCATTTTTTCATTTTCTATCCCCTTTAAAAAAAAGTTAATAATCTTATATCTAACAATACAGTATTATATTACATACTATCGGTTAGTTTGTCAAGTAAAATTTAATAAAAATATTAAAAAACATTAAAAATTATTAAAAATATTTAAAAAATACAGCCTAAAAAAGGGGTATGTATATGTTCCTGGAGCAAAATAAACTCAACAGCGGGGCGTATATGAGGCCAAAAATCAGGCATAATGACTTAATTGTAGATAATCTATATAATATACTTTATGTTGCAGTGGTATTATTAATGGATTATTTAAAAGCATAAGTATTTAGCAATAAATGAGTTATAATTATGATATGGTATAATAGCAATGGATAATCAAGCAAAAAAACGCAAATTAACGATGAAGCAAAAAAAGTTCGTAGAAAATTACATTAAGACCGGAAACGGTACTCAAGCAGCAATTGACGCCGGATACAGCAATAAAACAGCTTATAGTATGGCGAACGAAAACCTGAAGAAGCCCGAAATAAAGCAGAAGATTGATGCCCGAACCGCTGAAATTGCAGCAAAAACAACGTGGACTATTGAAAGATTAGTTAAAAAGCACGAAAATTTGATTGCGCAGGCTGAAGCAAAGGGGGATTTAAGTACAGCAACGGCTAATATTGTTGCAATAGGCAAAACTATAGCTGCATACAGCGAAAGAACTATAAATATAGACGACGCAAAGACTTACATAGAAGCTAATAAGCGAGCAGAAGCGGAAAAAATAGCGAAAATCAGACTATTGCAAGGATAAATATTATGATATGTTTAATGACTTGTTTATATTGTGGCGGAAAAAATAGCGAAAATCAGATTGTTACAAGGATAAAGACTATGAAGTGTTCAATATGCAACGTAAATGAAGCAGAATCAGGCCGTAAGCAATGCAGCAAATGCCGCAAAGCTATTCAGCGGGGACAAAATGTCCCCAGCGGTAATGTCCCCAGTAAAATGTCCCCAGCGGATTTGTCCCCAGCGGTACTGCCTGCTAACTACGGCCAAGACAACTGTGGCTGTATGCACTGCAAACAGCTCAAAGTTATAAATCCTAAAGCAAAGCTAAATCATTCAGGCTATATGACAGCAGCAGAACTTGAAGCAAATGGCTTTGATGTAAATCGCGTTAGCCTGCCTGGAGATATAGACTATTCAGGCTGCGCTGCTGCTCGCAGCATATAGCTTACAGCTTGCAGCTTGCTGTATAGCAGGCAGCAGATTACAGCTATAACTTACAGGCAGCAGATTTGTTTCAAGGCAAAGCAATGATACACATAGCAATAGGGCTAATTCGCTCCAGGGTAGAGCAGGTTGAGCGCATACAGCATAGCCCCCTATGCCCCCCATAGGGGGCAGGGGTTGCTGAACGATGTCCCTACTCCCCTGTATAAACCAGTTTTGAGATTAACGACAATTTTAAACCAGAATTAAGGAAAGGCGTATAATGAAAAAGCTAATAATATTGGCAATATTGATGTTGACGAGTTGTATTTGTATTGGAGCAACGACAGGTACGGGCGAATGGATAGAGAAAGGTTCGTACCCTGTTTACAAGATAAGTTATGCAGTATCACCTAAGGCTACATCAGACGCCTTCACGTTCAATTTTAGCGGGATGATATACAGAATAGTGGTGCGCGGCACTTCTAACGATTCTGACGCAGATATAACGTTTACAGACGTATCTGGCGCGGCGTATGCGACATTTACCGACTTATTGGGTTCTGCGGCCTTTGATTACTGTCTTTATTCGACAGATATTAACGGTAATGTTTATGGTGGTGCTATTGTAGCTGGTCTTAACACTGTTACGATAGCTACTGGCGACGGTCTTGGCGTTACTTACATCTACATTTATTGCGGGAAATAATGGCGGAAAGCGAAATAACTCCTGAAGATTTGGCGATGGTGAACGCCGGATACTGGTCTATTCTTGAAAAGATTAAGATTCAGACTGGTGAGTTTTCGTTTAAAAATCACGAGTATCAGATAGAACCGATGTCCTGCAATGCTCGTCGTAAATGTTATATGAAGTCGGCGCAGACGTTTGGGGCAACTGAAATAGAGACGCTAACGGATTTATGGGGGATGATAAAGGGCATTACTCCGTTGGGCGTAGCTCACGTATTCCCTACTGCCGACGAAGTTACTTCTTATGGCAAAACGAGATTGAAGACATTGATAGCCGACAATCCATCTTCTATTGGGAGATTTGTTAGAGAGACAAATTCTGCTGATTTGAAAAAGGTAGCCGGCGCGTTTTTTTATCTTCGAGGCGCAAGATTAAGTAATAAAGTTGGCGATAGTGATGAAAACACATCCTCGAAGACTTCTGCGTTTAGTGTCGATAGGATGGTGTTTGATGAAGTTGATTTTATGGATTCTGCTGTAATAGAGAAGTTTTTAGGCAGAATGGCGCATAGTAAAATTAAGCAGGAAGTATATCTTGGCAATCCGTCTCACGAGGATTACGGCATTGACTTAATTTTCAAGAAAAGCGACCAGCGATATTGGTTTAGGAGATGTGGGTGCGGTCATTGGACTTGTGCTGAAAAGAGTTTCCCTAATTGCGTTAAGATTCGGCCTGATGGTACAGGGTATATAGGCTGTGATAAATGCGGTAAGGAGCTGCCTGTTTGGGCGGGCGAAGGCAGTTCTGAATGGGTTGCTGAATTTCCAGATAAGACAAATTATATGCGGGGATACTTATTGAGTCAGTTGAGTACGATATATAACGACCCTGCCGAAATATTGATGGATTATACTAATCCGCCGAATGGTAACCTTGCCGATGTGTATAGATTGCGACTATCGAGGCCGTATTCTAACAAAAGCGACAAATTGAGTCGTTCGGTCGTGTTGCAGTGCTGTAACAATGAAATGATGTCAACTGCATATTCAGGTAGCCAAGCGGCAATGGGCGTTGACGTTGGTAAGATAAAACACGTTGTAATAGGTATAAAGACTGCAAAAGATAGATTTGAGCTTCTTTATGTTGGAAAAGTTGAAACATTCAAAGATATTTACGATTTAGCTAAAAAATTCAATGTAAAAAGCGATGTTGTAGATATTAGACCTTACGAAGACGAAGCGAGAACGTATCAAAAGGGTTCAGGGCATAGAACTTATCTATGTGAATATTCCGATACGATGTTGCAGGACTGTATATTTAACGAAGATACTGGCATTGTTAAAGCCAATAGAACTGAAATGTTTGACGTTACGCATAAAATGTTTTCGGAAATGCGAATAAAACTTCCGAGACAGTGTCCCGAAATAGAAGAATTTGCAAGGCAGTGTTGTAATTGTGCAAAATTTGAAGAAAAAGACAAGCGTTCTGGCACTATTGTTTTCAGATATAGGCCTACTGGCGACCAGCAAGAACATTATAGGAATGCAATGAATTATTTTTATCTTGCCGCCAATGGCAGCAAGTTACCCATTACGAGCGAAAGTATTAAAAAGAACAGAAGTGATACATCTGATTTTAATTATAAGAGACTATAATGGCCGATAAAACCGCACAGGAATATATTAGCATATATGACCACGAATATAACAGGGCTGAAAATACAAATTTCAGAAGTCTCTGGCAGGAAACGTCTGACCTGATTTATCCTATGGAGAATCAGATTACGACATTAAGAACTGCCGGAGAGCGAAAGACTAACGAAATATATGATGTTACGGCAAAAATTGAATCGCAGAATATGGCCTCTGATTTGTCTAATATTATTATCCCTTCCGGAGAAAGATTTTTTGAAATTGAACTATTCGACGAAAGGTTAAATAACATAGAACATATAAGACGTTATCTTTCACTTGTAGCACAGATAACACACAACGAAATATTCCGTTCTAATTTTATGCTCCAGTTTAATGAGTGTACACGGTCTTTGATTGTATTTGGAACTGGGAATATGTATTCCGAATTTGGTATGCTTAACAAAAATGGGACTAATTCTGGTGTAGATACCGCATTGAATTTCTGCGATTATCCTATCGGTTCTTATATAATATTTGAGAATAGCAAGGGTCTTGTGGATACTATGTTTGTTAAGTTTTCTTACACAGCATTACAGGCTGTTGCGGAATTTGGTAAAGACAAGGTAGGCGAAAGAATACTTAAATCGTTTAATAATCCAAAAAAACAAAACGATTCTTTTGAATTTTTGCATATTGTAAAGCCAAGATACGATAGAAATGTTAATGGTAAAGACAAATTAAATATGCCTTTTGAATCTGTGTATATTGCAATAGCGGACAAACACATAGTTGACGAAGGTGGATTTCAGGAATTTCCATTCCACGTTCCAAGATGGATGAAATCTTCGTCAGAAATATGGGGCAGGGGGCAGGGAACTGAAATACTACCAGTTGTAAAAATGCTCCAGAAAATGCACGAGGCGTTAGTAGATTCTGGTAACTTGGCCAACAACCCGCCAAGAGAAATTTTAGATACTTTTGAGGGCAGATTGAAGACACATCCCGGCGCGTCTAATTATGTTCAGCAAATTCCATCTACACGAGAGATGTATAATGCCGGGGGTAATTTCCCAATTACAAAAGAAATACTTGAATTTGAACAGCAAATAGTGAAAGATACTTTTTATTTTAATGTTTTAAATCAGATAATAGATTTAAAGGGAGATAGAAGAACAACGCTCGAAATAGCCGAAAGAGTTAAGGCTGGATTAAAACGTCTTGCGTTGCCAGTAACGCGTCTTTATGGCGAATTATTTAACACGTTGATTCCAAGATGTGTTAATATTTTAATAAGAAATGGATTTTTGCCATTACCGCCACAAGAATTACGAGGCCAAAATTTTAATATAAAATATGTTGGTGCATTAGCTTTGGCGTTAAGAAGCCAGCAATCACAGGCGTATAAAGAATGGTTGTCATTTGTCGCGCAAACTTCGCAATTCGATATTGGCGCACTTGACATTGTCAATATCGATAAGGGTAATAAGAATCTTGGAAGGGCGTATGGAGTTAATGAAGACGTACTCGCTACTGAAGATGAAATTGTGGCCAAACGAGAAGCAAGAGCGCAGCAACAACAGATGATGAACCAAAATGAGATTCTTAAAACTGCAACTAAAGGATATAAAGACGCTAAAGACGCTCCTGAAGAGGGAAGTCCTGCGGCTATGTTAATGGAGTCTGCGAATGGATGATAAGAATAGAGATATTGAGTTTGAGCGATTAGTATGCACTTATAAGAGATTATTCGGTACTGACGATGGATTGACAGTTTTGGAAGATTTAAAAAAGAAAACTACACTAAATCGAAGTTCAATACTTGACAAAGCCAATATGAATGTTAATCAAATTCTGTATGATGAAGCGCAAAGAACGTTAGTTTTGTATATTTGTAAAATGGTAAATATGGATTTAAAAGAAAGGTTATAAAATGAGTGATGGACAAACAGAAGTCGTTGACGCTGGCGAACTGGCTCAATCGGCAACTCCTGCCCCAAAAACACAAGCAGTTTCTATTATAGGAGATGATGGAAAATTTAGCGAGAATTGGCGTGAAAAATTATCTCCTGAATTGAAAAATGATAAAACCCTGATGCAGTTCAAAGAGTTGGATGGTCTTTGCAGGACGGTAGTTAATCAGCAGAGAATGATAGGTCTTGACAAAAAGAGACTTGTTGAAGTTCCTGATGATAAAGCCCCTGATAATGTTAAGAACGAATTTTACAAAGCAGTTGGCAGACCGGACAAGCCGGAAGAATACAAATTTACTAAAGACCCTGATATTGCAAAAGAAAATTGGGACGACAGTTTAATTCAATCGTCATTGGCTGAATTGCACAAAGCAGGCGCAAGCCAAAAAGTGATTGACACTATTGCAAAAATTGAAAATGGTAGAATTAAAGCAACTATGGAAGTGTTTAAACAAAATGGCGAACGTCTTGCAAAAGAAGGTGTGGATGCTATGAAGGTCGAATATGGCGCAAAGTACGACCGCGCAAAACATCTTGCGAATACTGCGATAAGTATGGCTCTCGGCGAAGACAAAGATGCTGTGAATGCGTTTATGAATAAAACTTTGAGTAATGGCCTAAAACTCGGAGACGACCCTGACTTTTTTAAATTTGCGGCGAAACTTGGCGAATCGTTTTCGGAACATAGTAACGTAAAACTAAACCAAATGCCAGCGCAGTCTAATGATGAAATACAGACTAAAATAAACGAGTTGATGGCCGCTAAAGAATATTTAGATGCTAAACATATAAATCATAAATCAACTCTTGAACAGATTACAAAATTATATCAGCAGAAACACGCCGGAAAATAAGTCGAAAGACCTTTTTGGCTGAATAATATAATGGATAACTCCTGAAAAGGAATCCAAAAATAGCGGTAAACCGCTCGTTTAGGCAACGTTAAACAGGCAAGACCCGTGAAAGGATAATCTTTCCGAAATCGTAGAAAAACTATTTACAATTTTAGAAAGGAAACTTTTATGAGTATTAATTTAACATCCGGTATTCCAGAATGGTTTATTGACCAGTTCTCGAAAACTTTATATCACGTCCAACAGCAGAAACAGTCTAAATTTAGGCAGGCCGTTAGGGAAGAATCTCTAATCGGTGCAGAGGACAAAGCGTTTGATTATATGGGCACTTTAAATCTTGTTGAGAAAACAGCAAGAAATGTAGCAACCCCAAAAACTACTGTTACCACAGGTCGTAGATGGGTAAGTACGACCCCGTATCATAATGCGATAGATTATGACAAAGATGATGATTTGTCTATGATTATCAATCCTACGTCAGATTTCGTAACTGCTTTCAATCGTGCTGTTAATCGTAAATATGACGATATTATTCTTGCTGCATTTGATGCGGCGGTTTATTCT
>Ga0172380_10001371_pt1 | contig 42033 bp, 70 predicted proteins | sample Leawe162metaG_FD_119747 | JGI IMG/M metagenome (GOLD analysis project Ga0172380, IMG submission 119747) | Leachate microbial communities from a municipal landfill in Southern Ontario, Canada - Leachate well 162 metaG | ecosystem: Engineered > Solid waste > Landfill > Unclassified | place...
GAGTCCATCGTGCGAACCACCACCCCGTCAATCGTCTGAATCGCGGCCTTCCCGTGAAGGTGTCCCGTCAGGAACTCCTTGACGATAGCCGTCCCCCACTCCACTTCGCATTGCGAACTCATCGCGCCCGGCAACCGCTTCTTGCCCTTGTCCCCGTGGTCAAGTCCGATGAGACACCGCCCCCACTGGAAGAACTTGGTGGACGTGAACCGCTCGTCTATCATCACCCGTTTATCGTTCTCAAACTTGATAACCAACGCTTCCTGCAACGCAAAAGATAGGGTCGCGTCGTGATTGCCCGGCACGATATACACCCGCGTCGGCATCGTCGCGGCACTCGTTGAAATCAGGTCAATCAGCAAGCGTGTCCCGCCGCGATACATCTTCGGGAAGCGGCTGTCGTAGTCCAGCACCGTCCCCTTCGTGGTCATCCCGCGCCCGTCGTGGTGGAAAAAATCTCCTCCCACCACAAACGCTCGCTCCCCGACGCCGCGCCTATCTCCCTCTGCCATCAGGTGCAACACGCCCGCCCCGAGTGTGTCGAGCGAAATCGGCGTATCCCACGCCCCGCTTCCCGTCTCGGCGGGCCACGCCAGCTTGCCAATGTGCGGGTCGAATATCGCCACGGCTTGTAGAATCTCCGCGTCCCCTTTGTGCTTCGGGTACTTGAGGATGGCTGGCGTACCGCGCAACTCCTGCAACATCGCCTTCACCACGTCCTGCGTGGACGGCCCCACCTTCCGCTTGAAGCTCGCGGAGATGTAGAAGTTCTGCGCGTTCCGAATCTTCCCGTCCGCGTCCTTCACCTTCACTTCCCACATCCGCGTCTGCGGCTTGTCCACTTCCCACACGGACATATCCACCTTCGCTCTCGCTATCAACTCATCCAGCGTCCGAACCTCTAACCCGTTCGTCGTGACGGAGAGCGTGTCCCCGTCCTGCTCCACCTTCACGGATTGGATGTCCTGCGTGACCTCTAGCGGGTCAGCGACGGGCGGGAGATGGGTCAGTCCGAGCGTGGCCTTCCGCATATTGAGCGCGGGGACGCTGCGGGGCGCGAAGTGCTTAGGCCATTGCCGCGCAATCTTCGTGACGGACAGACGGGCCTCGGCTTGGACGCGCAAGTGGGCGTCTTCCTCTGCCGTCCAGAACACGCGGTCATTGCGCGGGGCCATTAGTAGGTCAACCGGAGAGGGTTGCTTGGCACGTTCCCGAGGTTCCATTCGCGCCACGGGGAGTAGCCGTCAGGGATGCCGCCGTCTTTGTCGCGGTCTACCGAGATATGCAACGCGCCCAAGCAGACATCGCAGACGGGAATCTCTTTGCCGTAGCCCGTCCCTGCACACGAGGGACACACGACTAACGCGGTCGTTTGACTCAAAGGGCCACCGCCAGATACACCACGGAACCGCCCACAAGCACCACGCCCACCACGACGCCGCCAATGAGGACGCCGCGCCAGAACTTCTTACGGCCTTCCTTGCGCTCTGCGTTCGCCACCGCTTGCCACGCCTTCACTGCACTATCTGAGGCGGCTAACGCAGTGTTCGTCGCCACGCGCTCTAGGGCGTTCGCCGCTATCAAGTCTCGCGTGGAGGCTTGGAGAGAATCGTAACTTGTCACGACTAACGTGACACGCGCCCGCATCACCGCGTAACCCGTCCGCAGTTCCATCATCGTCGCGTTGGAATCCGCAAACACCGAATCGGTATATACAAGGACTTGTATAAGCGAGTCGCGTTGCGCGGCGGCTTTGTGGTCGCGCTGAATGACGATGCGCGTAATGGTGTCCCGTTTGGCGAGCGCGGAATCTCGGGCGTAGCGCATCTGCCGCGAATAGTTCGACACCTTGTAGGCTTGGTCGCGGATAATCTCGGTGCGGTCTGTCCCACAGCTTCCCGCCGAAAACGCGACGAACAGCAAGACCACGACCACCAGTAACTCGCTGACGCGCCTCACTTCTTTTCCCACTGGACGCATCCAAAGTCTGGCTCCACGACAATGAAGCCGCCGCGTATTGGACTGGCCTTCGCGTCCTTAACCAGTTCGCGTAACCGCGCACATCCGAGGCGTCCGGTCATATCGCGGATAATCTCTGCCCACTTGCAGGTTGAGCAACGTCCGTCCATCTGTGCGGCTCCGTGTTGGGTTGACGCAATACGGGACGACGAAGCGGGAACGCGCAATGCCTACGCGCTAGAAGTCCGCAACGTGCAACGTCACCGCATCTGAGTCACGCAGTAAGTCCATCAGTTCTTCGAGGGCCATTTTTGATCCCGTGACGCCCACCTTCCCGTTCATCCCGCCCACCACATCGAACGCCGTCCCCGTCAGGATGCACCCTTCCGAGTCGTGGATGTCGTTGCCAGAGTGGATACGGATGGCACTCCGATTCGGGACGCCGAACAACTCCCAGAGCTTCACGCCGAACTTGGGCGAGTGCGTCAACTTCATCTGGTACACGCCCGCTTTGATGTAACTCATCTTCCCGAAGCCGTCCGTATAGGGACGCTCTAGCGCGACACAGATAGGGCCATCGGGGCCGATGAACACGCCGTAGGTGCCCCACGTCCTATGGTCAATACGCTTGAACAGCAGGGACTTAATCGGCATTGGGCTTCCCCGCGAACTTCCCTTCGACGAACCCGTTAGCTCCCGCGAACGCACCAAAGATGAGCGCGACAGCGGTGTAGGATTCTGGCGGCGCGTGGTTCAACGCGAGCAACGTCACGCACGACATTGCGTAGAGCGCGAGTGCGGACTTGCGACCCCCGAGGCGTTGCATCAGCAGTCCATATCGTTCGGGTACTGACGACACACCAACTTCTGCACCATAGCTTCTGTGCGTTGCGAGGAAGCGCGAATCGCGTCCAACTCTCGGTTCAAGTGGCCCACAGAATCCATCGCGGCCCGTACTTCGGTCTTGTCCGCTTTCTGTGTGTCCGTGTGTCGCAAGTCCGCGTAGCCCAACGCGAACGTCACCGCGGTTCCGAGGAGCCACGCAAGAGATTTGAGGGCAGGTAGGTAGCGGTCAGGCACGGGCGCAGTTCCATAGGTCGGTGAAGGGGAGCGAGACATTGGCGGCTCACGGATTCATTGCAGGCGTTGCGCCAGCGACTCCGGCGTTTTGGAGGAACTGCGCGAACGACCGCTTGGTGGACGGAGCGCGGAACTTGTCCATCTCGCGCAACATATTGCCACCATCAAGAATGGAGGCGCGTTGCACGGTTCGGAGCGGGTTCACCATCCCCACCACACCACCAGACGCCAACGGACGCTTTAGCGCGGCCTCAGCCCCAGACACCGCCAACTCACGGGCCTGCGGGGATGCCGTCTTCAAGTATTCCAAGAGACTGCGGGGGCCACGCTCTGCCAACGCTTCGAGCGACGACAACGCATTCCCAGACCGCGCCCCGAGAGACATCGCGTCAGCGCCCCGCGCCATCGCATCCTGTAGCCCAGACTGCGCGGCGTACTCGGCATTGGCCCCGCCAAACGTCGGCATCGGGCCACGGGGGCCAGAGACCGCTTCGCCAAACTGTTGCTTGGCCGCTCCGTAGTTGCGAGCCGCGACATCTGTGAGGTTGTCAGCCGCCGTCGGCATCAACGCACGACGCTGTGCGTCCGTCAACGCCTGCGAGATTTCCGAGAGAAAGCGCGGGTCGTTCACAGGCATATCACGGAACTCGCGGTTCTGTTGGAGCATCTTCACAATCCGCGCGATGTCCGGCTCATTCAGTGCGGCATCAAGTTCTGGCGTGATGGGGGTCGTCATATTCTGGAACCCTTCACGCTCGGCTTGTGCATACAACGGACGAGTGGCGGCGGTGCGCTGATTCTGGAGGCCAGCACTCAACTCCTCGTATCCGGGATTCCGACGGGCGCGAAACATTGTCCCGCCGACATCCGTGACCTTGCCAAATGCACCGCCAAGACCAGCGCCGACTGCGCCAGTGAGCAAACGCTCGCCAAACGTCTTATCCGGCTCTGCGTCCAACAGGTTGAGTAGGCCGCCATATTTTGCCCCTTGCGCCGCCTGACTACCGGGAAGCGCACCAGCGGCGAGTCCGCCGCCAATCATACGCAATCCAACCCGCGAGACTGGATTCACTTCTGCTTGTGCTGACCGAATGTCCCCCAACGCTTCGCCGTATGACTGACCTTCCACGGGAAGTCCAAGGCGTTCGCCAAGTGTGGACGCACCTGCCCGCGCCCCGGCCTGCAACGCTTCGACGCCCGGAATGTCGCGGCCCAGTGCGGTGATTGCGCCAAGTCCACGGATACCAGCCCCGCGAAGCCCTGACGTGTTACGCTCTGCGGCGATTTCGGCGTCTGCCATCTCGCGGTCATTCGTGTTGAGGCGTTCCATCCGACGACCCAAACGGCCTGACTGGTACTCGGCCTGACGGGTCGCTTGTCCAATCGCGTGTTCTTGCCCTGTCTCGCGCAAGTATTGCTCATACTGCGCGGCTTCGTCCATCTGGTTCGTCTCGCGCAAATACATCAAGTATTCGTGCGGGAGCGGGGGAGTGGGACTGGTCACGGCGTGCCTCCGCGCTTTCGCGCTTGCCATTCCGCGAAGCTCGGCGCGGGTGAGGCGTTAGGTGTTCCACGTGAAACAGGCGAAGCACCGCCGCGCAGTTCGTCCAGCGTTGCGCCGTTCTGCAAGGCGTTCAACACAATCTGCAACTCACGCTCTAGCGCATCCAAGTTGGACTGAATCTTCTCGGGCGTGTCATACACGTTCGGAATGAACGCCGCCAAGCGCGGGAACTCGGAAATGGTCACAGCGGCACCCGAGCGGTCTTTAATCGTCATCGAAGCGAGATTCGCCAAGTCCTGACGCACGGCGACACCTTGTGGGTCAGCCCGTTGGTTCACGGCATCGCCAATCAACCCCATTCCCGGCAACGCGCCAAGACCGCGACTGATGCCCACGGCGTTCGGGTATCGACGCAATCCTTCGCGGGCGCGACGAATCAAATCAAGCTGGGCCGTGCCTTCTGCAATGCGCGTGCGAGTCGCAGCCGTCGTGCGGTCTTGTCCCGCCTGCTCTGGTTGCGTGAGTCCTGCGATATCTCGCGCAGTCCCCGAATCAAGGTCAACAATCTGACCGCCGATAACCTGTGTGCGCGGCTTCTGCTGGGCAGGCGTCTGCGGGACTTCCGGCAACCCCTCAAGCGGTGCGACTTCGCCCGTATCCGCGTTAATGCGAACACCGCGCTTCAAGTCCACCTGCCAACGGGGAGCGCGAGTCTCGGGCGTCGGGTTGTCTCGCGTGGAAATCTGCGACTCAATGTTGCGACGATTCAACGCGTCGAGCTGACGCTTGGCTTTGCGGTCTTCCTCGGCCTGACGCGCACGAATGGCCTCCTGCTGTTGCGCCAAGCGGTCCTCAAAGCCCAACTGTTTCCCATCGTTATACGAGGCCACCGCGTTACCCGCGAAAGGCAACGCCCCACCCAAGAAATCCAGAAAGGATGCCATCGGTTAGCCCTCCATCTTAATGGGAGCCACTTTCTTGGGCTTCGGCGGGTCACGGCGCAACACCGGAGTCGGGGTCACGCGACGCCCTGCTTGGGTCGCCAAGCGGTTCACCACGTCCATTCCCTGTGCGGCACGTTGGGCGTAGATATCCCCGACGTTGCGCTGACCCTGTGCGCGGTTCGTGGCCCGCCATTGCGCGTCATCCATACTCCGGTTCAACGCATCGTCCATATACCCACCACGGGCGGCGTCCAACTGCAAGTTGCGCTGGTTCGCGAGATTGCCGAAGTCCATCCGTAGGGAGCCGCTATTCAGGCGTCCCGTGCCTGCGGCGTAGCGGTTCGCGTCCCGCAAGCTGGCCTGATACGCCGGAGCGGTGCTTTCCGCAAAGCGGTTGAACTGGCGTTCCGCGAGCGCGTTACGATCCAGTTGCGGGCCGTCGAACTCGCCCAGAGCGCGGCGTTCCTGCGCCAACGCTTGGTTGTTCGCGTAGGCTCCGTATGCGCCCTGTCCGAGGGTCAGGAGGTTCTGCGGGTCTTTGAGCCACGAGCCCGCGCGGTCGAGCCACGAGCCACCCTGTGCGGCCTGCGTCATCGGTGCGCCACCGACGGGAACCGGAGCGGCCCCACCCGGCATCAGTTGTGCGCCCACGTTCTTGACGCCCTGCCACGCGGCACCCGGCAAGGACGACCCAGCGGCAGACGCGGCGCGAGCGGCTTGGAATCCGGCGTTCGCGGTCTGCGCGAGTCCCCCGACAGCAGCCCCTTCTGCGGCTCCTCGGAGTCCCTGCCCGACATCGAACCCGACGCCGCCCTTCCCCTCGCGGTCTAGTCCCTTCATCGCGGCCCCGACAAGGATAGGCGCGGCGAGTCCACCCGTAGCAAGCGAGGCAAGCCCCGTCGCAATCGGCGTGATAACCTTTTTGTTCCTGTCCCAGACGCCTGCAATGCCGCCTCGGGAGAGCTTGGATTCGGCGCGGTAGCCCTGTTCGGCGCGTTGCTCGTTGCGCCACGCCTTGCGCCGCAGCTTGGCCTTGCGCCCTGTGCCGGGGAACAACCGCTTGGACTCCTCTTGGAGTTGTGCGCGGTACGCCTTGTCATCAGCCATCAAACGTCCGTGCGGGGTAGGCCCGCTGCCGAGGATACGAACAATATAGAGCCACTATCGCGCAGACGCTACGCCTGTGCGGGTTTCACGTAGGTCATCGTCTGCGGGTCCAACTGCCAGCCGTCCTTCGGGTCCACGCCGTCAATCTGCATTGCTTCCGCGATGAGGCCGTTGGCGTTCTGCTGGTACTCGTGGGTCAAGACGGCGAGCAACCGCTTGGAGGCGGGGTTCATCGGCTTGGGTTCGGGGGCTTCGACCTTCTTGGCTTTCGCGCTCATTCGGTGTTGGTCTCTGGTGCGGGGGAGTGCCAGTCTACGGGGTGTAGACGAGCGGGGGCTAGCAGTGTGGTGGTGAGTAGTACGTGGTCTTGATGAGTACCGCGCCTTCGGTCGTGACGCCGAGCGTGTCCACGACAATGCAGGGGTTCGCGGGTTCGGGTTCCACGATGCTCCCGCAGGCCGAGAGTGCGAGGAGGAGCGAGGTGAGCGCGAGGACGGTCAGGAGGCGGCGCATTAGTTCGGTACTCGCAAGACCTTGTAACCCACACCGCCAGAGTCCGCGACACCAACTGTCACCCGTTCGAGCGTGGCGTTGTCAGCATCATAGACGTAGAGCGCAGTTTCGCCAGCGGCTGGCGTAGCAAAGCGCACAAGAGCGGACGTGGCATTGCTGAACTCCCATAGCGCGGCGGAGTCGTCCCAGTGACCACGCCGCCCACCAGCACCTACATTGAACTGGATGTCATTGGCGTCCGTCGCGGACTGGCCCGACAAGATGATGTGTGCTGACGTTGTGGTGTTGCCCCCATACAAGAACGTCTGCCTCAGTGCTCCACCGGAGCGCACCGACATATCCGACGAAGAACCTGCTGTGAGTGACCCTGTGTTCGTTATCACCGTTCCCGCGAACACCGCCACCAACGAGGTGAGCGTCAGTTGCGTCACCGAGTTGCGGTCAAACACTACGTCCGTCGCGGTCGTCGTCCCAATGAGGGGAGCCGTAACGCGCGTGGTCGCAAAGAGACTCGTGGCCTGCGCGGTGCCAGCGAAGGTGGCCGCGAGACTGCCCAACGTCAGTTGCGTGACACTGTTCCGGTCAAACACCACGTCTACCGCTGTGGTGGTGCCGAGCAACGGGGAGGTCACGCGGGTCGTGCCTGCAAGGAGCGCAGAGGTGACGGAGGTGGTGACGGCGAGTGTTGCGCTAATCGTGGCGTCGCCCGTGAACGCGATGAGGTTCGCGGAGGGGCGCGTGATGGTCATTGCGGCATTGCCGCCCCATTGGAGCACGAGGTCTGCACCAGAGACGTTGCCCGTCGAGATTTGGGCGCGACCCGGCTGTGTCGCGTGTTCGTTGCCGTACAAGCTGACCAACGCGCCACGGGTGTTGCTTGGCGACGAGGCGGGTGTAAGGCTGAACTGCGCGGTATCGCTTCCGTCCGTGGTGTTGGTGCGAACCTCTGCGATGTTCGACACGGGCACCATAATCAGGTCGTTCGACAATGTGAGCGTCGAAGCAACAGCCATCGTCCCCGTGAAGCTCGCCGCCGAGGAGATGGTCTGCCCGTTGTAGGTGCCGCCTGTGACAACGCCCGTCACCCCGAGCGTCCCGCCGACGGTGGCGTTCGTCGTGACGTGGATCGTCGAAGGGAACGTGTACGCCCCCGCCCCGAACGTCCCCGCCGTCACCAACGAGGCCGGAACCGCGCCCGCAATCAGCGTCCCAATGGTCGTCAGGCCCGTCATCGTGGTCACCGAGTTCTGCGTCGGCGTGATGATGGTGCCCGCGATATTCGTAAACGTCCCCGCCAACGGGGTCACGCCACCGATGACGATGTTATCTGCCGTGCCTGCGGTCGTCGGGGCCAGCGTGACGGTGCCCGTACCTGTCGGGCTAATCGTGACGTTCGCGTTCGCGGGAGACAGCGACACCGCACCCGTCGCGGTCAGCCCCGTCGTGGTCAGCAACGCGCTTGTGAGCGTCATCCACGGCGATATCGTGAGGTCATTGTTCGCGCCAATCGCCCACGCTTCGTTGCTATCCATCCCCGCGTAGAACGTCGCCGTGATGTTCGCGAAACTCATCGCCACCGTGGAACTCGACGCCGGACGCGCCAGCGCCAACGGCAATGCCCCCGTCCCGCTCGCGCTCAGGGTCGTGAAGTAGCCACCCAACACGCGCGCCGAGGTCGAACCCACGTCATAGGTCGCCGCCGCGTTCGGGACGTAATGCCCCGCCGCTTGCCACAGCCACCTATCTGCCAGTGTCGTCCCGTTGTGCGTCCCGATATACACGTCCGTCGGCAAGCTCGTGGCACTCACCGCGCCGTTCACGCGCGCATTCATCCGGAAGCCTTCCAACGCCGCCGTACTGGTTGCCGCGCCACGCATTGAGAGCGTGCCGAGATTGTCGCCCGAACTGACCGCCGCCAACACGCCGGGGTCGGTGCCGCGCGTCTTGCCCAAGAACAGCAACGGGCCTTCCGTCCCCGCTTCCGCGTGCAGGAACAGCATCGCCCGCTCGCTGGAAGTCGTGCCGAACGCCACCAACGCATTGGCGATATTCGGGATGGCCGTGCCCCAGCTATTCGCTCCGGTGCGCGGGTTCGACTTCGTGGACGGGTAGAAGTTCGACTGGTACTGCGCCCACAACGTGCCCGACGAAATCGCGCTATCCGAGGTCGCGTTGCCCAACGTCGTGTCGCCCGCGACATCCAGTGTCGCGCCAATCGTCGTCGGGCCAGCAATGGCCGTGGTGTCCGTGATAGCATTGCCTAGCGTCGCATTCCCGAGGACCGACAGGTTGCCGTTCGCGGTGACGTTTGCCGTCGCCAACAGACTGCCAGTAATCGTCGCAGTGCCACCAGACTGCGCGATAATGCTATCGCCAATCACTTGCGCCGCCGTGAACACGGGCAACGTGCCAATCGTCCCGCTTCCAGAAATGCCACTCGGGGCCAAGATGTTCGCCTGACTCAGCACCGACCACCCGTCCGCTCGGGCGTACAACTCCGCGCTCTCGTACTGCGTGGACAACGCCACCGAGGCCGCGCCATCAATCAGGTCGGTTCCGCTTGGCACTACAGTCACAGCATTGGCAGAGGCGTCCACCTTCTTGACGTAGAAAATCCGACCCGCATACCGCAAAGCGTCTGGCAACGTAATCGTCACCGCGCCAGATGTCGCATCCACCGCGAAGAACCCGTCCGACCCCGTTGCCGTAGTATCCGAGGTCACCGTGCGGCTTGGTGTGGTGCCGCTCGCCGCGATACTCCGCTCCACAAACCCTAACTCACGGGTCAGGAAGTCCGTGAGCGTACTCGCGCCCTTGTGCAACGCCTTCACATCCGGCGTCGGGGTCTGCGAGATACTCGCCGCCGGAGGGAGCGGACGCTTGTTATACGGAACGGGTTGCGGAAATACGTCAATCGCCATTAGCGGTCTCGGATAGTCACCTGCGACGCCACGCCTTCCATTTCCATTCGATAAATCTGCGCCTGCTGCGTGGACGTGTAGAAGCGCACGACAATCCGCGCCCCACGACCGAACACCTGCATATCCGAGGGACGCACATAGCGAGGAATCCCGCCAGACACCGGAGCAATCGGTGGCGTGAATCCCGTCGCCTCAATCGTCTGCGTGGTACTCGCCAACAACTGGATGCCCGTCGTCGCGCCCGGCTCATCACCCAGCACCGTCCCACCCAACAACGCGCGCACCTCGTTCACCTGTACCTTCTCTTTGAGAGAAAAGCCCATCCACGATCCCGTCGCCGTCACGGGAATGAACCCTGTGGCTGGACCTGTCGCGGTATCCTTCCAGATGTTGTCGCTGCGGAGCGTCACACGGGCTAACGTCGTGCCTCGCGCAAAGACGAGTTGCCGTCCCGCACCACCGAGGGACGCGGGGTTCGTGCAGAAGATGCCACACGTCAGCCAGTCGCCGGACGTGTCGCCCGTGCCTTCCCACTGGCCTGCGTAGGTGCCCGTCATCGCGTCAAAGATGAGCGGCGTATCTGGGCCAGTCAGCCCCGGCAATGCCAAGACCCACACGTTCAAGTTGGGTTCCACGACAGAGAGCGCAGACGCTTCCACGGCTTGCGCGGTCAGGGTCGTGACGTTCTCATCGAAGTATTGGCGGGCTTGGGTCCACAACGCTTCCGGCGAGCCACCCACCGCAAAGCGATACGGACGGCCCTGCGCGTCGGCGAAGTAGATGTAGTTCAGGAAGACTTGGACGGAGCGCGGCGAGACACAACCGACGTTCCCAGAGACAATATCGTGGCTGGCGGTGTTCTGGAAGTTGATGTTCGGCGTGCCTGCGAGTGCGCCCCAACTATGCTGGCGCGAGTAGTAGAGGGCGTCATTCGTCGCCGCCAACGCATAGAGCGGGTCAGAACCCGTCTGCGTCAACTCCCACACGTTGTCGTAGTCGGTCTGCTGGTAGCCAACGGTCGGCTGGTTCGGTTCGCTCCACGCGATGCTCGACCGCGCCGGGAGACCATTTTCCACCGTCTTCAGGACAAAGAACACCGACCCTGCGTAGATGACCGGAGGCCCGTAGGCCGTCCAGACGGTGAACGGCGCGTAGTAGTTCGTCGCGCTCGCGGGATTGCCACCTGTTCCCGTGGCGAGTGCCGAAGTCCCCGCAATGAACGGATTGGAGAGATTGGCGCGGACGGTGAAGTAGCCCATATCGCCGTGGTTCGCGGGAACCGCTGGTAACGCGACTAACGCCAATGCTTCGCTGGCGTAGCCCGTCGTATAGTTCGCCGCGCCTGCCGTCACAGTATAGCCAAGCAACGCGGGGTCATACGAGACGCGATACACGCCCCACTGCGCGGTGGGAATCGTACCAGCGGGGAGCGCCACGCCAGTCAAGTCATTGTTTGTGAGGTCATACTGCACACCGTTCACATACACCGTCAGCGCGTTCCATCCGATGTTAGTGTTCGTGATGCTCGGCATCCGCAACGCAACGGTCGTGCCACCGGAGAACACAATCTTCGTGCCCACCACGGGCGTAGCGCTCACGCTCGTCATCGCCCACGGCGGGTTCACCCCATCCGTCACGACAATCGTATCACCCAAGCTCCGCGCATAGACGGGAGCCGTGGTCGAGATGGTGATACCTGCGGGCGTCACATTCGTCAACGCCCCCGAATCAGCCACGCGATACACCAGCCCGTTCGCAAACAGGAAGTTGTACGCCACGCCGTTCGTCCCGACGTGCAGATGCACCCCTTGCGGGTTCGTCAGTCCGGTAGACAACGTGGCAAAGCCGGGGCGCGAGTACACCGCCGCCCCGTTCGTGGGGTCAGGGATGTATCCGTTCACCAACTGGTTGAGCGTGTTCGAGGTGTCGTCGTACGGTTCTGCCGTATAGAGAACACCGTTGAACGGCCCAATACCAAACGCTTTCGTGTTTGGCGATGGCATTAGGCGATGGTGACGCCGGAGCCAACCGCATTGAGGACTTCAGCCACCAGCACCGCCGTGTGCAAGTCAGATGCGCCGCCCGACTTCACCACCGTAATCTGGACGGGGAACGAGTTACTGGCACCCACCGCGCCAACCACCGAGGCCACCGTCAACGCCGCCGTACACGTTGCCGCACCAGCCACAGCCGCCGCGTTGACACCGAACGCCGTAGAGATATCGGCGACCGCGTTCACGCCTGCGGTACGCACCACGGTAATGTCGTACGAGTTGGACGCCGATGCTTCGTAGGCACCAATCGCACCGCCAGCACCGAGCGAGCCAATCGCGGTCACGCGCACCGTCGCGGCCTGCGCCGAGTTCGGCACGGTGATCGTCAGCACCGTAGTCGCAACGTTATCGGCAATCGCGGCAACGGCCTTCGCAATCGTGCTAGACGACGTGGCGGCACCTGCGGCGGCACCGACGTTCAAGCGCGTAATCACCGGAGCCGTCAGCGTCCCGAGCGAGGTCACGTTCGGCTGGGCGGCAGTCACCAGCGTTCCGGTGATGCTCGTCGTCGCCACCAACTCATCAGCGGTCAGCACGTCAGCCACCGTCACGTCGTCAGGGAATCCGTAGTCGCCCACGCTGCCCGAGTTCGCGCCAAACGTACCAGCGGTGATATCGCCTGCGCTCACGTCCCCTGCGGCAGTGCCGATATTCGCGGGAGCCACCGCAACCACCAACGACCCACTCGTCACCGTGAGGGTCATATAGAGGTCAAGCGCCGCATCAGCCGCCGAGACATAGGCCAGTCCCGAGGCGGTAATCGCGGTGCCTGCGCTCTGGGAGGCAAGCGAGCCGTTCAGGTACGCAACGTTCGTCAGCGACACCGCAGACCCCGGCGGCGCGATGTTCTTTGACAAGACGCCAGAGACCGTGCCGGATTCGGTGAAGTCAAACCGCACGCCATCAGGCCCGATGTTCTCGGGGGCAACGTTCAGGCGGTAGACGCCCGTGGCACTCAATGTCATCGTCATCTGCAATCCACGCGGGAAGCCCCGCTATCAGTGTGTAGTCCTACGGAGCCGTTACATCAAACGTCGGCGTGTCGCTCAACACCACGCCCCCGCACTTCACCGTCACTGTGTAACCCGTATCCGCTACAAGACCTGTAATCACTCGCGTGGCAACGCCCGAGGGGTCGGTCAGCGTGTTGCCTGTAATCGTGATGCCCGTATCAGGAGTCACCGTCACTACTAACGCCCGACCATACAACGGAGCCGACGCCACGCTCAAGGCCGTGACCGTCAACGTGGTGAACTCGCCTTCCTCAAACGTCAGTGGGTCTACCACCGCCGTTGATTCGTCGGCATCCACCGCGACAATCGCATCCCCCGCCGTGATGTACGGGTAGGGGAGGTTGCCCCCCGCGATATGCTTCACGCCGCCGCTCCAATCAGGCGCGTGATATACACATTGAACACGCCATCAGTCCAGTTCACCAAGAGCGCAACCTGCAAGCCCGAGGCGGGAACGTAGATGATAGAGTCCGTCGTAATCTGCGTGGTCGTGACCGCAAGATTACCCACCGAGCCATTCAGAAAGAGTGGGCGGTACGGAATTGCCACGAACGCCGGAGCCGCTGCGGTCTGCGAGGCCGCTTCACGGGAACGCCCCTGCACATCGAACGTGCAAGTGCCTGCCGTTGTCTCCTCAATCTGAATGGCGTACGTGCCGACGAACCCGTCCGACACGTCACCCAAGACGTAGGTATTGTCTCCCAGCGCAGTCGCCGAGGAGAGTGTGAGTTTCTGACCACCAAAGAACACGTTTGCCATTGTCCTATCCCTGCCGAAGTGAAGCCGTCGTTAGAAAGACGACCAATTGCGTCCATTTAAGCTGCCACCCGCTTCCGCGATACGCAGTCCGCTGATACTGCCCAACGCCCCACCATTCGAGAACTGCGTCTTCCACGCCGCCGTCCAGCGCACCCACGCCTCGTTGTACCGCGCTTGCATCCGTTCCGCGAGCTTCGTGTTGCCTTCCCCTTCATCGGCAAACACCGAGGCCGCGCGAAAGACAATCAACTCGCGTGCGCCTTCAGGGAAGATAAGCGGGTTCACGCTTGCCGTAATGTCCGTGGGCTGGGGAACGCCGTACCAATACAACGCGCCTGTCCACGTCCGGTTGTTCGTCAAGCGAATCTGGGTGCCTTCGTTCACGTAGTCCAAGCCTTCAATCCACGCGAAGTCAGGGAAGCTCGCCAACGACGGCAGAATCAACGCCTTACCCATCGGCATAATCGGTACCCCGTTGGCATTGAAGCCAAACGTGAATACCTGATTGCTCGTCGCGCTATCGCCAGACCCGATGCTCCACCCCGTCAACGCAACCGCTTGCATTGTGGACGGGATGTTCACCAACGCCGTCACACTCACAATCGTGGTGGACGTGTAGGCCGTAATCAGCAACGTGACCGGAATCTGTGTGGCAGGGTTCACCGCCAACAGCGAGCCGCCTACCATCGCCGCTGTAAACTGGGCCGTGGACGCCGTTGCGGTGATCGTCGCGCCACTCACGAAACTTGCCCCGCTCAACGTCAGCGTCCCCGACCCATCCACCTGACTGTTCGGGAACGCGACGGGGAACATCGTGTACGGCACCTTCGGGTAGAGCGAGTTTGGCACCACGGGCAACATATCCCCTACGACCATTTGCTGTGCTTCCGACAAGCGGACGTACTTATCCGCATCGCTAATGGAGTCGTTCGTATCAGGACGCCCCGTGTAGCGATTGAATGCCGACAAGCAGGATGCAGAGTCGTAGAGTGCCATTGGTTAGACCTCGGCCTTTGCGGGCTTCTTAGGAACCTTCGTGGCCTTTGCCGCCCGTTCTGCATCCATCGCAGCGCGTTCAGCCGCCATTTCCTTCTTCATTGCCACCACTTCATCAAACAACGCCTTCACTTCGCTCTGGGCGATGGCCTGCGTTTCCGCGTCGCGCTCGGCCTGTTCCGGCGTCCACAACGATTCGCTGTGCATCCGTAGCAATCGCGCCAACTGCTCGTCTTCTTCCACTTCCATCTTGCCAGTCACCGCGTTTGGCGTCGGCATCAACTGCCCGAGCAACCACTTGTTGCCCGCGAGTGCCGCTTCCGCAATCTTTGGGCTACGCGGCTGGACGCCAACAATCGTGACCAAACGCGCATCCATCACATCCCCCCACTTCGGAATCGGGAGGTTCTTGTTCGTTGCGACCGTCACCGCCAGCTGGTAGTGCATCTGTGTGGCGTCACGGTCATCCTTCGCCATCCGTTCATACGCAATCCGAAAGCGGTCCGAGTTCACATTCTTGGGTTGAATCGTCTGCGTCAACTCCTGCTTCGCAATGCGACCAATCGAATCCGCGATATACTGTTGCGGCACCATCCACGGTGCGTCCCACCCCATCGGATAGACAGGGCCAGTCGGCATCCCTGACGACTTCTCGATAACGCTCCACCACGGACGCCCGTACTCAAACATCTTCTCGCCCTGCGCGTTGCGATACTGCGAATCACGGTGCTGGTCGAACCAGACCGCGAGCGCACGGGCTTGGGCTTGCTTCGAGTCGGGGTGCTGCCGCATCAACTTGGTTGGCATAAAAGGGGGCCAGTGTTATTTGTTGAGATACTGGACCGCATCACCGACGCGGCCCGTTTCGATGAACTGCTGTTCCGCATCCATTGACGCGAGCCATTCGGCCCGAGACTGTTGCGGAATCTGGTGCGTCACTTCCGTGTGGGAGATGTACCACTTCCACACATCGGCCTGCTCCTGCATTGTGTCGCTAAACCACTTGAAAAAGTCCTTGCGATACTCACGTTCCAACGCTTCCGTCTCCGCCTTCAGGTACTCGGCAGACCCGCGCTTCTTCAAGTCGGCAATCTTGCCACCAACCTTCCGCAAGCGGTCCCGCTTCTCCACCGCCTGACGCACGCGGTTGTCCCACGGCGCATACGGCAACGCGCCCAAACTCGGCGGGCTGTCCGGCTGCTTCATCGCTCGCAACCACCGACGCTCAATCTCCGAGTACGCCATCGGTGTCCCGCCGTCATTGCCCTGAATGCACCAAAACGGCGTCACCCAGATACGCTCACGGCGGTACATCTCCCACTGGAACGCCGAGACAATCGCGGCACGGCCTGCCCGCTCCTCACGCGGCAACTCCCAATAGGGCTTGTCCTGCAAGAACATCCGACGCTCATCGTTAATGAGCGCGTCCGGCACACACTCGTGCAACACCAACCGCCGCTTATCCGACTGAAACAGCGGCTCCCGCCAGAACAGGCGCAAGTGACTCAAGTTCTCCGATTTCGGAGACATCTCAGCCACCTGCCGTTCCCATTCTGCGGGAATCGGGAGGGCGAGCAGTGCCTTCACCACATCCTGCGGGGTGCCGACACTGTGCGCCATCCGTACCCCCCGACGCTTGGCGGCGTCCGACTCGGGTTCCTCTTTCCGAATCGTCACCGTCGCAGGGGGTGCCACATCCAAGCCCCACCGCAACCGAGTTTCTGCGAGGGCTTGGGCGGTAATCGTGTCCGTCATATCCTGCGGCAACTTGGGCCGGGGAGACTTGGAGGACATTCCTTAACCCGCCGTCGAGGTCAACACCACACCGTCGCCGTTCGCGATCTGCAAGACGTTGGCAAAGTTCGCCGTGTCCACCGCGCCCGTCACGTTGTAGTAGTAGGTCTCTTCGGCTGGCGTACCCCCTGTGCCACCCGCGAGTGCGTCCGTACCAGCCACCCAGCCACCCGCACCTGCGAGGATGGTCACGTAGCCCACCAACACCTTGTTCGCGGTCTGCGCCGGAAGTGCCGCAATCGCGAGTGCTTCCGTGGCGTAGCCCGTGGTGTAGTTGTCGGTGCCTGACGTGAAGGTGGTCGTACCAGCCGCCACGCGCTCCACGCCGATAATGCCCCACGTTGCTTCGGGAATCGTACCGAGTGCGCCGAATGCCTGACCCGTCTGGGCGGCGATAGCAACACCCACCGCGTTGATGCTAATGGTCTGTGCGCCAGTGGCGAGAGTCACCGTCGTGCCGATACCCAGCGCACCCGTGGTCATCGCCACATCTGCACCACCTGCCGCCGCCAGCAAGCCGGACAGCGAGTCCAGTAGTGCGTTGAAGCTCACGGCCACCTGCCGCTGGTCCGAGTTCGTCGGCGTGGTAATGCGGCAATCCGCGTCCCCCGGCGTCCACGTTCCGTTCGTAAATCCAGCCATAGTCTACCCCTGCGTTGCATTGCGTGGTATCCCGCAAGGGAGTGGCGGAAGTGCCACCCCCTCACGAGATGACTTGCTACTGTTCCGTCAAGCCCGTGGCGACACCCATACCCGCGCGGTTCGTGCAAGCGCGGAAGTAGATGAAGTTCAACGAAGCCTGCACGAGCGAACGGTCCTGCACCTTGTCCACCGAGAAGATATCCGGGCCACCTTCTGCGGGCGGCTTATCCGACAACATCTTCTTCGTGAACACCTTCTTGTTCCATCCGAAGATGGTGCCCGGCGGCGACAGACGCGAAGACATAATCTTCGTGCCCTTCGCACGGAACGACCAATCGTAGTCGAAGGTGTCGCCGTTGCCGTAACGCAGTGCGGTGCCTTCGCCTGCCACCACATCGCGCCACACGCCCTGCGACATCACCATACGATCCATCGTGACACCACCGTTGTTCATCAACTGGTTAATCATCTTCTGCTGCTTGGCGAAGCTCCAACGCCCACCCGTGGAGTCCTGATAGGACGCCCAGTTCGCGGCGGTCGAGGTCGCAAGGCCGTGGACCGAGGCCGAAGTCGTGGCGTCAAACAGACCGACGCACCACTTGTTGTAGTCCGTACCAGCCAGCGTCGCATCGGTGACGGCATTCGCAATCACGATGAGGTCGCCAGCGGTCGGGGTGCAGCTTGCATTGAACGTGACGTTAATGAAGCCGTTGCCCGAGGTTCCTGCACCGATGACCGTACCGAACTCCACGATGGAGCCAGAACGGACAAGCGCCACACCTTCGCCCGGACGGAACAGACCCGAGAGGTAGGCCAACTGATTGGCCGAGGTCGAACCCACCAACGTGGTACCGAACGCATCCTTGAGCGGAAGGTCGGTCTGCGTGGCGGATGCGCCCTGCGTGGTCTTCACGATGGCCAGCGTACCCGTCGAGAAGCCGTAGAACTGCTGTCCGAAACGCTCCTGCACGGCCTGCATCTTCTTCAGTGCCTGAAAGCGCACCTGCGACTCAATCTGGCCTGCCTTGCCTTGACCCTTGTTCCAGCCGTCCTGATACAGGAGCGAGAAGGAATAGCGGGCGTTCAACTGCACGGGCGAGAACGTACCGACCTGCGCGGCAACGCTCGTCGCTTCGGCCTCGTAGCCACCTTCAGGGATGGAGGCGACACCCGTTTCGTAGTTCACGTCCACCACGAGACGCATCTCGTTGGCTGACGGGATAATGCGCTCGTCCGGCGTATCATCGGCCCACGCGTATTCCTCGGTGAAGGCTTTGATTGCTTCCATCACGTCGGTGTTTGTCTTCTTGTAAATCGCCGTCTGTGCGCTGGAAAGCGTGTAGGCGGGGGTATTTCCGGTAGCCATCGTTCAATCGTGCGAGACTAGCTCGCTGTCAGTGTTATTCGTCGCTTGACGTGCCGGGAGTCGGTTCATTCCGCATCGCGGCCCGCAAGAAATCGTCGCGGTCGTACTTCTTCTTCTCGGCAAACGTCCCGTCCTCATTGCGAGGCACAGACTTTGCCACCTTCACGGGGGCTTTCGGCTTCGGAGCCGCTTGCACCCGTGCGTTATGCTTGGCTGCGTCCGTGCGCTTTTGGGCAGACTCGCTCATCTGGGCGCGGAGATTCTTCCGGCTCACCGCCCACGCCTCAATGCGCGGGGCGTCAAAGATGGGCTGTCCCAACTGCAAATTGTGGGCAGGAAACTGCGCGATATCCTCAGCCGTCACCGGGCGATACAACACATTCGCCATCGGGCCAAAGAACTCCATTGCTTCCTTCACATCCTCGGCAGGTAGTCCCTCGGTCAACGCTTTCACCTGACTCTCCAACAGCGTGCGCCGGGTCTCGGCGTCTGCGGTCTGGGTCTGGGTGGTCTGTTGCCGCTGCTCGAACGCTTCGCGGGTCTTGAAGTCCGCTTCCTTCGCCGCCACCTGCATCTGCCGTACCAAGAACTCGCGCTGTTGCGGGTCTTGGAGGGCCAGCAAGTTCTGCGGGTTCTCCAACATATCCAGAAGCACTGCGCCTGCGGCATCCAATCGTGCCACCTTGCGCTCCCACTCCGACACGTCCCGCTCGTGCGCTTTCACGCGCTCTTGGGATTCGGTGTAGAGGGTCTTGTTCTGGGTTGCCAATCGGTCCGCCTGTTGCAAGCGGTCACGGACGCGGTTCAAGGCTTCGGGCGGGATCACCGCACCACGGCCTTCCACTTCCACGATATCGGCAGTTTCCTTCGGTTGCCCGTCCACCACATAGGTGAGGGGCTTGCCCGTTTTCAATGCTTCGGCAAACGGGTCTTGGGTATTCGCGCTTTCGGCGGGTGGCTCGCTCGGAGGGGTCTCCTCGTCATCGAGTTCGTCGTCGGCGTCTGAAGTGACTGGTTCGGCCTCGGGTTCTGTCGGCTCGGGGTCCGGCGGGGTCTCCGCTGGCTCCTCGGGGAGTGCATCGCCTGTGTCGAACGGGCCGCTATTCGCGGCTCCAATCAACGCGTCAGCAAGCACATCATCAGGAATCGGGGCGTCTACAGCAGTCGGGGGTGTCATACGGTTGGTCGGTGTGAAAGGTTACGCGGTCATCGGAGGGGTCTCCTCCGGTCCCACGGGTCCAGCAGGTCCTGCAGGCATCACAGGGGCAGGTGCGGACGCCACCACCATTCCGTTGTAGGCCGCAATCACCATCTGTTGCCATTCTTTCGGTTGTTCGGCAAACGATACTTTCGCCATCAGGTTACCAATCTTGCGCTCACGCATCGCCGCAATCGCGGGCTTGAAGTCCACGGGCAACGCCTCAAACGGCGTCCACTGCGGCGCGGGAGCCATCGGGGGTTGCACAGGCATTCCCATCTGCGCGTCCATCTCGCCCTGTTGCATCGCGGCGTCTGCTTCCATTTGCGTGGCGGCGAACTGCTCCATCCAGCCCTCGGGCGGGCCTTCCAGCCACGTCGAAATCTGCCGCTCCACACGCTGAACGTGCGGGTCGCTCATCACGCCAAGAGCCGTCGCGTAGGCAGGGCGAGCCAAGTCCATTGCCAAGTCAGGGTCTAGCACTTTGGCATCGCGCAACTGCACCAAGTAGTTCACGCGCTCGGTGGGCGGCATCATCGTGCCAGTTCCCGTCGCAATCGTGATAGAGCCAACTCGCGCGAAGTCATTGCCCGTGAACCACTCCTGCTTCGCCACGCCATCGGTTCCCGTGTAGCGCAACAACTGCGGGACGCTGAAATACTTCATCACGAGTTGGAGCTTGATACGTCCGTGACGGCTCCACGCGCTATGCAAGGCGTGTTGCATCCGCGACAGACCCACCAAGCTCTGTTGCACCGCGATACGACGAGCCACGCCGGAGACTTCCTGCGCGTCATCCGACCCCTGCGACGGCTTGTTCAAGCTCGCCGACGAGTCCATCTGCGTGTAGAGCCAGTCCATATACGGGAAGTACGCGCTCGGCAAGTCACGCGGCTCCTCGTACTTCGGGAAGTCCTTATCGCTGTAGACCGTGACAAAATCACCCGTCGCACGGCTGGACTCCACATCGTCCGAGTTCACCGGAGAGGTCGAAGTCGCATAGCGGGCCGGATGCAGGGTAATGTCGATGGCTTCCATCATTGCGGTCGCCATTGTTGCACCTGCTTCACCTGCCCCACCGATACGCGCCATAAACGCCTTGCCCATCGGGTCGCCGTCTTCCGTGTCCGGTAGCAACCGAATCTGCGCCAACGGAATGTCCATCGGCTTTACGTCTGTCACCGTCTGGTCTTGGATGACGCCGCTCGGGATTTCCACCGTCGCGGACAGCACATCCTTGCCCAACACCACACCATCCTGCCACCCGTTGACGCAAATCGCGGCACCCTGTGGGTACTGCGGGTCTTGGCGGTGGTAGTAGAGATAGAAGAAGACCAAGCGTTCGTCGCTCCCCGCCTGTCCGTTGTCTGCCGCGTTCGCCTTGTCGTTGCGCCAGCGATTGCGGAGCGCAGAAGGGAGTAGCACCGCCGGACGGGGCGGCGTCCACGCGCACAGGCCCGTAATGTCCGACTCGGACAGCCCCTCAAAGAACTCGGGCCACCGACGCTTGCATTCCTCCACACTCGCGTACCACAGACACACCGCTTTCTGCGCGGTCGCAACGTCTGCGGTATCGGGGAAGAAGCGGACGTGTTCACGCGCCATCTTATCCACGCGAATCTTCGGCAACCACACCTGCTCGGCCTCGGACGGGTTCTCCGTGAACTGACCATCGGGTGTCACATACCGCAACACATAATCCGTGGTCGGAATCGGCTGGCCCGTCAACTCATCTATCGCGTCCAACGGGTTCGCGGGATCGGTCGCTTGGGGGTGCGCCTTGACCTGCTTCGGCATCGCCCCTGCACCAGACGGGTCTACCCAATAATGATTGAACGTCGCTGAGCGAGTCGTAGACGCTTCCACTTGGTGCGCGAACAAGGCCAAGTCGTCCATCCCTGCTTCCGTCGCGTCTTGCGTCAGGAACTCTTTGGCGAGCTGCGCTCCACGCTGGGCCGCTTCATCCTCGGTCGTCGCTTCCGGCTCCAACTGCGGCGGGTCCACCAACAACGTCTCGGTGAGCTTCTGGCACAGGTCCGCTTGCTTGTTCGGCACCGCTCCGGCGCGAAGCCCTGTGCCGTATCCGGCGGGGTAGGACTGCGTGTAGACGTCTTGGTTGTCTTGCTTGGTCAGCGACGAGAACTGGTAGCCACCCTTAATCGCGGTCCAGTGCTTGTCGAGCGCGAGGCGGTTCTTGGCAATCTGCTCTTGGCTCCGCACGAGGCGGTCAATCGCCTTGAACACGGCGGCATCATCGGCTTCCAGTAGTGGGCCTTTGCCCGTGAATGGGTCTACAGGTTGCTCGGCGTTCTCTTGGCGGTCTTCGGGGGACGACATCACCCCTTCCCCGCCTTTGGCCTGCCAGCCGTGGTCAGCAAGCGGACGAGACGCGTTGAACGCATCCAGTCCGTAGAGGCCACCCGTCGCAGAGTTGTTATTCGTTGGTGTCAGAGCGCATACGCCAAGCCAGAGTAAACCAACTGCCGCAATATGCGGTGCAGTCTTGCAAAACGCAACACCCTACTCGTCTATCCCATCGTCATCACTGGACGGGTCGCCGTCAATGATGCGTTGCGCGATATCGTCCTCGCTCATCCCGTCCATCTGCATCCGGCGGGCGAAGTCCGTGAGATGCTGACGCAAACGGCGGTCCCCGCTCGACGCTAAGGCAATCGCGCTGTCAATCTTCGACGGCTCACGCTTCGGCACTAACGGACGCTGCACCTCTTGGGGCGCATCCGCTTGGGCAATCAACACGCGCTCGCGCATCTGGGCGTCGGCTAAGTCCTGCCGCGTCCGCACGAGTTCGGATTCCTTGTCCGCAATGCGCTCCCGCAACAGGGCGACGACCTGCTCGTGGTGGGACTTCCATACGATCATCGGGGGAACCTCGGTTGGCGGGGCACCTTGTGGGGAATCCTGCGGTCGGGTGCGTTCAGAATTTTGGAGAACAAGTCCTGCGGCTTCTGCTCCACGAACCGCCCCTTCTCAATATCGAAATGCGGGGCGCGGTCTTCCTCTTTGATACCCTGCATCACCTTCGGCACCTTCGCGTCTGCGGTTGAGGCTATGGCGTACCTAGCAAGGTCCGCGCAATCATCGCCGCCTTCGCCATCCTCGTTCGCGTCCACCTTCAGCATATCGTCAGGGTCGGTCGGGTCCGGCACCATTTCCAACAACCGTTCAATGGCCCACCGATTGCCCGGTGTGTCGCAGATGAGGAGTTGTGGCGTCCCAATACTCCCGTCTGGCTGCTTGGGCGTCAGCATCCGGCGCAATGCGGCCCAGCCTGATTTCCGCTGGATATGGGCGTGGTGCATCGTGATGCGGTACTGCATAAACACGTCAGCCGGACTCACTACCGTGGCGGCGTGGGCCATCCGCTTCGCAAAGGCATCGTGTCCCGCGAACACCATTCGGGTGCAGGGGTCGTGGGCCTTCTCGCGCACGGTGTTTGCTTGCGTCTCGTCGTCCATCCGGTGCATCCGTATCGTATCCAGCCAGTAGACCGTGCCATCGGTGTCTTTGGCGAACGTCCCGAAGACTGCCGGATGGCGATAGCCCCAGTCGTACGCCCCCCAATAGGTCCAGTAGGGTTTCAGTTCTGGGGTCGGAACCAAATGCGTCTCTGCGCTCAACTCATCAAAGAACGCGCCACTAATGAAGGTCCAGTCGCCTTCCACGAACCGCTTGTAGTCGCGTTCTGGCAACGACTTGAGCGAGTTCAGGTACTCGGCAGGGATATGCGGGTTATCCGCTATCGTGGCCTGCTGGAAGTAGTAGGGGGGATGCAACGTTCCGGCCTTATGCGGGTCGTAGAACGTCCGCTTGACCCACCCACCGGACGGGTTGAACGTGCTGACCACCAACGGGAGGGGTTGCACCTCGGTGCCTGGGATAATCCACGATCCCGCACGCTCAATGGACTTCTTGAAGCTCGCCTCTTGGAGTTCGTTCGCTTCCTCAAGGAAGAATCCGTTGACCTCAAGACCACGCCAGCGGTTCAGTTCGGGGTCTTCCGAGATGGACTCGGTGAAGAAAACCAGTTGCGAGCCGTTGGTTGCCGTAGCGGTCCAGTTGGCGAAGTTCACGGGCCCCATAAACCCCGGGATACGGAACTTCTCGAAGCTCGGCAACACGTTACGGCGCAGTGTCGGTAAGTCTTTACGGACGATAGCCCAACGGGAGCCAGGGTAGACCTTGCACAGGAGTTGCGCGAGAATCAGCGCGAGGGCCGTCTTGCCGCTTCGGATACCACCACCATAGGACAGGAAGCGGTAGGTGCCGGAGAGGGCCGCGTGGAGGAAGCGTTCTTGCGCGGGGGTGGAGACAAAGAACGGGTCAGAACTCAATGCTCTGCCCGTTCACGATGATGGTCTGGGTCTTCAGCTTCTCGCCGCCACTGGTCACGTCCACCGAGGATGCGGCCCGTCCGTAGCCGTGGTCAGTTACGTAGTTGAGCGCGTCCTTGAAGAACTCATCGCTTGGCCCGTTGAGCAGCACCTTCTCCACGTGGTCTAGCACCTCGTCGCGGGAGGCCATCGCTTGCAGGCGGGCCTTCCACTCGTCGCGTGGTCGTCCTGCGTTAGGTGCACCTTTCTTTGGTCCGCGACCTGCACCTGCGACAAGAACGCCCCCGTGCGGTTGGGGGGACTTTGTTCCACGTGGAACGCCCTTAGGAGTCCGCGACTTCTTCCGTGACTTGTCCACAATCACAATGTGCGTTCGGGTGTTGCAAAATGCAAGAGCAGTCCGCGGTAGGTGTGGCGTTTTGCGCTGTCATCTTTCTGAACAAGGGAGAGGGTGGGGGCCACGGGGCGCGTTTGAAGGCGTCGTCGTTGGCTCCACGTCTGCGACCCGAGCCTTTGCCGTTCACGCCTCCCATCTCCACCAGCGCTTGCATCGCTGACACTTCCCAGAGCCTTCGCGGGATGGGTCAACGATGTGGCCGACAAGGAAGCACGCAATCCGCCTTGCTAGTTGGGGGAGGGTGTTTTCTGGCTGCATCGGGTTAGCTCGGGGTGATGAAGTCGGGGAGGTCGGGCGTGGGGATTTCGCGCTTGACGGGTTCTAGTGTGGAGGCGATACGGAGGGCGAGGTCTTTAATGCGCGTGATCCGTTCGCTACACCCGCACGTCAGGCCGTGGGTGCCGTGATAGGGGCCGTTGAGGATGCCGCCAATCGCGTCCGCCAGTGTCCAGACATCATCCTTCGTGAACAGGGGCTTGGTCATTTCGGCGTCCGAAAGTTGAACGTGTTACGCGATTGCGAGGGCTTTGTGTACTTCCAGTCGCCCACCTTGAACGCGCCGTAGATTTCCTCGCTGATGTTGCCGTACATCCGGCGCATAATGTCTTGCAGGCTTTGCGGCTCCAAGAGGTTCATCGCGTGGCCCAACATCTCCGCGCCGAGCTTGTACTGGCGGTCACGCAACAGGGCAGACGCCAACCCGAGGCACAAGGCGGCTTCTTCTGGGTTCGGGTCGTCTACTTGCCCGAAGCTAAACGCGAAGCTGCTCATTTCGGTGTCACCCACTCAGACGCGTCGAGCAAGCGTTCCGCGAGCCAGACCCGTGCGCGTACCATCCATCCGTCCACGCGCCACGCGAACTTGAGGGGCCACGGGTAGGAGGAGGTGTCGGGGGGCGTCTGCGGGATTTGCTCATCGGTTCGCGTGATGCGCGGTTCCGTGCCGAATCGCTTGATAGTCTCGGGCGAGATATGCCACATCGTGCAGGGTTCCGCCTTCTGGTATGCGGATGTTAGGCCGCACTCGCATCCCGCTCCCATTGGCGTGTCCTCTCCACACGGGATGGCGCGCGCGGGAACGTCAATGGTCGGGGGCGCGTAGATGCCTAGCTTGTGCTTCTTCGCGTAGGCCAAGTCCCGTGCGTCCAAATCGAACAGGTCGCGCTTCACGGGCTTCCGCTTCTTGGGCTTCGCTTTCAACGGGTGATTCGCGGGCAGGGGCAACTTGTGCCGCGTCGTCGTGACCTTCGAGGGCTTCTTGGGCATCTTACGGGGTCTCCGAGAGGGTGTCGCAGGGGGGAGCGGGAATCTTGCGGACGCGGGTCGTGCGGGCGGCTTGGTTCCAGTGGGCGTCGTGGACGTAGAGCGTGTCCCAGTTGCCGCAAACGGCTATCGTGGTGCGCTGTCTCGCGTCCGTCTCGCGGAGCCACGCCCGTAGCTCGTAGGACGCGCCCACCACTAACACAAGCAGGAACGCGAGCGCAAACACAGGACGTGGTAGGGTCACCTCCACTTGTCCCATTCCTCTTTGCATTGCAGAAACCAGAGCATCGTGACACGCGCCACTTGGTACGGGACGCGCTTCCCTGTCATCGCATCCGTGACCGCTTGATATGCGCGGTCGTATGCTTCCCGCACCGCCGCCTTCCGCTGTTCCGCTTCTTTCACGTCCATTTGTCCGAATCCTCCGAGAGTATCCATCGTCCGAGCCACGTCAGCACCACGGCCCACAGCACCACAATCAGGAGCGGCTTAGCGTTTCGTGCCATACGACCTCTCGCCGTAGGCACTCGCCATTTCATTGTGCTGGCGTAGCTCCTCTGCCGTGAATCGCCACCCCAGACACACGGGACACAAGCGCACCACAGGCAACGGCTTCAACGGACGGCGAAACGTAGTCATACGCGGTTATGGCTAAAGTGGGCGGGCAACTGCATCCGGCGGCGAATCTTGCCAACACTCGGCTGGTGCATCTGGAGTCGCTTCCCAATCTGTCCGTCCGACCAACCCAGCGTCCAGTAGGCGCGAATCTCCATTGCCGTGCGTTCGTCCGCTGTCGGCAGGCCCAAGAGTACCCTCGTGGCACGGACGTTCTCGGCAGACATTCGCACGACACGGGCGATATCGCAATCCGACCGCCCCGCCACGTTCCCCGCCAAGACGATATGCCGCAACTTCTCGTTTGGCGTTCCCTTCTGGGACTTCGGGATATGCTCCCCGCGCAATCGCCGCTTGTACCGCGCCGTGCGCTCGGCTTTGAGGAGTTGGGCGCGAGTCTTGGGTTTGGCAAGACGCTGGCGGATCGTGCCGTTTGGGGTCGGGATGGGTTCGCGGTACGTGGCATCCGATAGGACGGAGTAGCCGGACGGGATAGGACGCAACTTGAACCGCGCCTCGGCAAGACTCTGGGCCTCGCACGAACGCGCAATCCCTGACGCGGCCACCAAGTGCCACTTCATTGCGTCCCCGCGAATCGTGCTGGTTGCGGCGCAGCGTCCACAATCCACCAGCCCCACATCGGCGTCCCCAACGACTCGTGCGTGAACGCCCACATTGACGCTTCCGTGGCACTCGGGAACCCCTCGGGGGGCGCGGCAGGGTGCGGCTCCTTTGTGTGGGCGTTGCCAACTTGATACGCGCTCAAAGTTCCCGTCCTTGTCCCATTACAGGATTCCAGAAGCGGCGGCGTCCGTGACGTATCTCGGATGCGATTTCTCCGGCGCACACGTCACACCGCTCAATCGTGAAGTTGGTTGTGTCATCCTCTTTGGCGCGTTCCATTCGCCCATCGCATCGAACAGACGGACACTTCGCGCTCTCGGCGCGAGAGATGCCCCGCCTATCGCGGGACTTCTCCATCGCTGCGAGTTCCAGTCGTGCGTCGAACGCGCTCATCGGGCCAGCATCCAGATGCCGTAGCACCCCGCGATGACCGCACCCACCACACAGGCCGTCAGAATCGCAAGCACGAACGCGCCCCGGAGGTTGAAGTCGTATTTACGCGCCACGGATGGCCTCCGCAACTTCCTGAAAGTCGTGCGCCAATGTCCACGGCAACTTCTCTACCGCCGCTTCGCACTTCGCTTTCGTGTCTGCGCGGACTGCCGCCTCAAAGTCCCAGAGGGCGTCGAGGAATCCAGTCTGTTCTCGATGTGCGGTACGTAGTTCAGCACTTGCGCGATCTACCGCCTGCTCGGTGTCAGTCACGCGATACCTCTGCCATTAGGTAGCAAAAGATGGCGCGGACGCCGTAGTCTCCGCCCTGCTTGCCAAGCCACACGCCGTCATCCACGACGAAGAAGTCTGTTTGCTCGTCCATCTCGCGCTCCATACGGCGAAGTACGTACACGTGAACAGATGCGCGAAGCGTAATGGCTAACGGGGCCATCAACGACCACGGCCTATGAGCGTCTTCAATGAGACCGCAGATGCCGTCACTGAACGCATCCCCCACGGCAACATCCTCGCGCTCTAGGCGTTCCATCTCCGCGCCAAGCCACATCCCCGCATCGGCCATATTGCAAATCTTGGTCACGATACCAACCCTCCCGAACGGGAAACGCCATTGCCAACCCGCATCCAAAAGTCCTTCGCTTCGTACACCCGAACCCGTGGCCCACGCACCCCACGCAACGTCCAATGCGCGAGCCGATGCCACACCTTCGCCTTCGCGCCCTCCACCCCATACTTGTTCACGAGTCTGGATGCCGTGGATAGCGCGTTCACTTGGCCTCCCACGCTGAGGATGTGCCGAGTTCCGTCACCACCCAACCCTTCGTGCGGTTCTTGCCAACGCGCGTGATGTAGCCCATATCCTCGCCATACTTCGCGGCGTTCGACCACTTGATGTCGTGGTAGTTCAGCGCACCGCCGTTGGCAAACTTGATGGCGCGGAACACTTCATCGCGGTAGGACGCTTTGCGCTCAACCACGTTCATATCAAGGTGCGAGTTCATCGTATCCGTCCGTGTGTTGGGGGTGGCTTACACAAGGGAAGCTAGGGACTCCCCCAGAGCTTGTCAATGGGTAGTTGGAGAAATCTTTGGGACGGGCAACCCCTGCGCCTGCCGTTCCGCCCGCCACGCCTGCGCGTCCTTGTCCGCTATCATCCATTGCGGGGACACCCGATGGCCTGCGTAGTCCCGCTTGGCGAGCATCAGTTGGGCGGGAAGCTGCTTGCCGTCGCGGTTCGGGTTCTTCCGGTGGATGCGCTGGTACACGCGGGAACGGGCTACGCCTACGATGCGGGTAGCGACTTCGGCAACTGTCCAACGCTTGGTCATTTCACGGCTCGTTCAATGGTGATTTCGATGCGCTGTTCGCCGCGCTTGCAGTCCACGCGGGATGCGTGAAACTCTACGACTTGCTTGTCATCCGCCCACGCCAACCCGTTCAACGAGTCCTCGCACGCTTTCAGCCTGTTCGAGAGGTCACCAGCGGCGGGGAATCGGTACCACACGAGCGTGTAGGTGACTTCTACGCCCTTCGGGAACGCGACCACGGGTAGTCCGGCGTCCTTCCACGCTTTCTTGACTGACGGCCCGTAGGCGCGAGCTTCCTCGGACTTGTATGTGCGCCCCTTCCCGTTGCGCCACTGGCGGTTCGCGCTCGGGCTGACGGGGAGCGTGATGACCACACGTTCGGGCAGGATGGGCGACACCCGTTCCAGTTCGCGCGCGATCCGTTTACGGGCCTTCATCACATCCTTCTGCGCCTTCCTCGCCATCTTCACCAACGCCTTCGAGTAGGTCGTCCGTATCACCGCCATATCGCTCCTCCCATCCCGCTCGTGTGAGTGCCGCCGCCCGTTGGCGTCCAGTTTCCGTCATCCCCACCGCCATCCAGCCACTTTGATGCACTTTTGTATGACACCTGCGGCAGAGGGCGATGAGCGTTTCCCATCCCGCCTTGATGCCCATTCCACCCGTCTCCGTGTGGGCCGCGTCTATCTCCCCTGACTGACCGCAGGCGGCACACGGAAGCGAGTGAACGTAGCGCACATACCCCTTCGAGTGATACGCCGCCGCGAACGCCTTGACCTTCCGCGCCTTGTTCACAGGCTTGGGCCGCTTCCCCCGCGCTATCGGGGACGCGCTGCGATGCAAGGGCTTCTTACGTTTTATCATTGGCGTTCCCCGCTTCGGGTTTCTTGTCGCGCTTGAGCGGGTGCCACGGAACGGGCTGGCCCTCGTACCACGGAAGGTTCAGGCAATGCTCACAGATACACTCCCCGCCGAGTGGCGAATAGTGCTTGGTCGTGCGCGTGGAGTGGTCGAACTCTCGCGTCACGGCGTTGTCCTCTGACGAGCGGCGTCCAGCGCGGAGCGGAGTTCGTCACGTTCGGCGCACACTTCGAGATACTTTTCGTCCACGGAACGCGCCCCTTTCTTCTGCATTGTCAGGATGTAGCGGTGATGCTCTCGCGGGTCGCCAAGTTCAATCGTCACGAAGTTCTGGCCGCCACATTCGCGGAACCATTCGACCATCATTGTCGCGAACATCTTGACCGCTTCGCCCTTGAATGACGCATCGGCCTTTGCCGGAACATCCTTGCCGCCCGACAGGTTGTATCGCTCAATCGCCACTAGCCCGTCGTGAAGCTCTGCGTTCTCCTTCCGGCTCTCGTCGAGGGCCGCGAGCAACAGGCGAATATCGGCGACTTCGGCAGGCGTCACGAACGTGCTTCCGTCGTTCAGGCGGGCGCGAAACGTGTTCGGGTCTAGCATCGCCCGCACCCGCGCCAGCGCTTCGTCGGTAGGGGTCACGGGTTCCTCGGGGGCATCGGGGGGAGTTGCTTCGGGATGACGAACTTCTTGCGTCCACGCCATTCCCATTCGAGTTCTTCGGGCGCGTCCCACAGGCAGATGCTGTTGGCGTCCACGCGCTCACCTTGTTGCGCCCAAAATGTCACGGCATCCCAAAACTTCTTCGTGGCGTAGCCGAACTGGCTTTTGCGCGGTTCGCCATCTTCGCGCAACAGCATCGGGCCGCAGTAGGGGTGCATCTCAAAGCGCCACGTCTTGCCGTCCACGACGATCTTTCGGTCAGGGCCACCAAGCATCACAATAGCCCCGCCGATTCTAGCGCAACACGTCTCGCGGCTCACGCGCCCTCCACGGACAGGGCGGCGCGGACGGCGTTTACTCCAGCGTCGTGCATCATATGTCCCCACCATTCGCCACACGGGTTGCCGTCCTGCTCCACGCACGCGGGGCACGTTTCGCAGTCGTGCGACTTTTTCACGGATTCCACGATGGCTAGTGTCTGGGCAACCTGAGAGGCGAATGAGTTGCGAACCCGCGTCAGGCAGTAGTTGCACGGCTGGCTGTCGTGATGGTCGCCAGCGGGGAAGGCGATATACAACGCTTCACACAACGAGCCAGCAAGTGACACCATCGCCGCACTCGGCTCGCGGGGAGCGGACGGAGCGGTGTAGAGCGGCGTCAGTGTCGGCTCTTGCTCACCTCTGGAAAACGTCTTGCGCCAGAGTTCAACGGCAGTATCTCGGTTCGGGTGCAGGATGCGGAACCCGACCTCTGGGAACGTCGGGTCAATCCATCCCCACGCCACAGGTTCCGTCGCCTCACGGCTCGGGGTGGGCGCGGCGTATGTCGGCGTGATGTGTGCGGGGTTGATGTGCGTCGTCGTGCTTCCGCCAAGCCCATCGGTGGATGCCACGCTGATGCCCGTTCCGCGAAATGTTCCGGCGAGTTCTGCCCCCGTCCCCGTCTGTGAGGAGACCCGAGCGAGCGCGGAAGGATTGGCAAACTCGTCCACGGCACGCAGAATCGCGTCCACGAATAGCTCGGGGTGCCAATCCTTCTCCGAACGTCCCTTGCGGTACGCATCGCTCACGATGGGCGTCAGCACGGCACGAAGCACTTGCTCTCGCGTCACGCTCCCCTCCGCTCGCGCTCCCCCTGAGGCGACCACGGGGGCGGCACCAACGTCCGCGCCAGACTCACACGGCGAGCACTGAATGTCGCACCGCCAGTCGCCGCGCTTCTCGGCACCGCACAGAAACTTCGTTCCTCTCTCTCGGCTCATCGGGTCTCGTCCTCGGGTGGGCGGCGGCTGTAGTATGTCGGCGTGTATTCCACGTCAAACTCGAACGTCTTTTCGCACTTGTCGCAGTCCGCCTTGATGCCCATTAGCGGCCCCTTCACATCGCGGTGCAACTCGAAGCTGTCCTCGTGCGAGTGCCCACAATGCGGACACACGATGTCATCCGTGCAACTGGTGTCGTGTTCACTTGCCATCGCCCGTTCCTCCGGTCGCTTGCCTGTAGGCGGACTGATCCCGCAGCGTCTCGCGTTCCAGCGTCTCTCGGCGGTCGGGGGCGTCAGACATTCGGGGCCTCCATTGCTTCATCAATGGCCTTGCGCGTGATGGTGGTATTGCGCCGGAACAGGGATGCGTTGCCGAGCGGAATGGTCGAAGGCCACGACTGCTCGCGCTCCATCTCGCCTTCCAACCAGTCCAGCCGCTTCGTGTCCGCCACCCCCTCGGCTCGGACGCGATGCTCCACGGCGGCGACCAATGCGTTACGCGCCTCGATGTATGCGAGCGATGCGGTCAATCCGGCGTCCGTGCCAGTGGCCCACATCCAATGCTTCACTGCCTCATCCAGTGCCTCTCGCGCCGTCTGTACGCCGTCCTCGGTGGGCGAGGGGGTCACTTGTTCCTCGACGCTGACGTGGTGAGCATCCCGCCAAGAATCAGCGCGGCGGCCCACGTCTTAAACGTGTACGCGATACCCAACGCGAATAGCGTGTTGAGCGACCAAATCAGCGCGAGTGGCCCAAGCCACAGACCAAGCACAACAACTACAATCACAAATGCAATCATCGCTTTGCTCACTGCTCCTCTCCTGCGCACGGGATGCGCGAAATCGTGGTGGTGGTTTCTTCGACAGCTACGCGCTTGTAATGCGTCTTCCAGCGGTCAGAGGCGGTCTCGTGAATGGCGTCACACTCTGCGCGAGTCCGGCACACATCGAGCAACTGCGACGAAGGTGTGAACTCCGACCCATCAAGCCGCTGATAGATGTTCTGCCACTCGATTGTCGTGCGCGTCTCCGCGCCCTGCGGGTCACGGGGCGACATTAGCGGGACTCCGCGACGAACTCTGTGTGCCAGTCAAACGGCTTTTGGCGGGACGTGTGGTACCAACCTGTGTCACCTTCCCAGCGGAACTCTAGTATCTCGCAACGCGCCAGCCACACGATCTCTTGCGTCCGGTTCTCCAGTGTCGGAATCCACGCGAACACGATGCGCCAGCGGTACTGGTCGCACGGGGCAACTCGGTTACGCCAGCGCATCACTCGCCCCCATCCCGAAGGGACAGCAAGGCGGCGTACTCGTCAGTTGTCGGCTTGTCGGGCGCGGATTCCGCGATGCTCGCGAGCAAGTCGGGCAATGATTCCCAGTTCCGCATTGTGGAGACGCCGTGACGCTTGTCGCCGTACGGACGCTCCCAGCACCAGTTACCCGCCTCGTTCTGCCACAACTTGCCGCCAGCAAAGCCGATGACTTTCGGCACGCTCGGCTTCCGCGCTGGCGTGGGGGCGGGGCAGACGCACGGCACGTTCCAGTCGCGGTCAAGCCAGCACTTGTCACACTTCGCATCCGTCCGCGTCCGCTCCACCTCGGCAGGGACGGCGGGGAAGTTGATATCGCGCCACTCGCAGATACGGGCGTGTTCCTCGTGCGTGACGTGGATATTGTTCGCCATCGAAGTCAGGGCCGACCGCGCTCCCTCCCGCGCAGCCCCCGAGACGCGAGATTCCAACACGGCAAGATTCCGTGCGCGTATCTCGGCCAACTCACCACGGCCAAGCGCCTCCTTCTGCCACTCGTCGCGCTCCACCTTCAGCGCATCCCGTTCCGCTTCCAGTGCCGCGACCTGCTCGCTGACCTTTTCGTTAGCCATTGCGCGAAGTCTCCAAAAGAGTGTTGCGGCACGGCTGGCACGTTGCCGCGTGCGCGTGATAGGTATAGCCGTCCACGAACGCGCCACACACGGCAATCCATCCCGTCTTATGCGGCTCCTCGCCACGGCCCTGCAACATGTACTCCGCCGTCGCGTCCGTCAGTTCGTCAGGCGTCAAGGCGTTAGACATTGGCGGGAATCTCCGCGATGTAACGAGCGCGGCGCGGTCCAATCTCGCGCTCCGCTTCGCCATTCGTGACGTGTTTCTTGCCGTGTGATGCGCGAGCCGTGATAGCAATGTGCTTGCCACACAGCTTGCACTCTAGTTCGCGGTGCGTGATGACGGTGAAGATGGAAGTCTTGGTCATTGCTTTCTCCGTGTCGGGGTTGTCCTACGCCGTGAAGTATGGGGGTATGCCCCGCGCTTGTCAAGGGTCTAAAGCAACAAACCTTGCCGGAGGCGTTCGGCGGCAATCTCGCAGTAGGACTCGTCGGCCTCTATCCCTATCGCTTTCCGCCCAAGCTGTCGGGCCGCGACAAGGGTTGTCCCACTTCCCGCGAACGGGTCAATAATCGTGTCGCCGTCCGTGGCTTGAATCATCCACGCCATCACTTCGACGGGGTTCTGGCAGGGGTGGGCGGTCTTGTCGGCGGATACGTTCTTGACTTGCGGGATTTCGCGCCAGTCGTATCCCCGCGCTTGATGCCCGTCCGCGATCCGTTGGGCGATGCGCCTATCTTCGGGGTTGCGGTACGCTTGGGGGACGCGCTCGGGGTAGCCATCCGTCCCATACCACGCCACCATACGGAACTGACGGGGCGTGTTTGCCGGATAGACCCACGCCGCGCAACGGGTCGGCTCCAGCCCCAAGATGCGCGAGATGCGAAACTGAATCTCGGGGTAGCACACCACGACAGCGGGAGCGCGGCACCCGATAGCAAGCAACGCCTCGTAGTCCGCTTGGGCGCGGTTGTCCCCACCGCTCGCGTAGTGATAGCCCACGTTGTAGGGAGGGTCGGTGACGATGACGCCTTCTAGGGACGGCAGTAGCTCGCGGCAATCCCCGTGGTAGAGCGTGACGCCATCGGCCTCGTAGTAGGGCTTCACGGCACCGCCTCACACACCATTGCCTTCGGCGTCCCGCGCAACTCACCCGTCGGTTTGATAAGCCCCGCACGACGCAAATCGGCTGACCGCTTCCACGAGGACGGGATGCCACTCCGCTCCCCTGCTTCCTTGTCGGTTAGCGGCCCATACGCTTTGTAGACCGCCAACAGGGTAGCCGCTTGGGTGCCTCGACGGGGCTGAATGAAGTCCACGCCAGCGTGCGAAGTCACCGCGTCCGCGTCTCGCGCAATGGCGATGTCCGCGAACAACCCGAGGCCGTCCGTCACGCGCTGCCTGCGCTGCATTGCCAACTCAACTTCATCCACGGGGCGCGACCATTTCGCGGACGAGTGCGCCAACAAAGACGCAAGCGGTGAGGGGCCAGAGGAGTCCCGCGAAGATAGAGTTGAGTTGCGGGTCGCCCTTCTCGTGGACGAAGCCAGCCACCAATGCGCCCACCCCGAAGTACGCCACAACGTATCGAATCCAGTCAGGCATCGGTCACGTCCTCATCGCTAAAGTGTTGGCGGCACACGGCGAGTCCGTGGCTCATCCACGCATAGGTGTCGCCCCGCTGGATAGCCCCTTGCCATCCGTCCTTGTGTTCGGCCATATCGCAGTCCCGCGTGTGGCGAGCTACGCGGACTTCTGCCCCGCGCAACTCGTACCACTCGCAGTCTTTCTTGATGACTCGCGCCATCAGAAGGGCATTTCTTCTAGGTCGTCGTCATCCTCGAACTCGTCGCGTTCTGGCTCTGACGGCTTGGAGTCCTTCTTGTCCCCACCGAGCATTGTCAGGCCGCTCACGTTGATTTCCGTGATGTAGCGCGTCTGCCCGTCCTTCTCGTAGGTGCGGTATTCAATGCTCCCTTCCACACAGAGCTTCGACCCCTTCGTGATGAAGCGGTCTACGATGTCCGCGAGGCCCGACTTGCCGCGATTCCACACGACCAGATTGTGCCACTCCGTCTTTTCCTGCTTCTCGCCCTTCCCGTCCGTCCACTTGCGGGTCGTAGCGAGCGACAACGTAGCTACGCGGGTGCCGCTGTTCGTGGACTTCACGGCGGGGTCTTTCCCCACGTTGCCAATCAGGATGACCTTATTGAGCGATGACATTTACTTGGCCCCCAAGATGGCGTTAGCGCGGTTGACGATGTGGATGTACTTCGGCTTGACTCCGGCCTTCGCAACGAACGCGGCGAGGTCGGCGTGCGGGATGTCGCGCATCTTCTTGCCCTTGTATTCTTTCCACTCAATCGGGAAGATGAAGTCGAGCGCGTCTGTATCCGTGCCGTCCCACTTCGCGCCGATGGGCGTGTGTTCGTCCTCGGCCTTCGGTTCCGCCTTCTTGGGTTCTGGCTTCGGCTCGGCCTTTGGCGTGGCTTTCTTCACCGCTGCTTCCCCGTCATCGTCCTCATCCGTGGACAACGCGAGCAACGCCGAGACGCCGTACCGACGCCCGTAGGTCAACGCCGACCCCACGCCTTGCGCGTCCTGCTTGCTCACGGGAACCGCGACCACGTTGCCGATGTACTCGCCCGACGAATGGATGAGCCACGTTTCGACGTTGAACCCCGTGGTCTGCTCGCTCGCGCCCTGCACCACGGATAGGCCGTGTTTGGCGAGGGTCGGACGGATCGTGTCAAGAATCGCGTCGAGCGTGGCGTAGCGGTTCTTGAAGTGCGGGTTGGTGCGGTCCTTCGTGATGCTGGTCATTTCGGCCTGCGCTTTGGCGAGCGCGTCTGACAACTTGCCGATGTGTTCCGAGTGCTGCATCCCTACTCCGGTGCTGGATAGTTACAGGGGTGTCCGCCCCCTGCGGCGGTCGTGCGGCTACGCTTTCACTTTCGGCTTCGGCGGTTCCTTGCGCCACTTCTTCCAGTTGTTCTCGTACCACCATTGCGCCCTGTTGCCGTTCCAACTGGCGAGGACGCGCCTCCCTTCGCGGTCAACTTCCTTCACGTACACAGGCCAACACGCTTCCCGCGTCATTGTCGTGTTGCCCATCTTCTGACGCCCCACTTGCCAGACCTGCGGGAGCGTGGCGAGATAGTCGAGCGTCATCGTCCCGTCTCCGTCTCGGGCATCCGGGCCCGTGCCGCCGCGAGAAAGTCCCGCGAATCTTCGAGCGCGTTCATCGTCATCAAAATCCGGTGCCGTGAGGCCGTCGTGTCCATCGCCTCGGGGATGCCCTGCAACAACGTGCCTGCTTCTGTGAGCGCGTCCGCGATAGCGTTCTGGGCGGCGTCCCAGTTGAGTGCTTGGGCTTCCGTCACGGCTTCACCGCCTTCACGAACAAGTCCACGTAATACCGCGCCTTCTCCGTGTTGTTGTTCTTCGCGATATCCAGAGCTTGCGCGACCAACACATCCCGTCCGTCGAGGCGGTCTTTGTGCGAGGCGTCCGATGCTTCGTCCACCAAGCGGGAGCGCGTGACGCTATACTTGTTCCCCGTGTTGCGGTGGTGGTTGCCGTAGTCCGAGCGGCGACACGTCCAGCCGTCCTGCTCGTACTGCTCCCAACCCCCCTTCGGCAACTTGTCGCCAATCGCGCCGTCAATGCTGATGGTGTCCGTCTCAAGATGTTTACCAATCGCTGACTCGTTCACCAAACGGATGAGCGCGGTGACCTCACCACTGCCCGTCACAAGATTGCCAAGCGAGAGGGGATTCAACTCCAACTCAAACACTCGCGCTCCGCTCGTCACATCGTTGACCTCTAGCACGATGATAGGCGCGACGGCGGCGTTGTTGGACATTACGGCAAGACGCGCCGTAGCCCGAAAGTTCTGCTTACTCATCGTCACTTACCTCGGCTGAGTGGCGGGGGGCGTCCGCAAGAACCGGAAAGGGTTGCGCGGTCAACTGCGTGGGCGTGGGCACCTCTTGCCCCACGTGCCACTCGTTGCCGTTCCCCGAGTCCTTGAAGGTCACCACCACCGAGCCGTCAGGACGTTGCCAGTAGATGCGCGTCACGGAATACGGCAGGCCGTCTGCCAAGTAGCTTGTGCGCTCCAAGTGCAAAAAGCGGTCGCGGGTCACGGCGTCATAGGAGCGGTCAGTCATTGGTGACGTTCCTCGCACGTTCAGCCAGCCACTCTGCCACGCTTGCCGTGTTCGTGGAATCGTTAGACCACGTTGAGCGAGCGACGGCGCGATGCGACTCGTACACGGCAACACACGCATCCAAGCCGCCAGAGCGCACCGCTTCCTCGTACTCCGTGCGGTAGTCGCCATTCAGAATCAGCCACGCGCCGCCCTGCTCAATGCGAAGCGCGGTTTCATCCGAACCCTTGTCTCCCGCGAATACTCCGCTTCCCTCGAACGGGGCCGGATTGTACGACAGATAGAACCCGTCACACTCGATGACATAGTTCGAGCCGTTCGGGTTCTTCTCGAATACTGCGCTGCCATTCTCCATCTCTTGCTCCGTGTTGGGTGAGTCCTACGCCGTGAACACTACGCCCACGGGGTGCGGCTTGTCAATGGGTGGCGGAAAGATTCTTGGTGACGCTGAATCTGTCCTTAAGCGAAGGCGTGGGCGCGGTCTTGGCTTTCCAGCGTTCTGCTCGCGCCTGTCTCGCCGCTTTCTTCTGGGCGCGTTCCGCCAGTTTTTGATCGCGGAGTCTTGCCTTGCGTTCCTGCTTCTGGGCTTTCGGTGCGCGGCAGAGAATGTAGGGACGCCCGTGGGCTTCCGCGTGGCAGATGCTACACAAGACTTGCAGCATCTCCGGTGTCTCGGTGCCGAAGATGCGCGGGTAACGGTTGTGGTGGACGTGTAGATGCTCCGTCCCCTTGCACCACTCACACGTCCAGTTGGCGCGAAGCAGGGCGGTGCCACGGATGGCCTTCCACATCGTCGTCTTGAGGTATCGCTTGTAGTCCGCGAACCGCTCGGCACGTTCGGCCTCGGTGAACTTGGGCCTAGCCATTCGACTTGCCGGACTTCAATGCGTCCAGAATCGCCCGCATCTGTTCTGGACTTGCCATTGGTTCAGCGGGAGCCGCTGCCCCCCCAAGGGGCTGCGCGGCGACCGCGCTGGCTCCTGAACTGCTTTGCTCTGCTCTGAACTGCTCTGAACTGCTGGCTAGGGTTTGCTTAGCATTGCTAGCTTTTGCTAGCCCACCCTTCCGTCCAGCGTTGGCTCGCTTGACGCGAAAGGCGTCATCGTCTGACCGCTCTGCTTCAAGGCGTGGGCTGGTCATATACATCCCGTCGAGTCCGTCAATCGGCTTGAACAAGGGTCGGATATTGGGCCACGCTTCGGCCATCACCCCACGTGGGCAGTCCGCGATTTCGGCGAGCTTCTCGGGGTCGTCGGGGATGCTGCCTTCCACCCAACACTCGTCCAGTAGCTCGCGGTAGATGCCACGCTCTTGCCACGACAGACGCTGGACGCGGCGGCTAGCGCGGTAGTCGGTGACGTACCAGCGCAGGTAGGGTAGGGGTTTGTTGCGTTCAGCCATAGGTGCCTCAAGGGGGATTGTCGGAAACGGGACGGCGGGGGAGACCGAGAGTAGGCCCCCGCTTGGTGCAGGGGTCTATCTCACGTCAACATCCGTAAACATTGGGTTATCGCCCTTCACCCGCTCCGCAGCCATCTGTGCGTACTCGGGATTCAACTCGCACAGAATCGCGTTGCGCCCCAAACGATCGGCGACGAGTCCCGTTGTTCCTGCCCCACCGAACGGGTCCAGCACAATGTCTCCGGCCTTGCTCCCCGCTTTGATGCAGGGTTCGATAAGGTCTGGTGGGAACGTGGCGAAGTGTGCGCCTTTGTAGGGGGAGGTCGGGACGGTCCAGACGGTGCGCTTGTTGCGCTGTCCGTTATCTAACCTTCCTTCACCATTGACCAAACCAGTCTTTCCTTTTCCGTGCCGAGTCCCTGCTCCGCTCGCGTCAGACGCCTCAGCTTGCGCCTCTTGGACGCGAGTGCTTCTGCCGGAGTGTGCGGCTAACGTCGAGTCAGCGTACGGCTCCGCAATCGCGTCAGCATCGTAGTAGTACGAGGCCGACTTCGTGAGCAGGAACAGGTACTCGTGGCTCTTGGTCGGCCTATCCGTCACGCTCTCCGGCATCGGGTTCGGCTTGTGCCAGATAATGTCCGAGCGGAGATACCATCCGTCCGCCTGCAACGCGAACGCCACGCGCCACGGGATACCGACCAAATCCTTCGGCTTCAAGCCCCAGTCAGGCCGTGCGTATTCGCCAATAGTTGTGCCGCGATTCGTGCCTTGTTTCGCGTCTCCACGGTCGGACGGCGTTCCGTCGCCCATAAGCCCGCGCCCGCTTCCGGCGTAGCTATCCCCAAGATTCAGCCACAGCGTCCCGTCATCCCGCAACACGCGCTTAACCTCACGGAACACCGCCACCAACTCCGCTACAAACGCATCTGGCGTCTGCTCTAGGCCGATTTGATCGGCCATCCCATAATCACGTAGGCCGAAGTACGGCGGGGATGTCACGCACATCTGGACGCTCTGCTCCGGCAACTCACGGAGGCGGGTCCGGCAATCTCCTACCAAGATGCGAACGGCCATAGACGCACGAAACCCTAGTGGTCCGGTGAGAATCTTCCGCTCGGTTCAGAAGCGAAAGGGCGTCCGGCACAGCTAGGGTTCGTGATACACTGGCGACAGGATTCTCAGCCCCACGCGCCAATCAGTTACCCCCAATATGGCGTCCCCGCCACACCCGCGCAAGCCCCACGTGGTGCGTCCGCGCCACACGTCAAGCCCCAGTTTCGCGCCCCAGCAATGACACTTCTATGCTACATTGTGGCGCGTTTCGCGGGGCAATGCCGCTTCTAAGTACCAAAATGTTAGCACTTACCGCGCAATGCTGCCGATAAGTACCAATATACAAGTAGTTATATATCTACCTCTTGAGCCGCGAATCCCGCGAGAAGGGGTATCCCGCTACCCCGTAACACGGCCACGTGACCAAACTTGGCCACGTTAATGACGCGCACCGCACCAGATTGTCGCGCTCGTGGTGTATTCGTCGCGCAAACGCACCAACGTCCCGCCACCAGTGAAGGCAACGGGACGCGATGGACCGCGTGTGACCTAGCTCGCGCAACCCCCTCGGGGTCTTGTCAGTCTCGCGGCACCCTTCACGCTACCCCACCAACGCAAAACGCGCAACCCCTTGTAGACCGCCGAGGGTTACGCGCTTGCTACTCTTTCACAATCAGGTTCCTAGTTTTCCGCTTGCGCGGCCCCAACACGGAAACTTTCTTGCGGAGAGGTGCCTACAATGTTGCCCCGTTCGCGCCCCGCGTCAAGCGTCACAGTCGCCTATTGCGCGGAACGCCCGACACTTCGGACACGGCCCCAGACGCCACGAGTGCTTATGCTTGCAACGCGGCGACATCTTCTGCACGTCCCACGCAAGCAACAGGCCGAACCCGAACACCAGTAGCCCCAACACCGCGAACAGGCCCACCAAGATTTTGATAGCGAGCGTCATCCCGTGAACCCGATATGCTTCTTCCGCGCTTCCTCGGCGTGGTCATCGTCCGAGTATTCCCCGAGTGGCCCCCGTGGACACCCCCCGCGTCCTGCACCAGTTCCTCGTAGCCCCGCTTCACTAATCGCCGCGCCGCGTCCAGCAACGCCGCAGCCACGTAGGGCGCGTCCGTCGCGTTCACGTTCGGGATTTCGATAGTCAGCCCGTTGCGGTGGAGGGCCACGTTCGCCGTCTTGTCCGCGAGGTGGTTCTTGGGTTTCCGTTTCTTCGCCGCCATTACTCCTCCGGTTCCCCAAGTGTATCATCCGAGAACACCCCCTGCACCATACGCCGAATCACTTCTGCGCTCGGAGCCAGCCGCCCATTACACCACGGGCAAAGCGTCCACGGCACGTTCGGCGTCCGGCAATCCAGCCAGTACCACCCCGTATGCCGCCACACGAACGTCCCCTCCACAATTGCCCGTAAGCGGTTCTGGCAGGCCCGAGGCGCGTCCGCGCAACAAGTGTGGCTCATACCCGAAAGGTCGTTCCTGAGGCATCTGGGCGCAAGCACGGCGGCATTTCAGGGGGAGGCCCGCGCTTCTCGTCCAGCACCACCCAACGGGCGACCGCCAGATTGTAGGCCACGAGCGGGTCAGTGGGGTCAGCCATCGGTGCCCCGGCGCGGGGCGCGGTTCAAGTCCGGTGACCAGCTATCGGTTCCCGCCACCATCCCGCCCTTGTGGTAGCGGAACGCCTCAATCGTGCGGGGAGCGGTGTTGAACTTCTCCTCGGCGTGGTACTTATCCGGCGTGGCGAGCGAGTCCATCGTGCGAACCACCACCCCGTCAATCGTCTGAATCGCGGCCTTCCCGTGAAGGTGTCCCGTCAGGAACTCCTTGACGATAGCCGTCCCCCACTCCACTTCGCATTGCGAACTCATC
>Ga0172380_10001372_pt1 | contig 42027 bp, 68 predicted proteins | sample Leawe162metaG_FD_119747 | JGI IMG/M metagenome (GOLD analysis project Ga0172380, IMG submission 119747) | Leachate microbial communities from a municipal landfill in Southern Ontario, Canada - Leachate well 162 metaG | ecosystem: Engineered > Solid waste > Landfill > Unclassified | place...
ACCTTTGTACACATTATCTTCATTAAGATTAGTTACTTTACCATTCTTGTTTACTTCTCTTTTAAGTACCATCTTTGCTCCTAGTTTAAATAGCCATTCACCTGGCATTTTTATTCCATACCACTTATCTCCAATAGCAAATCTCATAAAATTAGCAGAAGTAGGATCTGTATCTGTTGAATCTGGGAAGGCTTGTGCTAGTAAGAAATAAGTTCCCATCATAGCCCCCATACTTTGTCCTAATCTTTTAACAGCTCTAACCCTTCCTGTTTTAGACATATTCAAATTAACAATATCTGTATACATTTTAACATCAGATAGTCCATATCTTGCTGCGAAGAATGTTTCATTAAGTGCAGGGGATAGTACCTCCATCTTTCCTAGATTAGTAGTTCCAGTCATTTTGTTAGCATCACTAGCTGCTTCTTTTAATAACTGTGAATCTTTTATTGGCTTAATAAATTTCTTTCCTAGTTCTTCTGCTTTATCTTTTGCTTGTTTATACAACATGTCATAGTTAGCATCTGTAATATCAAGTTTTCTACCAAACTTCTTTTCCATAGCATTAACAGAGTTTTCATATATATCATATCTAGCTTTTTGTAGAGAAGCAGTAAAGAAATTGTCAAATCTATTACTAACAACATTATTAACAAGCTGTTCTTCAACACCCATTCTTAATCCAGCTTCTATACCCTCTGCCATTCTTCCTTTAGATAGCATCATAACATTCCATGCTTCCCATGCTTTTTTACCTCCAAGAGTTTTAAAGGCTTCTTTAAAAGTATTAAAAAATACCTTAGGGTTTGTAAGAAATATTCTAGGTCCTTGAATAGCTAATGATGATAAGTCATAAGTAGCTTTCATTGCTTTAAATGTACCAGACGATATATACTTTCTATTTTGGTCTAATAAATATAATAGTTTTTCTCTATTAGATAGCCCTTCTGTTTCTCTAGCCATAGTACTATCTTTTCCGAAGAATTTATTTTCACTAACCAACTTACCATTTTTCATTACTTGTGGTTTTTTAGCTTTAATTTCACCTATAGTTTTCTGTAGATCATATTTAGCTTTAGCATATATTGGATCAAAGTTACCATACTTATCTTTAGGTAATTTACTTGCTTCTTCGGCTACATTAGTAGCTTCCATTAACCTTTTACTATCAATATCAGATATCTCTAACCCATTTTTCTTATTATAAATATCTTTAGATAGGTTTTCAATATCCATTATTTCAGATGTTTTTACTTCACCCGATGTTTGCATATCCTCAAGAAGTTTTGCTTTTCTTTCTGTTTCTGCTTTTAATTTAGCTATAAATGATTCTCTTTTTTCAACATCAAGACCTTTAATAGTCTTAATCATATTATCATAACCTTGTTCTGTTTTTTTAAGAAGTTTAACTTTTTCAAATCTATTATTTATATCTTTTGCTGTTTTAAGATCGAAAAATTCACCCAACTTCTTTTCTCTTTGAAGTGAGTCTTTTATTTTGAAAACATCTTCAAACCCAGTTTTCCCGAAGTATTCTTTTGGTATACATAGTGGCATATTATTTACAAATTAAACTAGCTGCTAATTTTTTAATACTCAAGTCATCAAGTTGGACACTATCAATACTCTTTCGTATTTTATCTGCTATATTATTTATTTCAGACTTCTCATTCATCTTTGAGACAATATTTCGTTTCTTTCTTAGTGTATCGTTTATATCTTTAATCGCCCAATAAAAACTATTAGGTTCTCTGTTCTTTGCAAGGTTTATTTCTTGAGCTGATGGTTTAAATACATCAGAGGTTGCTAAATCTTTCATAAGAGTATAGTCATTTTCCTTTTTAGCTGCATTAAATAATTCAGAGTGTATAGCTCCTGATTTCACTCCTTCTGGGGCAGAATCTATACCCATAGCAACCCTTCTTGCTTTTTCCTTACCGAATGTACTTATATATGATTTAGCTTTTTCTCCCTCTGCTTTCAGGTTAATACTATCAACTTCCAGAGGACTATTTGAAGATTCTTGTTCTGCTTTTTGTGTTATTTCATCTACAGAATTTTTAAATGATTGTTCTTTAGGAATTTCTTGTGTTGGTGTATCTTTAATCACATTCGGAACTTCTGCTTGTCCTGGGGCAATATTTGGTTGATCAGCTTGGTTTAACCCTTTGTTTATAGGGTTAGTTCTAGGTGTTTTAGGGATTGTTTCTTGTACTGGTTTTGGGTGCATCTTCTCCCAAGCATTATCCATTTGTTTCATTATTGCTGGTGTAGGTGTTTGTTTTGTTCTAGTAAAGAACCCGACTTCATTATTTATAAAATCTTGTTTTGTTGTTGCTTTAGTTGCTCTAAGTTCTACTGGATTACTTGGTTTAACTTCTGGGGTAGTCCATCTAGCCCCAGGCTGTATATTTATATCAGGTTTAGGTGTAGCTTCTTTTGGATTAAAGATACCTTCTGTAAATCCAGGTCTTGCTTTTAAATTATCAAAAGGTGTACCCGCATCAGGTATTTTAAATTCTTGAGCATATTTAGATGCTATTCGTTCTTCACTTTGAGTTTTTAGGATCTTATTTACAGAAGAATTACCAAATAACCCAGACAATCCACCACTAAGGAATGTTGCTAATCCTGGCATAGCAACACCTGCATCCGTTCTACCTTCTTGTAACTTCATACCAACATCAGTTCCGTAACCTACAGCAGTATTAAATACTACATCTTTTGCAAATCTTTTTTTAAGTTGTTGTTTGGTTAATGCTTTTATTGCTTCTTTTTCAGCTTGACTTCCAATATACCCAGCAGATTTAGCTGTAGCAGATACAGAACCAGCACCAAGCATACCAGCTCCCATTAATGCTAAATTACCCACAACTCTACCTGTAGGTAATTGTGAGTTTGGAGCTAATGATTGTATTGTTTCGTCAGGTCCAGACATACTATTGTATGCTTTAACGAGAGCAGTATTATCTTTACCTAGTTTTTTATTTTCATTAATCTTTTTAACTAAGTTTAATTTAATTGTAGATTTTTGTTCATTTGCTTTATTAAGTCCGTCAAAATCACCCCTATTTACAGAAATAGATTCACCTAAAGTTCTCCCTGTACCTACTGTACCTGAAAACAAATTCTCCCCTAGTGCTTTCCCAAAAGGTATAATACCTGTGTTTGCTGTATATGTTCCATTGTATTGTTTTGTTGGAGTACCAGTAAGACGCTCCTTCCAAGAAGTAGATTTCTTTGGTAAAAGAGAAGCATACTTGTTCTTTGAAAAGTCTACTTCTTCTTTAGAATTATTACTTTGTAACAATACATCATATTTACCCATAAGTTAATTCCCTATGTAAGAGTTAAATAATGCACTTTGATTTGGGAAATCTTGCAAGAATAATTTTTTAGCTTTTACTATAGCTTCTTCTTTTTTTGCTCCCTTAAGTGTATTTAAGACTGCATCTAACTCTTGTAGGTCTGCGATAGCCGCTTTGTCTGTATCTTTTGTTCCAAGTAGTTGATTAACCCTTGTAAGTGATTTAGAATCATTAGCATAATTTTTACCTGATACTAATTTAATAGCTTCTTCGTAAGCTGCTCCTCCTGCCATCAATGCTCTAACTTTCTCAATGTTATCATTTGCTAGTGCATCTGCTTTAGCTGTAGCTTTTTCTTTAGCATCTTGTATTTCAGAAGCATATTTAAGTCTAATAGTACTCATGTCTTTATTAAATTCATGATCTAATTTCATACCTTCAAGCATAACCTCACGTTCAGTTTTAGACAAGTCTTGTGATAGTTTAAACTTCTTCTCGTCAACACCATCTTGTAATTGACCCATACGTTCATTCATATCAGATCTAATTCCTCTTTCAGCAAACTCAAATGATTGTCTTAATGATTGACGTTGAGCTTGGTATGCTTGTTCGAGTTTCTCAATACCAATAATTGCATTACCATCAGTATTCAAAGCTCCAATATGTGCTAAGAAATTAACTAAATTCTCTTTAGCAGTAATACGTTTTAATTCTAATTCTGCATCTTCACTGTCAAATTCAGCTTTCTTTTTATCTATTTCAAGTTGTGCTTTTTCTCTTATTGTTTTTTCTTGTCTTGCTAATTGTCTTTCGTAAAATTCAGTAGCACGATCAGCTTCATCTTTTGCTTGTTGAACCATACCTTTGATAATATCATTACCATCTGCATCTTTCTTACCAAATAGTATATCTTTTTGTGCTTGTGTGTAGTTTGAATTTTCTGCAATTTGTTGATTGAGTATTTTAGTCATTTCAGGAGATACACCAGATACGTTCTTTAAATATTCTGGAACTGTTTGTGGTGCAATTACACCATTAGATCCATTTTGTACTTTAGCTGCAATGTTATTCAACATCTCTTGAGGTGTCTTGTTTGCTTTTTGAGCTGCTCTATTAATAGAAGCTTGGAAGCCAGGATTGTTTTGATACTCACTCATTGCTTGTTGTGAACTTGTAAATTGTTTAGCAACATCTGATTCGTATTGAACTATTTTATTCTTTTGGAACTCTCCCTTAGTGCCTTCTGATTGGAATGGATCTGTTGTATTTTTAAGGAAAGAATCTGTAAGCCCAGTAACATTAGCTGAAATATTAGGTGAGATACTTACTTGTGGTGTAGGAGCATTAAATGAACTTGTTTGTGTAGAACCATCTGCCATTGGAGTTACTATCTTAGATGAAGCTCCACCAGAAGAACCTCCATCCATTTGTGGAGAATTAACCATGACACCTGGATTAAGATTAGACTCATAACCCATTGGACCTCCATTAGCTTCTAATCCTGTAAATTGTTTAGGATCAGGTTGACCTGGAGCTTGTGTAGGATTTACTAATTCTTTTGCATTAGATCCAAAGTTTTTAGCATAGTTACCAATAGTTTCAAATGGTGTTTCTGGATTATTGTTTATCTTAGGAGCATCTACTGGAATTTGATAATCACTACCTCTTTTGTCATAAAAAAATCCAGAATTACCAACAGAAGAAACTTGATCTTCCCCTTTAAATGGAACACCACTAAATGCACTTTTTATATCTCCAGGTAACGCCTTTAACCCTCCTTTTAAGTTATTAAAGAACCCTCCTTCGAATGGATTAGCAAATGTTGGTTGTTTATATTGAACAGTTTTATTTTTAGTACCAATACCAATAGCATCACGAATTATTTTAAATGGAGATGGAGATGTACTCTTTGCTGTAGTAGTTTTTGTAGATGGTGTTGAATATGAAGTAGCACCAGAAGATTTACTTGAACTACTAGATGTTTTCTTTGGAGCTATTGTAGTTTTTGATGTTGAACTTGAAACAGGAGCAGTTGATTTAGAACCACTACTAGAAGTTGTACTTCCATATGTGTTTATAGCTGCTTGTGTTTTAGGTCCAAGAATACCATCGACTTTCAAATTAGCTCCTTTTTTATTAAGTGCTGTTTGTGTAGCTTTCACTGATGATACACTTGGGGTAGATGCTTTTTTTGTTGTTGTTTTTGTTGCCATGTTAATTTAAAATCTTATAATCTGCACTCGATGATGTCCCTGTTGCAATGTAAACCTTTGCTAATACAGTATCAATGTAAATATCTCCAATCTTTGTTGGGGTAGAAGCTGGTGCAACTATGCCACTTGATATACCAGGAACTTCTGCCCAATGTTGAGCTGTTACATTCATTCTTACTGTTTCTCCGATTGTATGGGTTTGGGCTGTTGTACCACCTATTCCTCGATCAGAAAGATTAGATACTGTTACAAATGGTCCATAAGCATTTGTTCCAATTGCTGTATAATAAATGATCTCTCTTAGTGTTGAGTTATTAGGAGAAACAACTAACCAACCTGATGTGGGAACTGGGGCTTCTGCCACATTGAAGTCTCCTGTAGTTGCTGTCCAGTTTCTTGTTATTGTTGTTTTGTAAAAATTCTGTAGTGTTGTACTCATGTTATGGTTTAGTTACTGGAATTAAATATAATCTACAAGAAATCACCCCAGCTTCGTCATATTCTGGGTACATAAATCCAATATACATTTTTGTTGTATCTATATTTATTATAAATGAGCCATATTGTACATCTGAATAAATTGGTTTTATGCGTGTTGTTGTGCTAAAAGAAGAACCATCTATGCTTGTTAATTTGTATATAGAAGGAGATGCCATATCCATTCGTGCCATATATGCAGTTGTTCCATCCCACATAGTAGAATTTTGATTTTCCGCAAATGTTGCAGTTGTTACTGTTGCTGTTGATGCTTCTGTAAATGTTGTTCCACTCACTGTCCATTTTCTAGAAGTAGTTTGTGATGAATTACTAACCACATAAGCACTTGCCCCATCAGACCACACACCACAACTACCAGTCTGCACAACAGAGGGTACAGTCATTACTTGTTCACCTGTTAAGTCGGCAGCTAAAAATCGTGAGGATAGAGTTACGTTAGTACCTGTGTGTGTAAACATATAAATATAACTTCCAATATTTATTATTGCTCCATTATCTGTACAAGTAAGTGTGGGAGTTATACTGTGTGTTTCATAATATAACCCTGTAGCTGTGTCTTTTTGAAATCTATAAAGTTTTCCATTCCCTTGAACTCTCAAAAAAAAGGCTGAGCCATCAGTCATAGAACCTGCTGTAAATTCACCTGTTGAAAGTGAATCATTAGCACTTAAAGCTAAATCTTGCTGGAAAAAAGGAGTTGGTAATAATGATGCTATTGGAGAACTTTGCCAATCTGTTCCATTAGAATTCATTATATTTCCTGCTGTACTAGGTACAACAAATGGAATATTATGTGCTGTATTTACATTATCTGGAGTAAGAGCTAACGATGCCCCTGTTCCACCTGTAGCAGTTCCAGCATCAACTTCTGCTGGAGTAGCAATCTCTAAACCTCCCATAGTTGTTGTATTAGCATTAGATACACCAGATGCCACAATATTAGCAATATCTGTGTTCATGTCATTCCAATATTCGGCAGTAATGTTCATACGGATTGGTTCACCCACTGTATGGATCTGTTCTGTAGTACCACCAACTCCACGAACACTTACTGTAACATAAGGCCCATTAGAATCTGTGCCTGTAGCAGTATATTTAATTATTTCACGTATCGTAGAATTATTTGGAGAGATAACAAGCCAACCAGTAGACTGTGTTGGTGCTACAGCAACGTAAAAGTTACCAGTACCTATTGTCCAGTCCAAAGTTAGTGTTGATTTATAGAAATTCTGTAGTGTGTAACTCATTTGTTGTTTGTATTATACCATACTAATGATTAATTGTCAATTATCTTATAGACACTATTCCACCAGGAGCAAATGTTTCTTTTTCTTGTTTTGTTCCAGTAAGAGCAAATTGAGCTATTGTAAATGTTTCTGATAGTCCACTATTACTCAAAGCTACAGTAATAGATTGAGCTTTAGAAAGGAAAGAAACACGTCTTTTGATGAACGGAGCAGATACAGGAGATTGTCCGAATCCATCTGCAACTAGGTTTTCACCATAGTCAACCTCACCAATAGTAGCCAACTCATCTTCTGTTCCAAGTCCAATATAGAATGTTTTTCCTTGAGAAGTTCTAATATCACTCTTATCTTGGTATATAGTAACAGCAATCTTTGCTTGAAGGTTTTTAAACATCAAGTCTAAGTATCGGTAGATATTAAACAAGTTAAAGTCTTTATCTTCTACTTTCTTGAATGTTACTGTCCCAGTAATAGCAACAGAGTTGTCATTAAGTAATGAGTCATCCCATTTAAGTGTAGCAAATGGTGTGATATTCTTTATAGAATATACAGTATTATTTATAGAATATAATTCTAATGATTTTGCTTTATCTCTTGATGTATATTTTGTCCAACTATTTTTATACAATGTATGGCATACATATAAAGTGTCATTAAGTGTTGGAGTGGTACTAGAAAGAGCAACTGATAAATAAAATCTACGATTGTTATAATGACACGCAACATAAGGATAATTTGTTTCAGAAATAGTAAGTAATGCTTCTTTAATTGGTTCAGAGAGTACAGATGAATTAAGTCCAAGAACTCCTGTTTGTTGATCTTTAAATCCAAAGGCACGAACTTCTCTACCTGTAAAGAACCAGATATCATTTTCTACCCATACAACAGATAATCTATTACATGCTCCATAACGATTAGATTGGAGTTCTTGTTTATTGTAGTAAGTACCACCAACATCTTGTACACGAGTTACTTTCCAAATAGAGTTCTTTTTAAATACAAGTAATGCTCCGTAATAGTTTTTAAGAGAAGTAACAACATCTACTCCAAGAGGTTGGAATAAATCACTACCAGTAAATGTAGTAATAGTAGTTACGTTTGAATAGTATACAGTAAGTGGTTCTGCTGTTACACCAGCAACATAAAGACGATCCTCAAAGATTTCAAGAATGTTTCCTTTTGGAATACCAGCACAGTCTGTAAATGTTGTACCATCCCATGAGAATACTGTATCTACTGTGTTTGAACAATAAAGGACATTATTATATACAACATAAGCCATCTTGGCATCTGCTGTAACAGTTTTTGATGTATCTTCCCATAGTAATGTTGTTATGTTGTATTTTTGTAATTTAGTTCCTTTAACACGAATAAAATATGATGTCCCATCTTTCTTCTCGTAATTAAACATTGAGTGTATTGCTGTTGTTTCAGTTGCACCAGAAAGAGAAAAGCCAGTATCTTTTGATAGATAACCTGTTTCGATAAAGTTCATGTTACTAGGAACACTTCTTCCACGTGTATCATCAACATCAATGGCATCAACCATATTGTCTTGAATGATACTAAATTTTGACTTCTTAAAAGGCATTACCAGTAATTAGCACTACCACTAGCAGTATTGCCACCTATTAGGTTTTGATGAGTAAACAACTGTCCTCCACGTTGATTTCCTTCTTCATAATTACTTTGGTTAGCCATTTGTTTTGTTAGTTTTGCTTCATACTTTCCTGCGTAATATGCAGATAGTGATTCGTCTTGTAGATCCTCAAATGCTCTCTCAAGAATACCATAAACAATACATTCATGGAAATATTCATTTACAGAAGGGGTAGAACCTGTTGTTAGTGTTGTTGCCGCAGGATAGAATTTTATAGCAAGAGAAGTTGTTTCTGTTGGGTATACTTTAAAGTAACCACCTTCTACTGTAATCATCCTGTCAAGTGTTTTGTTATCAAAATCTTCAATAGAAACTTCCTCAAATACATTATTAGAAGAATCTTGAGCAGATCCATAAAGTGTACCAAAGGTTGCTGGAACAGCCACAGTACCACTTGTAAATGTCATTGTTTGTGATTGTATTTTATCAGCAGTGAAAGTACGTTTAATTATATCTTGCTGTGCAAGGTTAGCGTATATTAGAAGTGTCTCATCAGAAATAATTTCTGTTGTTGCTTCTAACAGTTTTGCTCTAGCTAATGAAAATATCTGAATAATTGTGAGTGCCATTTTTGTTTAAGTTTAATTAATAATTTTTATAAACCTATCCCCACCCTCCGTAGAGAGCAGAGTAGGATTACAATTGCGATTAAGCAAGTGTTCCTCTCAAAACAGCACCATGACCACGATTACCAGCAAAGATTTTCTTACCCCATACTAGCAAACCTTTACATGTAGTGATAAATGTATCCTCTGACATTTCAGATGGTATAACAGATGTCTTCATGATTTGCAAAGCCATAGAACAGTAAGTTTTATTACCAGCAACGAAGAAGTAACCAGTTGTGTTGTTACCTTTGATGTTTTCAGTTGTAAGAACTTTGAAACCACCGATAGTACCAATCAATCCTTTTACCACAGCACTGTCGTAAGCACCTTGTACTGCTGGGATAAATTCTGGAGCTTGCAATAGCAAACCTTCGAATTGAGAGTTTACAACTAGGAAACGATCACTTTTTGGTGATAGAGATTTACCAAGAGCTGTACGAAGTGCAATGATGTATTGGTATACATTTGACTTTGTAAGAGCTAGGGCTGTAGCAGCTTTAATTGTGTAAGCTGCACCTGAGATTACGCCACCTGTGTAAGCAACACCATCAAGGTCTTTGATTGTGATAGATGTACCAGATGAGTAAGCTGTAACCAAATAAGATGTACCTGTAGCACTTGGAACGAAGATTCCACCAACCATTGCAGCTGTGAAAGTTGTACCTGAACCTGTAACTACACCTGTAGAAGCAGCAACAGCCGCTGTACCTGTAGAGTAGTCAGTACCAATCATATTGTCGCCTTCTACACCTTCTGCCATGTAAGTTAGGATGTCAATGTCAACTAGGTCTTCCATATCATTCTTAGTATTTTTTGCATACTCTGTGATAGCTGGAATATCGTTTTGCATTTTGTCAATATCGTCAACACCGAATGAGAAGTAATATTGTTTGTCAATGATCAAATCTTCATATGTAGGTGTCAATTCTTGTTTAACAAGAAGCATACCCTTTGTGTAAGCAGAAAGAGCAATCTTACCTGCTGTACGAACACGAACTCGGTCGCCACTATCTTTGATAGCACCTTCATAAGCTGTGTTTGTGATACTTGGGTATATAGTATCGTTGTAGAGTAATTCTACGAGTTTCAATGAGTACTTCACTGGTGTGAAAGCAGTCATTACTGGAGTTATAACTTGAGACATAAATTTTTTAAATTAAATAATATTGTTAATGTCGCAAATAATTTTGTGTTATATCTTACCTGAATCTAAATCAGAATTATATTCTTTAGACAGTTGAGCAAACTTTGCTGGATTTTCTTGAGCCATTCTTGACCAATCACTCAATGAGCGTTTAGCTGTTGTCTCTTTCATTCCTGCTGTTGTTCTTTCTGCACTAATACGATTCAATTTTTCTTCGGTTTCTTTAGCACCTATATCTTTAGCTTTATCAAAGAGGTGTATTTTCGCAACATCTTGCAAGATGCTTTCGATATTTTCAGGAACATTGTTAACATTGTAATATTTGTTCTTGAACTCCTCACGTGTATCAGCTAATTCAGGGAATTTTTGAAGTGTTTTTTCGAAGGCAGTATCCCATGTTCGCTCTGCATACTGTTTTCTAGCAAATGCTATTGCAGGATCTCTGTAGAGTTCCTCTTTAGCTCTGCTTGTTACAGTATTAGTGTAAGCGATTAGGTTATTACGTGCATCTTCATCTAAATCCTCAAATCCTGGATATAAATTATCTACGTTTTGATCCTGGACATGTTGTCCTGAATCTGTACCTTTTAGCTCGAATTGCTCTTTAAGTAGCTTATTTTCTTCGTAAAGACGTTGGGCTTCTTTAGCTGATTCGCTAAACTTAGTTTTGTAATCAATTGCAGACTCGGTATTGTTTGCATTTGCGTTTGTAGAGTTATCGTTCTCTTGCGTTCCTTGATTAGTATCTTGAGAGTTGGCGTTTGCGTTCTCATTTACATTCTCGTTGGAGTTTGCATTATCATTGTCATTCATAATGTATTCGGCGTTCCCGAAGGAGTTTGCCACATTAATTTATAATGACCTTTTAGGGTAGTCTAACCACACACTTATTTTATTTTTGAAATAACACCTTTCTTGTTCATCTTGAACTTTGTCTTAGGCACAATTTGTTTCATTGGTTTTATTGCAGGTCGTGCCATTGGTTGAGTTAGTGGTTTACCAGTTGGCATTGTTGGAGTTTGTTTTACTGCTGTTTTTGTTACTTTCTTAACAGGAGCTTCACCTCCCCATCCAGCACCAATAGATTTCATTGGGACTCTTGTACCATTTGGCATAGCCACTCCCTCATCTTTACTTATTACTTTTCCTTTTGTAATCATTATATATTTGTTAATTGTTCAATTGCTTTCTTTGCAAATTCTTTCTCGACTTTTGGTCCATTTAAGAAAGTAAGAATTTTTTTTATAAGTCGGATTTCAGCTTTTCTAAACATCTCATCTTCTTTACTAAGATTCACTTCTGTTACACGTGTAACTGCCATACTTAGTTCATCTTCAAGGAAGTTATTAACATCTTTATCTGTAAGTTTTCTTCCTTGTAGTGCCTGTTCCCATTCATTGTAAGTTGCCTTTTCATCAGCATTGAGTTCCTCGTAAGACTTGACACCTATTTTTTTTAAGAATTTTTCTAACATATTATTTTGTTACGCCATTTAAGACGTTTGAATTAGAATCTTTAATACTATCTTGTGGGTTATTAACATCACTTGGAGCATTTTGCATAGCGTTAAGTGGTTGTTGTGGGTTCTCACCAGCCATGATTGTTGCAATTTCTTCTGTAGTGAAATCAAGCAATTCAAGTTCTTTCTTTTTAGCAAGCATGATTGCTGCTGGGTTGTTCATGAATGAATTTTTAATGTACTGTAGTTTTTTAAGATCAAAGTCATCAGCAATACTCTTTTCTGCTTCAATCTCAACTTTAACTTCGTATCCGTTAGGAGCTTTCCAGTCTGACGGATAAACTTCTTTTGAGTGATAGTTCCCATCTTCTCCTTTTTTAAAGAGTTTCATTGAACCGATTGAATTTTCTTTCAATAATTCATAGAATAGACATCCGAGTTCCTTCCAAGCTGTACGATAGTTTTTAGATACAACTTGGTTGATTCCTTTTGAATTAGCCAATTGTAGTTGTACTTGTCCTAGTGTTTGTTCTCCAGCTTCCTTAACTCCACGTTCCATTGGTGTTTGAGCAACAGAAGATTGGATGAGAGTCTTGAGCCAAGTAATTTGGTTCGAAACATCATTAAGGGGTTGAATGTCAATTTGCTGTACTATTTCTTTTGGATTTCCTGGTACACCATACATTCCGAAAGGTTTAGGATCAAATGCACGAGGTTGAAATGTTCCATTAAGGGTGTTGAAGAAGTACATTCCGAAGTTTCTGTAAGTTCTGTTTTCAAGGTCTTGAGAGATATACATGTTTGTAATTTTGTTGAAAGTACGAACATTATCTGCAATACCATCTGACCAGAAATCAACTGAATCAGGGTCAGAAGCCCAAGTAACAATAGGAATCTTTGTTATTCCAATAGCTTCTTTAAGTGGCTTATCTTGTAGAACAACTGAATCAGTTGCGATTATTCTTAGATGACGAACAAAAGCATTATCTTTCTCACTCCAAACAAGTTTATAGTCTTCATTCAATTCAACAAGAACATCAGATGCTCCGAAGTCATCAAAGTTTGTAACTCCAAGATTTTCCAATCTTTGTTTACGCATTTGATATGATTCTTCGTCTGTAGCAGCTTTTATGATGCCAGTTTTTGTGTCGAGGAATTGTTTTAATTCTTTCTTACCTTCTGCTGTGTAGTTTGGGTTAGCAAGAATTTGTCTCAAGGAACGATAGATGTGAGTTCTGATAACATAGTTAGCAGTATTCATATCAAGCGGATTAACACGTGGGTCAATTTCAATATCGTAAGGATCAATCAAGTCTATGAATATTTCTCCTCGATCTATACCAATGATTTTAAATCCTCTACCTTGTAATCCAACAGTTTTCTTTTCTATGTTATCAAGAATATCAAGTTTTAGTTTATCATAGTAGTAAGCATAGATTTCATTCATTAGAATTTCTCCATCCTTATCTTTATTTGTTTGATCTCTTGTTTCGAACTTTAATTTTGGAGCTTCATCAATCTTAGAAATCCAACTTTGAAGTGTCTCACGTATGATTGGAACATTAATTGGTTGACGTTGTGTAAGTCTATTAGTATTTACCTTATCACGAAATAAAGAATAGTTCTCATTCCATTGGAGGTATCTACGTTCCTTATATTTTGTAGACTCATCCTTATCTTTGATGTGGTCTGCGATGATTTGATAATTTTTATCCATTGTTTATTTAGTTTGCAACTACTGCAGAGTAAGAACCATCTGTTGTAACAACAACCTTGAAACGAATAAATCCAAAGCGTTCTGGTATTGAGAACAAAGATGATGTATTAGATGAAAGAGTAGATGATGCAACACGTGTATCTGTTTGTGCGTTTGTATTTGTTACGTTAGATGTAAGTTTGTTGTAAGCTAACCAGTTTACATTATCATTTGATACTTCACAAGTAAATACTCCATTACCAGAAGAAATACTTTCTGCAACAAATTGTACTGTTGCTGGAATATCTGTATTTAATGCAAGTGGGTTAGAATAACTATAAGATGACCATGCTACGTTTGTAAGAGTTTCTGTCATTGTCAAAGCTGTAAATGTAGGATTCAATAGTGTTAATACTGTTGATGATGTACTTCCTGTTAGATTAAAGCCAGTCAAGATTGCTTGTGTAGCTGCTGATAATGCAGTATAGTTTGCATCAGAAGCTTTTGCTGGGTTTACAATAACATCAAGGATGTGTTGTAGGTTTGCTGCTGCTGTACCAATTTTAATTTCACCTTCAACTGCTGGACCTGCTGATAGGTTAGTTACAAAAGTAAATACAACTGCACCAGATGGTGCTGTCATTGTTACTGTATGTCCGTTAGTAAAAAGACCTGATGATGTTAGGAAATAATGACTCGCTTTGGTTAATGATACTCTATCTAATACTTTAGTTAATTGCATTTGGGTGTTTAGTTAATTTATATGGCTGTATTATAACATACTTTAGTTTTATTGTCAAGCATTAAATTCCTAGCTCTGGGTAGAGAGGTTCAACACCTTTTGTTTGGAAAGAATTAGTGTATGCATTAATGTGGATAGGTTGTTGAGGTATCTGCCAGACAGCTAGAGCTAGAGACATAATTCTATCATCGTGTTTTCCATCTGGAACTTGAATTTTAGTTGTTCCATTCTCATTCAACTCATAAGACATTGATTTAAGTTCTGTAAGGAGCACCTCATCATCTGGAATCTTGATCTTATCTTGCTCTAGGAGAATCTGTAGATTCTTTAGAAGGTCAGTTCTGGATGCTTTATTGAACCTAAAAGGCTCAATATTCATACCCCTAGCATACAAGTCATCGAATATAGGTTCTCCAACACCTGTAGAGTCCATTACAATACGCCCTTTGTTATATCGAAGGTATACGTTCTCAATACGTGCTTTTTGTAGGTTATAATCCATCTGGTTGAAGGAATCCTGCTTTTGAAGGTGAAAATCGTTGAGATTAAAGGGTGAAATAACAGTAAAGTCATTGTATTTTGCCAAGTCAACTCCGATCTGGTAGAGTGCAAGTTCTTTAGGTTGGTATTCCTCTGTTTTATAGGTGTTTTCATCCACTCTACGGAAGAATCCAAGACCATTGTCTATGAAAGTACAGTAATACTCCTGTTTAAAGAGGTCCTGTGGCATCTCATTTTTAGCTTCTGCTAGTTGTTCAGGTGAAAGTGCCTTTGTATCGTCTACTGTGAGTGTTTGAACAAACCAATTCTTGTCATTCTTAACACTTTGCATCAGATCATAGGCATGGTTAGTTCCACGAGGGGTCATAATGAAGATAGCAAACCCATCGTTTTCACGTAGAATAGGAGAAATAAAGTTCCATACATCAGGTTTCATAAGAGAATATTCAGAGAAGACAACTCCAATAGGGTTTGTTCCGACAATACGATCAATATTATCAGCTCCAACCATTTGTAGAATAGAACCATTAACAAGTTCTATAATCATGTCTGATTGGTTAATGGTTTTTACTATTTCTTTTGGGAAGTGATCTAGGAATTTAAACCCATTCTTGTCAGCTCCAGTCCAGATAACTTTCTTTGCCTGAGAATAGGTTGGTAGGAAGTAATAGTAAGTACCTACACGTTCCATCATCTTCTTCGAGAGATTGGCGAAGATAGTTTTATCTTTTCCAGAACGTCTATGAGCAACCCAGAACAATCTCTTAATACCTGAATCCCAGGCTTTTAGGATTGGTATTTGGTATTCTCTTGGTTTAAACTTGTGGGGTAGTGTTATCTCCATCTGTTGGTTCTGTAATTACATCTCTAATAACGACCTCCTCAATTTGTTTTATAGTATCATCTACTGCCTTATCTTCTATCTGTTTTATATCATCATTATTAGCATATGAAATAGAGTTAATCTTAATCTCACTATCCATCTTACCAACAACCTCTGTCTTAGTAGAGTAACCTTCGTCTTTAAGAAGTGTTCCCGCTACATACTTAGATACATCCATAACAGTTCTAAATAGATCTTTATCCACTTCTTCTTGTTCTGTTCCATCTTCCAATAGCTTCATCTTAGACCATTGAACATCCAATCCACGACTAAGATTTCTCTCTGCCTTACTACCTATTGAAGATCTCTTTAGTTTCTTTAGCTTCTCTTTAAACCAAGTCATGTTTCTTATGTTAAGAGCAGTGTTCTCCGAAAAACCAGCATCTCTAGCAGCTTGTCTAGCAGAAGGGAATCCTGTTCTTAAAGACTTAACATATAAGTCCCAACACAACTGTCTTCGATCTCCATCCAACCTACCCAAGTATCTATCCTTAGGAGGGGTTACAATATTACCAGCTCTTGAGATATAAACTTCCTCTTGACTACCATCATCAAGGGTTATAAGCTTTGTATTCTCATAATCTTCTGGAGCTAGTGTTCCTTTATCAACATTAATTTCCATTATTTAGATTTCTTTTCTGATAATTTCATTGCTTCATCTATCATTGCCAAGATGTGAGCCTTAAACTCTTTATTATTACTTAGGGGTAGTACAAAGTTTACATTCTTTACAGTATCTTTAGATCCAGTGAATAACTGTAGTGTACCTGATATAGTAGCAGAACGACCTACAAGTGTGTCCTTCTCATCAGGACTTTTAAATACATCATTATCTTGTATGTGTATAGTTAATCTCTTAACCTTACCTTTATAATGATCTGTTAATGCAAACATATTCTTTATTTGTTTTTTCATATGTTACATATTATAGCATATATTAGTTTCTTTGTCAATACCACTTCAATGAAAAAGACTTGACAAGATGTTTTGAATATGATATAATAGATTTACATTGGATGGCTGGAGAACCAGTAACAAACTTCTCGTACCACATTGAGGAATGAGAAGGGAATATCTTTTTCTGGGGGTCTTTTTCTTTTATTTCTTTTTTCTCGGACTTATTTTCTTTTGTTTTCTTTTAAGATGGTAATACTTAGGGCGATTTAAATACTCTACTCTCTTAGGGTCTTTAATACAAATACTTGTAGTATGAATCTCTGTGTAAAACCAGGGATCTTCTTTTGTTTAGGTTTGTAATACAAATATTTATGAAAAGTGTGTGGTGGTATTTTGACCGCTTCGCCCGCCCCAACGCATCTTCCATTCCCTCCTGTCGTCTCTCATTTCTTTCTTATGTCATTTATATGAAGCTATATGAATGTATAACAAAAGAAATAAAAGAATATGATATATAGTACACCTACACACCCTTTGAAGCGTTATAGAGCCTTTTAGAGCTATTGACAGTTGGTCTAGCTTGTGATGTTGTAGATGTCAAGAGGTTTGGGAGCGTACCATATGTTACAGCAGTTGTCAAGAGACTTGCATAACATCTCATACTATGCTACATTATAAGATTTTGCGTACACTTGACACTTGACTATCTTTTGTTTTCTAGTGTTATTTTACAAGCTTTTTACTTGCACAACAAAATAATAAGCGTATAATTATTGTATGATCTAGTCCATCATAAATAAAAAATTAAAAATAATATAATAATATATATATGAAGTGTAAAATACAAAATTGTAGAGGTTGTATATATCAAAATAATGATAGTGTACAAATTAATAGAATGGATGTATTAATGATCCTTTTATTAATATCTTTATTTGCATTAATGTTATGTGTTGGGAATGGTTGCGATAGTACTAAGATCTGTTAATAATTAATTAAAATAAATATATGAATCATACCAAAATATATGTAGGAAGTAACAACGAAACGGGTTTTTTGGAAGTAGAGAAAATAAAAGAAGTATTGGAAGGATTGGAAGCATACACTTTAATTATTGCGGGGGGATATTGGAAGGGTAAACACGAAAATACAGCAATTATTGAAATATACGGGGATTATAACTTGGGGATCATACCCGAATTGAAACGTGTATGTATGCAGGAATCAATTATGGTGGTTGAATCAATAGTAAAAGTAACTTTTTAATTATATGGTAACTACAAATATAATAATACATTTTACGGGTTGCGGGTATTATTACACCACAGAAAATGGCGTGCAATTATGTAAAATGTATAAAAAAATTAATAATTTAAAGAAATACGCAAAACTATGGCAAAGAAGGTAGCAAGCCAGATCAAGAAGTTAGAAAAGGTATTGATAGGTTGTAGGGAACACATTATTAGGGTAGCCACTATGTCGAATGGTGAAGCGATTTATAAGAAGGTAAAAAAATAATCTTATGATTAAATGTATCGATTGTAAAAAAGAATTTGTGGGTATGGAGGGTAAAGAAGACACTTGCCCTAGTTGTTTAAAGAGTGTATTGCAAGTGAATAAAAAGATCACAATACCATTTAGTGAGGAAGACTTGCAAGAGTTGTTAAATGGTGAGAGTTTTGATTGGACTTTTGATGGGGTCGATGTACATTTATTTATGGGTTGTGAACACGATAATACAGAAATGAATCATGATGGATCTTTCTGTTTAGATTGTGGTGAAGAATTATAATATGACACAAAAAGAAATAAAACAAAAGATGAAAGCATTGGATGTAGCTTGGGATAAGATAGATAAGTATTTCGAGCCAAGATACAAAAAAGCTACAACACTAGAAAGAATAAAAATTAGAGGTGTGCAGATGTGTATTTCTAAAATAGTCGAGCTTGAAATAGAATTATCAAAAGAAGAAGATAAATAACATGATAGACATTTGTAAATGTGATGATTGTGATATGACAGAAGCAGAGATCGAGAGTCGAGAAGATGAACAGTCAATAGTTAAAGAGAAGAATTATTATGTAGAATTATAATTTATGAGCAAAGGTAAAAAAACAGGTGGTAAGATAAAAGGAAGCACTAATTTATGGAGTGATGGTGATTGCAAGCCATGTTTACAATGTAGAAATACGATCTATCGCTATCAAACAAACATGCAAGGATTAAAATATACTGATGTTAAATTTTGTGATGAATTTTGCTCTTATGAACACAGGTCGGAAATAAATAAGTCAAGAAAAATAAAAAAATGATTATGGCAAGGACAAGTGGTAGACAGATTGGAGGTATGAATATATGGACAATGGGTGATTGTAAGGTGTGCAAGAACTGTCCTAGAATAATTTTTAGATATCAAACTTCAATGAGAAATTTGAACTATGAAGCAGAGAAATATTGTGATGAGTTTTGCAAAGCAGAGGGTCGATCAAGAAGTTATAAAGAAACATTATTAAGTAAAAATAAAAATATATGTACACAGTAAAAGAATTAATCGAGATGTTGAAATTGTTTCCACAAGGATTGAAAGTGCAGTTAGATTTAGATGGTGCGATCTACAATGATATGCACTTAGATAGGGTTGGCAAAGATAGGGTCGTGATCTTTAGTAATGGTGAGCCAGAGTTTTAGTCTATGGGAAGGTATAGAGTGGAGAGCAAAACATTAACCCAAAAAGAACTAGAGAATGGCATATGGCAATTCCTTTTAGATCATGCGAAATGTTTTGATGATAATCTATGGAAGGTAAGTCTGATGATGAAAAGTAAAGATGAGGTAATGAGTAGGATATTTGCTAGAGCTTCTCTTATGTATAAAATAAAAGATGAAGATAAGATCCAAGCAGAGCAAAGAAAACAAATGATAGTCATTTCAAATCTATGCAAAAAGCAATAGCTGAACAGCAGTCAAAGAGAGATAGGTTACCAAAGTATAAGAAGATGGTAGTTGTAGGGTTGATAAACTTGTCAGATCGTTTGTTAAAGAAATGGAGTATAAAACATTAAAGTATAGAGTTTTAAGAATTTATTAATTATAGCTCGCAACTTACTGCGGAATTAAAATGGAAAATGTAAAAGTTGGGGATTATTTAGAAGTTAGCTGTGGTAAATACAAGTGCCAAGTTGTTGCTTCTATTATGGTTGGGAAGAATTTAACATATATCACGAATGATTGTGATAATGATTATGTTAGAATTTTTAATAGTACACAAAATATTACTAGTTTCACACCATGGGTAGAACCTAAAGAAGAAATAGAGGAATTAACTGTTAGTGAAATTTCTCAAAGACTTGGTAAAACCATTAAGGTTGTAGAATAGTTATCCACAGAAGAACACTTGACAAGGTAGTAAAAGAATGGTATTATAAGAATAGGACAACATGAACACACGGATTTAATTACAGCATAGAGTGTCCGACAACATAATACCACTTAATATGACACAAGGGTAAATTCCAATGGTGTAATAGTTATGAGTGGTATTTTTGTTGGTTAGCGTACTTTAAAAGAATTGTGTATAGAAAAGGCTAGGGAGTTCGCATTGAGTGTTGCGTAAAAAATGCAACTGCGAGAGAGGAGTGATTACCTTTCTTTAAGATACATAGGTCGTGAGTCCTTAAGGAAACTCGGTTAATCAGAGGTTAGAACTTTAAAATATGCCCCTAGCCTTCTCCGTACATAATTCAAAGGATAGAGGGTGGAAAGTAGAGCTAGAAAAATAACGAGCACTGGTGTCATAGGCTGTCGGACATCTGCAATAAGCCCAAAGCTCTACTTCCTGCTCTTTATCAAACATTATTAACCATTAAGAAGATAATATATATGGAAAACATAGAATACAAAATTACAGAAGAAATGTTACAAGCTCTATTTCAAGGTAAAAAGGTTGTTTTTGATTATGTTGGACGCCCACAAATTACACTATACCCACCAAATTATGGATATTTTATAACCTATGAGAAAAAAGCAGAGATAGAATATATGGCTTTCAATAGAGCATTTGAAAAGATTGTTGAACTATTAAAAGATAACTAATTATCATCTAAAGTAAATAAGACAATATGTCATCAAATACAAACAAAGAGGAAAAGTGTACTAGATGTGGTATTCCAAAAACAGAATGGAAAGGAAGATGGCAAGACCCATTGTGTAAAGTTGGAGAAACTACGTATGATACACATTTAGAGAAACAAGATGTCCCTAGCCCAAATCCTTTAGAGGAATGGATTGAGAAATGTCCTAGGTGTGGTGGTCAAGAATTTTCTATTCCAGAATATATCTGCGATAAATGTCATTGGCAAGACCCTGTTGTAGCTAATCCTTTAGAGGAAAAAACATATATTCAAAAATCGGTGATGTATCGTCAAGAGGAAGTTTACAATCAAGGGGTAGCAGATGGCAAACTGGAGATGGTTGAGAAGATAGATGGGGCAAAAATAATAAAAGAAGAAAGGTTACCTTATGAAAATTCTCCTGAAATATATGGCAATAAAAGGTTAGAAGCTTATAAAAAGGGCTACAACCAAGCATTACAAGACATAAAAGATACCCTCTCTAATCAAGTAGGGAAAGAAAATGAAATATAAAAAAGGAACATTCGTTGTAGTCCCCATAGATAGGCTTGAATTAGTCCCAGCAATGGCACAAGCCTTATTTATGTGGCTATGTAAATATGCAGATGAAGATGGAACCTGTTTCCCTTCTAGGAAAAAGTTGGCAGGTCATTTATCATGCGACATGAGAACAGTAGATAAACACCTTGGTTTTCTTTGTGAGATTGGCGTTTTAACAAAGACAACACGCAAAAAGGCAGGATCAAAAGAGAATATGAGTAATCTTTATCATATACAAATAATCCCCCAGGTAGAGCAAGAAATGCCACTAGGTAGCGAAGTTTTTGTACCCACCCCTAGCGAAGAAAATGTACCTGTAACTATATCCAATATTAACTATACTAACTCAACTATAATACAACCAGAGGTTGTGGAAGAAGTTGTTGCAGGAAATACCCTCCCTATTGATCGAGGTAAGACTTCTATTCAGAGGTTACTCTCTATCTACAAAGATTGTTTCCGCCACCTTTATGGGTTCTATTACAAGCCTAACTTTGGGCGGGATCTCAAGACATTCAAAGAACTCTTGGAACAATACACCGAACTCCAGCTTGCCCGCTTAATGGTTGCCTACTTTACTTGGAATAATGATAGCTTCCTTTTAAACAATACCTACTCGATCCAAGTTTTTAAAAGCTATCTCCCAAAACTCGAAGCTCATGTCCGTAACATTGAAGGAGAACCATTTGATGACGATGACAGCAACTTGACAAAGGTTGGAGAATACTTTGTAAAAGTTATTAACATTGACAAGGTCGCTATAAAGTAATAGAATAAATATATGAGTAAATTACCAAGTGAACGTGTAAGAGAATTGGCAAAACAGGTTAATAAAAATCCCAACGCAAATGATTTACAGTATGTAATCGAACAAATACAAGCAATACTGAATTACCTAGATGAGCAAGCCAAAGAAAATCAGCCAACAGAAACAGGTTGCAAAGAGTGTGGTTTTTCAACTGAACTTTACTCTAATGGTAAATGTTGGAGTAGTGTATGTAAAGGTAAGTAACTTTGACAATAACATAGTGGGTCTATGGGGAAATCTAAGGAGTAACAATCCTACTGGGTATTGAGAGATACTAGAATCGTAATCTAACAGGTTTTCCCACAGGCTCATTATAAAATAAATAACATAGTGAGTCGCAAAGCCCGTCAGTTTAATATAGTGGTGGTACTCTATCAACAAGAGATGTCAGCAAAGGCGGTAATCGCAAGCACAGACTAAAGCCAGTTGAATATATTAGACGGGGTTTCTGGCTCATTATGTAAATAGGAATGGTGTATGTTTACTAAAGGCAAAATTAACAAAGAATTATATTATGGAAAACACAACAGGTAGAGAAATGACATATGGAGAAAAAGCAGTAGGATTAACTTTTAATCCGAGCAATGACCCAAAAGTTCAAAAAGTAAAAGAATTGTACGCAGAAATTATTGATATAGTAATCAATAATGCTTATCCAGTAGAGGGAGGTAAAACTACTGAAATGCAAACATTATCAACAGAAGCTATAAGACAAGCTCAAACAGCTCAAATGTGGGCAGTCAAAGCTATCACTTATCAGTTTTAATTAAGATTTTGCCTTTAGTATGTGTACATCATCAGTTAAGTAGTTAGTATTATTAGAATAAAAGAAGAAAAATATTATGGAAGAAGCAAAAAATAGCATATCATATTTTTGGAAAGAAAAAGGACACTTAGACTATGCAAATTCTGAAAAAGATTTAGAAATGTTTCCTGAAATAAAATTCGCATATCAGCAACTAAAAATGATTTCAAAATCAATAGATAAAATGGTTGAAGATTTATATTATTAAACTAACACAGCTATTCCTAGCTTAAAGGAGAAAAAGAAATTATGAAATATAAAGGATTAAATAAAATATATTTTGGTATAGGAATTGAAGACGATTTTTCGACATTTAATCATAAGTTCTTTTATTTTTATTGGTTTAAATTATTAAAAGAAAGCCCTGAAGGTGAAATGTTAAAAAGAGGTCGTGATTATAAAGGATTTATTATTAATTATAGGTTTAGAATTCCATCATTTGGGATAAAATTCTAACACCCAATAAAGGGTATAAATGATATGAACTTAACAAAAAAAGATATTTTAGAAATAGTGGCTAGTATAATTGGGGTTTTTGCTTTTATTTATTTAATTGTATTGTTAATGCCACCAATAATTTATTACACAACCCAATGGAATCAAAAGTGGGAATTACAAGCTAACAAATAATAACTATGGGAAAAATAAAACCAAATGAAATAATAGGAATACCATTTTTTATAGGAATGATTGTGTTTCTTGTCTTTAATCTTTTGAGCCCTTGCGTTGAATATTTTATTCTAGAAGGATTTTGCGGAATTATGGCAATGATATTTTTAAGCTATTGGGGATTAACTACATTTAATAATTATTTTAAAAACTAATCTATGCCAAACAATCAAAACAAAGTAGAGAAAGAAAAAAGTGAAGTCGTAACACTTTTGAAAGAAATTCTGGATAAGATAGATAATATCGATTCAGAGATTTATAGTTTAAAACACGCCTTAACGTGTAAGGATTGCTAATATGAAAACAAATAAAACAACAGGAACAGAGTATACCCACCCAATAACAGAATCCACCCCCCAATCAGTAGAGAAAGAAGTGTGTGAACATCAGATAAATTCAAGAAGTATTTGTATACATTGTGACTTTATCCCCCAATCAAACACACTAGGTACTACAATGGAGGACAGGTTTGATGAAAAGTTTTTAAACCCAGACGAATTTGATAGTAGTTCACTTTTACACCCAGTTTATAATAATGGAAAAATTGGGCATATGATTGAAGATATAAAAGTGTTCATCAACAAAGAAATCGCCCAATCAAAGGCTGAAACAATAAAGGAGATAGATTACGAATTTTGTGGAAATATGCATATTATTAGAGAAGAAGCAGGGAAAAATCAACTACTTCTAATCTCAAAAATAATGAAAGCATTTAAGAGGTCTTTATTATCTAAAAATGAATAAATATGACAGATAAACAAACAATGTGGGTGGCATTAACAATTATTACTCTAGCAACAATGGTACATTTTGGAGAGCCACAACAAAAGAAAACAGCCGAAGAAGAATATTTTATATGTATGCGTAATCAGTATACAAACCATATAAAAGACGGAGGAAAAATATGCGAGCCGTTGAGAACTTTATTATCTAAAGATATAGAACAATGAAAGAAGAAATAACAAATGAAGACTTAATAGTGATTGCTTATGATAATGGTCGAAAATCTGGGCTATTTGATGGAATAATGATAGCTTTAGCAATAGGAGCAATAATAAAATTACTTTGGTAATAATAGAACAATGAAAAAAACACAATGCAATAATTGCAAAACAATCTTCACAGGAATAGGAACAATGCAATGCCCGAGTTGTGAAGGGCAAATGCACGAAATAGAATACAGCGAAGGCACAATATCACTTCCTAGAAAGCCTGTAATAATAGGTCTATGGCTTGTGGTGATAGGGTTATTAATAGCTAATGTGATAATGATCAGTAAATGAAAAAACCTGTATTAAAAAGTGGAAAACTTAAAGAAAAATGCCCTTACTGTGATAATCCTATAGTAAAAGGTTGTTTCAAAATGGGTTTACAAAGTTGTGATAGCTGTGTCTTATCTGGTCCTACTAGAGAACAATGTTTAGAGGCTTTAAAAATAATTAAAAAATTAAAATGACTGAAATAGAAGAAATTAAATTAATGAATTTTATTGTTAGTCGAACAAAGAAATTCATTATGGGTGATGGTAAGGTTGGGACATACATGATTGTTGATCTACCTGAATTTGCACAAGAAATTAATAAATATTTTAAAAAGAAAAATGAATGATAATGATATAGTATCAATAGGAAGTTCAATGGGTAAGGTGTATGCTCGCCCCAAGCAACATGAATTAGATATGTTTATACAAGACATTTCTAATTGGAATGTGGCTAGAGATTACCTAAAGACTTATCGTAATCTCAATGATGAAACTATAAAGAATTTTAATCTAGGGTTTGATTACTATCGCAACCAGATTGCTATCCCAGAATATAAAAATAAAGAGTTGGTTAATATAGGATTCCGATCTTTAGATAAAGAACCACAGGTTAAGTACACCAAAGAAAGAGGTTGTGAGAATTGGATATTTAATGAAGAAGCATTAGAGCTTGCAAAGAAGAATCAAAGTATTCTCATCTGTAGTAATCAGTTTGATGCGATGAGTGCGTGGCAAGCTGGGTTCAAGTCTGTTGTGTCTGTGCCAGTGGGTAAAGATGCTATTGGATTATGGATGGAGCTATTAAAGTCTATTCCAAGAATCTACATTTCATTTGAAGCAACAAGTCAGATGAAAAAGTTTGGTATTGGGTTTGCAGATAGATTGGGAACTGATAAATGTTTCGAGGTAAAACTACCAGATGAGGTTATTGATCTCTGCTCTTATTTCAAACAGTACACAGCAGAAGATTTCAAACAGATACTCAAAGAAGCAAGACCCTACTACAAATATACTTATACAGGATTGTCTGATATTATCACTTCACTTCGAGAGAAGAAAGATGATGACTTGACAATTAGTTGTTTACCTTTTATTAGTTGGAAAGATGGGTTCACTGCTGTTATGTCAGGTGTAACAAATGTTGGTAAAACTTCTGTTGCTTTGAATGTAGCAAATGAATTGGCAACTAGAGATATTCCAGTATTGTGTTTAGTTATTGAGCGTAGTATTGAGGACTCTGGGGAAAGATTCTTACAGATCAGATACAAGGAAACTAAAGATTCTATTAAAACAATACCAAGTGAGAAATGGGACTTTATTGCAAAAGATACTGAAACATTACCATTGTACTTTGCAAACACAAATATAAAAAGACTGGAGGAGATTATTGTTAAGTCAAAAACATTATTCAATACGAAGTTTGTAATTATTGACCACTTAGATAAATTGATCCGTAATAGTAGTGCAGGTAATTATATCGTTGAACAAGCATTTGCTATTGGAGAAATTGTAAAGATTTGTCAAGAGAATAATATCATGGCACTTGTTCTCCACCACATCAAGAAGCAAGAAGGTGTGAGTACTGTCCCCAAGAAGCCATCATTAAATGATTTGAAGGGATCAGGAAGTATTAAAGATGACCCAGAAGCTGTAATCATGTTATCTATTCCAGATCGTAATCAATTGGAAGTTGATATACTAAAAAACAAAGGACCGATGGGAAGTAGGATTTATGAGTTTGACACAGCCACAGGAGTTATAGGTCGAGATATCTCCTTCGTACCAGAATTATTAAATGAGAAACAAAAGGTTCAAATGAACTTTGATAAATTCTAATGAATGAATTTGAAATTAGACAATGGTTGCCATTAGTGATGGCAAATGATATAAGATTACAGGTTCATACATTGAGTGATGATGGTACTGGATGTTGGAAAGATCGGATACAGAAGTGTCCAAAGTGTCAAGCAGAATGGATACTTGCGGGATGTCCCGAAGTTGTTGTACAATAAGTTATCCACAGTTTTTAGCTTGACATAGGTATTACAAATATGATAGGATAGGTATACATAAGGTCGTATACAAGTCGCACATTATAAAATTAATATATAAAAATATATGTTTAATGAAAATAAAATAAAAAGGTTGGAAAGAGAAAATAGAGCTTTGAAAATTAGGATAGAAGAAGTAGCTGGTAAAACAGAAGGTGCTTTTAACACATTACTAGATTATTTCGGGTTAGAAGTTTCACAAAGAGATTTCTGTTACGGAGGGCGTACTAGGAATGAAGATGGTGTTATAATCCCAAAATTGGTAACAGAGTTTACAATTACTAAGAAAGTTAAAAATAAGAAGAATAAATAATATGATTGATCAAGAAAACAATGTAGGTGTAGCAAGTGGGTACAAAACAGAAGGTGGTACTAACTTTATAAAAGGTGCAGATTTTGATTCAGGAATGACTGTAGAAGTTGTTGGAATGACAAAGTTTACACCATCAGATCCTAAGTATGGTGTTAAAAATCAATATGGTGCAGGTGGAGTGTTGACAAAAGAGAATTGGTTTATCAAACAAGGTTTACTTGAGGAAGGAGATTCATTTAAGTACACATTTAAAGTAGATGGTGTAGAGAAGTCATTTGACAACTCAAGTCTATCATTCTACTTTGCATTTACAAACCTAGATCCTAAGGTTGGAGATAAAATATCTATCAAGCGTGATAAGAAATCTCAAACAGAAATCGAGTGGTCTATTAACGAAGTTAAATAAATAATATGTTTAATAAAAAACTAAAAGAAGAAATAGTATAATTAAAACAACAGTTAGCTAATGCTAAACGTACCGATCAGTATATTAATGATTTAAAAGCAGAACAAAAACGTGAAATTGAGACTTTAGAGCATAAGCATGCAATGAAAGTAAAAGATTTAGAGTTTGATTTCAAGAACTTTAAAGATACTGAATTGTTAAAAGCACATGAAGCTAATGTGAAGCTAACAAACAAGAATGATGTTCTTACAAAGGAAAATGAAATGATGAAGGAAATGGTAGATATTAATGCGGATATTGTTGATGTTAAAGATATCATAAATAAACTTATTGATAAACTACCAGAAGTAAATCTAAAAAGTCTGACTGTTAATACTACTAATAAATAGTATATGTGGAAATTGGTTGATACTAGGCATGATCCACTATCCTATCTTGTAGTTGAAACATATTTGAATGTTCAATCTGGTCAACGTGTTTGTATAAGATTTAATCCTGATCAATATCGCAATAATAGAGATAGAAATTATCTTATTGAAAGAGAACTTCGTAAATACGAAATGAGTACGCCATATGCTCAATTAGGTGTAGATACTGGTTATGGTGGATCTACTGCTACAGCGTATAATGCACATTCAGCATATTATAGTGATAATACAACAACACTAAGAGGAACAACATCAATAAATAATTGTGTAGTTGATGCAGAGAGTGTTCGTAGAGCTATTGATAGTATAAGAACTAGTATGACTGGAGTATCTGGGGATACACAAATTAAACCACCAAAGGCTAAAGTATCAAAACAAATAAGGCATCAGTATTTAAGAAAAAGATTAAAAGAAAGATTAACCAAGAATTAAATTATGTCAATAAAAGATACAATTGAAGACAAGAATGATTTTGCTAATCAAGAGATTGTGGCAAATGAAAGGAATCAAGGGTATTTCTTTGATGCTGTAAAGCATATACACTACCTTGATGGACAACCACTTATCGGTACTTCATCAATGGCTAGTGTACTTGCAAAGCCACTTACTTGGTGGGCTTCTGGTCTAGCTGTAGCAAAGCTTGGTTGGATACACAAGGGAGATAAGTCAAAAGGATTTACTCCGATCGAGAAGCGAATAGAAGTAGCATCTCCAATCAAACAAAAGATTGCAGAGATGACTGATCTTGAGTACATTGCTTTGCTGGATGAAGCATACAAAGCCCATTCAGTTAAACTTGATTCTTCTGCTAAAGCTGGTACAGACATGCACGAAGTTATGGAGGAATACATTAAGCACTGTATCAATCATAATAATTCACAACCTGATGCAACCTATAAATCACCATACGTAAATGTCTCTGATGAGAACAAAACAAAACTACAAATATTGGTTGATTGGTCTGTTACAAAGGTTAAGAGATTCTTGTGGAGTGAGGTGCATATGTATTCTAAGGTTCTATGGTTGGGAGGTATATCAGACTGTGGATTTGAGGATATGGATGGTAAATATGCTGTCCTAGATTTTAAATCAAGTAAGGAAGTATACCTATCTCAATTCTGGCAATGTTGGGGTTACGCTATTGAGCTTGAGGAAAATGGTGGATTCACCCCAGATGGTAAGAAGATCCTAACACTTGATAAACCAATAGACTATGTAGCGGTATTACCATTCGGTATGCCTAAGCCAGAAGTGTTCTATAATGTTGGGATAGTTGATGGAAAAGAAGCTGTTGATTGTATGGTTAAACTTTATAAGAAATTAAATTAAAAAATATGATATTATTATCGTTTATAGTTGGTATTATGGGTGGTGTGTTGATCGGAGTTGTACGTAAGCACAATAAGTTGGTGAATGTTATGATGAAGATGACTTATGCAATAGAATTGGAATCAAATGCTATTGATCGTCTTTACAAAATGATGGAAGAAAATAAAGAATTAAGTAATTTCTTTACTATCATACAGGAAATGGATGATCAAATAAAACCTGTAAAGAAGTCTAAAAAGCCCTTGACAAAAAAGAAATAACATGATATAATACCATCTATGGGTAAAATATTCAATAGTGCAAGTAAAATAGTTTTTATTCTTATGGCTTTGGCTGTAACAGGTGCAACTTTCACGAGGATATTAACTGGAGAACAGTTCTTACAATTAGCAAGTATGGCGTTCGTGTTTTACTTCTCTAAGAATCAACCCAGTTCTGGATCGAATTAGATCAATTAGGTAAAAGTTCGACAGTACTCAACTGTCAAATATGTTCAAAAATTATATACTGATTCTTTTAGTCGGACTCTCCCTGTTAGGATTATATCCACAAAGGACCACCGCAGATGAATCAATTATAAAGACTCAAGAACAATACATACAGGAGATCTTTGGTGCTAAAGCCAAGATAGCTACCGCAGTATTGAAACATGAGTCAGGAATGAACTTGACTGCTATAAACTACAACTGTAGATACAATGGTAAGAGTACATTCTGCAAAAGGGGTGATGAGCATAAGGCATGGTCTGTGGACTGTGGAATTGCTCAAGTAAATACTAAGGGTAAAGTTTGTCCTAAGGAATTACTAACACTTGAAGGTAATATGAAAGCTGTAGAGAGAATATATGAACAACAAGGATTAAATGCTTGGGTATCATATAAGAATGGTAAGTATAAACAATTTATGTAATTAGGAGACTCCATAGCAAAGTGGCAATGCGATGGTCTGCAAAATCATTAAGCGACAGTTCGATTCTGTCTGGGGTCTCCATTGGGGTATTAGTGCTAGCGGTAAAACATTTCGTTTGCAACGAAAAGTCCTGGGTTCGATTCCCAGATGCTCCACACAAGCTCGTGTCCTAACTAAACTAGGGCTAAGGCTAGGGTTTATCAACCGAATGATACTTGGATGATGAACTGACGTTGGGGTGAAAGACCTCGATCTCCCACGTATCAAAGCGATTAGATATGTTTAGGGTATTCTAAAAGCTGGGTTATAATTAAAAAGCATTAGAGGTGAAAGCCCCTCTGCGGGAGGTTAGAAATAACTTCCCTGCATATGGACTAATGTTCCAAGGATGGCGAGCGACACTCCAAACGTTGCTGGGTCGGTTCGATTCCGACAGTCTGTGCAACGAGGTATAGTGTCTCAAGCCACTATATTGCGTTATGCATTGTAAGCATTGATGGCGATGCACCTGCCTTCCAAGCAGGACAACAGAGTTCGATTCTCTGACATTGCACCAGGGGAAGATATGAGTTCGACTCTCATTCCCGCCTTCGGGTGGGATCGTCTAATGGTAGGACATACCCATAAACAGAGTTTAGCGTAGTGGAAGCGTATGCCCCTTGGACGGGTAAGGCGTAAGTTCGATTCTTACATCTCTGACAAGTGTTCTTTTAAAATTAGTGAGTGGTGGAATTGGCAACACGTCTGGCTTTGAACCAGAAGATTCTGGGTTCGAACCCTAGCTCGCTAACAATATGCGAATGTAGTTTAAAAGAAAGAATGGCGATCTTCGAAATCGTAAGATGAGGGTGCAACTCCTTCCATTCGCACCATACTATTGTAGTTCAAGGGTAGAACGTTCGGTTGTTAACCGATGAATGTGGGTTCGACTCCTACCGATAGTGCATTCTGGGTTTATATACCAGACAAAAGGGGCTTGTACTTCTGTACTGTGCAGTTTGCATAAATTAGCCCCATTGGGATTATAGTTTAGTGGCAGAACATTCGATTGTCTATCGAATTGTCGGAGTTCGATTCTCCGTAGTCCCGCAAATGAAAAGAGATAAAAAAGTCTCGAAGTAGTTAATTTGAATGGGCTGATTACCCACAGTCGCTTTATAAGTGTAATGCAATCAAATGAAAAACAACGAAATCAAAAAAATACAATTTGGTGGGTGGAATAAAAGACCCTTTAGTGAAATTCGTAAAAAGATTGACGTAATGATTCTTGAAGAAGAACTCCCAGAGAGACTTCGTAGACGAAAGAAAAAGAAAGTTTGTAAGTTTAATAAGGGTGTACATATATTCAAGAAACATGAAAAAGATTTTTTATCCAGAATTTATTGCCAAGAAATTTGCGTAAATTGTGGAAAGCAGAAATGGAGTTAGATGGGGATTCTGGGGTAATAGTAGCCCTCCTGGTTGTGAACCAGTAAGACTCGGAGCATAACCGAGGTTTCCCACAATGTCTTTATAGCTTAGTGGTAAAGCAGACGGCTTTTAACCGCCCGATGAAAGTTCGATTCTTTCTGGAGACACAATATTGCAGGTCAAGTGGTCTTGGGAAATGTCTCATAAGCAATTCCTCCGAGTTCGATTCTCGGACATGCAACACTGTAATGTGGTAAGGGAACCACACGTTAAACAAAAAACCAATCGGGGATAGAAGTATCCTTGCTTGCCTTAATAGTTCAATGGCAGAACGCTGGTTTTGTAAACCTGATATTTCAGTTCGATTCTGAATTTTGGCTCATTGTTTCATTAGCATAAAAGTAATGCACTGGCTTGAAATCCCAGATAAAGTGGTGCATTACCACTATGGAACACAGTTCATCGACAATTTATAGTAGATTATTTTAATGGCAAAAAAGTGAGCTTATACCTCACCATCAATGGTTCGATTCCATTATCTACTACCCGCATTTAATTTAATGGCAGAATAATGTACTGATACTACATTTACGGAAGTTCGATTCTTTCAATGCGGACATTTGGTTGTGTCGTCCACTGGTTAAGACATTTGGTTTTCAACCAAAGAAACAGGGTTCGATTCCCTGCACGATCACATTGGAGTGTTAGCACAAGAGATAGTGCAAGAGCGTTCTAAGCTTTGGATCAGGGTGCAATTCCTTGACACTTCACATTGCGAGATTAGTTTAATGGCAGAACATTGGTGTTACATACCAATTGCAGGAGTTCGATTCTCTTATTTCGCACATTGCGTTGTATGTTCAATGGGTGAACAACGGATTGTAAACCCGTATCCTTCGGGACAAGTTAGTTCGATTCTAACACAACGCACAGTTTGGAAGGTGAAACAAATTTTATAGATTGAACCTTACCCCGACACACATCAATAGTCATTGCAATTGAGATGGAGTCGTTAAAATAGAAGATTGCCAGAGAGGATTATTGGGTCGGTTTTGAAAACCGAAGGGTGTAAAAGCCACATGAGTTCGAATCTCATATCTTCTGCATTCCGCTTATACCCCAACAGGTAGAGGGAGAGGATTTAAACCCCTCAAAGTGCTAGTTCGAATCTAGCTAGGCGGACATTCCTTGTATGGTGCAAATGGTAGACACAGTCGTCTCAAAAGCGATACAGTGCTGGTTCAACTCCAGCTACAAGGACATATGCTTCGGTGATGGAAATGGTATACATATTCGCCTTAGAAGCGAAGTTTTGGGAGTTCAACTCTCCCCCGAAGTACAAGCAAAAAACCCCTATATTTCAAAGGGTTTTTCGTGTTTTGGTAAAAGCAGTTTTTAATGCTTTACATTGTAGGCGGGCTACAAACTATGAGTAGCCCTCGCAGATGTATATGATTGGGTAATCTATCTACTTCTGTAGGAGTTCCTCTTTAGAGAGGGGTTTTCTGGTAGCCCAGATCAAAGAAAGAATGAATACAATTAGTGCCATTTTAGTTATTTCTAAAAGGTGGGAAATCAAGTTGAACTTGTATTGGCTTATAGCACATTACAACATTCACAGTAGAACATTTAGAACATGTACAAGAATAAAATTCCTGCATATAATTCTGACTTTTCATAGGTGGATTTTCAGCATACTCATTATGATGACAATGTCCACACTCATAATTAATTAACATAATGTAAACCTTTTACTTTTATTTTAACATCTCTTTCTCCGTTTTCACGAATAAGAATAACAACATACAGGTGGTCGAGGTCTCTGATAGCTTCTTCCACTTCATGGGCGACTTGTTCTGCGATTGATTGTGTCATGGTACTTTTCTTTTATTATATCATATTAAGAAACATAACACAAGTGAGTTATCCACAGGTTTACACTTGACACGCATTGTTTAATTTGTTATACTTATTTTATGAAAAAACAATTACCAGACTTTTTTCCATTTGGGTTATACCCAGTAGATAATCCTAGTAAAGTATTAACAGCACAAGAACGTAAAGATACACCTGTGTTTAGTGGTGTATTAAAATATTTTCCATTGGCGATAATGGAAGTATCAAGGGTTTCTAAAGCAGGGAATGATCAACATAATAAAGGTAAACCACTTCACTGGGATAGAAGTAAGTCAACAGATGAAGCAGATGCTTTGGCTCGACATCTTATACAATCAGGTACACTTGATACAGATGGTATTAGGCACACAGCAAAGGTCGCATGGAGGGCATTAGCATTATTACAAAAAGAATTAGAACAAGATGAAAAAAAAAGATAAACCAATAGAACCACCAGTAGAAAAACCAATCACCCCAGAGGAAGCAATGCAACATTTTATTGCAACAAACCAATCACAAAATAGACACACAAGACGATCATTAGCAAGACTTATTAAAATGAAAATAGTTGGTACAAATGTACCTTATAGAAAAGATGCAAAAACAAACAAAAGAAAAAACACCAGAGCAACAGTCGAAAATAAAGAAGTTGAAAAACTTTCTTAAACATCTTAGGATCGCAAGAGCTACTGATCCAGAAAGTAGTGAGCATCAAGTACACTTAAGAAAAGCAACTAAATTAGCTAAGAAATATAAATATGATGAACAAACAGCCTAGTATTATAGTTTTTGATGAGGAAACTAGCCCCCAATTAGGATATTTCTTTGGTGGTATATGGGAGACAAATATAGTAAAAATTGTGGAATATGAAACAATTATCACTATATCATATTGGGATTCTAAAACTAATAAAGTCAAAAGTATATCTCAATGGGATTTTTCAGATTGGAAGAAAGGTAAATGGAATGATAAAAGTTTGGTTAAATATTTTAGAGAAATAATAATTAAATATGATATAATTGTTGGACAAAATTCAGATCAGTTTGATATTAAGTTGTTTAATTCAAGATTAGCTTTTCATGGTTTTGAACCACTACCAGATACTAAAACATTTGACACAAAAAAGATAGCTAAAGGTAAATTAAAATTACCAAGTTACTCACTTGAAATTATGGCAAACTTTTTTGGGTTAGAAGGTAAGTATCATCACTCTGGTTTAGATATGTGGTTTAAATGTAAGGATGGTGATAAGTCTGCACAAAAGGAGATGACTCACTACTGCAATATTGATGTTATTAAAACTAAAGATGTATTCTATAAATTATTACCATTTACTAAGTTTGATAATACATTCAGTCGTGTTTCTGATAATCCTAATTGTTTGAACCCATTATGTTTATCAGAAAAGGTTACTAAATCCAAAAAAAGAAAGGTCGTTGGAGGTTATAAGTATCAATATCAGTGTCAAGATTGTGGGTCTTATTTCACTGATAGTAAAAAAATATGAAAGAAAAATATAAAATCACAGATGGAGTTAAAAGTATAGTCTTATTAGGAGATAATGGATTTAGTCGTAGGATGAAAGCAAACCCAAAAGATAAACTTGTTTTACAGATAAATATTCCTTTTGTATATAAAGTAAAAATACAAGACCCTACTGTTGGTTTTGATTATAACTTTGAGATAACCCCTGAAGGAACATTTTACTTTGAACGAAGGACAAAAACACAAGCATTTTACAGATTACAAGCATTTAAGTATAATAAGTGATATGAAAGAAAATAAAACAGAATTTATCATAATTCGCGTAACAAAGAGTGAGAAGGATAACTTTATTAAACAAGCAGGAAAGAATTTGTCGAAGTTTATTAGACAACTTATTGGATTAGACAATGATACAAGTCAATAAAGAAATGAAATCTGGTGTTCTACTTACATCATTTGCCCGATATTGTGTAGAACATAAAGAGCAACGCTTCTGGCAAGCACTCTGTAACTGGGCTAATGTGCAATCTGTACATCTAGTCAGAGATGTTACAAAGGATGCTATTAATTATGTTGATACTTGGTATATGGAGGGGAAAAACAAATGAAGATAATCTTACCAATCTACTACCAGCAAGAGTTTAAGACAAAGAAAAATAAATCATTCTTAGTTGGACTTAACTGGTATAGAAATGCTCATTACATGATAAGCAATAAGGTAAAACATTGGTATCATGATGAAGTTAAGAAACAGATTACAAGTGAAAAGTTTGGTAAGGTTAGAGTCCATTACGATGTTTACGCCCAAAGGAATGGAACTGATGGTCCGAATATTAGGTCGATATTGGAGAAGTTTGTGTTAGATGGTTTAGTGCAAGCAGGTGTAATAGAAGATGATAAAATTGGTATCCTACTTGGGGACAGTAGTGAATACTATATAGATGGCGAAAATCCCCGAATAGAAATTAATATTAAAGAAGTAAAATAAATATATGATTATAAATGCAAAAGTTGTTTTAAATGATTTGGCTGGTCAAGCTTTAAAAGATAGTGAAGGTAACATGGTTACTCTAGGTAAAGCCCTAGCAAATATTGTTATCAGTTCAGAAGAAGGTAGTAAGATTAAGAATTATATTCTAGCTACAGAATTATTCAAGGGTCAAAATATAACAGTTGATGATGCTGATCTTTCTAGTATTAAGAGTGCAGTAAAAAGTACAAAAATATACAATTCACTTGTTGCTGGTCAATGTGAGATGTTGCTTGAGAAAATAAAAGAAGAATCATCTACTACTAAGAAATCAAAATAAAAATGACATTTAAAGAAGCATTAGCAAAAGAAAGAGCAAAGAATATAAACAACCAAGCTACCTATCCAATGCTGTGTAGTATTCTACAAGAATCTGGGGCTTCAAGACTTGAATGTAAGAAGCTATTTAAAGAGAATATGCCAATAGATGAGTATGATAGTCATGAGGTGGATGAAATGGTGGACTACCTATTTGCTAGAGCCCAAGAATAGCAAAAAATATGTCTTATATTATAAGGATTATTTGGGAATTTATTTCTAAATTTAAGCTATAAACAATGTAAAACCCCTAGACGGACCAATCTAGGGGTTTCTTGTATTAAGTGTCTTATTTAGAGACTTTCTACTAGTTTTATCGCTTCCTGTAGTTTTGCAATAACCTCTTGTTTAGTAGGTTTAGATGGTCCTTTTGCACGAGCAACTAATTTATTCATTATACTTTTATCTACTCCTGGACAATTAGGTTTACGCGTAGGATCAATTTCATAGTGCCCTATTATATGATCTCTATCAATTGGGATATTCCATCTCTTTGCAATAGATTGTATAAGTTCTACACTAGAAGCAAACATTTGTTCTGTCCCATTATTTAGATCTTGACCTTCATGTTCTATTGATATAGTATATGAGTTTGGATTTAATCCTGGTTTATATAACTTAAATGTTGGAGCTTTATTTATTGGAGGAACTCTTAATCCATTACCCCAAGCTGTGTCTTCTTCTTTAACATATTGATGGACCTCTCCATTTAAGCCAATCCCATAATGAGTTGATACTTGTGAAGAAGGACTTGAAAAATGACTATCAGTACCGATTAAAGTACCAGCCATTATGTGAATAACAATAACCTCTGGTTTTTGAGATCCTCTACCCACTGCAAAATTTGGTGATGGAATTTGTTTTATGTTCATATTATACTATATATTTGGTTAATAATCTCCACACTGCCATTAGTGATCCTACAGCTACAACCACAGAAGCAAGCCATTTTATAAACGTACCAATACTTCCAAATCCTCCAAATAAAGTACCCCAGAAATTCTTAATTTTAATTATAGGATTTGTTACTGTCTCGGCTACACCTAAAGCATTCTTAACTTGTTTCTGTTCTTGTAGTATGGAATCAATTTTAATATCCATATCTTTATATTTTTCACCTCTCTTTTGGGAATCAGAATCTTGTCTTTCTAAGTGTTCTTTAAGATTTTTTACATCTTCTTTGATACCATCTATTTTACCATTAACTACTACTTTTACAACAGGTGGCACTACTTCATTTACAGCTTCAATAACAGAAGTATGAATTTCATTTTTCATCTTCTTAATAATATCAGAAGCCAAATCAGAAGTAAGACCTCTTGATGAAGCCAGTGCATGATTTATATAGTCTTTTACTTCATCAGATGTCATTTTATGCTTCTGTTAATTCTAATTCTTCTAATACCCAGTCTATTACTACTTGGTCATCAGTACCCCAAGATTGATATATGTTGTTCGGCATAAATAGAAACTTATCTTCAAAAGTCCTTTCTTCGTTCATAATGCGTACTTGGACCTGTGGTATTTCACCCAACAAAAAAGACATTATATTAATCTCTATTTTATTTGCTTCACCAAGCACTCCGTATGATATTGTTTGTATGTTTGTCATATATTTATTATTTGTTATTTGTTAATCGTTTGTAGTTTTAGCTGTTAGGTAATATGTTGTACCATTAACTTCGACTTCAATTGTTCTATTTTGTGAAGTTGGTGTAACAGTTGCAACCGCACCGAATTTCCAAGCATGAGCTGTACCACCACTCGGAGCAGCTGATGTGTAACTTCCTGTGGATACAACATTACCTGTGTTATCAACTGAGAATTTTGTTGCACCACTTATTTGCCAGTCTGCAAAGTAGTGAGTTGTACCAGTTAGTGAAGTTTCAACATCGTTTATAAATATATCTGTGAAGTTTGACCCTGTAACTGAACCTGTGTGGTTGATAGTATTTTGGATATCAAGACCTTTTAATAATGGACTTAATGCAGCCGATATTGTTGAAGTTACACTCATTGAATACCCACGAACATCGGCATAAGCAGTTAATGTTGGTGTTACGCTCGCACCTTTCCAATAACCACTAGCACCACCAGTTTGGTTGATAGTACCAACAATATTTATTGCTTCTACTGTACCTGAACCTGATGTTGGAGCCATTGATGCTTTAGCTACAACAGATTTTGCATTACCTGTTGTATTAGCCCAGTTACCTGTGATACCTGTTAAAAATGCAGTAGCAGCACCACCAAAACCAGTGTTCATACCAACGAAGATACCATTACCTCCAGAGGCATACGCACCATTTACGTCAGATGGATATATTTTACCTGCACCACTGTTTGTTCTTGAAATATAAAGTGTACCTGTACTATCTACTCTAAATGTAGCCAGACCTGATGCTGGAATGAATGTTTGAAAATCACCATCTGAACCAAATTGAGCAGATTTTAATATTGAACCACCATTGATTGATGTGCTAATTTGCAAGTTACCAGTTGGAGCTGCTGCACCCTGTACAGGCAAAACGTCTATAAGGAAACTAACGTCTTGACTAGCTGCGGTTGCGTTTGTTTTCCAACCTTTACCACTTAATCTTAATGCAGGTGATATTTTTTGAGCACCCACAGTCGCAGCAGTTGCATTTTCTAGAAGCAATCCTCTTGTAAGGGATTGTGTTGTTGTTAGACTATTCTCAAATATAGAAAACCATCCATTTCCGTCAATAGTTGCACGAACATTTGAGATAAGAGTTCCACCAGTAATAAATTGTAGAGATTTTCCAGATGTTGCAGTACCAATAGTTAATTGCTCTCCATAACCATATATGTATGTACTGTTTGCTTGTCCAGAAGTAAATAATGGGTCAGCATTACCAGATGAAGCAATACCCATGTTTATATAACTTGTACCAGCATCATTGTACGCAATAATATCAGAAGAAGATGTTGATCCGTTAGAAGTATTTTGTACATTTAATCCTGCAAAGAATGATGTTGTAGATTTTGTCGCCCAAATTGCATCAGTTGTAGAGCTTGGCGTATATCCTGTGATTGTACCACCACCTACGTTTAATATTTTATTTGTATTATCCCAAAATAGGTTACTATCTGCATCAAAAGCACCAGCACCATCGTTGAATTGTATTTCACCAGTTGATCCAGCAGGAGTTCCTCCGCCTCCACCAGAAGCTACTACACCTCTCCAAGTATTAGTACCAGCATCGTATGCTAATACATACTCATCTGTTACCGCAGTGAAGTCTACAATCATATTTGTATCTCCTGTTGTAAGAGTAAGAGTTCTGTCAGCAGTTAAGTTTGAACCTGGAGCTATAATTAAATCATGAGTTCCATTTGTATCTAGGATATGAAGTCCTGTATTAGGTAAAGTAAGTTCACCTGTAATAGTTATGTTTACAGTTGACAATATGTCTGTTGATGTATCGAATGTTAGTGAAGCATCACCTTCGATTGTTCCATCTCCAGTCCATACTCCGATTTGGTTGTTTACAGGCGTACCAACTTTTGTTACATCTCCACCACCTGAAATCGTAGCCCAAGTATTATCACCTCGTAAGTATGTTGAAGCAGATGGTGTACCTGTTGCAGAAAGTGAAGCAGTAAGTGAAGGTGTACCATCAACATACGCAAGGTCTACGAATGTACTATTAGACACCATACCACCGACAGCATCTTGAGCTAGTTCGTCAGTATATTGGGTAATTGTTGATGATATAACACCTGTACCATCGTTATATGATAGACCAGTACCTACTAAATTACCAACAGCGTCTTGAGCCATTTCGTCTGTGTATTGTGTTATATCTCCAACATAAAGTATGTTTCCATCAGATACCGCTGTGTCAAATTGAGCCTTTGTTCCTGTTATACCTACAATAGATGTCTGGTCGCCAGTGTTTGTACCAGAAAGACCTAAATCAGTTTTAAGTGTAGCAAGTGTTTGTACTTCTGGAACTCCAGTTGCTGCAGTTTTTCTATAGAATACTGTTCCTGTTGCAACATCAGCCATTTTAGCTAAAGTAACATTGGCATCAGTTATGTCAGCAGTCACAATATTAGAAGCAGAAAGAACACCAGAAGTTAAATGAGCTACACCTGTTCCAGTTGCACGTTTAATTGTTTTACCACCTGTACCATCAAATAGGGCTACTTCACTATCAACAGATGAAGCTACGCTAGATGATACATCACCACCACCACCAGAACCAGTTGTTACACTCACAACACCACCACCATCATCAGTTACTGCTCCGTTAGTAAATTTAATTGTTGTAACATCAGTAACTAGAGGATTACCATCGATATCTTGTACAGTAATACCACCACCTGAACCAGAACCTAAGATAAAGTTACCATTTGCATCTTGTGTAAGCCCAGAATAATCAACATCAGTTAGATGTTTAAGCGAGCTAATACCTACTACTTTATTACCACGAATACGACTATTAAAATCTCCCTTAATAGCATTAATATCAAGCCATTCTTTTTTAACACTTTGTAATTTAGAAACTATTTCATCTGGGGTATCAGGTGATCCATCTTCTCCGTTCTTCCCTGGTTTACCATCTTCACCTTTTGGTCCTGGAGCACCTGTGTCTCCTTTTGGTCCTTGTTTACCTTGAGGACCTTCTTTACCAGCAAAACCATTGATTATAATAGTATCAGCTTTCTTTACCACTTCACCATCTGCTTTAATTTCAACAGAACCCATTGGACCTTCTGGACCAGTTTCTCCTTGTTTTCCTTCTGGACCTTCTTTCCCTTGTAGATTTTCAAGACCAAGAATCTGTACTTTTTGTACTTCTGGTTTTTCTGTTTCTTTAAGGTCAGAGATTGCTTTTGTAATGTCTTCGTATCCTTTCTTGTGTAAGTGATACTTTTGTCTCTCGATACTATTTTCGTCTTTTTTAGGTTCTTTCATTTGTAATTTGTATTATAACATAATAACTATTAATTGTCAAGGTTTATTGGTCGTATGATGTTATTCCCATTACATCTGTCATGGCATTTAAAAAGTGTTCTGACAACTCTTTATCATCACCATTAAATATAGTTTCATAAGCTCTTTCTACTACTCCAGATGCTGTAATAGGACCAGCCAAGTTAAGTGCTTCTCTGCCTAGTGTAGCTTTCCTACCCATATAATCTTTACCTACAGCTACATCAGTTAAAACAGATGGTATAGGTGCTAACTTAGAACGGAATGTTCTTAATAATACATCTCCTCTAGTTTTACCTTTGTACACATTATCTTCATTAAGATTAGTTACTTTACCATTCTTGTTTACTTCTCTTTTAAGTACCATCTTTGCTCCTAGTTTAAATAGCCATTCACCTGGCATTTTTATTCCATACCA
>Ga0172380_10001373_pt1 | contig 41921 bp, 52 predicted proteins | sample Leawe162metaG_FD_119747 | JGI IMG/M metagenome (GOLD analysis project Ga0172380, IMG submission 119747) | Leachate microbial communities from a municipal landfill in Southern Ontario, Canada - Leachate well 162 metaG | ecosystem: Engineered > Solid waste > Landfill > Unclassified | place...
GTGGATGATCCCTTGTCTCTTGTTTTTCATAGCTTCAACTGCACCATTCTGATATTCATCGAGTTCGAAATCTGTATTTATGTATTGAAGATTTATTGGATGATCCGGATGATCGAACTCATAGCTATATTCACCTATAAACTCTTTTATCTTGAGAGCCTCACCTCGAGTGATTGTGAGGATTCTGTCTTTTATCTCGTAGGTGCGGACCAGTTTAGGTACTCCCCACAATGGCAATCCAAGCATACTTTTTTGATGGTAGTCAGGATTTTCATACGTCAAAAATTCCAAGATACTATCCGGTACAGGTTCCTTGTCTAGATCTATGTAAATTTTATCAGTAATGATCATCTATTTTCTTTTGATTATATTGAATCTTATAAAAGATATACCAAGTATTTTGATTCTACTTGAAGATATTCTCCCTTTCGGTCCGTTATAAAAGTTTAGGAAAAAAGCAGGTCTGTATTTAGATACTGTTTTTATTCTTTTTATTTTATTTGAGATTTTTTTTGACATATTATAGTATGCTTATTATTGTTAATGCTGTTTTAAGCTTTTCTAGTTGAGTGGCGTTGTCTACAATATTTCGAATCAAAGATTTTGCTTGCTCTGATGTATTAAGATGATATAAAATCTTTTCAAGATGCTCTTTATTCTCTTTGATTTGTCTACATACATCTTTCATCTGTTCTTGTTTATCCATATATTTATATTTTTTATATATTTATTTTATTAATGTTTCTCCAATAAGATGGAGTGGAATCGAACCACTCTGCAACCATTCATCCTTGCTTATATTGTTCCGCTCCGGCAGAACTCTATAAGGCTTAGTTTGTTGACGGTGCTACTGAAGCATCCTCAACGTCTGCGTCTGAAACTTCTGGAGCTTCCACAACTTCTGCAGTCTCTGTAACTTCAGCTTCAACAGCGTGACCTGCTTCTAGTGCAGGATCAACTGTCTTGTCTTCTGTTACTTCAACTGTTTCAACTTGTGCAAGTTCAGCTTTCAGTCGTGCGATTTTTTGTTCCTTAGTTTCCTCAGGAATTTCGATCTCAACAAAAGGCTCAGATAGCTCAGGTGATATATTATGTTTAGACATAGCGTCTTGAACGATAATAAGATCGTCTGAAATAACAGTAGCTTTTTGCTTTTGCAAATCCATAAAGTATTGGAATCCTCCGGCTACCACTTTAAGGTGGAATCTTCCGTTACTTTTGTTGTCATTTGCATAGTCAAAAACGAATTTAGTAAGCTTTCGACCGAAGTCTATGATTACTTTCTTCTCTTCTTTTGTAACTGACCATTGTCCTTCTGGAAGGTTTGGGTTTTTGTTGTTCATATATGAATTTTCAATTTAACTAACGCGGATAATTATTTCTTCTTAGTAACAGTTTTTGCTTTTTTAGCAACAACTTTTACAGCAGCTTTTTTTGTTACAACAGCTTTAACAGCTTTCTTTGCAACTGGTATGATTTTTTTTGCCATATATTTTTTTATGTAAATTAATTTTTTTCAATAAATATTTTTCGACCTACTGTGTGAGCAGTAAAGGGGAACAATGCGGGCTTTTCAACCGGTCCTCGCGATGCCATCCGGTTAGGTTGTTCATTCATTGTAAACCCCTTTACTGCTCACACTTAGAGCTTTTAAGTGCTCCGATCCTGGATCTCGCTATGAGAACATCCAGGCCTCCCAGCCGGATCCTAAAAGTTGGGGATCCAGGATCGGAGCACTCAAATTACTCTTAATAATTCTCTTCTGCTTCTTTTAATTTATCAATATATTCTACAGTTGCACTTACATCTATATCTATATCAAGTTCATCAAAGAATTCTTTATCAACTGTTATGAATCTTTTTTCTTCCTCTTCTTCAGCTTCATATATTGACTCAACGAATCTGTCCATCTTTTCTGGAATCGGCTCGTCTTTCAACTCTACTTCAACATCAGTTCTTGTTACCGGAATACCATCACCTCTGCTCATGATCAATTTTCCATCCGGCAATTTTTCTATTTGAAGATTTGCTTTTTTTACTTCTTCTTTTTTCTCCATTTCAGCAAAGCTGTGCTCTTCGGCAATTTGGATATCATCATCGTTGTGATCTGTTGGAGTAACTTCAACCGGTGTCTCTTCAATTCTAGCTTTAGCCGGTGGATACAGTGCTCGTTCTGCTTTGGGAACTTTTACCCGTAACATCATTGGTGCGAAGTAAATGAGTTGAGCCCGTCCAACTCTTTTTACATCGAAGCACCACCCGTTCTTTGCCCAATTGAGCTTTCTTAGAATGATCTGGAACTTGTATCTACTTTCCATAGCAGCTGTGTAGTCTCTTTGCTGTCTGAATGCTTTGTAGTAGTCATATAATGTTCCTATAGATATTCTATGCTCAGTGAGCGTGTCTTTGCTTTTGAAGTTTTCTGGATCAAACTTGTCGATGCCTGATATTTCCTGTTCTCCTTTTTCTGAGAGAAAATATTTTATTGGCATCAGTGTTTGATTCAAAAACTCTATGATTATAGCAGCGTCATAAATGAATACTCTATTCTCAAGAGGTACTCCTTTTAATCTTTCTGTTGTTTTTTCTGGATCGTATTTCATTTTAGGTTATTCTTATAAATCTTAATGTTAAATAAATTGGCTCGACTGATCTGGTGAATTTTTCTGAATCAACCTGAATCACCACATTCTTGTCTTCGTATGCCAGGACCGTTGCAAATTTTGATAGGTATGAATCTGTACTCCACCAATCTATGTTTCCTGTAGGTATCGATCTGTATTCCACGTATGCACCTATAGGGAAGAACTCTTTCTGGGTTCGATCTTGTTCACGAAGTGCTTCAATAGCTCTTCTACGGAGATCCCGGAGTCCTGATACGTGGCGTGCATAGGTTTGTTGTCCCACGGTCCGCTTGTATTTTTCATCCTGGAGTCGTATGTGACTTTGTTGAATTGTTTTGATCAGGTATTCGTGTGAGAATCCTGAATATTGTTCTTGTTCTTGCATATGTTTTTAATAGCCGTCTGTCGGCTTATAAATAATTGTTTGTGCACCGAGTCTACCGAATTTTCTGATTCCATATATCATGTTGATATTTCCTTCTTTCTTTCTATCTATGTGCCATCCCGCTAGCACCGTGTGAGACAACTCTCTTGAAAAGGTTGTGATCGCTTTAGGTTTGTATCCTGAATCATAACAATATTGTCTGTATTCATTATACAAGTCTTTTACAGATATACCGTATTTGGTCCACTCACCACGCGGTGCAGGCTCATAGGTTGTTGTCAGGAATTCAAGCAATGGTGAGTTCTCAATTTTGAATGACTTCAACGCTTCAAGGTTTTTCTCAGTCTCGTGGAACTTTCCATTCGCTCGGAGATCTTTCAGTCCTTCAATTGCCCAATTCAATACTCCAGGAATCTCAGTCGAAAGCTTCGATTCAAGATCAAGGTCAGGGTTGTTGATGAAGGTTTTCAAAAACGGAAGGATGATGAATCGTCTATATAGACCAGGTGTCGTATCATTGATCTTCGGAAGCTCGTTCACTGAGAAGATCAATTTTGCAACCGGAATGAATTCAAGGGGATCAGGTCTAAACTTAACATCAGCAGACATTAATTCTCCTGAGATCAAGTTCTTAATGATGTTCGATTCAAAGTAGTTGCCAGAGATCTCATCGATCAGGTTCAGCTTTTTTCCAATCAGTCCAGTTAAACCGAACTGCTTCGTAATAGTCGAAAGGTTAAGTGATGATGTATATTCTCGACCAACAAGCTTCGATATGATTCTTGTGAAAAGAGACTTACCGTTCGCACCCATACCGAAGAAGATAAATGCTTTCGCGTATCGAGTGTCGTTTGTTAGACAATATCCGGCAATCTGTTGCAACAATCTCGCTTGATCAACATCACCATCAGTGATGTCATTAATAAACTTAAACCACATCGGTGATCTAGCTTGGTGATCATATTCGATAGGAATTTGTGATGTTGATAGATAATCCGGAGTATGTGGATGCATCTCATATGTCTCTATGTTCAGCAATCCATTCTTAATGTTCAATATGTTCGGATCTTTATTCTCGTCAACGTGGTTAAAAGTTCTTCCGTCAAGAGATTTGAAAGCCGCGATCTTATCCATAATCTTTGAACTCGTTCTGTAGTTCATGAGCCCATCGTTTAGCATTTCCCGGAACAGAATAGATCGAACCTCCTCAGCTTGCAATGATGTGTATACTCCTGGACCGTAGTTATAAAAGTCTCCACGATTCTTATACTTGAGATAAGGATATCTTTCGGCAAGCACATACTCATACGTCATGTACTTTTCTTTCTGCATGAAGTTCGAGTTGTTTCTGTTCTCCTTTGTTGATTTGGCTAGAACTTTTGAAGTGGCTTTAGACAGCTCGTTTCGTTCATCCTGATCCAACACAACAGCCATCACTTCATTGTTATACCCGAAGTCGTAGTTGTGATCATATGCAGATCGAATAGTCTTTCTGATCTCACGTAGACTCAATCCGTGGAACTCGTTAAAATGTTCTGCTGTTTTATTAAAGTCCCAACCTGCTTCTTTTGCGGCGTAAGCTGCGATCAACAACGCTTTGTTTCTCAAACCTTCTGGAATACTTCCTTTCTCTTTAGAGAATAGTTTTTTGTAACTCGGTCGATCAAGTCGTGGATACAGTTTCTCAACTCCAATTTTTACCTCCTCACTTATCGCGTTCTCACCGGCTGCGATTGCCCAACCTATAGGTGCTTGCTTCTTAACAAAAGCCTCCTGCACTTCGTTGAACGTATATGTGTTCTCAAAAGCAGAATGGAATAGTTTAATCTCAAAAGGCTCTAGTGGGTTTTTTTGGTGTATAGTTCCAGGAACTCGGAGAACTCGGGCAACGTCTTTAGCGGCAGGATCACCGTCGAATCTTTTTAAAATACCTTCTTCAACATCTCTATATCGTAATCGAAGTGACTCTTGTTGATCCGGGTTCAATTGGTCCAGGTATATAGGATCAGTGAGCATCCAATATACATGCAGACCGTTCTTTGTCTCAACAATAAATGTTGGAGCAATAGTCTCGGCATACATATCCATAAGGATATCGTTCTTATATTGGTTGATACTTTCTTTCGTAGCGTTAACTTTATCCGGATAGTCTATATCACAAAAGAAACAGTTGATGTTTGTTAGGTTATCACTCGTTCTTTTTCCTCCTTTGAATCCGTTAACACTGAAAAATATCCCATACCCCTCCTGTTGTCTATGCAGGTCCAACAACTCAGAATGAATGATTGGTTTAGCTGACTCATGATCAGGTATGTATGTGAACAAAGTGTTCTGGAACTTATCGAGAAACTTTTGTGTTTTTGGTTGCAATTGCAAATTTGATTGTGATATTTGTAGCATGGGAGGCTAGATTTTTTTTACTGTTTTTCGTGTATGAATATATTTTATATCTACGGCAGTTATATGTCAAATATTTTCTATGTGTATAACCTGTGAATAAGTTGATAACTATTTTTTCACATGCACTTGCAGTTTTTTTATTCCGAACTTAATTGCTTTTTCGTGAGCACCTACACCGTATCCTTGAAAGATATCATAGCGACCGTCAAATCTTTTTGCAGTTCGATCACCGCACACGTACTCATCTCCGTCAATAAAAACAATTGTTCCTAGATCCAATTTTCGGGGACATGCAACGTATCCAACCTGTGCAGGTTTTCCATTTGCCATGACACATCCTGCATAGTGGCAGGAATCCAAGGATGAATAGGATGTCACTGTCGCATAATCCTGGAACTCAACCAACGGTAAAGGTTGTGATGTTACCTCAGGCAACAAAGGCATAGCCTGTTGAAACACATTAACTGAAAATGAATTATTAATTTCAGCGGATCTCATCGGAGGTATCACAAAACTTTGTGCATTAATTAATAGGGGCAAGGTAACGACTGGCACAAAAAATAGCAGTGCTATATGTATGTATGTTTTTTTCATAGTTGTTAGTATAAAGTATAGCAATAAAAAACACGGTCTCATATAGAGCCGTGCTGTTGTGGTGATTAAAAAGGCGGATTGTCTAGGTACTCACTGTACCCAAAGGAGTTTGAAAAGTTATTGGTATCCATGTTTTTAAGTATCTCGGATACTCGATATTCTGATATCTTAAACCCACACTTGCACACAAGTGCCTTGATATGCGGGAACTCTTCCAACAGATCCGCACACTTCGGACACTTGCCGTCTTTTAAGTTTTGCCAGTGCATCGGAAAACCCTCACGGTCATTTGATTGTGAAGGTTGTCCGGCTTTTTTGAATCTGTTTTGTGCTCCTGCTTCTAAAAAACTTGTCATATAAATATTTGTAAGATTAATTTAATAATATACTCGAGTGATACAAGTATAGCAACCATTGCTATAACTGTAATGTATTCCGCGTACCTCAAATGCTTTTGCTTCGTTGTCTCGGGTATGAATACATATATACCCTTTCTTTTTTTATTTGCCATATCTCACGGCAATGTCTAGCCGTCTTTTAAGTTCTAGATAGTGAAGCTTGAAAGCGTTCAGTAGTGCGATATGCGGTTTACTCCCACAAGCCTCATAATATCGACCGTCGATGTAGCCACCGGCAATATACAACGGTTCACCTGTATATGTGGTCATTAACGTATCCTTGTACACTCTTTTGATTGTCATATATGTATTGTATTTAGATTAATTTTTTTAATTGCTCGAATATCTCGCTTTTGTCTTTATAATACTCGGGGGAAAAATCCGGGATTGATTGCAAAAATCGATCTTGCTCCTTTATTGCCTCCAACAAAAACATTTTTTGGTTATTGGTGAAGATACTTATATATGGAGTGATTACCCATTTTTGCGAAAGGTCCAAGCGGTCTATGACATAGTGTCTAGCCTCTAGCTTGTTAACAAACTCTTTTATATAATGCGTGTCTTTTTGGTTTGTGATTGAGAATAGCATAATTTTTATATTTCAGTGTCTAGCCACTGTTTAAAGTTTTTATAAAACATATCACCGAAACTTTTTGTGTATAGGTGCACATAGTGAGCATAGCTCCCCAGTGCACTATGTAAAGTTATATGTGTATATGTATCCGGGTTTAGACTGGATATTTTTCTGACGTGTAGTTGAAAAAACATATAATTATTTTTTTATATCCTTAAGGATATATTCTTTTGTAATGTCCACGCCGTCCTTTGTGATTGTGTAGCCCTCGTACTCGAAAGCGTGGGACATGGAATAGCCACAACGTCTATGCATAAAGTCCCATATCTCTATCTCTTTCTCAGTTACTAACAATGGTTTGTTGTCTTGGTATAGTGTATACATATATTTATTTACTTGGTATATTATGAATCAGTTTATAATATCGAGCCTCCAGTTTTTCTTTAATTTTTGCAACCTGGTGTGTGGGATATGAATAACCTATCTCGTGGAAAACTTCGTGATTAAGGTCTTGCCACTTCTTAATAAGTTCCCTTGTCTCTTGGTCCAGTGACATTGTTGTAAAGTATCTTTTATCTGATAGTGTTAACTTTTCGTATTGCTCCAGGAATCCGGGAAGGTCCGGGTTATTGGATAGGAAAAGTGCATGAATGATTTCTTTCATATGTGTATTATTGGTTATTTTTTAGGATTGAATAATTTCCTCCCCAGTCTCTAGAGAATCCGGCTTCAAATAACATTTTCTTTTCTTTTTCTGAAAGTTCTCCCGAGTTGAAATATACAACGTAACCACGCGGGTCACCTTGATATGTGAGGTATGAGGGTATAGTTCCACCACATAGGTCCTTGAGACGCTTCAAGATCGATTTTTCTTTTTCCTCCGGAGATGTTATATATCTCGCACGAACATCCGGGTTTAATTCCCACAAGTTTGTGTCTTCATTAAACCAGTAGTCACCGTTGGCTTGTGCTGTTTGGTGGTTGATTATATCTTGAGAAAGTCGCTTGATTGATTTGATTGGAGTGTTCTCGATGTTTTGTATAATTTTTTGTAACATATATTTATTTTTGTATTTTATTATGTATATAATTTAGCTCATGACTCCCCACAACATCTTGCCATGTTTGTGTGAGATAGTCCCACATCTTTAAATCAAATTGCCAATGGTCTAACATATCGGATATTGTCCAGTTTGTTAACTTTTGGTCAGTCATGTTGTCGCACTCAGCATATGAGATAAACTTTTCTGCGATTTCCTCTATGCTTTCAAATATGCAGTTTGCACACATCTCAGCTCCTTGCATATCTTTAAGCATAAAATAGTTTTTGTTGTGTTGTAGAATTATCATATATTTATTTAGATTTGATTATTTCAATAATTTCAGCGATGTTATATCCTCGGTGTTTTTTGAGGTTATTTTTATTTAACGCGTATGCTTCACTCCATGAGCCATGTTGTTTGTATACATATCTTTTTAGAAAATGCTTACAGTCGTATGCATAGCCTTGCAGTTTGTATATACCGTATTGAGTGAGGTTGTCTATACCGAAAGAGCTACCGTTTTCCATTTTATCCTTGATATATTTTTCAGTAACCGAAAGATCGATTTTTGACGGGTCCGGGTTTAAGATAAAAGAATAAGGTTTGATTGGTGTGTTTTTTGACATGGCTATTTATTCTTTTTATTATGTTTTGCTATTAATATATCCTTAACCTGAGCTTGTGCCATCTCTAGAGCTTCAAGGATTGTGCCAGTACACAAGCCACCGTCTATGGAATCAACTAGTTCACTTCCATTTCCGTCATGCATTTGAGACGGTTCACAGTCGTATATATCGTACATATAGCCCTCGTTTTGTTCTGAGTAGTTGATAGTAATTGTAAGTGTTTGTAACATATAGATGTTTTAAAATTATTATTATTGATTAAAGTGTAAAGGTAATTAAGTAGTCAGTGTGTGAAGCCAGGAGAAACAGGGAAACAAAAAGCACAAGGCATACTACTATATTGAGTGTATAAGATTTTTTTGATGTTGAATCGAATGAGAATCCTTTTTCTTTTGGTAGATAGTATTTCATGTGTTTTTGTTGTTGCTATTAATTTTTATTAATATGGAGTGCAACGTGTCCATATATATATAATAGTCGAATGGCATACATATGTCAAGTAAATGTCATGTGATTATAGTGTGAATATGTGGACAACTTTTTGCGGTCCTGGAATCCTTTCAGCCACTGCGATGTGTATACATATATAGATTAAGTGGATACACTTTTTTATTAAAATACGATAGGTTGCAACTTCATTTTAATATGGGCAGATACACGGCATATGATTTTAAGGCACCTTAAAAACGATTGTAGAGGCTCGAAAATCGATCTTTTGATGTTTGTTGTGGTGATTTGGTGAAGTTGACGTTTTAGGGTATGTTTGGAAAACAACTGTTTATATGGATATGATGTACATGTTGTATAGAATATGATTTGTGTATAGTTTGTTTGGAAAACAACTGTTTATATGGATATGATGTACATGTTGTATTTTTAAATAGATATATTTAATATATAAGTGTTTAATTTGAGTTTTTACAAAATAGGGGTTTACAGATTTAAATATGTGTGAAGCCTAAAAATAAAAAAAATAAAAGTTATAACTAACTTAAAAATAGCGTTCTATCTTATTCTCTTATACAACATAGAGTTTTTAGCTTGATAAATAACGTTATGTTGATTTGAAAATGTTGTATAGTATTGATATTTGTCACCTTTGTGTCATTTTAAGGAGATATCTCACGAACAACAGTTTATAAGGCTCATTTGGGAATCATTTCTTAAAGCCACAAACAGCTTTCTTGTCAAGGGGTTTTTGGTCTCCTTTACAACATTTTAAGGTGATTTTGAGCTGTTTTGACAAATCTATGAATGTATTATATAATGTTGTACTATTGTTTGACCCAGAAAGCATACTTATTCTCCTTTACAACATAAAAGACCTTAAAACGTGCGTTTGGACCGCTGTGGCTGTGGTGATTAAGGGGGCAAGGTTTAGGTGTCATATGTACATAGTACAAGGGCATAGCGTGGCATGTGTCTAGAGGCTAGTATAAGAGCCTGTGAGCGTCATATACTATATGTGTAGCTATTACATCATATATGGAGCATATACACGCGTCACAATTGAATAGATTTGAAGCCCCCCAGGGGGATGCCATGGCAAGATCATCTGCTCATGCGTATTCCTCTCCGGGGGTCCCTAAAGAAAATTACAGTCTAAACGGTTCACTTGAAAAAATCGGCGAAAATTCTGGAGAAGGAAAGGTCTTGACAGGTCAGCTAGTACGTGTTGGAGACTATAAGCCTGAATACTGTAAAATCATGTACGATTGGTTTTGCTCTAAGGATCAGACCTACACGACTCATGACACAATGGTATGGAAAAACGGTGAGGTTTCAGAAAAGGCTAGACAAGTTCCTAACCCCCCGCCACATTTTTCAGAGTTTGCTCGAACAATTGGGACCACTTGGAAAACGCTAAAAAACTGGGCAAAAAAACATACTGAGTTCGCGGATGCATATGAAGCTTGTCAGGATATCATCCAGGAATTCATGGTTAACAATGGAGTGACAGGAGCATACTCAGGACAGTTCGGAATATTTGCAGCAAAGAACCTTACAAAAATGCGTGACGTGACTATTAATAAAAACGAGAATTATAATATGAGAGAGATTCTCGATGCGATCGAGAAAGGAATTAATCCAAACGAAAGCAATGACTTTTAATAAACAAAACAATCATGCGAACTTTTTCAAAACTCAAAGCATACCTGATCATCAGGAACCAGAGATCTCTGGGGGGCACTCTGTTGACAATGGAGTATCTTCTGATGCATCCGAGTATATTGGAGATGTTGTGGAATTTGATCCTATTGCAATTGTGGAAGAAACAAAAGATCAACCTGCTGCTATCGACAATAGTAGTAGTGATTTTGTTGATCCTGTTTTATCCGACCTGAAATCTGACGTAGTTTCTATGGATGGATTTCAGACCTATATAATTCCAGTGCAGTCAACTGATTATAAAGGCCTGGAATCGATTGATCCCAGGTTGGTTGATAGGGAATGGCGTCTCAATAATCTGTACACGGTGATTAATGAGAAAGGTGAATTGGTAAAATTTAAATTGCGTGACGCTCAGAAAAAACTTCTTCGTGGTATGCACTACAAGAACATTATCCTGAAAGCACGTCAGCTTGGATTTACTACATTCATCTGTATATTCCTTCTCGACTATGCACTTTTCAACTCAAATAAACAGATAGGTATTATTGGACCAACTCAAACTGATACTGGAGTGATTTTCCGAAAAGTAAAAGTTGCTTGGGATAACTTCCCACAACGGATCAAGGACTTTTTGAGACTGAATACTGCAGGAGATTCGAAAGTAGAATATGAATTTACTAACGGATCTGTTATGCGTATCTCAACTTCGCTTCGATCTGGTACTTATCAAGCTGTGTTGATTACCGAATTCGGTAAGATCTCGGCTCGGTTCCCGGAGAAGGCTGAGGAAATTATAACCGGAACACTTCCTGCTGTGCCTGCACAAGGTTTAGTATTCATCGAATCAACAGCTGAAGGTGAAGATGGCCGGTATCATGAGATGGTTGAGGATGCTATGGAGAATGCACGTACACATCATGCTCTTACGGTTAAGGATTACAGATTCTTTTTCTTTCCATGGTACGAGAACCCATCAAACGTAGTGTCTGGCGAGGTTCAGATCCCTGGATATATGGAAGAGTATTTTGAAAAGATGGAACTCATGACAAAACACGTGTTTTCTAAGGAGCAACGCAACTGGTACTTCCTGGAATCGAAGATCCAGAAAGGAAAAATGAAACAGGAGCACCCGACGTTGCCCGAAGAGGCGTTCTTGATGTCAGGAAACAAGCTTTTCAACGGTGAGAACATCGATACTCAGATCCAAATGTACATGCGTGAGCCAATGGAAGTTGATGGTGACTTCTTGATATATAAAAGATATGTAAAGAGCCACCTATACGGACTTGGAGCCGACGTTTCTCAAGGTGTGAAGCGTGACTCATCGACAATTGTGGTCATTGACTTTACGACAGGTGAAACTGTTCTAACGTACAAGTCGAACATTGTTGATCCGGTTACATTTGCACATGATATCAAGCGTGCAGCACTCATGTATGGAGGATGTATAGCAGCTCCCGAAGCAAACAACGTTGGTATTACAACTTGCGTAACTCTTAATTCAATATACCCAAACATTTATACTCAGCATCGTGAAGGTTTAATTGAAACATCACCAACAAACAAGTTGGGATGGCTCACAACAGGACTTTCTAAACCTAAAATGATGTATGAATTCTCTGAAGCGATTAACGATGATATCGTTCATATCTTAGATGAAGGAATTCTCATGGAAGCAAAGAAGTTTAACAAAGAAGACTCACTTGAAATTATTGTAAATGATAAAACAACGAGACACTTCGACCTTTTGACTGCTGCAGCGATCGCATATCAAATGAAGATATACACATCACGTGGAATATCTGATCCAGAAGACGTTTCTAGAGTTGAAACACATAGAGCCAACCGAATCAAACAAGCACATAGATATAATTAAAAACAATGTCAAATACAAACCCTCAAAATAAATATACAATGACTGCAAATTCAAACAATGGTAATGCACCTGCGTCTCTTTCTGGACTTGTAGCAAATTTTAAGCACAATTTCCTTTCAAAGAATAATGAGATTGTTCCTGGACTATTTTTCAATCAATATAATACTATTAAGGATATTTATTTTGCATCTCACAACACGTTTCAATCTGGACCGACAGATGATAATGGAGATCCTAAATACTATTATGATTTGATTACTGATCGTAATGATCAAGCGACAAAAAACATCAACCTAAGTACGAAAGATGTGTACATTAAGTCAGAGACAAAAGGATCTCAACTTAAAACATGGATGTTACGAAGAGAGTTTGTTGGTTATGCAAAAACATCTGGGTTCGGAAAGAAGTTGAATGATCTTGCTGACGATCTTCCAGACTTCGGTACGGTTGTATGGAAAAAAATTAAGCTTGCAGATGGTCGAACTGACACATCTCAAGTTGAATTGATTAACCTTATGAACGATCCAGGAGTAAAGAACCTGAAGGATGGAATTGTGATCGAGCGACATATGCTCACACAATACGATCTGTTCACTCGAAAGAGTTGGAACAAAGACGCTGTTATGTGTCTGGTGAATGGAGGAAAAACGGTGGCACGAACTACATTCATGGATGATACTCAGTATGAGGCAAGCACTGATGCTTCGAGAATCGATGAGACTACTCCTTTCTATGAGATCTATGAGATGTGGGGAGAGATCTCACGCGAGATGTATGAAAAATACAAAACTGGAGGGCTTGAAAGAAAGGATACTGTATCTAAATATAGTTCTAAAGCAAATAAAGGTAGTGTATCAAGTTATGGAATCAAAACATCTCCGACATATTCTGAGCCTGATGCAGTTAAGAAGACTCCAGTTGAACAATTGTATGAAGCAAATGAGACTGTATACGTGATGGCGGTGATCGGAGGTATTCGAGAATCAGAAACAGAAGCAGTGTTGTTCTGTAAAGAAGTTGATCGCTCACTATTTCCATATAAAGAGTGTCACTACAGACGAAGAAAAGGACGATGGCTTGGACTTGGTAACTATGAGTTATGTATGCCTCTCATTGAGAAGGCAAACGAGATCACAAACCGTTTCTATGCATCACTTCGAATTGCACTTTTACATCTATATCAAACAAGAGACAAGTTACATGTTAAAAACATGCTACAAGATCTGCTCGACGGAGATCTGGTCGTCTCGAAATCTGAGATCACAGTCATTCCTACCGAGATTCGCGGGTTCACTCAGTATAAAGATGAGATTGAGCGTATCGAAAGAAAATGTGATCGACTATGTAACTCATTCGAGATTGTTACTGGAGAAAACTTGCCGGCAGGAACGCCATTTAAGTTGGGTGCACAGCAATTGAAGTCAGCTACAAAACTATTCGAATATATTCAGGAGAATATGGGATTGTTTATAGAGGAAGTTTTCAATGAGTGGCTGCTTCCAGACTTCGGAAAGGCTATGACAAAGGAACACATTCTGGAACTCATGGACGATGTAGATGATATTGAAATATATTACAACGCTAAGAAGAAATTATTTCAATATCAGGTGATGAAGCAATACATCATGGAGAACGAAGAGTTTCCTGAGGCATCGCAACTGCAACTTGTTGGATCATTGGTTAAGGATCAAATTAAAAAAGGTCCGAAGCAAATCAAGATCGAGCAAGACTACTATACAGACACTAAGTATTCGTTGAAGGTGGTGATTACCTCAGAAAACGATGCTAAGAAAGAGAACCTTGAAACATTGTCAAATACATATCAAGTGCTTGCAGCAAATCCTGCTGCGGTCCAAGATCCTAGACTCATGAAGATTCTAAACATGATCCTGGAACAATCTGGATACTCACCTCTTGAGATCAACGCTGTAAACGAGACTGAAGTGAATCCTTCACTCAATCCAGCAAATCAAGGAGGAGGAGGAGCAGACAGAGCAATGGTCGATGCCACCGGTGGAAGCAATACCGTATCTGGACCTCCAAACAGAGGAACAGCGGTAGCGGCTAGACCGTAATTATCAACCTTAAACATTTCAACATCATGAAAAAAATTAATCTAGACAAGAATGAAGAGGATGCTTTAGGTGCGTTAATTTTACAAGGAGGAAATTCAGTTGCTGTTTTGAAAAAAATATTCACTTTAGCAATCGAAGACTTGAAAGATATAACGAACGTAGACAGCAAGGGGAACATGGGACTGCAAACATTGGCGAGACAGCTAGCTGTTGAGAAAATGATTATAGTTCGTGATCTGATTTTTCAAGAGGTTCAAACAAAACCTTTCATTGAAAAAGAGAAACCAAGTCAATGGAAGTAATTCCACTGCAAAAACAAAAAGATCGATTGTAGCAGATCCATATTAAAAATAAACTACAAGGGACAAAACCCTCCAAATGAATAAACAAAAGTATGGCTGAAGAAACAAAAACATTCAAACTGGAAGAAGAAATGACTCCAGAAGAATTACAAAAGCAACAAGAGAATGAAGATTTTCTTCTTGCATTAACGGACGAAGATCTAACCGACCCCGATAAAGTTGAGGAAATCAACAAACGACTTGCGGACGCGAAGACTACGATCCATCAGAAGCGTCACTTCCGAGAAAAACTGAAAGCAGTGGAAACACCGGCTCCAGAAAAAAAGGAAGAGAAGAAGCCTGTAAAAGATGCACCTGCCAATGATACATCTAAAGTGGATGCAATCGTTGGAATAGAATTTCGTCAGGACCATCCGGAACTAACGAAAGATGTCGTAAAAGAGATCCTTAAATATGCCGGAAATTCAGGGATTACTCCGGAAGAAGCACTATCAAGTCCTATCATTCAAAACTATATAAAGTCAGAGCAAACGAAGGAGGATGTTGATGGAGCTTCGATCGCACCAGGGACGAAAGGAACTGGTTCAGGCATTGAGAAGAAGGACTGGTCTACAGCTTCTCAAGCAGATATTGAGAAACAAAGAAATAAGATTCTCAATGGACAATAGACCAACATTATTCATTAATTTTTAAAAAAAAATTATGTCACAAATTACATCAACGGCAGAAATCGCAAACATAAATACATTTTATAGTCGCGACCTTTTGTTTCGAGCTCAACCAAGACTCGTTCACACAAAATTCGGTCAAGTTAAAGATATCCCAACAGGAAACTCTTCAACTGTAACTTTCCGAAGATACGCCAACTTCGCAGCAGCAACAACTGCTCTTGTAGAAGGTGTAACTCCTCTAGGAAAGAAACTTTCTGTAACAAACCTAACAGCGACTGTACAACAATACGGAGACTACGTGGAACTTACAGACAAACTAACTATGACATCTGAAGATCCAGTTCGAGCTGAAGCGAACATGATCATGGGAGATCAAGTTGGTAACACACTCGATCAATTGACTCGAGATGTGATGGTTGCGGGTACAAACGTTATTTATTCAGGAACAGGAAACGTAGCTCGAGCAGATGTTGCAGCAGGTGATGTTATCACTCTTGCAAACATTCAATCAGCTGAGGAAACATTGAAAGTTAACAATACAAAGTGGATGGCTTCATTCGTTGATGCTTCAACTGGTATTTCAACTACTCCTCTTCCTCCATGTTTCATCGGAATCTGTCACGTATACACTACAAAGACAATCCGAGCTATGACTGGATTTACTAAGGTTGAGCTATACGCACAATCTGGAGCACGAATGGATGGAGAAATTGGTAAAATTGAGAACACTCGATTTATCGAAACTGTTAATGCGAAAGTATTTACAGGAGCAGGTACATCAAGTATCGACGTTTATGCAACATTGATCTTCGGACAATTTGCTTATGCAACTACTCGAATCGCAGGTCATGCAATTGAAAACATTGTAAAACCTCTAGGTTCAGCAGGTACAGCCGATCCTCTAAACCAACGAGAAACATCAGGATGGAAAGCGACTTTCGTTGCTAAAATCCTTAACGATGACTTCATCGTTCGAATCGAACACGCACGAGTATAATCTACTTAGTGATGGTTATACAGCTTAAAGTTCGAAAAGCTCAATGGGGGGAAGAGCCCCAACATTATTCATTAATTTTTAAAACAAAATTATGGCATACGTAAAAAAAGGAGAAATCCAAGACGGTCTTAAAGGAGCATGGGTTGAATTCGGTACATTTACTCTTGATCCTGCATCAATTGCAGCGGCAGGTAAAGGTACGGAAACAGTAGCTATCACAGGTGTTGACACAGGTGATCTAGTTTTTGTTAACGGAGAAGACCTTGCTGCAATGATCACTGTAACAGGAGCGAAAGTTACTGCTGCAGATGTTGTTTCGGTTTACATTAATAATATGTATGACGCAACTACTGCCGTAGATGGTGGTGAGAAGACATTCAGTATTATGATTGTTCACCTAGGAGCACTGTCTTAATCGACATAAAAAAGATTGAAAAATTATAATTAAAAGCGTAATTGCTTAAAATCTAAACATATATGAACAACGAACACGAATTCGATCCAACAAATCAAGAAGATCCTAACTATGATTCAACTCTTCATAATCAACATGAAGAAGCACAATCACAAACACCTCCTCCAGTAGCTCCTAAAAAAGTAACGACTGAGGAAAGATATAAATTCCTCACTCCGGAAGAGCGACTCGCACTAAAAGCATTAAGTGTTCCAGGAATGCGAGACGCTCCTACTCAAGGATTATCATTGACTGATGAGCAACTTCTTGTAAAAGAGAAACTTGCAAAAGAACCTCGAGTGACGATGTTTGTACCTTTGGATCCAGGAGAAAAAGCTGGCGATGCATACCGATCTGTTACTATCAACGGTTACCGTTCTGAAGTAAAGAAAGGGAAAATGGTTAAGCTTCCTGAATCTATTGCAACATTGCTTATGCAGGCATATGAGATTGAGGCTGAGACATTGAACAACAATGAATTCAACCTTAGTAATGCGAGTGAAAGTAAAAGATCTGCGTTAAACGCTTAAATTTGATTTCGGATACCGATCCTTTATGGGGTCGGGAATCCTAAATAAAATTAGGAACATTTATAAAATATCATCATCAAACATATATGGAACTAGCAGAAATAAGAACAGATGTACGGTATCTCATAAGTCCACAGCTTACGAGTACCGATTACCCAGATACAGATCTGGATAGAAACTTAAACCGGTGGTACCGAACTATCATGGGTTGGATTATTCCAATACAAGGTGATTGGGAACTTTCTGGAGATGTTCTATATCGAGACCTTGAAGTTGGAGTAACTGAATACGACCTACCTTTCAAAGTTGTGAGAATTATTAAAGCAGAAGTGATGTATGTAACAGGAGGATCTTTCGTTCCGGTTCATTTTAGAGATCTGAAAAGAGATCAAAATACGATCGAAGGAAATACTACTCGAATCGAAGATGATGTGAATAGACCTGTTGCTGATTTGATGGGTGATCTTATAAGTTTGAGACCTGCTCCAACAACGACAGTTGTAAATGGATTTGCAATCTGGGTTCAGCAAGATTTTACAAACCTTGAAGATGATGCTGATGGAGTGAATGATGTTCCTGATATTATGGAGCCTGCAATCAGAGCAATCGCAGTTGGAGCAGCTCTTGATTATGCAGTTGCTGAAGAGATGGATAAAAAAGAAATAGCACTTAAGAGAATGTTGTTTGGAGATCCTAGAGTACCAGATGATAAAGGGCTCAAGGGAGTAATAGAAGACCTTTATGCCAACCGGTCGGCGGCACGAAGAAACCAATTAACAGCTAAAAAACAATCATACAAATAAACATATGTCAGAAACATGGACAAACAATCGCGGCGGACTAGCTCTTGCCGGAATAAAAAAATGGAGAAGCCAATGGGTAACACTTACATCATACGTACCCGGTGATGGAGTGTATAACTCTGCAACAGGAAAAGCATATATTGCACTTGTGAGACATACTGCAAGTGCTTTATCTGAACCAGGTGTAGGTGCTGATTGGGAAGATTCTTGGGATCTTTTGGTTTCTGGTGATGCGGGTCCAACAGGCTATACAGGATACACAGGTTACACTGGTCCAACTGGATATACTGGTTACACAGGACCTCAAGGTGCTACTGGATATACTGGTTATACAGGATCACAAGGGGCAGCATCAACAGTTACTGGTCCAACAGGTTATACAGGATATACTGGATATACAGGTGCAGCCTCGACTGTTACAGGACCTACTGGATATACAGGATACACAGGATACACTGGTGCTGCATCAACAGTTACTGGTCCAACTGGATATACTGGTTACACAGGACCTCAAGGTGCTACTGGATATACTGGATACACTGGTGCTCAAGGACCAACAGGTTATACAGGATACACAGGAGCGGCATCAACAGTTACTGGTCCAACTGGTTATACAGGTTACACTGGATACACTGGATACACTGGTGCAGCCGGAGGATCAATGAGTTGGCAAGGCCCATGGGTTACATCTCATGTATACGCGGTGAATGATGCTGTTTATATAAATGGAAATAGTTACATCTGTATTGTTGCACATACATCAGGTACTTTTGCTACAGATCTTGCTGCAAGTAAATGGAGTCTCACTTCTTCAGGTGCAACTGGTTACACTGGATACACTGGTTACACTGGACCTGCAGGAGCAGCTTCAACAGTTACTGGACCGACAGGTTACACTGGATACACTGGTGCTGCATCAACAGTTACTGGTCCAACAGGTTACACTGGATACACAGGATATACTGGACCTGCAGGAGCAGCTTCAACTGTAACAGGACCAACAGGTTATACAGGTTACACTGGTCCTCAAGGTGCAATTGGAGCAACAGGTTACACTGGATACACAGGATATACTGGACCTGCAGGAGCAGCTTCAACTGTAACAGGACCAACTGGTTACACTGGATACACTGGTGCAACTGGTTACACTGGATACACAGGTTACACAGGACCAGGAACATTATTCTCACAAGTAAGAGTTGCAACAGTTGCAGCAGGAACACTTGCATCATCATTTGAAAACGGTGATACAGTTGATGGAGTTACACTTGCAACAGGAAACAGAATCTTGATTAAAAATCAAGCATCAGGATCTGAAAATGGAATCTATGTTGTTGCGTCATCTGGATCACCTACACGTGCAACAGATAACGATGCAGACTTAGAGATTCGACAAGGAAAAATTCTTGTTCAAGAAGGTACTGCAAATGCAGGTGCAATATTTGGAAACACAAACACATCTGCAATTACAGTAAACACTACAGCATTAACATATCGATGTATAAGTTCTCCTAAACCATACGCATTAACAGATGCAGCAACTATTGTTGTCGATGCTTCACTTAACGTTGTATTCTCAGTAACACTTGGAGGAAATAGAACACTTGGAAACCCTTCAGGATCACCTGTTGATGGGCAGTTAATGGAAGTGTTGGTTCTTCAAGATGGTACAGGAACTAGAACACTTGCATACGATACACAATATCGATTCGGAACAGATGTAACATCTCCAACATTAACAACAACTGCTTCAAAAATGGATAAACTATTATTCCAATATGTATCAGCAAGTACAAAATGGGATTGTATAGCAGTAACTAAAGGATATTAAAAATATATGGCAGTAATATCAAAAATAATTTCATTTTATAATTTTGAATCAAACTCTAACGATAGCGTTGGAGGTAATAATGGTAGTGATACAAGTATCGCTTACACAACTGGTCTCATAGGAAATGCAGCTGAGTATGATGCTGCTGGTGACAAGATTTCTCTTGGAGACCCTGCCAACTTAAAGTTTTCAGGAGCAAATGCTTGTTGGGCTTGGATAAATATGGCAAGTGTAAACAGAGCAAACTTAGATATGGTTATTTTCAAAGGAAATGACGGAGGTGACTTTTGGAACGAGGCTATATATTTTACAGGTACAAATACAGTTAAAGCTCGTATAAACGCAAACAGAAATGTCAATGCTGCTATAGATACTGCAAACTATACTTTTACAGTAGATAGTAACTGGCATCTTGTGATTCTAAACTACACAGGTTCTTCATTAGAACTATATTGGGACGACATGGTTACTCCAAAGGTAACAGCAAGTACATCAATAACAATTGATACAACAGGGACTTGGCATATAGGAAACACAAACGGAAGTCGTTCTGTAAGTAAGAAATTAGACCTTGTTGGTTTTGCAAACGCTGCACTTACTCAAGCAGAAAGAGAGGAATTATATAATAGTGGAGCAGGTTTTAACCCATTTACAGTTAATCCTTCTAGAAACTTTTTCAGAATGAGTAATCATCTGTTATAATTAAATTAAAAATATGAATAAACCTAAATTTACAATAGCATTAATAGCCCGAAACGAAGCAAAGACTTTGCCACGTCTTTTGAACTCATTAAGTGAGTTTAAAGAAAGAGGAGGAGAAGTTTTATTGCTCGATACAGGATCAACAGATAACACTGCTCAAATAGCACGTGATATGGGTTGTGAAGTGCAAGAGGTTGGAAACATATTTAAAATTGAAATATCAGAAGAAAGAGCGAATGCGATAAATGAAAAATTCGTTGCTGCAGGAGATACTCCAATTGTAAAAGCGGGAGACAGTATGTTTGATTATTCAAGTGCGAGAAACTATATTGCAGGATTTTCAAAGACACCAATGATCGCTATGCCAGATTGTGACGAGATTTATACAAAACTAGATCTTGATGAAATAGACAGAGCTATACAATCAGGAGTTGATCAATTCGAATATAACTTCGTGTACAGTCATGATGAGCAAGGTAACGAGGCTATAAAGTTCATGCACTCAAAGTTCTACAACAAAGACAAGATGACATGGGTGGGGATTATCCATGAAGTATTGCAAGCAAACTCTGAGATCAGTAGAACTTTTTTTCCAGAGACAGTCATCAAGTTAGAACACTATCAAAATGTTGAAACAAACAGAGGTCATTACTTAACAGGTCTTGCATATGATTGTTTTAATGATCCATCAAACGATAGAAATGCACACTACTTAGGTCGTGAGCTTTTTTATACACATAGATATAATTCTGCAATCAAGCAATTGAAGATTCATGTTGAGATGAAAAGATGGCCTGCTGAAGCAAGTCAATCTTTAATGTTTATCGGTGATTCATACCTTGTTCTAGGTGAGGATAAAGACGCTTTGAATGCGTACCGGGAAGCGTTCGATCTTTGTCCAACACGAAGAGAGCCTCTTATGAAAATGGCTGAGTTTTACTATAAGAGAAAAATGGTTGATCAAACTATTGCATATACTGCAGCAGCACTTCAAATCAAACAAGGTGAAGGGCATTTTTATGCGAACTTCCAACCTTACTATGAAAACATTCCTCACGAAATGATGTATTGGGCTCTATGGGAGAAAGGTGAGATAGCTGCATCTAAGGATCATTTCGATATGTGTTACCTGTATCAACCTTTCTATTCTAAATACATGCATGATTTTAGATTCTATTACAAGCTTCCTAAAATATCATTCGTTATTCCTACAATTGGAAGACCAGAAGGCTTGAAAAAAGTAATTGAATCTATAAAAGGATTGAATTTTCCTCAAGAGAATCTGGACATCATTGTTGTATCTGATGGAGAGCCTATGGAATGGAATGGAGATACTCAAATTACATTAATTAATAATCCTGAAAGAATAGGTGTTCCTAAAAGTCTTAAGAAAGGAGTGGAAGCATCTAAAGGAGATTGGGTTGTATATGCATCAAATGATATTGAGTTTACTCAAGATTCACTTATGGCTGCATTTAAGACAGCAATGGATAATAATAAATGGTTCATGTCATTCAATACAGATATTGAGCGTCATGATCAAGGGACTGTCTGCGAGCACTTTATGATCCACAAAAAGTTGATACCTAAGCTAGGTGGCGAGATCTTCGATACAGAATTCAATCACGTAGGAGTTGATAATCTTCTTTGGGCAAAACTAAAGAAAATCAATCAGGCCATGAGATGTGAAAGAGCTGTGGTGATTCACAAACATTTTTCAAAAGATGAGACGCTTATGGATTCTGTATATCAATTGGGATGGAATGCAGATTCCGTCGCGAAAGATCGTGAATTATTAGCCATTAAACTTAAAAACCTATAAAATTTTATGACAGAACTTTTTAACTTATTTATTAGTCACTCTGGTAACGTAATCAGCGTTTTGGTAATAATTATACTCGGTTATGACAGAATAAAAAACGGTCAATCAGGTCTTCGAAAAGAGATCACTGCAGAATATAAAGAACGAAATGATCAGCTCGATCAAAGAATAAAGACGCTTCAAGAAGAGTCTAGAAACAGAGATATTGAAATAGCGAAATTCCAAGCGACGATCATAGAAAAAGACAAGCATATCATCTATCTAACAGAAACTCTTCAAGGACGTAACCCGGATACAATAAATATCTTAGGTGAAATCAAAGAGTTGAATAAAAAGATTCTAGAATTTATGACACAAGAGAAAATAGATACAAAAACTACTCTTGATTATCAAACAAGATTATTGGAAACAAGCACAAACCGTAATAAGAAAATAGATGAAGCAAGTTTGGCTCACGATGGAGAACCAATAAGAGTACCTAAAGAATCAAAAAAATAACATATGAGATATTCATCACCAAGTTTTAGAATAGACAAAGTAGATTGGCTTAAAGGGTCAAACTCTTATGACGACTATCCAGAAGGTAGTGCTCTGTATTCGACTGTGGGGATTAACTCTTTTTCAAAACCAGGTCTTTTAGCTCAAGCTCCTCTTTTAGGTAGTGCGGTAACAGCCTCACTTCCAACAAAAGGAGTAATTTCATGGGGTGTGGGATCAGGTGCTTCAGCACCGTCTGTGATGGCTGTATATTCGAATGCAAGTAATCATGGAATATTCTATACAGTGAATCCAACATCGGGTGCTATGACTGTTGTAGGGTCAACAGACTCAACAAGATCATACAAGTCAGGGATAACAGATACTGTATTTTATAACGGTAGCTTTTATACTACTTCTGAGACTGATATCTGCAAGAACTCTGCTGATCTTGCTACTCGAGATCAAAACTGGTGGACTGGAACGTCTGGAAAAACAGCACTTACATCAGGTATCCCTCATCCACTTCTTGTGTATGAGTCAATCATGTATATTGCTGATGGTCGATATCTTCACAAGCTAGACGGATCAACAATATCTCTTCAAGTTTGGGATGCACCACCGGACCACATCATTACAGCACTTGTTGAATATAACGGTCTTATTTATATCACTGCAGAACCATATAAAGATCTAACAGGAAGTGTTCACGGTCTGTCTCAGATGTTCTCTTGGGACGGTCTTCTTGAATCATGGTATGAGCAATACTTCCTGGACTATCGAGTAAACTCTTTGTACGTGTACAAAAATAAACTGTATGCATGGACAAACAATTTTATGGGACTATGGACAGGAGCTGAGCTTGAACCTCTATTTCCTGTATCGAACCAGGTGTTTAATTGTCACATTACAGCAACATCGAACTCGATGATCTTTGCTGACGGGACAACTCTTGTAAGATATGGAAAACCTTTCAGTCCTTCTATGGTCCGGAAGTTTTATAGATACATGACTTCTGCATCATTGAACTTTTCTGGAATCATAAGTCTTTCAGGAAACAACTTGATCGCTACAGAGCTACATGCTTCTGCATCTCCGAACTATTACATATCAAACTTCGATACACCGGCTACATCTGGAACTAGAACTCTTACATTCAACACGAGATTTTTGAAGAAACCTGTAAAAGTTCAAGCTATCGTTATTGAGACAACGGCACTTACATCTGGCGAAAAAGTAAAAGCAGGATATATATCAGATAAAGGTGAAACGGTATATCCAACATTCTCAAGTGGTGAGTTTGATAACGCTACAACAGGAATGGCAGGATTGAAGAGATACAAATTTGAAGTATCTGGGAATGAGGCAACGCGTGAGATCACTCCAATTATAAATATCACTGCAGGCGTACATATAAAAAGTATCGATTATATTTACGAGGCATCTGAAAATAAAACAAACAAATAAATCTTATGGAAGATACAACACAAGACAACCTAGTTGAAGGAGACTCAGTAATAGCTTACGGGGATCTTGTTAATCTTGTATCTGGATTCCAGGATCAGCTTGCAGAGCTTAATTACAGAGTTTCAAATAAAAACTTTGGCTCTAAGTTGTATCAATCAAAAGAGACAATCGCTTCGAAAGGACGTTTTATTGCAGGAGCTAGAGATGATGTGGTGATTATGGACGGTCAACATCCTCTATGGAGATTGTGGGCCGGTACTGAGGATCCTGCTACGGCACCTTTTAGAGTAGATAAAGATGGAAATATGGTTGCAACATCTTTGACAATTACAGGATATATTCCTACAGGTGGTGCTCTTACTGATATCGGTACAGGAAACATTACTGGTACATATATCGCTTCTGATGCGATCACTACACCTAAGATTGCAGCAAATGCGATCACGGCCACAAAGATCAGTGTCTCAACATTGTCTGCGATCAGTGCTGATATCGGTACAGTTACTGCGGGTAACATTAACGGTCTAACTATTACAGGAGGTATTGTTCAAACATCGAGTACAGGGCTTCGATGTGTTATGGACAGTTCTGATGACAAGGTAAAATTCATGAACAGTAGTACGGTTTATGCATCCTTGTATCCATATGCAGGAGGTACAAACATCGGGGTTATACTTGAAGCAGGAGGAACTGCTTTGACACTCAATGATGGAACTACATTTATATATGCACTTCTTCAATCTGAAAGTGCATACGTAAACGTTGACGGTGCAGGAAACTCAATCGATCTTGTTGCCAGTTCGATCGATATAACAGGGGCAACAAACATCGAAGGAAACGGAAACCACTTATCAATCAACGGCAACGCATTCCTCAGGTTGAAGTCCATGACAGGAACAACGGCAGATGCATTGTCAGGAGTTCAAAACGGATGCATGTATTACAGAAGTAGTTCAGACGATATCCGGGTTCGAATTGGAGGAGTATGGAAGACTGTAACAGCAGTTTAATAAAAATTAATTAATATAAAAAAATCAAATGAAAATAAACATAGACAATAAATATTTCGAAAACAGAACAAAGCTAGTAGCTGCAGCAATTGAGGATGTGCATATAAACCTTAGATCCATTGCTGAGCAAGAGAATACACTGAAGCAAAGTAAGACAGTATTCCATACCGAGCTGCTTAAACTGCATGGTGAAAAAAGATTCCTTGAAATGATCATTAATCAGATTGAGGAAAACACCAACGAGGACAAGATTGAAAAGCTTAAAGATCCTGAAAATCCTGACAATCAAGCAAAAAAATAAATTTTAATATAAACTTATACATATAAACATATGGCAACATCACTAGTAGATTATCTAAAAAATTCTGGGAAAGATTCCTCAGTAACATCACGTGCTCAACTTGCACTTGATCAGGGACTTGTGGGGTCTACAAACGAGTATCTTACTCTTGCAGGAGCAGGTAAGAATGCTGATATCAACACAAGACTTTTGGCGAACCTGGAAAAAAGTGCTACTGATGTTCCACCGACTCCTGCACCCAAGAGTGTTATTTCTCCTCCAGGGACACAATCAACGATCTCGAATGTTTCAAACTTCAACAACAACGTCATGACTGGTGGTCAAGTTGAGAAAGCTACATCGTTGCCTGATCCATCAACATTCATTCAAACAGGTCAAAGACAATCTCTTTCAGATAAAGTTTCTCAGATTGCAGGATCGACTTTTGGATCAACAAAGCTTGAGCTTGATAACCTACGTGCAGAACTAGGAAGAATCACATCTTCTGAAAAAGAAGCTGCTCAATTTAAAGTTGATCAAGCTACAAAAGGTGTTCAGGAAATTGTTGGAACAACAGCTGCACAAGACGCTCTTGATGCAAATAATAAAAAGTTTAAAGTTGAAGAGAATATTCAACTGTATTCTGATATTCAATCAAAGCTTGTAGCCGCACAAGAGGCTCTTGATATGGGTCTTATATATGAAAAAGATAGACCTGCTCGAATGAAGTTTATTACAGGATCAGAATCAACTCTTCAAAAGCAAGGACTGGCCACAATTGGTGCTCTTCAAGGTACTGCTGCGGTTATTAAAGGAAACATAGATCTTGCTCGAGCATATGGAGAAGCGACTGTAAATGCAATCAACCAGGACAATGAAATGTCTTTCAAGGCACTTAATACGCTTCTAACTATGGCTCATGATGATCTTGTTGATCTAACAAAAGAAGAAAGAAAACAAATCGAGACTAGACTTTCATCTATTGAAGGTGAGGCTGACAGACTACAAAAGAACAAGGATGACGTACTTGATCTCATGATCTCTAACCCTAAAGCGTTTCAAGCCGGAGGTGTTACTCTTCTTGATAGTAAAGAGACTGCACTACAAAAAATGCTTCCAACTATGGCAACTGATGAGCGAATTAAATTCAACGCAGATCTTGCTGCTAAGAATAGATCTAACACATCAGACGGAACAAAAATGGATACTGCTGAGAATAAAAAACAACTGCTTGATTACAAGGCAAAAGGTCTGACATATGAAGAGGCTATTACTAGATTTAGTGATGTGTTGACTCCTGAATATATTGCTCAAATATACGGAAGAAAAGTTGTTGCAGGATCAGTTGAAGAAAGCTTGAAAGATGCATACTATGGTCAGTTCATAGATCAAAGTACAGGAAGTGTTAAATCTGGATATAATGTGACTCTTGATTCAAAAGGAAATCCTGTTGTTGCAGAAACGAAAACAGGAGGATATTGGTCTAACTTATGGAACTCAATTACAGGAAAATAATAATATAAATATATGGCATTAACACGAGAAGAGATCGATGCAAAATATGGAAAAGCACCTGCAAAAAGCGGGGGCTCTTCTGCTAAACCTCTGGTCCAGATTTCAGAACCTACAGCACCTGTTGCTGCAACAATGAAAAAGCTTACTCCGACAGCTGAACCTAAAGCTCTTACACGGGAACAGATCGATGCAAAATACGGTGCGGTTAAAGCTGCTCCAATAAAAGAAGTGGTGGTTACACCTGTAAAAGAAGCACCTGTTCAGACTCAAATGAAAGGTGTTATTCCTAGTACGATCAGCCAGGCACCAGAAAAATCTCTTCTTGGTAAAATTGGAGGAGCTGTAAAATCTGGTCTGCAAAAAGTTGGTATATTAAAAACTGAAGAGGAGAAAGTTGCACGTAGTCAAAATGTGACAGCGTTGCATACAGCATTGAATGATAGACAATTTTTGGAGCTAGGAAAATCTCTTGGGTTGGACAAGACAATCAAACCAACACTACCTCCAGAAGTTAGACCTGATGATAAAGCTACTATTGATTTTTATACAAACAAAGCAATCGTTGATCAGGTAAAATCAACAATGCCTCAACTTAAAACTGATCTCGGCGTGCAAGATCCAGATCAAGTTGATTATGAGTTTGTTGATAAGAACTTTGATCAGATTACAAAAGAGCTTGGTGTTCGAACTCAGATGACTAACAAGGAATTTGCAGGTCTTGCGTTAACACTTGGTTTAACTGCAGGTACAGCAGGAGGAATTTCTGCAGGTGCTGCTTTTGTTCCTACTCTTGTGAAGCTAGGTGTTGGTCTTGCAGGGTTCGAAGCAATGAATGCTGCTGAAAGAAAAATTAATAAATTCGTTACAGGAAATGATGAGTCTATTGTTGATACAGTTTCGAGAAAATTGGACCTAGGTACAACCGGAGAGACATTGTTGTTTCTTCTTGATCTAGGTGCTAAAGGAAAAGGGTTGCATTCTATTGGAGTAAAAGCACCTTCTGTTCTTGAGGGTTTTACAAAGAATACTATTGTTAAATATAACCTTCCTAAAACTACTTTCATTGAGCCTCAAAAAGTAAAAGATATTTTCCAGACTGGTAAAAAAATATCTGCTGAAGAGATGGATATGGTCAAGTCTCTTGGTTTGGATGCTAAGGCATATCGTGAAGCTATTCAGAATGGTATTAAAATTGAAGTTCCTTCTGAGAAGATCACTACAATTGTTGATAAACCATATTGGGCTAAGGCAAAAAAGATCTTTGGATTCGAACCAACAAACATTGTTGTGTCAGATAAAGCAGGTGGTGTTAAACAAGCTCCTGCAGGATATCTTCCAGAGAAGGCTACACCTATGGAGAGTCGAATAGAATCAACTATCCCTGGCATAACTGAAAAGATTGCAGTTTCTCCTAAGGTTTCAGGAGCTTTGCAGTCACCCGTTTCACCGGAGCTTATTGCCACTATTGCTAAGTTTACACCGCAAGAGAGTGCTGCTTTTGGTAACAGAATTGTTCAGAGAATTAATGAGGAGGTTGGAACTAAAATTGATGAAAATTCAGGTATACCATCTGGAATCAAAGTGAATGAATTCGGATCTCCTGATGGACGTCCTGCACAGTTCAACAATCAAGGTAAAATAGAAGTATTTTTACCGGACCTAGTTAAAGATCTTCAGAGTATGGCGAAAGGTGGCGAGATTCTCGCTCATCCTGATACTCCTAAATATTCAAAAGTATACAAGCTTGAGCCAGGAGAAACTATGGAACAGCTTGCTGTTAGATATACTCAAGATATATTGATCCATGAAAAGTCTCACGAGAAGACTATGAGTATCGCAGATATTACAACTGGAAGACAATTGAATCAGCAGCTGATCCAGGCACGTGCACAAGGTAACGAGGCTGCTATTCGAGCTGCTGAAACTGCTATGGATAAACATATGGAAAGTCTTGAGGTGAAGGCTCTTGAATACGAGCGTGGAAATAGAGCTCAACTTGAATCAGATCTTTTTGGAAAAAAAGGTGATTCAACTGATCTTCAAAGAAATATCGATCGAGCTCTTAAAGGTGGTAAAGAAGAGAAGGTGGTGATCTCAGAAAAGAAACTTTTGAAAGATAAGATGAAGGCACAGGAGAGTGCATCGAAAGCAGGTAAACAAGCAGGACTTGAAGAGGGTAAAAAACAAGTATCTGAAACTAAATCAAGACATAATGAGATAATTGAAAAAATAAAAGATCGGCAATCATCAATTCTGCAGAAGAAGACTTCACTTATTAATTATGCCGAAGCATTTTTACCTGTTGCAGAAAGAGGTAAGTTTTTGAAAGCAATTCGAAATACAATATCTGATAAAGAGTTCATAGATACACTCACAAGAATGGAAAAAGCTAGTGATTCAGCAAATAGAAAATCTCTTATAACTGATATTCAAGGTGAATTGAAGGGTACTATTATCAAGAACAAAGGTGGCTTTCCTAGTGTTAAGTTCGAGAAGTCTGCTCAGGACAAGCTAAACACTATCAGAGCCAACGTAAAAGGGGATTATTTGAACGCTCAGGCGAAGATTGCAGATATTGTGGCTGATCATCAGACTAAGAACCCTAACGATACGCTACCGGAAGATTTGATTGGTGAGATACAGCTTCTTAGAATGGTGGGGATTAAGGACATGACAGCTAAAGAGCTACGTGGTGTTTTGGATGATGTTAAGTCTATTAAAGAAACAGGTCGAACTCTTCGCGAGCTTGATCTATTTAACCGTGAGACAGACATCGAACTTAAGCGTGGAAAAATTGTTGACATCATAACAGGAGGACAAAAGCTCCCATCAGATACACAAAGTATCAAGCAAGCTGAGCCAGATACATTCATGAAGAAGATCAAGGACTTTGATAAGAACCAGAGATATGGATGGGAAGAACTTATGGATGTTTTGTCTGTTAAAGATAAGTCAACAAAACAGTATGAGAGTTTCCTTTCAAAATATGCCACTGAAAAAACTAACACGTCTTTCAATAAGCAGAACGAAGGCGAGATGAAAGCTATTGAACCTATCAATACAAAAATAAAAGAGATTTATTCTCTAGATAAAAATAGCGAGGTGCTTGCATTGTTGAATGATCTAAAAGAAGTTAAGAATCTTGGAACTGTTACACATGCAGACGGTGTCGATAGAGAGTTGAAAATATCTCGAGGACAAGCTATACAGATGAAAATGTGGCAACAAGATCCGACTCTTGAAGGATCATTCACTGATGGATTGAAGTGGGGAGACCAGGTTTGGGAGAAGGTTGATGAGATGCTAAAGCCTGAAGATGTTAAAATGGCCAACTATCTAGTTGACGAGTTTTATGCTGAATACTACAAAACTATTAACCCTGTATTCGTAAAAGAGTTTGGAACAGATCTCCCTTTTAACGAGAAGTATTCACCTGTACATCGTGACATAGACACAACTATTCCTGAGAACGTTCTGCTTGCAAAGGAAATGCAAAACTATGCAACAGCTAAGAACAACTCTTTGAAGAATCGTGTTAAGAACAACGTTGAGCTTAAGACAACGGATGCTTTTGAAAACCTACAACGTCACGTTAACAAGATGGAGCATTATAAAGCGTGGTCGGAAACTATGTACGAGTTCAGAAGAATCTTCGGAAACAAAGAAGTAAGACGTGCTATAAAAGATTTTCACGGTGACACTACTCTCAAGATCACAGATAACTTCTTGAATGACTTTGCACGTGATGGTGTTTCTCGAGAAAAGATCGTGAAAGGAATAGATGATATCAGAACTAACGCAACAAAAGCGTTGCTTGGATTGAACTGGAAAGTGGGGGCTAAGCAGCTATCCGGTGTATTGAACTACGCCATAGAGTTGCCTGTAAAAGATTTTACAACAGGAGTAGGATCATTCTGGATGTCACCTTTGGAGAAATCAAGATTCCTATACAACAACTCAGCAACTCTTAGAGAACGATTTGGATCTGGGTATGAAAGAGATATCAAAACAGCAATCAACAAAGGGTATGATAAGTCTATTGCAAAAACAAAAGATTTTGGCGAGATGATGTTTACATTGATCCGTAACGCGGATAAATTTACCGTATATCAAGGAGCTTGGGCATCATACAGATCTGGGTATATGGAAGGAAAGAAAATGGGATTAAGCGATGCAGATGCTAAGGCACGAGGAATCAGATATGCAGAAGATATTACAAACCGTGTACAGGAATCATCGCGTCTCGATACCTTAGCACCTCTTCAACGAGGTGGTTCATGGGCTAAGTTGTTTACAATGTTCCAATCACAACCGTCAAAATATTTGAGAATCATCACGAACTCAATCAGAAACTACAAAGCCGGGCGAGGATCTAAGGCTCAGCATTTGAAACGTATTGCTTTTGCGTGGTTTATAGTACCTCATATTTACAACATGATTGCTGAACAATTTGTGAGTGAAAAATACAGATCTTCTCCTCAGATGATGCTTCTAAAAACAGCACTTGGTCCATTATCATATCCTTTGATTGTCGGACAGATGGTTCAGTCAGTATATGGTTGGGCAGGAGGAGAAAAATTCGGGTACACTCCTTCAGCAGCATTTTCTTTTATGGATGATCTTCAGAAATCGGTTAAGAGTATATCAAATGGAGATGCTGTTGAAGCTTCAACTTACCTGGCTGATACTTTAGGAAAACTCACTGGAGTTCCTACAACACTGGTAACGAAGCCTGTAAGAAATGCACTCAAAGAAAATAAGGAAGAACCTAAAGGTGCAGCAGCTAAATTTTAAAAAATAATTATATAAAAAAATATATGCACGACGAAACAATTACATTCAAAAATCAAATATATCAAGGAGCAGGAATCGATCATCGGGTCGAATCAGAGAAAAGTAAGACCTGGCTACACGAAGAGTTGTTTGCAGGAGATTCTGCTGTAGTGTTCGAAGGAAAAGATATTGTACACGTAAAAAGATACACACATAGAAACCAATGGTCTTCTTTGTCGTGTGTGGCAAACGGCGGGGCCATAACACTTGAAGCTGCGGAACTTGCAGAGACAGGAAACGTGGTTCAATTTTCTCACAAGGATATTTATATTCGAAGAGCAAATAGACCATCTGGAGGAATGGCAATGTATGACGTGTTGGCTTTGATTCGATCAGGAGCAGCAACTGAATCTCAAGTTCCTTCAATAGGTCTTAACGAAGTTGAAATAAACAGAGATTATCTTGTTACACCTTCGATCATTCAGTCTCGAAACAAGTATGGTGCAGCTGCTACGTTCGAGATCAAGAGTCCTACTATAGATAAGGTTGCACAAGTGATCAGTATGGGTATCCCTGTTATATTATTCTGGTACTTTGACGGTCCAGAGTGGTGGAGATTCATTCCAACAGTTGAGAATAGTCATCTTGATCTGTATGGAAAAGACACTCTTCGTCACCAGGCTATCGGTGTTGATTACGGAATCTATGAGAATGAAAGAGGTATCTGGGTACAAGATTCTGCAGGTGTAGGAACAGGTTTGGGAGAATACAGAGACCTTAGATTCGTGCCTGAATCATTCTTCATTGCTAGAAACTATGCAGCAGGATATGCTATAGACAAGAAGAATCTTGATTATGTACAGGATGAAAAACCTAGATTCAATTTTGCAAGAACCCTCACAACGAACATGACTGGAGTAGATGTGAAAGCATTGCAAAAGATCCTAGTATACGAAGGTTGTATGAAGATATTGCATCCAACAGAATTCTTTGGAGGAATGACACGAGATGGTGTTAAAAAACTTCAAGAGAAGTATGCAAGCAAGATACTTTATCCAGTTGGACTTAAATCAGCTACCGGCTATGTCGGTACCTCAACCCTAAAATGGTTGAAGGAAAATTATTCAATAACAAAATAAAAATATATATATGATAATCACAGGAGCAGCATTGGTATTAAGTATAAACGTAATAGGATCTATCTTTAAAAGATGGGTGTATCCTAAGTATGGAAAGTTCGGAGTACAAGTAATGATCTTCTCTTTTTCTTTATTGGCAGCATTGTACTTTATGTATAAGGAGCTTATTCCAGGACTAGAGAATTTCATAATTACTGCATTAACAATCTTCAGTAGTACAGTTACTATCTATGAGGTTGCTCTGCAATATTTCCCTGCATTCAAGGTTAATACACCTGAAGTTGTGGAAGCTAGAGAAGAGGATCGAATGATGTAAAAAAAATACCTTCACTTTTTACATGAAGGTAAATCCGTATTTCAACGGAGGTCAATGAAGACCTAGATAGCCACCTCCTTTCCAATAGTTAAGAGTGTAGTAGTACACTCCATTGATTTCGAAGAAGAGTAACATCTGCATAAGGTACGGTTTGAGGGGAAGTTTTCCTCCATGTAATAATACCATGAGTTATCCGGAAATTCCGGATAAGTGAATATAAAAAACACCTTTAACGGTGTTTTTTGTTATAAAAATAACCCTCTTTGCAGAAGGTTACCCTAGGATGTGGAACCCTTTCAGTTGCAATAACCGAAAGATGTTCTTAGTTTATATTATCAGGCCGTATTCTGCAATCGTTAGGATCTGAATCAGGCAGAAACGCACCACAAGCTGTACAAATTAAGGGATTACTTTCCAGGAAAGCGTGAGATATTCCGGATATAGACATACCTACCCCTCCTGTTAATCTTCTCCCATATTCAGCCATAAGGATCGCGTCAGTTAAGCCGTCATTTGCAACCCGAGATCGATCTGATTTTCGAAAATCAACACCTGGAAACAGTCTCTTCGCTATGATTTCACTCTTTGCTTTCGTATCAAGGGTAGTTTTAACACCTGTAAAGAGTTTAGATTGCCACTGTTTAGCCCCTACAATCTGATATGGGATACCTAAACCGGCTAAGAGGCCCAACCATATACCGAAGCCCTTTCCTGTCTGTAGCGTCGATGTGAGGCCTTGTCCGGGCATGGATATCTGGTTCTCTATAACAGTAAATATCCTAGTGCTTGTAACAATTACCATGTCCAACATTTCCCTCATTGCTTGTATATCATATTCTTTTCCTCCAATGATCGGTGTTTTGTATACTGTTGCGGGAAAATTTACATTCTTTTCACTGAGCACCGCCATTCCTCCATCAAGTCCTGGATCAATTCCTATAAAGGTTGTAGACATAGTTTTTGATATATTTGATTCGTTAATAATACATCAGATAAAGCTCTGTGTTGTTCTGTCAGTTCAATCCCTAACTCTTCACAACATACTTTCACATTGTACTTCAAACCATATATTCTTTCTTCCATGACACGGTTGCCGAACTCTTCAAAAGTTTCGTTGAATCGTCTCATTCGTCCTGCTTTTTTTGCTTTGAACAATACTGCTGTATCGATCATGTTTTTTAAAAGCTTCTTATGAAAACTTTCAATATCAGGAATATCTATAGACGTCTTATGTAATGCAGCAATCAAGAAAGGTATATCAAACTTTAAACCGTTGTGAGTTATATGAGGAAGATTTCCTATAGCATTCACAAGATCTTTTAATGCTTTTTCAGGAAAGGTTCCATCTATATCAATCTTTTGTTTTGTGATGCCTGTAAGTTTGGTTGTTGTTTCAGATATTTCTATTCCATGATCAAGAAGCATTGATGATGTATGAGATACTTTTCCATCTACAATTACAGCATATCCTATTTCAAGAACATCATCTTCTCCGGGATTAAGTCCAGAAGTTTCAAGATCCCATACAATATAATTTTTTGGGTATTGAATCATTATTTTTCTGATCTCTTTGAGAGCTTAAGGTTTATAAAGTCCATCTTAACAAGACCTTCGTCTTTATCGTAATCATATCCGAAGCTTGTGTATCTATCGACTGCGACCACATTGTAAACACCTTCCTCTTCTCCAACAACAATGTATTCTCCGATGTTAGGAGAAAGCTTGTACACTTGAAAAGTTTTTATTTCAGGTTCAGGTAGTGCAATAAAATGAGCTAACAATAATACGAATATAATCATGAGTGTAGTAAATATATATACTAACATTCCTGCTTTTGTTTTATCTGACATTTTCTTTTTTCACTTTGTTATGATAATCAGCTGCACATTCTGCACATCTTGAAGATCCTTCTCGAGCAATTCTAAACATGCACTCTTTACAGATTCTGTTTGAGGCAGCTTTTGAATATTGTTTTATTGAATTCTTTTGGATTTTTCTTTTCATATGTTTGATTATCTTTGATTTTGATAAATATTTTCCGCGTTTGCATGATCGATCTCATGTTGGAATATGTTAGCCATTATGCCTGTAGTCCACTCTTCTCGAGTGATCAATTCTTTTCCTTCAGAATCAGGAACTTGATACTTAACTTTGATGCGTCCGTATCTAAGAACCTTTTTATCGTTCCGGAATGGGAATGATATGCAACCCTCACGTGATGTTGTTCGTGAATTTTTATCCACTTCAAGCAAAACAGGATTAATGATTGCAATCACCTCATTGTTCTTTCCTCCTACAAGAGATCTTTTTACAACAAAGAAGTTATATGGATCTAGACTAACTTGAGAGTGATGCAATGCTAAAGATTCTTTACCGAAAGGACCTTTTAAATAGTCTCCCATCTCAAGAGTCTCTTGCAAATCATTTGCCTCTTCTCTTATATCGTCCATGCTTTTAACTTCTATTGATTTTGTTTTTGGTATGATTATTTTTGCCATAGTGTTTGATTAATAGTCCAGTAATGCGTCCGCAGTCGATAGCTCAAAAGCTAGAGGTGTTGGCTCGTTGTTCTTTTTGAAACGTGGAGATGTAACCACCACTGCTTCACCTGCTTTCTTAGATAGTGGACAGAATCTACAATCACTACATGTGTAGCATTTTTGATCCCAACCATTTTTCTGTTTTGCAGATACGAAGTTATTATTCTTCATAGCTTGTTGCCAGATCTGAGCCCATTGTTCAACATCACCTTTCAATTCATCCAATGCTTCTTGAGTGTACACGAACAGTTCAGACTTTTTAAAAGTATTACTTAGTTTGTCCGCAGCCATGATCATGCACTGTATGTTTCGTGTTGGTATAAGAAGAACAGCACTCACAAGGTCCTGGTAATAACCAAGCTGTCCTCTGTAATGAGTGTTGTATGGTTCAAGCAAAGCAATATCTCGACATGTTTTAATGTCTACAATAATTGCCCATAGATCATTTTCATTAAGTAGTTTGATCTTAGACTGCATCTCTTCAAGAGTTATTTGTTTTGCCTTGTATATGGCATAAATCTTAGTGAGAGCGGGAGATAGTTTAAGATAGTCAAACTTTCCTTTTCTTTTTATTCCACGAATCTCAGCCTGGAAGATCTGCTGTGATGTTAATTCGTTGAACTCCATGTTTGAATAATATGGATGAGTCTTTATAGCGAGTGATGTTGCTTCCGCATTCTCCCACACTGATCCTGTCACTTGCTGTTTATCAGCAAGATCTTTAATACAGTCTAAAGAGATTTGAATTGAAGCTATCTCAGCTATTCTCGATTCAATTCCTTTTACAAGAGTCTTATCAAGATTCTCTGATCTGTTAAGACTTAGATCGTTTAATTGAATTCTAAGATCTGACAGCTTCTTTTCTTTTGCAGGAGTCAATTCGCCCTCAGCTTCTAAAGGCTTCATTTTGTCTGAGATGATGTTTTGCTTAGCTATAAATTTTTCATTCATAAGCTTTTCTTTTTCCTGGATCTCAGCCTGTAAATTTTTTATCTGATTCTCGAATTTCAACGCATCGGCAGGGTTTATTTTTCTGTCAACACGGATGAAGTTCTCAGCTATAAATTCAGGCTTTTCAGTAAGCATTGCATCAACTAACTTTCCATAAACAAAATAATCTTGTTCAGGCTCTTCATATGTTTTTGTCACAAAGAGTTCCCGGTACAAGTTTTCGCATTTAGAGAATACTTTTAATCCTGAGAAACTGCATTGTGTGGAGTCTTTGTAGTAATCATCTTTATCAAGCAAAGGTTTTACTACTAGTCCGCTGTTATTTGGTTCCATATCTCGTCGAATTCTTCAGCAGTAATGCTAAAGTGGCTTCGGTCCGTTATCGATTGATGCTGCAGGTGCAGATCCTCCAGTCGATCCTGTGGCTGCTGTTCTCGAAAGGGCTGCGTTAGCTTCTTTCATTTTTGTTGTGATCTCGTTGATGTTTTCAACTACTTCTTTTCGAGCTTGTTCGAAAAGCATTTTAGATACTTCAACTGGATTGTCTGATGATTCAACTGTTGCTTCGTATACTGACTCAACCTTTACCCATGATTCAGGCATGCCATATGTTCGGGCATTAATTGATCGTGAGTAAGATCGTGTTACTTTTGTGATTTGCATAAATGGTATTATATTTTAAATTATTTTTTATACCATCCTGAGGTGAGCTGAGTACCGGGGGCAAACTTTCGTTAATAAAATCTTATGGATTAACCTCAATGAGGTGATTAATAAGATATAGAAATTAATTGTTAATAAGACCGTAAATGATTTGCATTGTTTGCTTTACTGCATTCCACGATAATCTTATTTGCAAACCCCGCGACTCAACCCATCTCGAAAGATGGGCTATTGATGTTGATAAGAACTAGAAACCGTCGTTAGTTGGAACAGCTTGTACTGGAGCAGGTGCAACTGGTGCAGCCTGTGCCGGTGCAGCAACTATTCCTGATGGAGCAAGTTGTGCAGCTTGTGGTAAAGTTGATCCTGCAGTCATCATAGGGATTTTTGAATCTTTATCGTACTCTACAGTAAAATTTTGATACGCTCGTCCTTTTGGTGACTTTGGTTGAGCAACTCCTAGATAAGTGATTCGAACTTCGCATCCTTTTGGGATCTCGTCGAATTTTCCATCTAGTAGTCCTGAACCCCAGATACTTACAAGTTCTCCAGTAGCAAGTTGAATCTCATAAATATTTGATTCATTTTGTCCTACTCCCGTTTTCTTTTCTTTGTAAAATCCTTGGATAACTTTTCCTAGATAGATACTTTTATCCTGATCGTTTTTAGGTTCAGGAGTCCATCTAAGTGTTTGTCCCATTTGTTCTTTTGCTTCTGCGAATGCCATATGTTTGTGTTGTAAATTAATTAATTGTGAATAATGAATAATGTTTGAATCTTTAATACTTGACTGTTGACTTTGAAATTATTGCTTACGCAGTAGCCTCATCATCTTGGCCTCCTTCCTCAGTTTCTGCATCTTCTAGTAGATCTGAATCATCTTCTGATTCTGTATCTTCGTCTGTTGATGTTGAAACATCTTCTACGTCGTCTGCATTATCTGCATCTGATGTTGAAGCTTCTTCTGTCTCATCTGCATTAACTGCATCTGATTCTGAAGATGTATCCGCAATTTTTTCCTCGTCATGAGCTGCTGCTTCAGCGTGAGTTGGATATGATGCGTCTGAAATTGATCCTCCGTCTGGAATCACAACTTCTTCTCCGATAGCGAAACCTTTTTCTCCTAAGATAGGAAAGGCATCGAAATCAGCTTGTGACAATACTTTTGTTTGTGACATAATGTTTTGTTGAAAGTTAAATTTTTGTAAAGTCGAATTTTTTTCAGCCATATAGGCTGAGAAGGAGACTGGAAAACACTAACAGCCTCCTTCCCAACCCGTATATTATACGAGCGGTTTAAGTATCACGATTGATCGAGTCTTGTGTTGACTTCGAGAGATCAATTCTAGTTTTTGAAGATCTGACAAAGCTCTGTATGTTTGTCTGATACTCATGTGTATACCTAACGAGATCTCATTGATCTCAGGTGCCACAATATTTTTTTGTATGTATTTTTCTATGAACCTGTATGTTTTCACATGTGATGGTAATAGATGTATTTCTGCTTTCTTTTTCATATTGTCCATTGTAGTTCAATGGCAGTTATATGTCAAATTGTGGATAACTATTATTCTGGAATATTTACATACACTTCCTTAATCGTGTTCAGATCAAGAATATTGGCAGGAGGCATCTCATATATAGAGATTCCTTTTTTCAAGTCTGTCTTCAAGGCAGGTTGAAAAGCCATGCTGTGATCAGACTTTATTTCCCGTCCATGTTCTATTACAAGACCATCAGCAATATCTTCTTCTGGAGTATAGTTTATGACTAGAGAGTTATTGTTGTCTACATAATAATCGATTGTGATTTTTTTCATATGTTTTTACTTTTTATTATTTTGAATAATTACATTTTCTTCTACTTGTACATAGATAGCTTGTGCATATGCAATCTTTCCGAAACCTACATGTGTCATAGCTATACCTCCTTGCAACTTCCAACCATCTTTTAAATTTTTTCTTATCTCTTTACGAACGAATTCAAGATCACCTGAAACTAGTCCATAATGTATATATTTTTTTTTCATAATGTTTATTTTTTGAATTTGATTATATTTTTACCAATTTTAATACCTGATATCCCTAACTTAGACCAGTCTTTTTCAACCTTCTCCATCATCTTCTTTATTTTTCCACGCTCTCCTACTGTTTGTTTTGTTAGCTTCTTTTTCATATATGCTTTTTATTTGAACTTGCCACGAAGCTTGTCGTGAAAGTCGCTTACTATTTTTGGTAAATCTTTTATAGGTGGTACCTGGTCCGCATAGATAGGCTTACCTGTTGCTTTTCTGAATTCATGTATCACCTCCTGGATCTCTGAATACTTTTTCGACGCGTTCCAACCGTTTCTCATATACTTCTTTGTTGTGTGCCAGATGTTTGTGAGGGTTCCGTCATGATACACATGATAGTGCCATGGACTTTTTTCAACAACTTGAAATCCTGCATCAACAATTTTTTGTATATCTGTGGGGTATGATTTTATGAATGACATATTATTAATCGTTTAAAAGTTTGTTAAAAAAATCATCAGGTGTGCCTTTGTCTGCAATATGATCAATAAAGGAGTGCATGTAATCTCTATAATCATAATTAAAGAAATCTCCAAACTCTTTTATTTTATCTTGTTGTTTCCATCCCAACGCTTTACCTAAACACTCCCAAAAAAGTGGATCTACAAGATAGCTATACATAATCTTATGTCTATTATTAAGCTCAAAAAAATCTAAACAATATTCTTTTGTAATAGTATTCCATTTACCACCTTTATAACCACCTTCTATTGCTTTTTTGATTGCTTGTTCCATATGTTTAATTTTTCAATATTCTTAAAAAGTTTTTTAATTTATATGCAGGAAAGATGTAAGGATCATACACAAAGTGAAATGTTCCATGAGTCTTTCCTTCTGCTGTTCTCATCAATCTTCCTCTGATCTGATGTAATAGCATCTCGTTGTTGTATATCGGGGAAATCAACACAATCTCATCAAGATCTGAGATCGACACTCCTGTTGATACGCATCCAACCGTTGCGAAGATCACTTTAAGGCCATTGTGCTTCATGTTTCTGTAGCTTTCAAGGGCCTCTTTTGAGTCCTGACCGGTAATTACACCTGATTCTATACCATAGTCTCTACTGAGAGCTTCCTGGAGCGAATAGCAGGGGTCTACGTAACGGCTCAACACTATGATCTTCCGACCTTCTTTAAACAGCTTTGATGTTGTGTTGAGTATCAGCTTATTGCGTTCAGGATCAAGTGCAATAGTTTTCTCCTGAAGGTTTCTAGCGGCCTGAGTAGGGTTCTTATGATTCATGTCTGTAAAACCCTGGACTACTCCATCCCAATCGAACTGAGTGGTGCTTTCAATGATGTTAGGATATACAGGAACTACTCTTTTTTTTTCCAAGAGTATATCTTTTCCAATTGTATAAATGACCTGTCCAAATGTGGCGAAGATGAGGAACTCTTTTTGATCTTTTCTTTTGAGAGTACCGGAAAAACCATACCTAAACTTCGTGTTGAGACTATTAAGGAGAGTAAAGATTGTATTTGCCGGAGCGATGTGGCATTCATCGAGGATCGCAGCTCCATATCTGTTCTTAACAGATTCAATATTTCGAGCAAGCGTTTTGTCGATAGCGATTGTAATCGCTCCATCGGTGTTCGATCCGTTTCCGATGATTCCTGGTTTGATTTTGTTTCCATGTTCGTCTCTTATATATTTATCTATATCTTCTAATAATTGTTCCATAAGCACTTTGCGGTTCACGACAATGACCGTTTTTTGCTTAATCTCCACGATTGCTTTCAGTATCATCAGTGACTTTCCTGCTGAGGTTACCGCGTGGATGATCCCTTGTCTCTTGTTTTTCATAGCTTCAACTGCACCATTCTGATATTCATCGAGTTCGAAATCTGTATTTATGTATTGAAGATTTATTGGATGATCCGGATGATCGAACTCATA
>Ga0172380_10001375_pt1 | contig 41851 bp, 42 predicted proteins | sample Leawe162metaG_FD_119747 | JGI IMG/M metagenome (GOLD analysis project Ga0172380, IMG submission 119747) | Leachate microbial communities from a municipal landfill in Southern Ontario, Canada - Leachate well 162 metaG | ecosystem: Engineered > Solid waste > Landfill > Unclassified | place...
AACTCCGGCCGCGACCTCGACCTCTCGCTGTGGGTGGTTAAGCAGGACGAGAGCGTTTTTGTGCTCCCGGAGCACTCTGTGGTGCTCGAGGACTCGGCTATCAATATATCCGCGGCAACGCTGGGCTTTGTTGCAGCTGATGCAAAGCTTTACTACCCGGACGGCACCGAGGTCGCGTACTCTGCGCCGGCCGCAAAGCCCGCAGAGGCGCAACGGGCCAGCGCGCCTGCGGCCGCAGCTGCTGAGGTTCCTTTAATTATCCCGGATGTTTATATAGATGTGCCCGCTCCGGTCACTGAGGCGTCCTCGACAGTGCAGGCTCCGGAAATGCCGGCAGGCATCGAGCTTGCTGCGTCTGCGGCCGGTTCTGCGCAACTCCCTTTGTGGACCGCGTTTGCGGGCCTAGGCGGCATTGTGGGGCTAGGGGTGGCCAGTGTTATGGCGGTGCGCCGCCGGCCTGCAACCCAGGGGGCAGAAGAAGAGTTTACAATAGAGTAACCTATCGGTAGGGTAGGGATACTCCATATGGCTGCACAAAAACTCATACTAGTGACCGGCGGGGCCGGGTTTATCGGCTCGCATCTGTGCGCGCGGCTTGCCCAAGACGGCCACAAGGTTATCTCTTTAGACAACTACTTTACGGGCTCGCGCGACAACCGTGTTGAGGGCGTTGAGTATCGCGAGGGCCACACCAAGGACATTGCCGCGCTGGTACCGGAAACTCCGGACGTCATCTATCACCTGGGCGAGTACTCGCGCATTGCCAAGAGTATCGAGGAGCCGGGCGTAGTGTACGACCTAAACATGGCGGGCACGCTCGCGGTGCTGGAGTTTTGGCGCGCCAAGGGTTGCAAGCTCGTGTATGCCGGCTCCTCGACCAAGTTTGAGGCGCGCGACCTCTCGCCCTATGCATGGGCCAAAGCGGCCAACTCGGAGCTTGTTGACTACTATGGCAGCTGGTATGGGCTGCCGTACGCCATTACCTACTTTTATAACGTGTACGGGCCGGGCGAGCGGGCAGGGGTCAGCAACTATGGCACGGTTATAGAGACCTTTAAGCAGAACTACTTAGCGGGCAAGGCGCACGAGGTGCGTGGCACGGGCGAGCAGACGCGCGCCTTTACGCATATAGATGACACGGTGGATGGCATTATCTTGGCAGGGGAGAAAGGGGAGAGCGACGAGTACGGCATCTGCGCCAAAGAAGTATATTCTCTGCTGGACGTGGCGCATATGTTTGGCGGCGAGGTGGTGCATCTGCCCGCCACTAAAACCTCGCGCTCCTCCGGTGCCATGGACACAAGCAAACTCGAGGCGCTGGGCTGGCAGCAAAAACATACGCTCAAAGAATATATAGAGGAGATTAAAAGCAAAAAATGAAGCGCATCTTAATATTTTCTCTGGCCTATTACCCCAGCCATGTGTCGGGCGCTGAGGCCGCGGTCAAGGAGATTACCGAGCGCATTTCGCCCCAAGACATCGAGTTCCATATGGTGACACTGCGGTTTGACAGTGCTGCGGCCGCAACAGAGCAGATCGGCCACGTGCTGGTGCATCGCATAGGCAGCGGCTCCTACCTGGGCAAGATGCTGTTTCCTATAAACGCGGCTCTAAAGGCGCACTCTTTGCATGCGCTACATCGCTATGACGCACTGTGGGCGCTTATGACCTACATGCTTATACCTGCGGCGCTCCTGCGGCTTGTGGGGACTAAGATTCCGCACGTGCTCACGCTCCAAGACGGCGACCCGTACGAGAGGGTGTTTGGCCGCTTGCGTATACTACCGTTTATAGGGCTTATAGACGCAGGCTTCCGCAGTGCCGCGGTGGTGCAGGCGATATCCAACTACCTGGCCACGTGGCCCAAGCTGCGCGGCTCTGATACGCCTGTTGAGATAATCCGCAACGGCGCCAACCCCAAGGACCTAAAAGAGAGCTTTGACCCGGCAGCGGTCGAGGCGCTAAAAGCCAAGTGGGGCAAACAAGCGGGGGACGTGTGGCTTGTAAACACCTCGAGGCTCGAGTATCAAAAGGCGCAGGATATTGTTGTCCGTGCCCTGCCGCTTTTGCCAAGCAACATCAAGTTTTTAGTGGTGGGCGGCGGCCAAGACGAGGCCATGCTCAAGGGCTTAGCTAAAGAGCTTGGGGTAGGGGACAGGGTCATGTTTGCCGGCCAAGTAACCCGCGACGAGGTTACGGCATACCGCCGCGCCTCCGATATTTTTGTGGCCAACAGCCGCTCCGAGGGCTTGGGCAACGCGTTCCTCTCGGCACTCGCGTCGCGCCTGCCGCTTATTACGACCGGGGTGGGCGGCATGGCCGACTACGCCCGCGACGGGGAGACGGCGTGGATTGTCCCGGTAGACGACCCGCCGGCTCTTGCAGAAAAGGTTAAGGAGGTCTTGGCAAACCCGCATAAAGCAAAAGAGATATCTGAGCGGGCCCGCACAATGATAGAGGAGCAGTACGACTGGGACAAGATAGCGGTGCAGATGCGCGAGAAAGTCTTTGCGCGTATAGTAGGACGACAAGAATAAACCAGCATGCAAGCAACTCTAATAGAGAAGGCCATACGCATGGCCACCGCGGCCCACGAGGGCCAGATGCGCAAAGACGGCCCGCCCTACATCATCCACCCCGTGGCGGTGTCGCTCATGCTTGCCCGGCACGGCTTTGCACAGGAGGTTATCGCGGCCGCGCTCGTGCACGACGTGTTGGAGGACACGCCTATAACCGCAGACGAGATGCGCGAGGAGCTGGGCCAAGAGGTGTTGGAACTGGTGCAGACGGTGAGCTACGACAAAACACTCTCGTGGGAGGAGCAGCGCATTAAGTATGTAGAGGCCGTGCGCGCGGGCGCAGAGGGTGCCAAGGCAATCTCTGTTGCAGACAAGATACACAATGCCGAGAGCCTGCTTATGGGCTACCAAAAAGAGGGCAAGGCTATGTGGTCGCACTTTAACCGCAGTCGCGACAAAAAGATCTGGTTTGAGGAGGAGATGCTCAAGATGCTGCGCGACTCTTGGCAGCACCCGCTGGTGGAGGAATACGCCGGGCTGGTAGAGAAGCTAAAAGCCCTTGAGTATTAGAACTATTCGTGCTATAATGTAAAGCAGGTAGCAGGCGCATGGGTGCCTGATTTTTGTTCCCACAGGAGAGAGAAATGGCCAAACCAACCGGCACGTTACTGAAAGACGAGGATATTACCGTCGACCGACGCATCATGGATAACTCCGAGGAGCGCGTGCGGGCAGTCATGCCCGGCGGATCGTCCTACATCAGGACGATCGCAGGAAAGGAGGGCGGCTGGCAAAACTCCCACTTCCACAAGCATACCGCCGAGTTCTTTGTGGTGGTATCCAGATGGATGGTGCTTGTAGACCGTGCGGAGCCCCTGCCTGCCCTGAGGGTCTATCGCCCGGGAGAAACGGTGACTTCTAGGCCTGGAGTAGAGCATAACGTCTACCTTCCGGCCCACGCAGTCATTGATACGCTCAAGTATCAGGTGACAAAGTTCGGCGAGGGAGACAAGGAGTCGGACTGGTACAGGGCTGATGAGCGCTTCGATCTGTGGACCAAGTCTCTCACTGAAGGGGCTATCGCCCGGCACGCGGGCGTAATGTTTGAAACTCTCTGTGCGTAATGCAACAAAGACATACTCCCGGCCCTGTGCCGGGAGTTTCTAATGCAGGCCCTGTTGGCGCTGCTTTTCTTCCTCGCTGCGCAGGCTGTCGCGGGTTTTTTTATATTCTTCCACAAGGGTGGGGGACACTTCACTGTCTTCCAGCACTGCCACAAGCACGTCGCTCCAAAATGCTATGCGGGCCTGCGCAAGCTGGTGCAGGGTATCCTTGGTGCGTGGCAGCCAGCCAATGTAGTAGCGCATGAGCTCGGCCAAGCGGTAAACGCGCATAACTTTTAGCGCGACAGATTCCTCCGGTGTGCGATTGTCTTTAACGTACTGCACCAAAGCGTGGGCTAGGGGAGGGTTGTAGAGCTCCATAAAGTTAATAAACCGCGCCCAGCCCTCGTACTTGTTGCCAAAGCGCAAGCTGGAGTGGTCGAGCAGATAAATTTTCCCCTGTAGTACGCGTATGTTCTGAGGCGTAAAGTCCCAGTGAGTTAAAAAGCCGCAGTACTGTTCGAGTGTCTCTGTGTTCTTCTCTACAAACGCTACTGCCGTGTCGAGCCCCTGGGTTTCGCGCGCGTACTCGCGAAGTTTCAGAAGGTAGTCGGCCGAGCGCATCTCACCAAAGGTATCCACTATGGCGCGCGCGTGCTCGTAGGTGGTGGCGTGTGCGCCCTCCTGCGCCTTAAATGCTGCAAGAGCAAGGCTAAACTGCTCTTGCAAGGATCGCTCAAGAAACGCCATATCCTGTGCCACAAACTCGGTCACCAAGACTGTGTAGCCGCCGTGTTTCTCAAACAGTATCTCTTTTGGTGTGTTAAACACCTCGCTTGCAAACTTAATGCTCTCCAGGAGGTCGCGGCATACCCGCTCGTGCCTCATCTCGGCCACGGCCCTGGGGTCGCGGCTTATCTTTATAACCACGCGCGTGCCGGCAGTGTCATGGCCCAAGAGCAGCAGCTTGTGCCCGCCGCCTATGGGGCCCGTTAGTGCTCGCTCGCCGGCGATGTGCGGCTGCAGGGCCTCGAGCGTATAGCCCATGCCCGCGAGCATGGGGGCTACTTTTGTCAGTTCTTCCTTATTGTTTGGCATAGATAAAAAGGTCTTCAAGCATCTCTAGGTGCCGCAGCCACGACGCCTCGTACGCGGCAAACTCGTTGATAGGGTACTCGGCAAAGGGCAGAATCTCGGGGCGCTCAAGGGGGGAGTCTGCCACCACTTTTTTGGCGTTGGAGAGCGCGGCTTTCTCTATATTTCTGAGTGCGATGCTGCCGGCGGCTTTTGTGTGCGCGCGCTGGTCGCCCAGGTGCATCAGTATCGGCGTACGCGAGAGGAAGCTCACGACAACAAGCGGCAGCTCGACCGACGCGCCGTTTTCGGCATAGATGACGTCGGCCTGGCTCGCCGCGCGCCATAGCGCGCGGGTGTAGGCCATCAGGCGCGCGGCGCGCGGCTGGCGCTTGCTGACAGTGATAATCTCTACGCCTTCGATATTCTCGGGCATCTCGCCATACGTGATAACTGCCACCGAGTGGGCAGGGGAAAGGCGCCGGGCAAGCTCCTTTATATATGGGGCCGGCCACTCGACGTCGGGCGGATATAGCGGCGTGGCTAAAGCTATCTTCATGGCATGGTTAGTCTAGCATTTGTGTAACTTCGTTGGATAACAAAAAGTTGTACCTGACAAGGGGGTGTGGATAACTTTTCACAAGGCTAGGGGAGTTGTCTCGCAAGACCGAGATATTCCGACGTATCCCGTGCTTCTTCAGATTCGCTCTTCAGGTTCACAAGCCCTTGCTGCTGCGAGAATGCTGTGCAAAAAGTCCTTAGCCCCAAAGCGCCCCGCGCTTTGGCCGCCCCCACCTGGACTTTTTGCACAGCATTCGTCGCATCCGCTACCTCACGCCCACCTGACTCCCCCGCTTTTTATCCGTCTAATTACCCTACCAACTTCCCTGCCGCTCAAGCTTCGCTCGAGGCCGAAAGGTTGTAAACTTCAATACATGCGCATTTTACTGGTACTCGGCAACAAGGCCGACACGGGCGGCCCTACTAAGTATGCTCAGCAGCTTGTGCCCATACTAAGCGCGCGCGGGCATCAGGTAGAGTTTATTACTTACGGCCGGTTTATAAGGGCGATGCCGACGGGCATGCGGCATGTTGCCTTTGCCTTGCGCAGCCTCCGGGCTGCGGCCCGCAGCGACATCATGCTCGGCTTCGACACCATGACCGTAGGCGCTCCGCTCCTCATAGCCTCAGTGCTTACGCGCACGCCTTACTGCATCCGCATCGGCGGCGATTTTGTTTGGGAGCAGTTTGTGGAGAGCACCGGCACTAAAGTTAAGCTGTCGCAGTTTTACTCGCTTACCAACCTCCCGCTCAAAGCGCGGTTCTCCATATGGCTGACAGGACGCATCGCGCGGCGCGCGCAAGGGCTGGTGTTTAACTCGGCATGGCAAAGGGCGCTCTGGCAGCCGGTGTACAAGCTCGACGCTGCGCGCTCGCATGTGGTCGAGAACCTGTATCCCCCGCGGCTCCCGGGCCAACAGCCAGCTAAGCGCGTCTTTGTGTCGGCCGGGCGTGCGATTGTGCTTAAGCAAGAGCCGCTGCTGCGCAAAGTAATCGAGAGCCTTAAGGGCCGCTACCCGGACATCGAGCTCGACACAACCTCTCTGCCTCCGGCCGAGCATGCAGCTCGCGTGGCGCGCTCGTACGCGGTGGTGCTGCCCTCGGTGAGCGACGTATCCCCCAATGCCATAATTGATGCTGTTGTGTACGGCAAGCCGTTTGTCTGTACCGACGACACGGGCATCCGCGAGCGGCTCGAGGGCACGGGGCTTTTTGTCGACACGGCAAACGAGCAGGCGCTCAGCGACGCCATAGAGTCGCTGCTTGCGCCGGGCACGTATGAACAGGTGGCGGAGCGTGTGCGCGCGTTTGGCTTGGTGCGTACATGGGACGATGTCGGGGCGGACTTTGAGCGGGTACTTACATCTATATGCGCGTCTTAGTACTTGGCTCCGACAAAGCAGTACTTGTCCCCAGTACTGCATCCTATGAGCGCATGCAGCTGCAGGCGGCGCTGGTGGCGCAGTACCTTGTGCTGGTGCCAAAGGCAGGCGAGTCTAAACCTGCGGCGGCATGGCGCATATGGCGCGAGTCGCGCAGCATAGTGTGTGATGTGGTATCAGCGCAAGACCCGTTCTTCTTCGGCTTGCTTGCCTGGCGCATTGCCAAGCGCGCAGGCGCAAAGCTCCATGTGCAGGTGCACACCGACCTGCGCGCGTATAGCGGCGTGCGGCATGTATTGGCGCATATTGTCCTGCGCCACGCCGACGCGGTGCGCGTTGTCTCGAGCGCGCTCCAAAAGCAGGTCGAGGCGTGGGGGGTGCGCGCGCCGGTGCACGTCCTTCCTATATATATAGACATCGAGCCGTTTGTCCGCCTGGGGCGCCGGGCGCACGAGGGTAAGACGGTGCTGTGGGTCGGCCGCTTTGAGGATGAAAAGGATCCGTTGCTTGCCATAGAGGTTTTAAAAAAAATAAACACGCAGGGGATTGATGCGTCGCTTGTTATGCTCGGCTCGGGCAGCCTAGAGCCGCAGCTGCGCGCGGCGGCGAGCGGCTTCCCTATCGAGTTTCCCGGCTGGCAGGACACCAAAGCCTACCTTGAGGCGGCCGACGTGTGCCTCTCCACATCCAAGCACGAGAGTTGGGGAGCAAGCATTGTTGAGGCGCTGGCCGCCGGAGTGCCGGTCGTCGCGCCCGACGTGGGCGTAGCCCGCGAGGCGGGCGCCGTTGTGGCGGCACGCACAGAGCTTGCCGATGCGGTTGTAAAAGTATTGCAGAGCGCGGAGCGCGGAGTGTTAAAGCTCAAGCTCTTGTCGCGCGAGGACTGGGCCCGCGCCTGGCTCGCCTCTTTGCCCAGATAAAGGGTTCCACTGGCGCCGTAACCTTTCCTTGGCTGGTGGGTTTTAGTATACTGACAACCAAGCCTTGCGGGGCGTTTTTATATGAAAATATTAGTTACCGGCGGCAAAGGGGCTATCGGCAAGCGGCTTATATCTAAGCTGAGCGAGCTTGGGCACGAGCCCGTGTCCTACGACATGGTGGACGGGCAAGACCTGTTTGACCTGCCCGCGCTCGAGCAGGCAATACAGGGCGCAGATGCAGTGTACCACCTTGCCGCAGAAGCCAACCTCAACTACATGCGCGACATAGAGGGTGCGCACCGCGGCACCATGCTCAATGTCGGCGGCACCGAGCATGTGGCGTATCTTTGCGCCAAGCATGCCAAGTGGATGCTCTACGTATCTACTTTGTGCGTGTACGGCGACACGCTGGAGCATCCGGAGCGCGAGGATACCACGCTCCCTAATCCGTCGGAGATTTATGCCGCCTCCAAATACGCGGGCGAGTGGGTGGTTGTGGGCTACGGCAAGAGCCTGGCACTCCCCTACACTATTTTGCGCATCGCAACGCCGTACGGCCAGGGTACCCGGCTCGAGATGGCAGTACACGTGTTTTTCCTGCAGGCACTCAAGGGCGAGCCCATCACCGTCCATGGCGACGGCACACAAGAGCGCACGATGACATACATAGACGACGTCATTGAAGGCATGGTGGCGCCGCTCATGCACAACGAGGCAGCGCTGGGGCAGATATTTAACATCTCAACCGCGGAGCGCACCAGTGTGCGCAGCATGGCGCAGCAGATACTGGACACGACCGGCTCAAAATCGACCATAACCTTTACGCCGCGCCGACCACACGACACCATGCGCGAGGATATCGACACCGGCAAGGCCAAGCGCCTCTTGGGCTGGGAGTCTAAAGTATCTTTTAAGGAGGGTCTCCAAAAGACGCTCCCGTGGATGAAGGACATTGTCGGCTAATGGCGCTCTCTATCGGATTTGTAGGACAAGGGTTCATCGGCAGGAGCTACGCGGATGACATGGAGAGGCGCGGCCACAAGGTCGTGCGTTACGCGCTAGAGCAACCTTACGCGGCCAACCGCGACAAAATTGCCGCATGCGACATTGTGTTTATTGCGGTGCCTACCCCTACCACCCCCAGGGGCTTTGACTACTCTGTGGTCGAGCAGGCTCTCAAACTTGTAGGAGCGGGGAAGACCGCCGTCATCAAGTCGACCGTGCTGCCGGGCACGACCGCGAGGCTGCAAAAAAAGTTCCCAAAGCTCTACGTGATGCACAGCCCTGAGTTTCTGGTATTAAAGCAGGCGGCGGAAGACGCTGCGCGCCCGCTGCGCAATATCATTGGCACGGGTAAGCAGACACCTGCGGCAAAAGCCAAGGCAAAGCAGGTGATGAAGGTGCTCCCCCGCGCTCCGTATGAGCTCGTGTGCGGGATAAAAGAGGCTGAGCTTATAAAATACGCGGGCAACTTCTTCCTGTACCTTAAGGTGCTGTACGCCAACCTGATGTACGAGATGGCCGAGGCTGTGGGAGCCGACTATGAGCTCATACGCGCGACAGTTGCGGCCGACCCACGCATCGGTCCCTCTCACCTGCAGGTGCTCCACGACAGCGGCCATAAGGGCGCCAGCTGCGGCCGGGGAGCGGGTGGGGTATGCTTTATAAAGGACGTTGCCGCGCTCTCCGGCTTTTACCAAAGTTCGGTGGGGAACAAGGCCGGCGCAAAACTTATGCAAGCCGCGATTGCAAAGAACATCGAGCTTTTGCTGGCCTCCGGCAAGGACCTCGATCTTTTGGCGGGTGTCCACGGCAAAAAGGTCCTGTATAGAAAATGAAACTGCTTATTACCACACAGGTGCTCGACCGCGACGACCCGGGCTACTTCGGGTTTTTCCACGCGTGGGTAGAGGAGTTTGCCCGGCACTGCGAGAGTGTCGAGGTTATATGCCTGCGCGAAGGTACGCACGCGCTCCCGGCCAATGTGCGGGTTCACTCGCTGGGCAAGGAGCGCGGGCGGCCGCGCCTGGGCACTGTTGTGTACGGCCTGCGGCTGGTGCGGCTTGCGTGGCGCTTGCGCAGCCGCTACGACACCGTCTTTGTTCATATGAACCCGGAGTACATCGTCTGCGCCGGTCTCATGTGGCGCATGCTCGGCAAGCGCATCGGGCTTTGGTATGCGCACAAAAGGGTAAGCCTGATGCTGCGCCTAGGTGTCCTCATTTCTCATGTGGCACTCACCTCCTCCTCTCATGGGTTGCAGATTGCCGGCGCCAAGCGTCGCATAGTAGGACAGGGCATAGACACGCGCTTTGTGCCCGGCCAAAAAAACGCCTCAGACCGCCTGCGGCTTATGTACTGGGGCCGGCTGAGCCCCAGCAAGCAGCTAAATGAGATCTTGGCGGCGGCGCAGGAGCTAGAGAGGCGCGGTACTCCAGTGTCGGTTACCTTTGTGGGCGAGCCGGGGCACGAGGGCGACCGCGCCTATGCTCAGGCTGTGCAGGCGCACGCAAAGACCTTGGGATTCCCCGTGCACTTTTTGGGCGGCAAGCCGCACCGCGAGCTCCCGACCCTAGTGCGCCAGGCCGATGTCTGCGTCAATATAAGCACCACCGGCAGCATGGACAAAACCGTGCTCGAGGCTATGGCGGCCGGTATACCGGTTGTCGCGTCCAACGACTCGTACCGCGAGGTGCTCTCGAGCTCGGGCCTATTTGCAGACGACATATCAGCGGCGCCTTTGGCAGACCGTATCGCGCATGCGGCGCGCGCAGACACCGCGCCTTTGGTGGCGTATGTCGCAGCGCACCACTCAGTTGCAGGACTTATCGGCCGTATACTGCGCGAGCTGCGCCACTAATATGGAGCGTCGGCCTATAGTTTTTCTTATACACTCGCTCCCCTACGGCGGCGCCGAGCGCCTGACGCTGGATTTGCTGGCAGAGCTGAGCGCGCAGGGCGAGGCGGTGCACCTTATTACTCTCGCGCCGGAAAAAGACAAGAGCCTCGCCGGCGAGTGCGCACTTGAGGCGGAGTACCGCACGCTCGTGCCGGTGCGGGGAGTTTTTGACATTGCCGGCATAGTGCGTCTGGCACGCACGCTGCGCCGGTTGCAGCCGCGCGCGCTCGTAACGCATCTGTGGTTTTCAAACACGGTGGGGAGGGTTGCGGGTGCCTTGGCCGGCGTGCCGCGCATCATTACGTACGAGCACAACGACTACGACCGCGTTAAGTCGCGCAAGCAGTTTCTGGCCGACCGGCTCCTGGCGCCGCTCTCCTCAACAATTGTTGCCGTCTCTGATGCGGTTAAGGCATCCTTGGTGCGACATCACATCAGCCCCAAGCGCATAACTGTTATACAAAACGGCGTCGCGCTCGGGCGCTTTGCGCCTGCGCCGATACAGGTGCGGGCACGGGTGCAGGCACTGTTTGTGGGGCGGCTGACCCGCCAAAAAGGGCTCGATGTGCTGCTTGAAGCGCTCTCGCGTGTCCCCGAAATCGAGCTTTCTGTGGCGGGGATGGGCGAGGAGGAGCAGGCTCTGCAACGGCAAGCAGAGCTGCTTAATCTCAGCGGCAGAGTCACTTTTTTGGGTGTGTGCAGCGACATCCCGGCACGCATGCATGACGCCGATTTTCTTGTCTTGCCGTCGCGCTGGGAGGGTATGCCCATGATTGTGCTCGAGGCGCTCGCAAGCGGGCTCCCCGTACTTGCCAGCGCCGTCGACGGCATCCCAGAAATAGTGGAAGATGGTATACAAGGGCTCTTGGTGGCACCGGAGGACACGGCCGCACTAATCAGTGCCCTGGAGCGCATGCAGGACCCCGTACTGCGCGCGCGCTTAGGGGCAGCCGGCCCTGCGCGGGCCCGGCTGTTTTCTATAGAGGCGCACGCGCAAAAACTTTTGGCCCTGCTTACCTAATATGACAATCCTACTGCGCAGGTATATGCTTTTGTTCCTAGCCAGTGTGGCGCGGGTTTTTGCGCGCCGCCCGCGCGTGACCGTGCTCTTGTATCATTCAGTATCGCGCGAGCCGTGGAGGTATGCCGTGGCGCCAGGAGACTTCCGCCGACAGATGGAGTATGCGGCGGCACATGCCGACATGGTCCCGCTCGCGCGGGTGCTGGCTCATACCAAGGGCGAGCCTCTGATGCGCGATGCTGTTGCGGTTACGTTTGACGACGTGTACGTGGACTTTTACGGTGAGGCGCTGCCGGTGTTAACAGACTTGAACATCCCTGTCACGGTGTTTGCCTCGCTTAGGGAGGCAGACCGCCGCGAGCTTGATGTCGCGTTTCCCCTGCTGAGCGAAGGGGCTTACACACTTCCGGCTCATGTTGAAGTGGGCAGTCATGCGCTTACGCACCGCAAGCTCTCGCGCCTTGCGCCAGAGGAGGTGCGCCGCGAGCTTGATGAGTCGGCACAGCGGCTGCATGAGCGCTTTGGCACGCGCCCGCGCTTTGTGGCGTATCCTAAAGGGAGCTACTCGCCCGCTGTTATGGAGGCGGCCAAAGAGTGCGGGTACGAGGGCGCGTTTACTACATTGCCGCGCAGTGTTGCGGCAAAAGACTACCCGTTTGCCCTGCCGCGCGTGCAAGTTGATGCGACCACAAGCTTTGGCGAGTTTAGGGCTCGGCTTACCGCGGCAGCGGACTGGTACTGCGCGCTGCGCCGGCATTTGCATATATGAGCAAGATTAAGGCTACCGCATATATACTCACCTTTAACTCCGCCGCGACCCTGGAGCGAGCGCTGCACTCCGTGCGCGACTTTGACGACGTGCTGGTGTGCGACGGCGGTTCCTCCGACGACACCGTGCGCATAGCGCAGTCCTTCGGCGCGCGCGTCGTGCCGCAAGAGCAGTCGTGCCTGGCGCAGGGGCGCGTTATAGACTTTGCCTGCGTGCGCACCCACGCTATTGCGCACGCCCGCTACCCGTGGATACTGGCGCTCGACTCCGACGAGTCGGCAAGCCCGGAGCTGGTGCAGGAGATCGCACAGCTCATGCACGAGCCGCCCGCACCCCGCGCGTACCGCATGCCCGCCGGCATCGTGCTGGACGGCACACTTATGCGGCACTCATCAAATTATCCGGGCTATCAGGTGCGGTTCTTCCATCGCGATGCGGGAGCATATCAGAAGCCCATACACGAGCGCTTTATACCGCACACGGTACCGCACACCCTGCGCTCGCCCTGGTACTACTATATAGACTCGGCAACTGCGCGGGATGAGTACGAGAAAGACATACGGCGCGACCTGCCGCTGTATGTAACGCGCTACCGCGGCGCCTCTTTGTGGGGCCGGGCAAGGGGCATGCTCCTGGTGCTTAAAAATTGCGCGGTCATCCTCGTACACTCGCTGCGCAACCGGCTGCTGTATCAGAAGGGCGAGGTATACCCCATGCGGCTTGAGTGGCTGCGCGTGGTATACCAATGGGAGGTACTAAAAACTATATGGCGCACCCCATCCAAGTAACTACCGAGCACTACTTCCGCTGGAAGTACATAAAGCAGCAGCGCTGGGCCAATTTTTGGCACCAGCTGGAGCTGGTGCGCCAGACTAATGCTGCCAGCGTGCTTGAGGTCGGGGTGGGCACCGGGCTGGTAGCGGAGACCCTGCGCAAGCTGGGCATTGAGACCAAGACGCTCGATATAGACCCGGCGCTCAACCCGGACCTTGTGGGCTCGGTGACGGACCTGCCGCAGCATCTGACTAAGACCTTTGACGCGGCGCTTGCCGCAGAAGTGCTCGAGCACCTGCCGTGGAGCGAGGTGCCAAAGGCGCTGCGCGAGCTTGCGCGCGTGGCGCGCACGCATGTCATCGTCACCCTGCCGTACCGCGGCACTATAGTGGCGTGGTCTTTCAAGCTCCCTCTTATTCCGTGGCTCACCGGCCTGATAAAGTTCCCCCACCTGTGGAAGGAGCATACCTTTGACGGCGAGCATTACTGGGAGCTGGGTACCCGGGGGCGCAGCGTAGCGGCGTTCCGCGCGCTCTCGGCGCAGTGCGGGCTGCGGGTGGTGTCGGAGGGCCACAGCCCCGACGACCCGGGTCATTACCGGTTTCTCTTTTCGATACTGCCATGATAGTGCTGTACGCGGCATATGCCCGCATGCCGACCCAAAAAGCGCACGGCATCCAGGTGGCCAACATGTGCGCGGCGCTCGGGCGCATCGCGAGCGTTGTGCTGTTGGTGCCGCAGCGCGACAATGACCTTGCCGAGCCGCTCTACAAGTACTACGGCCTTCAAGAGTCGTTTGCCACAGTGTTCGTGCCGGCCGGCCCGCGCAAGCCGCAGGGGAGGCTTATGTACCGGCTGGGAGAGTTTTTGTTTGCGGCAGGCGTGCAAGCACAGCTTGCGCACCATGCGCCCGACGTAGTGATAACCCGCAGCGCGTGGGTGGCGTGGCGCTGTGCCAAGCGCGTGCCGGTGTTTTATGAGATGCATGACGTGCCGCGCCGCTACCGCTTTGTACAGAGGTTTTTGCTCCGGCATGTGCGCGGATACATATCTACCAACGCATGGAAGGCGCACGAGCTTAAGGCCGGAGTGCCCGGGGCCCGGGTGTTAGTGGCGCCCAACGGCTATCGTGCCGAGTGGTTTGCACAGCCACAGGACAAGCAGGAGCTGCGCGCCGCGCTCGGGCTCCCGCTTAATGCATACATCGTGCTTTATACCGGCAACGTATACGGATGGAAGGGTGTGGAGGTGCTGGCACGGGCTGCTCAGCTTGTGCCGGACATGACGTTTGTATTTGTCGGCGGTACCGACGAGGACGCCGCCCGGTTTAAGCGCGCCCATGCCGAAGCAAAAAATATAGTACAGGTGGCGCATCAGCCCCACCCGCGCATACCGTCGTACCTGCGCGCGGCCGACTGCCTTGTGCTGCCCAACTCCGCCTCCACAGAGGAGTCGCGCCGCTCGACCTCGCCGCTTAAATTGTTTGAGTACTTGGCATCCGGCACTCCTGTTGCGGTTGCCGACCTGCCCTCGGTGCGCGAGCTGGTAGATGAGAGTCAAGCGCTCTTCTTTGCCCCCGACAATCCGTCGGCACTGGCCCAGGCGCTGGCGTTGATACGCCAAGACAAGGAGCAGGCGCTTGCGCGCGCGAAAGCGGGTGCCGCGCACGCACAGCGCTATACCTGGGACGCGCGCGCCCAAGCGATACTCGATTTTATCTCCGGCTTTGCCACAAAAGGCTAAGTTTGTTACAGTGCAATGGCTTTATTGCTATGGATACTGAGTTTTTCAGGGACAAGGTCGTGCTTGTAACCGGCGGCACCGGGACTTTTGGCTATGCGTTTGTGCGCCGGCTCCTTACCACTCCCGTTAAGAAAATCATCATCTTTAGCCGCGACGAGTACAAGCAGCACCAGATGCGCCAGGCGGTAGCTGACCCGGAGGGCCGCCTGCGCTTTTTCCTCGGAGACATACGCGACAAAGAGCGCCTGGTGCGCGCGTTTGGCGGGGTGGACATCGTGGTGCATGCGGCGGCTCTCAAACAGGTGCCCGCCTTGGAGTACAACCCCAACGAGGCTATTAAGACAAACATCACCGGCACTCAAAACGTCATCGAGGCAGCGCTCGACGCCGGGATAGAGAAGGTGCTTGTCATATCCTCCGACAAGGCGGTGCAGCCTATAAACCTCTACGGCGCCACCAAGCTCGCCGCAGAAAAGCTGACCGTGGCGGCCAACGCGTACCGCAAGGGCCCGGCTCTTGGCCCGCGCTTCTCGGTCATGCGCTACGGCAATATTCTGGGGAGCCGCGGCAGCTTCCTCGAGCTTATAGAAAAGCAGCGCGAGACGGGCACTATTACGCTCACCGACGGGCGCATGACACGCTTTTGGATACACATAGAGGACATTATGGACTTGGTGCTCGAGGTCTTGGAGGGCATGCACGGCGGCGAGATATTTGTCCCTAAAATGGAAAGCCTTTTGGTCGTGGACGTGATACACCACGCCGCACCGGAGTGCAAGGTGGTAACGGTGGGCATCCGCCCGGGCGAGAAGCTCCACGAGGCGCTTATAACCGAGCATGAGTCGCCGCGCACGCTGGACATCGGCACCATGTACGCGATACTCCCCGAGCATCTTACCGAGGACATGGCGCCAAAGATAAACGGCACTACCGTCTCGCGCGACTTTGTATTTGCAAGCGACAGCCCGCAGTTTTTGCGCGGCCGCGCCGACGCCGCGCGCATACTCGTGCGCGCAAAGTAGTATACGGGCATGATCCCATACTCGACACAGGACATTAGCGACGCAGACGTTAAGGCGGTCGTTGCCGCGCTCAAGTCGGGCTGGCTGACCCAGGGCCCCGCTATCGAGCAGTTTGAAAAGGCCTTGGCCAAGAAGGTGGGCGCCACATATGCGGTGGCCTTCAGCTCCGGCACGGCGGCTCTGCATGCTGCTTACTTTGCCGCCGGGGTAAAGCCGGGCGACGAGGTCATCGTACCCGCGCTCACCTTTGCTGCAACAGCCAACGCCGCACTCTACCTTGGGGCCAAGCCGGTGTTTGCCGACATAGACCTCTCTACCTACACCATAAGCGCCGACGACGTTAAAAAAAAGATAACCAAAAAGACAAAGCTTCTCGTGCCCGTGGACTATGCCGGGCGCCCGGCCGACATGCGCGCGATGCGAGCGCTTGCGCGCCGGCACAGCCTTGTCCTTATAGAGGACGGCGCGCAAAGCCTGGGCGCCGCCTACGGCGACCGTATGGTGGGCACGCAGGCCGACATGACGATGTTCAGCTTTCATCCGGTCAAGTCTATTACTGCGGGCGAGGGCGGCGCCATTGTCACTAATAACGAGCAGTACTACCGCCTGCTTAAGCTTTTCCGCAGCCACGGTATTACGCGCGACCCCCACTTTTTAGAAAAGCCAGACGAGGGTCCGTGGCACCAGGAGCAGCACGCGCTGGGGCATCACTACCGCATCACCGACATACAGGCCGCGCTCGTTCATAGCCAGCTTAAGCGCCTGAGCGGCTTTATCGCAAAGCGCCGCGCCGCCGCCCGCCGCTACCCCAAGCTCTTAAGCGGGCTGCCGCTCATACTGCCGCCCGCAGACACCAAAGACGTGCAGGGCGCCTGGCACCTGTACCCGATACGCGTTGACGCTAAAGTGAGGAAGGCGGTTTTTAATCATATGCGCGCTGCGGGCATCGGGGTCCAGGTGCACTACCTGCCGGTGTATCTGCACCCGTACTACCGCCGGCTTGGCTACAAGAAAGGGCTCTGCCCCAATGCCGAGGAGTTTTATGCACAAGAAATTTCCATCCCGCTGTTTGCGCGCATCACTCAGGCCCAGCAGCGCGTTGTTGCCAAAACCCTGCGCGAGGTACTATAGGCCCATGACAGGTGCAGTGATACAGGCGCGCATGGGCTCTAGCCGGTTGCCGGGCAAGGTGCTTATGCCTTTGGCGGGCCACCCGGTCTTGTGGCATGTTGTCGAGCGCCTACGCCGTGCCACCATGCTCCAAAAAATAATCGTAGCCACGAGCACCGACAAGAGCGACGACCCTATCGCCGAGTTTTGCACAGCAAACAATATCGAGTGCTACCGCGGCTCGCTTACCGATGTGCTGGCGCGCTACGAGGGCGCAGCACAGGCGCACAACCTGAGCACGGTGGTGCGCATTACCGCCGACTGTCCGCTTATAGACCCGGCCGTAGTAGACAAGTGTGTCGAGATGTTTGCGGCAGGGCAGGGCGACTACCTGAGCAATATCAACCCGGGCGTGCGCACCTTTGCGCGAGGGCTCGACGTGGAGGTGTTTTCGCGCGAGGCACTTGCGCGCGCTCACGCCGCGGCGCAGGAGCAGTATGAGCGCGAGCATGTCACTCCTTATATATGGCAGAACAAGCAGGGAGAGTTTGTCGTTTTGCCCGCCTACAGAGCGCCCGCACAGTACGCGCACATATTTCGCCTGACGCTCGACTACGCGGAGGACTACGCAGTGTTTGAGCATCTGTACAAGCACTTCTTTAGCGAGGGCGGCATTGTGGACGTGCCCCGGGTTCTGCAGTATTTATCAGAGCATCCGGAGGTGGCAGCCATAAACGCCTCGCGCGAAGCGGAGTATCCGGCCCAGGGCCTGCGCGTATGATAGCTATTATTGACTACGGCCTGGGCAATACGGGCTCGGTGCGCGCCGCGCTTGCGCGCCTGGGGCACGACAGCGTGATAACAGACAAAGCAGAGGATATCAGCGCGGCCACGCACCTTATCATGCCGGGTGTCGGCTCGTTTGCCGACGGGATGCGCGAGATCCGCGAGCGCGGGCTGGAACCCATACTGCGCCGCGAGGTGCTTGAGAACAAAAAGCCGCTGCTGGGCATATGCCTTGGCATGCAGCTCTTGGGCACCCGCGGCGAGGAGGGCGGCGGCACCGAGGGCTTGGGGTTTGTGCCCGGGCCCGTGCGCCTGCTGCGCGCAGACCAGAGCGCCTACAGGCTGCCGCATGTAGGGTGGAACGATGTTGTCGTGGCGGGGGATGACCCGCTTTTTGCCGGCATATCGTCTTGCGTATTTTATTTCGTTCACAGCTATGTGCTTGAGCCAGAGCACGCGGCCGACATTGCGGCAACGTGCAACTATGGCGGAGAGTTTGCCGCCGCGGTGCGCCGGGGCAATGTGTACGGCGTGCAGTTCCATCCTGAAAAGAGCCAGAAGAGCGGGCTTATGCTGCTTAAGAACTTTATAGACCATGCTTAAGATACGCGTCATACCCTGCCTTACGGTCAAGCAAGAGCGGCTTGTTAAGAGCGTGAGGTTTGCCGACCACCGCAACATCGGCAGCTATATAGCCGTGGTACGGGTGTTTGACGCGCGCGATGTAGACGAGCTCATCCTCTTGGACCTCGACGCCGAGGCGCGCGGTATACACCTGCCCATGCTGCGCGAGGTTACCAAGGAGTGCATGATGCCGGTGACGCTGGGCGGCGGGGTGCGCTCTATTGAGGACGTGCAGGCGATGCTCTCGGCGGGCGCGGACAAGGTCGCCATAAACTCCGCCGCGCTTGAGGACCCCTCGCTTATCGGGCGCGCTGCGGCGCGCTTCGGCAGCCAGTGCGTGGTTGTCTCCATTGACGCCAAGCGGGTAGGCGAGCGCTATGAGGTGTACTCGCACGGCGGCACGAAGGCCACAGGGCGCGAGGTGGTTGAGTGGGCCACAGAGGCGCAGAGGCTGGGCGCCGGCGAGATACTGCTTACCTCTATTGACCGCGACGGCACCATGGAGGGCTACGACCTCGAGCTGGTGTCGTCTGTTGCGCGCGCGGTTGCCGTGCCGGTTATCGCGTGCGGCGGTGCCGGCAACCCAGAGGACGGCGCGGCGGCGGTTGAGGCGGGCGCCTCGGCGGTGGCGCTCGCGAGCCTCTTTCAATACACCCAAACGACGCCCCAAACGGTTAAAGAGGCGCTTGCCTCGGGTGGCTTTCCCGCACGGCTTGCAGTAAAATAGCCCCATGACAAAGCACAAAGACACCGACCAGCTGGCACACTGGGCGGGGCAGGAGGGCAGCGCGTATGTAGAGCGCAACCCGCACTCTATGGCAGAGTATGAGGCGCTGTATGCCAAAGACTACGGGGTCTCGAGGCAGGCCATGAACGAGGCGTGCCTGGGCGAGCTGCCCCGCGACCTCTCTGTCTTGGAGGTCGGCGCCAACGTCGGCGTACAGCTCGAGTTTTTGCGCACGATGGGCTTCTCGCATCTTGTGGGTATCGACATTAACGCCGACGCTGTACGCGAGGCGGGCAAGCTCCACCCAAAGGTAGAGGTTAAACAGGGCTCGGGCTTTGACCTGCAGTTTGAGGACAACTCGTTTGACATGGTGTATACCTCCGGCGTGCTAATACATGTGGCGCCTACGGACGCGCTCGATGTCATGCGCGAAATGCATCGCACCAGCCGCTCCTACATTTGGGGCTTTGAGTACTATGCGCCCAGCTATGAGGAGGTTACCTATCGCGGCCAGAGTGATCGCCTGTGGAAGACCGACTTTGCAAAAATGTTTGCGGACAATTTCCCCGACCTGACGTTGGTGTACGAGAAGAAGTACCCAATGCCGGACGGCAACGTAAGCCAGATGTACCTGCTTAAGAAGAAATCCTAGCTATGGCCCGGTACTGCTCCAGCTGCGTAATGCCCGACACCAAGCCCGACCTCTTCTTTGACGAGGAAGGCGTGTGCGACGCGTGCCGCTCGGCCGCGCTTAAAAAGACAATAGACTGGACGGCGCGCGAGGCCGAGTTCCGCGAGCTGGTGGCCAAGTTCAAGAACAAAAGCGGGAGCAATTACGACTGCGTCATACCGGTAAGCGGCGGCAAGGACAGCCACTACCAGGCACACGTGGCGCGCCAGTACGGGCTCAACCCGCTTTTGGTCAACTTTGAGGCGACGCTGCGCAACGACCTGGGCCGCAAGAACTTTGAGAACATCCGCCAGTTTGGCGACCTTATAGAGTTTAAAAAGCAGCCCGAGGTGTACAAAAAAATGTGCCTCGAGGCGTTTAGGCGCGTGGGCGACCACGAGTGGCCCAACCATATAGGCATTTTTACGGTGCCGGTGCGCGTTGCAACCCAGTTTAAGATCCCGCTGGTTATCTGGGGCGAAAACTCGCAGCTTGAGTACGGAGGCCCCAAAGCCGCCCGGATGAAGAACGCTCTGGACCGCCGGTGGCTTGAGGAGTTCGGCGGGCTCCTGGGGCTGCGGGTAGAGGATATGGTCGGGGTAGAGGGCATCACCCGCGAGGACCTTGTCTCCTACTTTTATCCGAGCGACGAGGAACTCTCGGCAACCGGCGTATTCGGCGCGTTTTTGGGCTACTACTTTAAGTGGGACGCTATACCCCAGACAGCCCTCATGAAAGAGCGCGGCTTTAAGGTCAAAGAGGACGGCCCTGTCGAGGGCACCTACACCAACTACGAGAACCTGGACGACGCTATTGTGGCGATACACGACTACCTTAAGTTTGTTAAGTTCGGGTTTGGCCGTGCCACCGACCATGCGTGCATAGACATCCGCAACGGACGCCTTACCCGCCAAGAGGCTATAAAGCTTGTCGAGCAGTACGACGGCAAATATCCCACAGGCTCGTTGGTTGAGTTTTTGGCTATGTTTGGCATGAGCCAGGAGGAGTTCGACCGCATTGTGGACTCGTTTACCGACAAGGCCCTCTTTGAAACAAACGACGACGGCTCGCTCAAGCGCGACGCCGAGCGCAACCTGGTTAAGCGCTACCGAGACTACTCGCTGCCTGCCTCTGCATGAGTGCGCCCGATGCCATTGCGGTTCTCTCGGCGAGCGTTGTCCTGGACTCCGGGCGCTGGCGCAGTACGCGCTTGAGCTCGGAGGATAATCTTGCGGGAGCGCCCGGCGGCGAGCTGCGCGTGCGCGCGACGGCGCTGCTTGGCATGCGCTACCCAAACGCGCTTATTGTTGCCACCGGGGCGCGGGGGTACGATGTCGTGGGCCAGGAGGACAGGCCGCTATTGTGCGATATCCTGCAGGCGGAGCTTGTGGCTGCCGGTATCGCGCTGTCCCGCGTGGTACGCGAGGACAGCTCCAACACCACCTACCAGCAGCTGGTAGAGCTCCACAAGCTGGCGCAGGCTCGGGGCTGGCAGAGCGTATATATAGTCTCTAGCCGCTGGCACCTGCCGCGCATCAGGGCTATGCTTGAGGCGAAGCTCCCCGCGTTTGCGCCAGAGCTCTGCGCGGCCGAGGATATACTTGTGGAGGCCGACCCAAACCAGAAAGGGGAGATAGACGCCGCGTACGCAAGCGAATGGCTGCGCGAGCGCATAGCAAAAGAGGAGCAGGGCATTGCGCACATACAGAGCGGTACCTACCGGTTTTAATATCATGGCCACGAAAAAGAAAACAATAGTTATTGCTACCATACGGCCATGGAACATAGCCCGGTACCGCGCATGGAAGGCTCCTGCAGGATATCGCGTGGTGCTGATAACCAAAAAGGACCAGCTGGTGCCCAAGCGTCTCGACAAGCTCAACCCGCACTACATTTTCTTTCCGCATTGGTCGTGGATTATCCCGCCCGAGGTGTACGAGCGGTATGAGTGCATAGTCTTTCATATGACCGACCTGCCTTTTGGCCGGGGCGGCAGCCCGCTGCAAAACCTGCTTGTGCGCGGCATATACAAGACAAAAGTATCGGCGCTCAAGGTAGACGGAGGGCTCGACACCGGCCCGGTGTATCTCAAGAGGCCGCTTGATCTCTCGCGGGGGAGCGCGCATGAGCTTTATTTGAAGCTGGCCGACATAACGGAGCGCATGGTGCGCGATATACTACGGGCTAGCCCCGCGCCGAAGCCCCAAAGGGGCAAGCCGGTGGCGTTCCCTCGGCGCAAGCCACAGGAGAGCAAAATTCCGGACGGATTGACGGGGAGGAAATTATACGATTTTATCAGGATGTTGGACGCACCGGAGTATCCCGTGGCCTACAAGGAGGAGGCGGGCGTGCGCATCGAGTTTAGGAACGCGCGGCTCTCGAAAGGTACCGTCTTAGCCGACGCAGCGTATATACCTCTTACATAACCCGTATGCCATCAAAAAAAATACTTGTTGTCGCCGCTCATCCGGATGATGAGGTGTTGGGTGCGGGCGGGGCCATAGCGCGCCACCGCGAGGAGGGCGACGAGGTCGCCGTGCTTATCCTGGGCAAGGGCATAGCAAGCCGCGAAGGCCAGTCTGCCCAAGAGGTACAAGCCCAGCAGGAGAGCCTGATGGGCGACGTTGCAGAGGCGCACCGCATACTCGCTACCAGCTCGTATTCAGTGGATGACTTCCCCGACCAGAAATTTGAGACCGTGCCGATACTCTCTATTACGCAGGCGATAGAGAAGGCCATTGAGCAGCACAAGCCGGATTTGATATATACGCATTTTGCGGGCGACGTTAACGAGGACCATCAGCGGGTGTCGCGTGCGGTAGAGGCTGCCGCCCGGCCGATGCTCGGCTCCGCTTTGCTTGAGGTGCGCGCCTTCGAGATAGCCTCGTCTACCGAGTGGAATTTTGTCCGCCCCGCGTTCCACCCCAACGTGTTTGTGTCGCTTAGCCCGGCCCAGCTCCAAAAAAAGGTAGACGCCATGCGCGCGTACAAGGGCGAGATACGCGAGTTTCCCCATCCGCGCTCGGCCGAGTATCTCGAGGCGCAGGCAAAGGTGCGCGGCGCGCAGTCGGGCTTCCATGCAGCCGAGGGCTTCGAGCTTCTGTATAAACGCCTATGAAGATAGCGCTCCTTCTGGATAATCCCCGCAGCTGGATAGTCCCGTACGCCAAAGAGCTCATGCAAGTCCTGGAGGAGCGCGGGCACAGCGTGTCGTGGCATGAGAGAGCAGAGGATATGGAGCAGGGCGATTGTGCCTTCTTTCTTAGCTGCGAGAAAATCGTTCCGCCTGCCTTGCTTGCGCTGCATGCTCATAATCTTGTCGTGCACGAGAGCGCTTTGCCGCAGGGCAAGGGGTTCTCGCCCCTGACCTGGCAGATACTTGAGGGCAAACATGACATTGCCGTAACCCTTTTTGAGGCTGCCGAGGGTCTAGATTGCGGCGATATTTTTGGGCAGGAGATGATGCATTTTGACGGAAGCGAGCTTATACACGAGCTGCGCCAAAAGCAGGGCGAGGCCACTATACGGCTTATACTGGCCTTTGTGGACGCTTACCCGCCCGGGCCGGGGAAACTTCAGGAGGGCGAGGAGAGTTTTTATCCTCGTAGGACCCCAAAGGACAGCGAGCTAGACCCTGACCAGACCTTGGCGCAGGTGTTTGACCGTTTGCGCGTGGCCGACAACGAGCGGTACCCGGCCTTTTTTACTCATAGGGGGCACACCTATATCCTTAAGATATATAAGAAGGACTAATGTCACACACAACCATACACATAGCGGGGCGCGAGATTGGCAAGGGTAAGCCCTGCTTTGTCGTGGCGGAGGTGTCGGGCAACCACAACGGCGACTACGCCATGGCCGAGGCTATAGTGCGCGCCGCCGCCGAGGCGGGGGCAGATGCGATAAAGCTCCAGACCTACACCCAGGAGACCATGACCATAGACTCCGACAAGCCGTGGTTTTATCTGCAGGGAGACGACACGCCCGCCTCGTGGAAGGCGCAGAACCTGTATGGGCTCTACGGCACGGCCTACACGCCGTGGGAGTGGCAGCCCAAGCTCAAGGAGCTTACCGAGTCGCTGGGGCTCGTGTTTTTCTCCAGTGCGTTTGACGCGACGTCGGTCGACTTTTTAGAGAAGATGGACGTGCCGTGCTACAAGATAGCCTCGTATGAGGCGACCGACATACCGCTTTTGCAGAAGGTGGCCGCAACAGGCAAGCCGGTGATACTTTCTGTCGGCTTTGCCGTTCTTGAGGAGGTTGAGGAGGCCGTGGCGGCACTGCGCGCCGCGGGCGCAAAAGACCTGGCCGTACTGCACTGTGTAACCGCCTACCAGGGCGATGCGCACGATGCTGACATGAACCTGAGCACCATTGAGGACATTGCGAAGCGCTTTGGGGTGGTGGTCGGCTTTTCCGACAACAACGGCGGGATAGAGGCGCCGGTGGCTGCGGTCTTGGCCGGTGCCTCGATAATAGAGAAGCACGTAACTCTTTCGCGCGCGGCGGGCGGGCCGGACGCGCGCTTTTCACTCGAGCCCCAGGAGCTCAAAGCCATGGTCGAGCGCATTCGCGGTGCTGAGCGCATATTGGGCACGCCCACCTACGGCCCGGTAAGCCCGCAGGAGGAGCGCTACAAAATGCTCAGGCGCTCCCTGTTTGCCGTGCAGGACATCAAGGCGGGGGAGGAGTTTAGCGCCCAGTCTGTCCGGGTGATACGCCCGGCGCACGGGCTGCCGCCCAAGATGCTGCCCTCGGTCTTGGGCCGGCGCGCATCCCGCGATATCGAGCGCGGCACGCCGCTCTCGTTAGAGGACATAGCTGATGCGTAGCACATTCCCCACAATCTACCGCGCGTTTTCCGGCTACAGGCTGCACCTGGCGCTCTTGGTGGTGCTCGGCTTTTTAAGCGGCATACTCGAGGGCATCGGCATCAGCGCCGTTATCCCGCTGTTCTCCTTTTTGGTCGGGGGAGGCCCCGGCGACGACGTGCTCTCGCGCGCGGTAGAGGGGCTCTTTTCCTACCTGCCGTTTGCACTCTCAACAGGCTCGCTTTTGGTGTTTATCCTTGCGTTGTTTGTGGCGCGCGCGGCTATCCTGGTCCTGTTCAACTACTTCCGCGCGCGGGTCTCGACAAGCTACCTGATACGCATGATGAACGAGCTCTTGGAGCGCACGCTCCACGCGCAGTGGGGCTACCTCCTGACGCAGCGGCTCGGATATGCCGAGGTAACGCTCACGCGCGACGTGCGGCAGGGCTCGGCCCTGCTCGAGGCGCTCTCGCAGGGCGTGCTTGTCGTCACGAGCCTGCTTATTTATGGCGCGCTTGCCATCACGATCTCCTTGCCTGTTACGCTCGCGGCCGCGCTTGTAGGGCTTTTGATACTGCTGTTGCTCCAGCCGGTGCGCCGCGGGGTGCAGCGCGTGGCGACGCGCGCAGCGCTCACCGAGAAGGCTATCGCCTACTTTGTTAACGAGCACGTGCTGGGGATGAAGACGGTCAAGTCGGCAGGCACCGAGCGCGCGGTATTTGAGAAGGGCGTGCGATTGTTTGAGGACTTTAAGCATATACTGGTACGCTCTACGCTCGTGCAGTCGCTCGGCACCGCCTCGGTCCAGCCGCTCTCGCTGGCGTTTATCTGCGGCGTGTTCGTGTACTTTCAGCAGACCGGGCCGCTTTCGCTCGGGGCCCTTATCGCGCTCATTTATCTTATACAGAAGATATTCACCTATATAGAGGCTGGCCAGAGCGCCCTGCACTCCATAAGCGAAAAGGTGCCCTACGTCGAGAACACGCTTGCGTTCCGTGAGCTATTAATGCGCCACGAGGAGCATCGCAGCGGCCAGAAGCCCTTTGAGTTCTCGCGCGACATCGTGTTCAGGGGCGTATCGTTTTCCTACGACCCGGCAAGCGACACGCCGACAGTCTCTAACCTGGGCTTCCGCCTGGGCCGCGGCGAGATGATAGGCCTTGTGGGGCCCTCCGGCTCCGGCAAGACGACCGTTGCGGACCTTTTGTTGCGGCTGTTTGTGCCGCAAGAGGGGAGTATCAAGGTAGACGATGTGCCTGTCGAAGAGCTTTCGCTGGCGCAATGGAGGGGCAAGGTGGGCTACGTGTCTCAGGACATGTTCCTGCTCAACGACACCATACGCAACAACATACTGTTTTACGACACGGACATCTCTCAGGACGAGGTGCTGGCCGCGGCCCAAACCGCCAACTGCATGGAGTTTATAGACGCCCTGCCGCAAGGCCTCGATACGCCGGTAGGAGAGCGCGGGCTCCTGCTCTCAGCCGGCCAGAGGCAGCGCATCATTCTGGCGCGCGTGCTGGCGCGCCGCCCCGACCTGCTTATACTCGACGAGGCCACGAGCGCTCTGGACAATGAGTCTGAGCGCCTTATACAGGAGGCTATAGAGCGCCTGCGCGGGGGAGTCACCATTGTGGTCATTGCGCACCGCCTCACCACTGTCTTGCGCGCCGATCGCCTGCTGGTCTTAGAGCGGGGCCGCTTGGTGGAGGAGGGCGCTCCGCAGGAGCTGCTTGCCGACGAGCACTCGCGCTTTTACCGCGCCTTCCACGGATCGCAGGAACTCTAGCCCATGGTGTCTTTTTTTGTCCACAACTGGCACTACCTGCCGCTGGTCGAGCCGGTGCTCAAGCGCCTGCGCGAGCAGGGGGAGCCGTTTGGCGTGTTTGTTCTGCGCACTCCCGACGAGGCGTACCACGTGCAGGCTGCGAAGTGGCGCACCCGGGTACCCGAGCTTGTCTGCTTTGGCTCACGCGCCTCGCTCTTTTTGCGCATTATGGCGCGCGTGCCGCTTGCGGGGCCTCTGGTGGCTGCCAGGTTTGTGGTGTGGTGGGCAGGCCGGCGCTTGCGCGAGGCTAAGTCGCAACTTGTGGTGGTTACCGACGACCGTGCTATTTTTTATCCGCTTGCCACTTTGGCTGCCGCACGCGCGCAGTCTTTGTCGGTGCTGCTCTACCCGGTGGAGACAACCATGTTTGTAGAGTCTATGCTTAAAGACAAAGCCGCGCTGCCGGCGCGCGGGGTCCTGGGCCGCCTGGCGCGCACATGGGTGCGCTACGCCTACCCGGCCAACGTGCGCGCGGTGGCGGGCGTCGAGGCGCACTTTTATCTGCCGCGCCAGGTGCTGCCGTTTATGTTCTGGCGCTCGCTCTTGCCCGCCGACCCGTGGGTGCGCGGCTCGCACGCGGCACTTAGCGTGCTGGCGGTCAACTCGGAGCTGCAGCGCGCGGAGAACGAGCGCGAGGGCGTCCTGACTTGCACCGAGGTCACCGGCTTTCCTGCGCACGACGCTCTTGTGCTGAGCGCGCCCGCGCGCGAGGCGGTGCGCTCCCGGCTTGCGCAGGAGCTTGGCATTGCGCGCCAAACGCCTCTCTTAGTATTTTTTGGCACGCACTTTACGGGAGAGTTCCCCAACGAGCGCATGCCCGCCATACACCAGGAGCTGTACCAGATGCTCGCGGCGGTGTCCGAGCATACTCCAAAGCCATATGCCGTCGTGCTCAAGCTGCACCCCAAAAACCGCCGCGAGGAGTGGCTGGGGTTTGTAAAGGATAAGCGCATAGTGGTGCTCGACGGCGAGTGGGACACCTATGCGCTTGCCGCCGCAGCCGATGCCACTCTCATGTTTACCTCATCGGTAGCCCTTGCTGCGGTTGCCACAGACGCTCCCTTGCTGGCGTATGAGCTCCACTTTCCGAGCTTTGAGAGCTTTTACAAGCCGTACGCTTCTGCGGTGCGGCTGTACTCGCCGCAGGAACTTGGCGCCGCCTTGCGCGGCCTAGCGCCCTTGAGCGCCGGCATGCACGCCAAGCGGCTGAATGATCGCCGCACGCTGGGCATGTTTGATGGCAACTCGACCACACGCGTGGTACAACTCATTGGCCGCATGCGCACCCCACAATGAAAACGATACTCATCACCATCCCCAACGGAGCCGTGTCGCAGGGGTTCTTGCGCACCGAGTTTCTTCCGACACTTATGCAAGGCGGCGTGCGCGCAGTCTTGGTAGTGCCGCCGTATCGCGAGGCATATTATAAAAAGGAGTTTGCCGGCCGCGCCAACATTGTTGTCGAGCCGGCACCTATGCACCGCTACAAAACGTTTGAGGACCTGGCCAACCGGTTTTTGCGCCAGAGCATACCCTCGATAACTATCCGCAACAGGCAGTGGCACGCGCTGTACAGCCACACGGGCCTCAAGAGGTTCCTTACCTTTGCGGGCACGAGGGCTTTGTGGGTTATGGGCCACTCGTGCATCTGGCGGCAGTTTTTGCGCTTTATATACAGCCTGACGCCGACCGCCTTTATGCCGCTGGTTGATGCCTACAAGCCCGACCTGGTGTTTGTCACGACAAGCTACGACCGCATGGACCTGGGGCTTATGAAGGCCGCGCGCCGCCGAGGGGTGCGTACCGTGGGCATGACCAAGTCGTGGGACAGCATCACCTCCAAGTGCTTCTTTGCGCTGTGGCCCGACCACTTGCTGGTGCAAAACGAGCTGCTTAAAAACGAGGCCGCGCAGTACGGCGACATGGGCCGTGAGCGCATAACTGTGTGCGGCATGCCGCAGTTTGATTTTTACTACCGCGAGGACATGCGCGAGGCGCGCGAGTCCACGCTTGCCTCAGTCGGGCTGCCTGCACATGCGCGCTACGTGCTCTTTGGGGGAGAGGGCCTCGACCTTTTCCCCGGCGAGTGCGAGGTGCTCGACTTGGTGGCCCGTGGCATGCAGGATGACCCGGAACTCTCGGCGCTTACACTGGTGTACCGTGCGCACCCCAACTATGAGTGGTGCCAAGGCGCTGGCAACCACCCCAACGTGGTGGTGGACTTCCCCGGCAAGCGCATTGAGGACACGGCGGGCGGGTGGGAGTTCGAGCAAGATGACGTGCGGCACCTTGTCAGCACAATACTCCATGCCGAGGTACTGGTGACGATGGCGTCTACACTGGTGCTGGAGGCGGCGCTGTTTGACCGGCCTGCGGTGGGCATAGCGACAGACGGCGCGGTGCAAAAGCCTTTTTATCTGTCGGCAGAGCGCTACTATCATACCGACCACTACCGCGCGGTAGTTAAGACCGGCGCGCTTGCGGTGGCACGCACCCCGCAGGCTATACTCGATGCCATCAAGAAGTATCTGCGCAACCCGGCGCAGGACAAAGAGGGCAGGGAGCGCCTTGCTAAGGAGCAGACGGTATTCCTGGACGGCAAAAGCGCCGCACGCGTTGCGGACATACTATTAAAAGAGGTAGGGTTATCAGTATGACTCCTCGTATTATCGTACTTATACCGGCGCGGGGCGGCAGTAAGCGCTTTCCTGGCAAGAACATCCATCCCTTTTTGGATAAGCCGCTTATCGCGCACCCCATAGCGGCGGCCAAGGCGGCATCTATGGTCAGTCGCGTCATAGTCTCGACCGACAGCGAGGACATTGCGCGTGTGGCCCGCGAGCACGGCGCCGAGGTGCCGTTTATGCGCCCCTCAGACATTGCCGGCGACACCAGCTCTGTTGTCGAGGCGGTGCAGTTTACCCTGCGCGAGCTCGAGCGCACCGAGGGCTACAAGGCAGACTATGTAGTGCTGCTGCAGCCCACCACCCCCGTTATAGAGCCGGCGCAGATAGAGGCGGCGATACGCCTCGCTATAGAAAAAAATGCCGACTCCGTGGTGGCGGTATCCGCCGTAGACACCATTAACCATCCGTACAATGTGCGGCAAATGCAGAGCGACGGCTCTATACGCTTTTGGCAGTACGACCTGCACTACAATTGCGTGGGCCCTGAACGCCCTGCGTTTTATCATGCGGCCAACCTGTGGCTCTCGAGCTACGACACTGTTATGTCGGGCAAGCTCGAGGGCGAGCGCACCTACCCGCTCGTGGTGCCCGCGCGCTATGCGGCCGACATAGATTTTAAAGAGGACCTTGAGAGGATAGAGGCGTACGAGGCCTCATTGAGGGCACAGCGTTAATCTTTTTCTCGCAGAGCGCAACGTCGGCGGGCCGGCTCACCGTCGCGTGGAACGTGGAGACAACGGCATACACCGGCGCGTCGCTGCCAAGCGTGCCCACCATGGGCGAGAGCCAGCTCTCGCCGCTGGGGCCATAGAGCACTTGCTGGGCAAATATCCGCTTGTCGAGGCAGTAGGCAGCGCAGTTGCGCAGGGTGTTGCCGCGCGCGTACACGTCCTCTAAAAGCTCGACGAGCCGGCCGTTTTTAACAATGCACAGGCCTGCCTTAAGCGCCGCGGCGGAATCTCTGCGCACAAGTATGGAGAGCGGGTGCGATGCGAGACGGGCCATATCCTTCTTGCTGTAGAGCACGTCTGCCGCGGCCACGATAAAGCGCCCGCGCAGCAGCTTCTTTGCCCGCAAAAGCGCATCATATGTGCCGGCCGGCTTCTTCTGCTCTACATAGCGCACCGGTATGCCTCTCCACGAGGCTCCCACAAACGCGCGTATCTGCGCGCCCTTGTAGCCGACCACGATAATAATCTCCTCTACTTTAGAGGGGAGCGCATCGAGCGCATAGGCAATAAGAGGCTGGCCCAGGAGCTTAACCATGGGCTTGGGCGTCTTGTCGGTAAGGGGAGCGAGCCGCTTTCCGCGGCCGGCCGCCAATATTACTGCTTGCATATCCTTACCCTACACTATTTTTTGTATAAAAAAACGGCCCGCCTAAGGCGGGTCGCGAGTCTTTGCGTTACTAAGCATTTAACAAGTCGCGAGCGGCATAGACGGCCGACCACAGCTTGATGTCTACCAGCTGCCCTAACGCCTCAAGTGAGCGCAGCTGCTCGGGGGCATTGCGCAGCGGCATAAGCAGCACCTCTATATCTTCGGCGTCATCGAGCTTCTGCTTGCGCACCAGTTGTGCGTTTGGCCCGACATACATTGCAATCTGCTCGTCGGTGCGCGCTTGGGCAAACGGCCCGGCAAAAAGCCTGCGTGCGCGTGCTGCTTTGTACCCGGTCTCCTCCGCAAGCTCGCGCAGGGCTCCGTCTTGCTCTAGCTCGCCGGGTTCAAGCCCGCCGTAGCAGGGCTGGAGCACGTAGTTTTTTAGCGGTATGCGGTAGACGCGCACCACTATAGCCTCAAGCTTGGGAGTTACGCCGAGTATGCCGACAATGTTTCCGCTAGCCTCCTTGCGCCTCAGTATTTCCCACACGCCACTCTGGCCGGTTGCGCGGTTGGTAAAGGAGAGCCTGGAGAGCGTGACATGGTGTCCGTCGTACACGCGCTCCTCGTCTCCTAACAAGAGTGTTGGTGTGCGCATGCGGCGCTCCTTGTGTAAGTGGTTCGTTGCTTCCGGATAAAAAGTAGAGTATTATTGGCGCACTGTCAATAGCCACCGTGCCTGTTATACAGCTATGATGCAACGCAATAAGAAAAGGGTTATCGCAATCTTAACCGGCAAGCGCGGGGGCTTTGGGGCCATGCTCACTTTGGTCGAGGCACTTAAGAAAAACAAGGCGGTGCGCGTCGAGCCTATTGTGACCGACATGCACCTGCTCTCGCTGTTTGGCAACACGGTGCAAGAGGTAGAGCGCGCCTACGGGCGCGCGCACCGCGTACCCACCAACCAGAAGAGCGACACCAACGAGGAGCGCGGCTACACCCTGGCGCGCACGATGCACGGGCTCACCTCGGTCTTGGCCCGGCAGAAGCCAGACATCCTGGTGGTCTTGGGCGACCGCGGCGAGGCGCTAGCAGCCGCCCAGGCCGCGCTCGAGCTCAACGTGCCGGTGGCGCATATATTGGGCGGCGACAAGGCCGGCAACCGCGACGGCGTGCGCATCAACGCCATCACCAAGCTCTCCCATCTCCACTTTCCGGCCAACGCAGACGCGTACCGCCGCATCCTGCGGCTGGGCGAGGAGCCGTGGCGCGTGTTTAACTTCGGCTCGACCTACATAGACCATATCGTGAGCAAGTCGTACTCGCCCCTGCCCGAGGTAAAGAAGAAGTACGGCATTAAGGAGAACGAGCCGTATGTCATATGCATCCAGCATCCCACCACGCCCGACGAGCAAAACTCATATCGCGAGGCCAAGGTGGTGTACGAGGCTCTTAAGCGCCTGGGCATGCGCACGCTCCTGGTGTGGCCGTGCAGCGACCAAGGGTACTCGCTGGTTCTCAAAGCGCTCGATGAGTACAAAGACACGCCGCACTTCAGCATCCACAAAAATATTGAGGCCAAGGACTTCTGGAGCCTCATGTCGGGCGCGAGCCTTATGGTGGGCAACTCATCGAGCGGCCTTATGGAGACGCCCTACGTTGGCCTGCCCTCGGTTACTGTGGGGCACCGCCAAGACGGCCGCGCGCGCGACACCAACGTTGTCTCTGTCCCGGCCCCCACCGTGGCCAAGCTCCTGGCTGCCATGCGCCGCGTTATGTCGCCGGCGTTTGCCAAGAATCGGAGGAACCACTACGTATTTGGCCGCGGCAATGCCGGCCAAAAAATTGCACGCGTGCTCGCCACCGTGCCTTTGGCCAAGCTGTCCGCTAAAAAAATAACCTACTAATAGTATGAAGATTCTTGTTACCGGCGGCGCAGGATTTATAGGCTCACACGTGGTAGACGCGCTGTGCGCCGCCGGCCACACGCCTGTGGTAGTGGACGACTTTTCCTCCGGGAGCGAGCACAATGTCCGCGCCGATGTTACATATCACCGCGTTGCCATTGCCGACCCGCGCATTAAAGAGATACTGCGCCAGGAGGGCATAGAGGCCGTGTGCCATATTGCCGCCAAGACTAACCTGCGCGACTCGCTTAAAGACCCTATGGCGGACCTTACTACCAACATTGCGGGGCTGGTGGCGCTGTTGGAGGCCTGCCGCGAGCTCGGGATAAAGAAGTTTGTCTTCTCGTCTACCGGGGGTGCTTTGTATGGCAATGCCAAGAGCCTGCCCACGACCGAGGAGACACCGACCAATCCCGTTTCCCCTTACGGGGTGAGCAAGCTCGCGGGCGAGCGGTATCTGTACTACTACCACAAGGTCCACGGCATGGGCGTGGTAATACTGCGCTACAGCAACGTGTATGGGCCGCGCCAGGAGCGCAAGAACCCGCCGGGCGCATTGGTGCTTTTTATAAACAAGCTGCTAGCGGGCGAGCCTATAACTATATTTGGCGACGGCGAGCAGACGCGCGACTTCGTATATGTAGGGGATGTGGCACAGGCCAACCTGAGCGCGCTTATGCGCACCGAGCCGGACTACTGCGTGTGCAACATAAGCAGCGGGGTTGAGACAAGCGTCAACCAGCTTGTTGCCGCGGCGCGCCATGCAACCGGCCAAGAGCCGAGGGTAGCACAGGGCCCCGCCAACGCGGGCGAGGTGCGCCGCAGCTTTCTGTCAAACAAAAAAGCACTGTCCGACTTGGGCTGGGCGCCCAAGGTTATGCTTGTCGAGGGCATGGCAAAGGTGGTCGAGTATATGCGGGGTAACAAATAATGCCGCAGTGGGGTTTTATATAGCGGACGCACCGCACTCTTGTGAGAGGGCAAATCGCGTGGTATGGTTCTACCGGATCTAAACAACGCACCACTGCGGTGCCAACAAGGAGAGACGATATGAGGATACTGGTGCTGGGGGCCGACGGCTATCTCGGATGGCCGACTGCCATGCATTTTGCGGGGCAGGATAACGAGGTTATGGCCCTGGACAATGGTGCTAAGCGCGAGTGGGAGATGGAGGTGGACGCAGGGCCCTTGTGGCACCTGCCCTCCTTGCATCAGCGTGCTCGCGCGTACAAAGAGCACTCGCGCAGGAGTATCGAGGTCCAGATGGGCGACGTCACCGACTATCGCCTGTTGGAGAACGTGTTCGAGAGCTTCCGGCCCGACGCTATCGTGCACTATGCCGAGCAACCCTCGGCACCGTACTCGATGCGCGGCTACAAAAAGGCCATCTCGACACAGGTCAACAATGTCGCGGGTACGCTCGCGGTGTTGTGGGCTATGCACAAGCATGCGCCACACGCCCATCTTATCAAGCTGGGCACTATGGGCGAGTACGGCACGCCCAACATAGACATCGAGGAGGGCTGGCTCGAGGTAGAGCATAAGGGCCGCCGCGATCGCATGCTCTACCCCAAGAAGCCGGGCTCGTTCTACCACCTCAGCAAGGTGCACGACAGCCACAACATCGAGGCTGCGTGCCGCTGGTGGGGCTTGCGCGCCACCGACCTCAACCAAGGCGTGGTCTACGGCATTGATACGCCGCAGACTACGATAGACCCGTCGCTTGCGACAAGCTTCCACTACGACGCCGTGTTTGGCACCGTGCTTAACCGGTTTGTGGTGCAGGCGGTCGCCGGCATCCCGCTTACCGTCTATGGCAAGGGCGGGCAAACGCGCGGCTACCTCAACATCAACGACACGCTGCAGTGCGTGGAGCTGGCGGTAAACAACCCGGCCAAGGCAGGCGAGTTCCGCGTCTTTAACCAGTTTACCGAGACGTTCTCGGTAAACGACTTGGCGGTGCGCGTGGAGCGTGTGGGCAGGCAGTTTCATTTGCCTGTGCATATCGAGCACCTGCCTAACCCGCGTATCGAGGCCGAGGAGCACTACTACAACCCCCGCAACAGCGCGCTCATGCAGCTGGGGCTCAAGCCCCGGCTGCTGAGCGACGAGGTGGTAGCTGACATGATGGCGAAGGTGATGCGCAACAAGCACCTCATCGACCACACCATCGTGCCTCCGACCATTACGTGGAAGTAGCATCCACACCGACACTTGGCGCCGCGGCTCTGCCGCGGCGCTTTTCTTTTGTCGCAATGCTTACTATGATTACCCGTATGCATAAAAAAGTCTCGCTGGGCGGCCGGCTGGTGGGCGAGGGGGAGCCCGTATATATAGTGGCGGAGGGCGGGCTCACTAACTGGGGAGAGCTGGCGCTTGCCAAGAAGCAGGCGGACATCGCCAAGGCGGCAGGGTGCGATGCGGTCAAGTTCCAGGCGCAGACAACCGAGGCCCTGGTGTCCAAAAAGGCGAGCCCCTACTGGTACGAGCGCCTAAAGTACAAAGAGCTGCCGCACTCTCAGCTGCGCGAGCTGTACGAGTACTGCGCCCAGATAGACATTACCTGCTTTATAACCGCGCACACCGAGGTAGACCTCGACTTTCTGGACAAGGATCTCGACGTACCCTTTTTTAAGGTGGGGTCCGGCGAGTCTCTTAACTTCCAGTTTTTAGAAAACATAGGCCGGCGCGGCAAGCCGGTTGTCATGTCGCTGGGCCTGCATGCCGACATGCACGAGGTTGCGGAGTCGGTTGCGGCGCTCGAGCGCGGAGGCTGCAAGGATATCGTGCTGCTGCACTGCAACACCGTGTATCCGACCGCGCCCGAGATGAACGACCTTTCCGTTATGCACACGCTGCGCGAGGCCTACGCCTACCCGGTGGGCTACTCCGACCACACGGTCGGCTGGCACATACCGCTGGCAGCGGTAGCGCTCGGCGCCGCTTTTATAGAGAAACACTTGTCGTTTAACACCACCGACGAGCGCTCGTTCGACTCACCGGTCTCGTGCACGCCCGACACCCTGCCGCTTATGGTCTCTCAGATACGCGACATCGAGGCCTCCCTTAAGGACAGCAAGGGCATGCGTGCCGGCAAGGTGCGCGAGGCCCGCCAGTGGGCAAGGCAGAGCATCATGGCCGCAAGAGATATAAAGGAAGGGGAGACCATATCGCGCGACATGCTCGCACTCAAGCGCCCCGGCACCGGTCTCGGGCCCGACCAGATAAGCGAGGTGGTGGGCAAGCAGGCCAAGCGTGCCATAGGCCACGACGAGCTTATTTCCTTAGACGATTTATCGTAGTTGACTTTAATACACGCATGTGTTTTAGTGTAGCCGGAGTTTAACCAACAACAGGGGGTGTATCTTGACCAGTTTGTTTGTGGCGGTCGCAAGCGACATTGGGGCGGCCAACGCTGTTGCGCCCGTGCTTGGCGCACTGCGCGGGCGCGGCCATACGGTACGGCTCTTTGCCTCAGAAGGAGGCAAGGCATCTCAGCGCTTTGCCGAGCTTGGCCTTGAGTTTGAGCTGGCAGGCGAGTCTGCCGTGCTGCCCGATGGCGCTAGCGCGCTCATAAGCGGTATTTCGGTACCGCGCCTCGCCGAGGAGGTGTTGGCGCAACAGGCATACAAGCGGTACGTGCCGCTTGTATGCATCGAGGACTTGTGGGGCGGCCACTCGCGCTGCACTACTCCTCCCGCTCTCGTGCTTACTGTTGACGACCACGGCGTGTCGCTCGTTGGGGCAAGGTGGCCTGCGGTGCGTGCCTGCGCTGTGGGGTTTGCCGGGCTCTTTCCTCTGCAGCCGCGTGCGCATGTTGCGGAGGCGTTTGCAGAGTATCGCAAGCGCCACGGCGTTAAGGTTGTAATGTTCACCGATGCGCGGGTGCTCTACGAGCCCGGGCTCCGGCTCCTTATGGAGTCGGTCCTGGCCTCTAAGGGCCGCTGGCACTTGCTGCCGAGCTTCCACCCCAGGCACCGGGAGCTCCTGGTGCCGGGCACTACAAGCTCTTTGGTAGGGCATTGGCAAAACATACTGATGCCCCTGCGCCGCAGAGGCCTCGTGTGCAATATTGATGCCACCGGCGATGAGGCGGCAATGCTGTGCGACGCCACCGCCTCGTCGTTCAGCTCGCTCCTGCTGCGTGCCGCGCTCTCTGGCAGGAAACTGTTTGTTGTGGACACGCCGGAGGCCCGCGCCAACCTGCTAAGCGGCAGCAACTTAAGCCGCAACCCGCTCATAGCCGGTGGCGAGACGCCCCTGACTGTGCCCGCGGACCTCAGCACTCTGCCTGCGTCGGCCGGCTACCGCCCGCATCCTATTGATGCAAAGCGCTGCGCCGACGAAGTCCTTTCAATCCTCTGATAAGCCAAGCAATACCCGCCCGAGTCGCCTAGCGACCCGGGCGGTTTTCTTTTTTGGCGTACTATTGTAGTATCTCCCCGCAATGAACAGCACACTCTCAAAAATTTGGCATTACGCCCGCTGGCCTCTTTTGGTTTTATTTATCAGCTTTGTTGTTTTGGTGGCGTGGCGGCTTAAGCTTATGTATGAGGCCGACGACACCAATGCTGCTGTGGCGGCAATACATGCCAACAGGCTTACAGAGGAGGACGTGTTTGGCGAGCTGCCGCAAGAGCCTAATAAAGAGGAGAACGACGCCACCTTGGCCGGTATAGATGCAAACGCTAATGGCATCCGCGACGATGTGGAGCGCGCTATCTACTTTAAGTATCAGGCATCGGCCAAGGAGGCCGCCCCTGCCTTCCAATACGCCAAAGCTTTACAAATGGAGTTTACCCATGTATACAATTCCCCAACTCTTGTAGCTGTAATCCAAGAGCAGGGAAGGGGTTCCCTGTGCTTGTCAGATATCAACAGGAAGGAGGAAATCCGAAAATGGTTTTACAATACCGAGGCTCGAATACAAGCCAGAGACGAAATGCTGGAAAAATATATGACCTCCTATACTCTGTTAAATACGGAGGAGTGCGATGTCTCCTTGTAGTCGGGCTTTTGCTTTGTCCCAGCTTTGCAACAGCTGCTTGCGTAAAAGAAGGTGCAACAGTTATTTATATAAACGGCATTTTTACTCCAATAGATTCTGCACGTCAGGATCTTGAAAATTTGCAAGGGCTATATTTCAAATCAACCAAAAGTAAGGCAATTAACTTCATAAACGGCTATAACCCTTCGCACATTGGCGGGTTGGGGGATATTACTCATGCTGCGGCGCAAGCGCTCGACTCCTCTATATCGCGCTTTGACCTCAACACCATACTGCTGCAGGTCCATCCGCAGGTTACAACCCGCAAGCTCCTCTTGGTGGGGCACTCGCAGGGCTCTTTTTATGCCAACGAGATGCACAGCTATCTCTTGGCACACGGTAGCCCTAAGGCCGCTGTAGGCGTGTACCAGGTGGGGACGCCCGCGGGGGTTGTTGCGGGCGGCGGCCGGCATCTCACATCGTCTAACGACGCAGTTATTAACGCAGCACGGCTTATTGTAGAGAGTGCATCAGACGGCCTGGTTCCTCTTGCTGCCGCCAACACGCTGCCTAAAAAAGAAATATTGCCCGCCAACATTACACTCTCTTCCGCCAATTATGGCCACAGCTTTAGCGGCACCTACCTGGCAGAGGCACCCGAGCGCGTGGTGGGCGACATACACTCCTCACTCGGCAAACTAAAAGCAGAGGCCGCAAGCGAGACGGGCGAGTGCTTTAGCGCGCCCAACGCAGGGCTTGGCTACCAGGCCGCCAAGGCGGGCTACGCTCTTGCAGACACTGCGGCGGCCGGGGTTAAGGCCGGAGTGGGTGCGGCACAGGTGGCGGCAGTGGCGGCGGGCAACGTGCTGGCTTCCGTAGTGCAGGGCGCATATGGGCTTGTATCCAAGGTAGTAACTGACGCCGGCACAATCCGCGCAGCCGAGCCGCAGAACAGGGCAACCAACTTCGATATACTTTCTAAATTGTACGGCTCGAGCCTGGGGCCTGACGAGTACAAAGACTTGCGTGGAGATTTGGGTAGCTCCGTTGCAAGCGCTCCGCTGTTTGCCCAAGAGCCCGAGCTTGCGTCGGCCGCCGAGGCGCAGGTGTCTAAAAAAATAACGTACCTGAGAGGATCGGGCAGTCGCGATAAAAATCCTGCGCAAGAGGCAGAGGTTCCTGCCGATGCAGCTGCTCCGGTAGTAAACCCAGAGGAGGGTGTGCCCGCAGAGCCGGAGCCCGAGCCTGTTGCTGAGCCCAAGCAGGCAGAGCCCTCGCCGCTCTTAAACACAGTTGTGATAAGCGAGCTAGCATGGGCGGGCACATATGCGGCGGCCGGCGACCACTGGATAGAGCTGTACAACCGCGCGGCGTTTGATGTAGACCTATCGGCCCTCTCGCTGCAGGTTGGCGACCAGGCACCGGTGCAGCTCTTTGGCACGCTGAGGTCCGGCCGCTATATAATCTTGCAGCGCACTGCCACCACGATAAAAAGCATCGGTGCACCTTACGTGGCGGTGACAAACTTTGCGCCGCTTACATCGCAGCCGGTGCAAGTGTCGCTGCTCGCAGACGGCACGGTTATAGACGCCACGCCTGCGGCTAGTGCGTGCGCGGGGGCGTGGTGCGCCGGTGGTGTCAGCACCTCGGGCTACGCCGACAGGATGGGCAACCCGACACCTGTCTCTATGGAGCGCATTGATATAGATGAGGCCGGCACAGAGCCCTCTAACTGGGCGAGCAACGACGGCTATACGCGCTACCACCTTGATGCTGCACAACAGCAGATAATAGGCACGCCCGGCAACGCCAACAGCAAGCACTGGCCTCTGCAGGGATTTTTCTGCGGCAATAAAGAAGTGCTTGTACCGGGCGAAGCGGCGCAGACGTACGAAGCCGGCGGCAGCTGCACCGCTTTTATGGGCAGCGCGTCGTACTGGTTGTCGGTGGGCGGCGCGGTGTTCAGGGGAGAGGTGGGGAGCTCGACTGCGGTAGAGACCATATATTTCCCCGGGCGGTTTTCCGGTGGCAACCAAAAGTGGGGGACCATGAGCCTGCCCACGCTGGAGCCCGGCCTCTACTTTGTCGCGATGTGGGAGTACAGCACCAACGACCCGGGGTACAGCGCCAACCGCATAAGCGGCATGCACACCCATCTTAAGACCGGGACTCCTCTAAACCCCGGACTCTACTACATCACCATGCCGTTTATTGTAGAGGGCCCGGACGTCCCCGAGCCCGAGCCTGTCCCCGAGCCAGAGCCCACCCTTGAACCAGAGCTGGAACAGGAACCAAAACCTGAGGCGCCCGACGCGACCATCACGGACACGCTCGAGCCCCAACTGCCGGCCGGTGCACCGCCTGAGGAATCTGCCGACGCACCTGTTGGTGTACCTGTTGATGTGTCCACAAATTAATCAAACGTTCACGGTCGTACACACTCGATAAATGTCATATGGCTGAAAAAGTTGAAGCAATAATTAAAAAACGGGCCAAGCGGGAAGATATCCAGAACAAGCTTGCTCTCGTTCTTGCCCGCCTGACAGCGCGCAGCGGGCGGCTGCTATTTGTCCCTGAGCCGGTGTTGATAAAACAGCTTGGGCTTGATACTAAAGCCGGACGTAACCCTGCCTACGCAATGCGACAGGCTTTGTGGCGGCTGAACCGTAAAGGCCTCCTGGTATGCACAAAGACAGAAGGCGGCTGGACAACCCGCCTAACACCCAAAGGGCAAGCGTTTGCAGGCAAGTTGGAAGACGCCGACCGTATATGCATAAAAAAACCCGTGCGCTGGGACGGGCGTTGGAGGATAGTTATCTTCGATATCTGGGAGCGGCGCAGGCCGGTGCGCGACAAGCTGCGCCGCATGCTGCAAAAAGCCGGGTTTATTAAAATACAGGACAGCGTGTGGGTACATCCCTATGAATGCGAGGAGCTTGTTGTGTTTTTGCGGACAGAGATGCGGTTGGGGACAGGGGTCCTGTACATAGTGGCGGAGGGTATAGAGAACGACGCCAAGCTAAGGAAGCATTTCAAGCTGCCCTAGTGCGGTTTTGCTTCATTTATTATTTATCCAACATTCACGGTCGTACACACTCGATTAGGGGTGGAGAGGAGCCGGGGTGGCAGGGGATCGTGGCTTTTGCCCGCTAGGCCGGGGTGGGGTAGTATTACTCCATTATGAATTACACGATGTACCTGCGGTGGGGCGTTATCAGCGGTCTGTTTGCGACACTTTTTATACCGTTTATCATCGCCGACGGCGCCATGATGTCGAGCCTCTTCTTCCCCTACATTACAGGCAAGAACTTTGCCTTCCGCATCATCATAGAGATAGTTGCCGCGCTCTACATCATCCTGGCTATCCGCGACCCTAAGTACCGCCCGTGTTCCAGCTGGATACTATGGGCCGTTATGGCGTTTGTGGCATGGATGGCAATAGCTACATTTGCCTCGGCCGACCCCATAAAAAGCTTCTGGAGCAACTTTGAGCGTATGGAGGGCTACGTGGGCCTCATGCACCTGTTTGTCTACTTTGTCATTATGGGCACGGTGCTCAAGGCCGAGGATTTGTGGGACAGGTTCCTCAACACCTCCATTGGGGTCTCGATGGTGATAGGCCTGCACGCTCTCTTGCAGGGCCTGCAGCTCTTTGGCCTGCATCCGTCCTCGCAGTCTGGTGCGCGCGCCGACGGCACGTTCGGCAACGCAACCTACCTGGCGGTGTACATGCTCTTTAGCATATTCATCACTCTGTATATGCTCGCGCGCCAGGGCAGGCTTACGCAGACCATGCAGTCGGTGTATGGCTTGGCCCTTGTACTGCAGTTTGCCGGCCTCTACCTCACCCAGACCCGCGGCGCCTTCTTGGGCGTTATAGGCGGCCTCCTTATAGCGATGATATGGGTTGCGTGGCGCGCAAAGCAGGCCGAGTGGAAGGGGCTGCGCATGTGGGCCGCAGGCGGCATAGTGGCTCTGGTTGCCTTGGTGGGCGTGTTCTTTGCCCTGCGCCAGGCCGACCTGCTGCCCAAGGGCGGCACTCTGGAGCGCATCGCCTCTATCTCTACAACCGACACCACGACGGTGGCGCGCTTCAAGTACATCTGGCCTACCGCATTTGCGGGCGCGGCAGAGAGGCCTATAGTGGGCTGGGGGCAGGAAAACTTTAGCTACGTGTTTAACGAGCACTACCAGCCCGGGATGTGGAACCAGGAGCAGTGGTTTGACCGCGCTCACAACCAGTTCCTCGACTGGATGATTGCGGGCGGCTTCCCGGCGTTCCTCCTCTATATATCGTTCTTTGTGATTGCGGCGTGGGCTATAATCCGCTCGCGCGACCTCAACGTGCCGCAGCAGGCGGCGCTGCTTGGCCTCCTGGCTGCATACGCGTTCAACAACCTGTTTGTGTTCGACAACCTCACCAGCTCGCTGTACTTCTTCACTATCTTGGCGTTTGTCTACGGGCTTAGCCGCCAAGAGCTGCCGGGCCGCCTGTGGCTCAGCCGGCCTGTGGGCACCCACGGCGTGGCCATTGCGGCGCCTATAGTCCTTATATTGGTCGCCACCGCGGGCTGGGCGCTTAACGCGCCGGGCCTGGCCCGCGCGGG
>Ga0172380_10001376_pt1 | contig 41828 bp, 45 predicted proteins | sample Leawe162metaG_FD_119747 | JGI IMG/M metagenome (GOLD analysis project Ga0172380, IMG submission 119747) | Leachate microbial communities from a municipal landfill in Southern Ontario, Canada - Leachate well 162 metaG | ecosystem: Engineered > Solid waste > Landfill > Unclassified | place...
GCTCACTTTGGTTCCCCACAACCGCTGCCATCCTTTTATATTATCATCCTGGATGATAATCTTTTCATATTTACTTAGCTTACTTACTATCTTCTTTACTTTGTCCTTCTTCTGATTTGTCCAATCTTCATACTTTTTACGCTTTTTCTGTTGGGCCTTCTTGTAACCATTACTACCTTTCACCTTCTTGGATGCCTCCCTGCATGCCCTCCTTACCTTATCTGGAAATGGCACACTTGTTGAATAGATCGTGCCATCTGATGTGGTTAGATCATCTTTTATTCCTAGATCGCCTCCTAAATTTAGTGGGATTACTTCATCGGGCGCTCTGTTTGCATAAATTAGCACCTTTAGATAGTACCCAGACGGTCTCCTAACCAACTTAGCCTCGGCAAATTCATACGTTCCTTTATACTTATCCAATTGGTCGATTCCATGTACTCGTACTTTCCCTACTTTTTGCAGTTTAAAGAAATTACGATTCGTACATTGAGTATACGTTACTCCGTATTGTGGCAGAGTTACTGAATCTACTGATTTGTAGAACTTTACCCTACCTACTTTACGGCCTTTTTTTCTTAGCTTTGGCTAGGTTTACAATATCTTTCTGCACCTGCATAACAGATTGTTGTATTAAGTGACTGCCGATGGTAAGCTCGCGCTCTTCTAGGATATCGCACTTATTGGTTTCTTGGTTAAACACCATTACGGTTACTTTATCGCTTAGCTTGTAATCAAACGCCCCAAATGCTAACGCTGCATTCTTTATCCATTTACTCTCCAAGAATATCCTTGCAAAAGCTTCTGTTTTACACCTATTTAGCTTGGATACGTCAATTTTCAGCTCGATTACCTTTCTAACCATATTTACTCTACGAAGTTTGTTTGCTGCCTTGCTTACCAGCGAAGCTTTTGTGCGTGCTGCAATGGCGCGCTTGGTAAATTCATCAAACATTATCAAAAAGTATAGTCCAACCTACTATCAATTAAAACACAAAAACAATGCCAGAAAACCCACCAAAAGATAAGGCAAGCCTCAAGGTATGCAAAAAAGATCTACAGTTAGGATTGCCGCCCGTTATCAAAGATAAATATGACGGCGTTAATGTTGTCCTAGCGTTGCTAAAAGATGACCAGTACTGCGCCTCAAATTTATACATCCCAAAGTGGACGGTAGTAAATACCCTGTACTATATTGCAAACGCAGAGGATTATGAGGGATGGGTGGAGCTAGAAGACTTAAATCCACCAGAAGAACTACTACAGGAATGTTATGGAAAAAAGTAAGACAACAAAGTATATAATTGGGCTAGTATGCGTGACTCTAATAGGTTGTGCAACACAGAATCCATCAAAAGTAGTGGAGCAAGGCGACAGCAAGTACCCCATCATTAAAAAGAATGGGAAAAAATACAGGCTAATCCCAGCCGAGGATTACCTTATGCGGAAAACAGTCCCCGTCCCCCCAGCACCAAATAACGAGGCAGTGTCAATTCAAGTCAGCCTATCAGACCAGAGAGTCTGGCTATATCAGTACGGGCTTCTGACCTACACAAGCCCCACCTGCCCAGGCAAAGTCGGCCATGAGACGCCTACTGGCGAATTTCACGTTATATCAAAGCACAAAGACTGGATTTCTACACTGTACCACGTACCAATGCCATTTTTATTAAGGCTGAACGCCATGAATGGAGAAATAGGCATCCACCAAGGCCCTATAGCGCTAGAAGCAGCATCACACGGCTGCATCAGGCTCCCAAAGGACATGGCAAGTAAATTCTTTGAAGTTACGCCAGTAGGTGCAAAGGTATACATTACCAACCTTCCAACCGAAGTTTTCGAGCCAATCGCACAACCAACACCTGCAGCGCCAGAAACAATTTAGGCTACGCCTAAATTACATACCACAGTAATCACAGATTACACTCGAGTATGTCCAACACTATTAGCCCATTTGATATCGACGCCTTCCGAATTGGAAAACTAGCTGGAACAAGAAACGGGGCCTATATCCTAGAGATTGCAAATGAGGTGGAACTGGAAGACAACGCATACCTTGAAGTGGTTGTCTCACCTGTAACTAATAGCGAAAAAAAGCTCACATGGTATAGAAATACTCAGGGTTTAGAAACATTTAAAGCAGGACCATTGGACATAGTAATGTGGGCAACAGAAAACACGTAAACCAATGGAATCTTTCCATTAGGATATCAACCAAATGAAAATCCAAACTTTCTCTATTTTAGCTGGAACAGAGGTTTGTAACGCTAGATGCCCATTCTGCATCAGTCGAATGACACCTCTAAACGGCGTCACACCAAAAGCTCCGCCATTAAAAACCCAACGGTTCCTGCAAGCCTGCAGATTTGCAAAGAGCACAGGGGTCTCGACGGTAATGATCACTGGAAAGGGCGAGCCAACCCTGTATCCAGATCAGATCACCGAATTCATGGATAAGCTGGAGCCTTTTAATTTCGGGCTGGTAGAGCTGCAGACAAACGGTTCGAAAATCCAAGAAGACCATGAACGCTTCGCGCCACTCCTCAGGCAGTGGCAAAAAGGCGGGCTTACAACCATTAATATCTCAATAGTTTCGGCCGACCAAGAAAAGAATAGGCAAATATACTTCCCGAAGCGGGATAAATACTTTGATCTGCCAAACCTGATTGAGTTCCTTCATTCCATAGACCTCTCGGTGCGCCTAGCAGTCACCATTACCAGTGACACCATGAATTCCATTGAGGAGTTCAAGAACACTGTGGACTTTGCAACCGCAAACAATGTAGAGCAACTGACTTTCCGCCCAGTGAACGCACCAAGCAAAAGCTATATTGACCAAGATGTATACAACTGGACAGTCAAAAACTTTTGCACCGATGAGTTTTACGCTGAAATCAACAACTACGTTAAAGAAAACGGAACAAAGTTGCTCGAGATAATGCACGGAGCTACAGTATACGACCTGGCAGGACAAAACGTTTGCCTTACAAACTGTCTGACAAGGCACCACAGCCCAGAACAAATTCGTCAGATCATCTACTTCCCAGACGGCAAGCTGCGCTATGACTGGGAACTATCTGGCGCAATCATCTTCTGATAACCTAGTTCTTGGGCACAGAACAAAAAAAAACAATGAAAAGTCATATATTGTTCATCTTGTGTGCTGCCATAACCCTAGCAGTTACAAACATTAGCTTAGCGGAAACGCAGGTCGCCAGTCACGAAGAAAGGCATACAGTTGCCGGACCAAACACTGACTTGCGGTTTGCTGAAAGAATTGCAGTAGTTGACATGCAGAAGTGCTTTGCGGACTACGACAAGGCCAAAGAGGCCGCCGCAAAATTTAACAAGGCGCAGGCAGACGCAAAGGCCGCATCAGAGAAAAAGAATACCGACTTGAGGGACACCATGGCCAAAGTAAAGAAAATCAATGAGGTGGCAAATGACCCCAATTCTTCGTCAGAGCAAAAGGCTGCAGCAGTAAAGGAACGCGACGGGCTTCTAAGCGAAGTCCGCAAAGCAGGAGAGCCAGCAGATGAAACGGCCAATAAAAAATTACGAGATGAGCTCGAGGACATCAGAACAAGCGTCGTAAACAGCATCAAGCAAGCGGTGGCAGATCAAGCAAAAGAGGATGGATATAGTAAAGTCGCAGAAAAAGGAGCCCTAATTTTCTATTCCCCCGATTCAGACATCACTGACAAGGTTATCAAGCGGCTGAATAGTCTGAGTAAATAATGCGACCACAAACATCCAACGCCAATACGGCTACTATCATTCTGGTATTTGGACTAATGTGGGGCACCTTCCTACTAAACCTTATCCTAGCACCACTGGGATTGGACCTCAACCAATGGGGAATTACGCCTAGAACCTTCCACGGACTAATTGGGATATTTATAAGCCCAGTGCTCCATATGAACTTTGCCCATATTGTAGGCAACAGTACCTCTCTTCTCACATTCCTAGCGCTCTTAATTGCCACCCAACCAAAAACATGGGTGTATATTCCAATATTATGGGTAAGCAGCGGGTGCCTACTCTGGATATTTGGCCCAAGTAACACCACCATTGTTGGGGCAAGTGGGCTAATATATGCCTGTGCCGCATTCCTTATCGTAGTTGGCTTTGTTGAAAAAGACTTCCTAAGCGCCATATTAGGTATCTTTTGTAGTTTTTTATATGGAGCATCCCTCATATCCGGAATTGTGGGAACAGGACATACCACCATATCTTGGCAAGCACATGCTTTAGGAGCAATAGCAGGTGTACTGGTAGCAACCGCTCTACCATATATCGCCAAAATTAGAAAACAAGAGCAGCCAGTACCATGAAAAAGCCAAAAACTATGACACAGGAAAATTGGGACTGCTTCCGTAAGGAAATGTCTGATTTCCATAATTTCGTCGTAAGCGGAGGATTTGTACCATCTGGCGGTTACTGTAAGAGTTGCGAACGTGACAATTGTGGTTGCGATGAAGCAGCAAGAGTAGATAGAGATAGAGATCGCGGTATTTTAACATAATCAAGCGCTAAAGCCTACAAAATGGCTTTACATCGGAGGATTTCCAGTTATAATCCCCAAATGCTTGACATCGATACCTTAGGAAAAGGATTTATGCTTTTATTTATACCAATGGGGACAAAGTACTTCATTGATATAATCCTAGAGGAAGAGATGAGCAGCAGGCGAACAATTGCAAGTCTTATATTCCTAGTTCCAAACTTCTTTATAACAATCTACACCTCAGCAGAATTTTTCAAAGGCATCGGCATCAAAGAACTCATGCCAATTTCCGTACAGACTGCAATATACTGCCTGGGATCCATTGTCTACCTTAGGCTATGGAGATTATTTCAAAACAAAAAGTTTGACGTAGTGCGCATAATTGAACAATAACAATATGGAAATTTTTAACGCCGAATTGGCAATAGAGGCCCTAAGAACAAATGGGCCCACCATTAAGTTTGTAATGAACTCTAACGCCATACTATTCTTCTCAAGACTACAAGAACACAGAGATTTAAAGGCACACGGTTTGAGCTACGAAGACGATTATAAAGGAAATGCCGTTGCTGGACTGATTACGGATGGCAAACCTGAAATAAGGTTTCACAAAAACTACCCAGATGCAAAAATCAAACTCATTTGGGATAAGGTACAAGGGCTAATACCCGATATGCCTACCCCGTCATACCAAGGGCGAATGATTATCTAAAATCTCTAAACAAATAAAGGTGAAACCAGAGCTTTCAATAATCATCCCTTGTAGGAATGAAATAAAAAGACTGCCAAAAACCCTTGAGGCACTAGCGGCTATACAGGTCAAAAACCCATGTATCGAAGTAGTAATTGTCGTAGAAAAAGGCACCGATGGAACTGATACATTTGCACAAGAGTGGGCAAGAAAGCACGCACCCGCCAAAGCTGTCTGCAACGATATAGCAAAAGGAAAGGGGTACGCGGTTAAAACAGGAATGTTAGCGGCCACAGGCAAGATCAGGATGTTCATGGATGCAGACGGAGCCGTACCACTAAGCACCATTGAGACATTCCTTGAAGTCATTTACCATCACCCACCAAATACTATTTTGATAGGGTCCAGACAACATCCTAAATCAAATATAGTATTCGCACAGCCAGCCGCCAGGGTAATATCGGGCAGGCTCTTTAACCTATGTATGCGATTACAGGGGTTTACAAAATCACTAGACACACAATGTGGGTTTAAGATGCTTGGCGCCAAAATGGCCGAAGCCATATTCTCACGCACCACCGACGTAGGTTTTGGCTTCGACGTAGAGATGCTCTATATAGCAAGCCAAGAAAGCGCAATAATAGTAGAACTGCCAGTAGAATGGAGCGACAAGCCAGGAAGCAAGGTTACTGCAATTTCAGGTGGCGCAAAGGCATTCTTATACACAAGTATAATCTGCTGGACCGCTAGGATTAAAAAGATCATCCATAACACATCAAAAAAATGAAGACTATTAGCGCCACATGCTTGGTGCTCTGCATGATCAGCCTAATACATGCCCAAGAGCAAGCCGAGAAAGAAATACCTCCAATCGAAGTCTTAATAAATACGCTCAGCTCAGATGGCAAAGTTGTTATAGAAGCCGAGTATATTGAACAGGAAAATCAATGGTGGGTACTTATTAACCCAGTAAGTAAAATGCAATATCTCACACACGAGGAGGCACAAGGCGTAGTTGTCATAAAAAAATCCCCAAACATTATAAACGAGCTTGAGACCATATCAGACAAGTCAGCCGCTCAAGCCCTAATCGACCAGTTAGTATCTGTAGAAATCACGAACAACGGCGGACCAACAAAGACTCAGGCATACGTAAAAAACACCTTAGAAAGCCAAGGTCCAGCAGCATTTTCCAGCATAGGCACGATGGTAAGAGCAGCCTATAAGAGTCACGGCATAGATATCCCGTAATCTGCTAGAGTTCTGTCAAGATAGTACCTAAAGGAAATTATATTTAAACGGTCGGATGGCAACCAACAGAAAGCCCTCGAAAAGAGTGTATCCAGCGCTAGGCTTCCAGAAGGTTTAAAAGCAGCAGCCTTCTTAATGGTTCCAGGAGACTCACCATATATAAGGTAATACAACAAACCAGCAAGCCTAGACACATCAGCGCGCATAAAATCTACAGGATCAGCACCAGTTTCCGGTATGTCTAAAAAATCTGACGGGGCAAGTGTCTGCCTGCGCATAACAGTAGCGCCAATGGCAGACCCAAAGTCATAAAGATAGGCATTTTCGCCATCCCAATATACACTGTCAGGATGTAAACCGCCATGGTAGAGACCAACATCATGTAGAGATGTCATCAGCACAGAGAGCTTGTACAGTATCCGCAGGGCTGCGGGCTCTTGTACCGGACCCAAAGACATCAGAGAAACAGCAGAGGAATGAAATTCCAAAACGGAAACCAAGTCACCGGCATATTCTCCAGAGTACAATAATTTTGGGATAAACGAAGATACAGGCAACGCTGTATAATCAGCAATGCGGTAGACGGCAGGATCATAAACCTTCATCCTGCCAAGAATTCCACCCTTAGTTACGACATAAGAATGCCCAGCAAACTCAACAGCCAAATCCGATATAACCCGCCAACCGGCAACTTCAGCATTAATAGTCAAATCCATAACCGATATTACTAGCTCATCGTGGTTTAGGCAATCACAAAACTACCACAATTCCATACCTTCTGGTTCAGACGCCTTGCACGTCAGTTGAAGGTTAGCCAGCTGTTTTTCAATAACACCTTTCACTAGCTCGAGAGAATCATCCGCATTCAGACCATCCAGGGGCGTACCCTCTGCATCGGACTTGAGCAAATTACCGCCATAAGAGGCGCACAACTCCAAAAAATTCTTCTTACCAAACCCGCATTCTACCACACGCATGAGTATGTTGCCGTTTTTATCAACAGCATTAGGATCTGCTCCCCTCTCCAATAAAGATTCTAGTATTCCAGGCGAGAAAGATCTGTTAAACAGACCCAGTATGGGAACCGAGCTGGACATGGATACTCCGGCAGATAGCATATCGACCAAACATGTGTAATCGGGCACCTCTTCAGCAGAAGCCATGTAACTAGCTATTCCACCATCTCCAGCATTATCAACTGCCGAAATATCCACACCCAAACGCCGTAAGGCAGAAATTGTGTGCTCGGCCCTAACTTTGCACGCACAAAGGAAAGGCGTCCTGCCATCATTATTTCTTAATTCTAAGTTTGCTCCCATGCCCTTTAACTTGTCTAATATTACCACCTCACCGGAGGATGCAGCCATGTGAGCCAAAGTATCGCCACTAGCATTTTGAGCATTCAAGGACTCTTTAGAGAAACCTGCTTGGCGCAGAAACGGCAGGACAATCTTTTTGGGAGCAGCCATTAACCGATGGAGAAGATTAACATGCAGAGCAGGAGCATTTAAGTCAGCTCCAGCCTCCTTTAGTGCTAAAACATCAAGTAGTCGTTTCTGTATATCCTTATCTCTACCGTTGCCTATCCGATGCGACGCAAAACCACCTAGCACACCAGGCATCAATTCAGGATGATCAGATATTATCGGCAGTGTCGGAAAAGAGGATAGATTGCCATCCCATTTAGACGCCAGCGACACCCCAAGCTTTACCGGAAATGCTTTTGAGACCTTGTCATACAGCGCTGAGATTATAGTCTTGTTGTCAGCCATAGCCGCCCGTATTACCAAACTGTCACACTGCCCAGACAAATCACCCTTTGGAAGCAACTTTCGCATAAATGTCTCAGAAGCACCAATAAGACCAGAGTACGCAGCTACAAGTGAAAGCGACCCCTCATAACCCTTAAGTCCTAGTATTTTAGTCATCAGAGCCTCCTTAGCCGAAAGCGAACCAGGCGCTTGGCATATATCTAGCATATGCGACTGACTAAGCGGACAGCTCATATCAGCTAGTTTTTCAACTATCCTCAAACTAAAGCCAAGCGCAGGGTCTACCGGTGAATTTCTCGAATGCTGCTTGTCTGCCACACCATTACGCAGTAAATATGCATTTGAGAAGCCAAAAGCATAACGGTCGCGCAAATAGTCTAAGGTGGAAAGTATACGCTCCTCAAGCACATTTCTTGGAAGAGAGGTTATGTCCTTTGGAAATATCGTAGACCTTGTTTGAGCAAAGCCAGTCAACCCCATATAAATTGCGTCGGAGGCACCAGTTGGCACCCAGCCAGCAGGTGCAAAACGCTTCAGTCCGTCCACATCAAAATAAGTCAGAGCCGAATCCATATACCGCATTGCCAGACTCTTCGAGGAAATATCATGAGTCTCTACATACTTTGGGTTACTAATGACCCTTTCAACCAAAGACTTATACTTCTCTAGGAACTCACCAGATTTGAAATGGCTGGCAGCATCCTTATAGAAATATATAAATTGGCTAAGAACCGCCGACTCCAAAGAATTTGGCCAAAGAGCAATATCAGGAAACTCAGATAACGCCAAAAGACTAAGTGTGCTTGGAGCACTATTGGTCACCAAACGAGACAAGGCACACGTGCCATCAGCAGCACATTCAAGGGGGTTACTATATTTAAGCCACTCTTTGAATATAGGTACAGAAGCTTCAGAGAGAAGGTCACTGAAAACCTGAGACGACTCATCCTCAAGATAACCACGTTGAAAGAATAACGATGACACATCAGCATGAGCAGGATGTTTTATTGCCTCGATAAGACCTCCCAGCGAATTACGCTGGGTAGAGGATTCTAACAATATCGTTGGAGTAAATTGGGGCAAGCTTGTGTTCAAAGTCTCTAACAACAGCGCCTTTTCATCGTTGTTATCTATACGCAGAGGCTTTGAATTGGTTGAAAACATAGCAAAAGTCAGCTTTCTACACTCCTCAAGTTTATTTCTGTGTGCTTCTACCCTAAGTAGCTCAACAAGATCTTTGCCAATTGGGGTCTCCAATACCTCGGGGGCGGATTTAACCCTCTCTTGCAGATACTCAAGTGTTGTTTTACGCATACCACATCGTACACCAATATAACTGCGCCAGTCAAGGTTACCGCCCTAACAAAAAAACGACATGAACGCCAAATATATCGCCTTGACCCCACCATCCAAGCATACAGGTAACACAGCTGCACCAGAAGTTTTAGCTGCCTGCCTGGCAAAATACAGCAGGTCAATGAGTGGAATCGACGAAATTTTGGACTCAATTGACCATAGCAATACCGAAAAGGCAGTTGATGCCATATTTAAGTTCGTCGACTATGGCCATGCAAGCATAGGCGGGCTCACTGGAGGAATACCAATTGCCATAGACGGCATCTCAATGCTGCTGGCACTAAAGTTGTTCGAATTTGGACAAATGGCAGACGGGCAGGAATCCAGCACTAGATACATAACCCTAACAAAAGAAGGATTACCAAGTGCGGAAAACTTAGGTATACCTCTAAGCCTAGTGGGGCAATGGGAGGAGGTTTGCGAACTTGGCTTTTCTCTATACTCCAAGGTATATGAGGACCTCAATAACAATGTAACGGAAGAAAAAGCACGAATTCCAGCCGGCACCTCTGAAAAGGTGGCACAAAGAATGCTCAAGAACTATGCTTTGGACAGGGCTAGATATTTTCTACCTTTAGCCACAAAAACCAATATAGCATTAGTTGCAACAGCCAGAATATGGGCAGAAATTATACGCAGTATCGATAGCCTGCAAACCGAGGAAGCTAAAGAATTAGCAATTCAGCTCAGGGACTGCCTTAAAATCGCAGCACCAAACCTTATCAGGCACAGCTACCCAAATGCAGCAAGCCTACAAAGAACACAAGACCTAAATGCTGAAGTTTCTACGGCAATACTCCTCCACGGCGTTCCAAATCGTCCGATTAAGGATAAATTAGAGCTTGAAATCGAAGACACAAAGAGTTCTTTCTTCAAAGAGCAGCCCTATTCAGAAGCAACAGCAGGCAAAGTCAACCGCTACTGCCAAGTGGGGCCAAGAATCAAACGGCAGTTCGTCAGAGTAGCATGGAACAATATAGCAATGGCAGAACTTCGGGACCTTAATCGTCACCGTACTGGCTACAGATATACAGATTATGTCCCAAAAGGATTCTACTTGCCAGCAGAAGCATTGCAGAGCATATTAAAGCTAGGGTTAGATGGTCAACTGCAAAGATTTCTATCCGCCTATTCAGCACTAATAAGCGAATTCGCCTCCAAAAACACAGCATTAGTTCCATACGCGTTCTTTTTAGGAACCCAAGTAGCTTTCGAACATTCTACGCAGGCAGACAAGTTTATATACGAAGTAGAGCTCAGGACAGGTACCGGCGCGCACTTCAGATATGCAGAGCATCTAAGCGCCGCTGTAGCCGCCTACATTAAACTAGTTCCAGAAGCAGCCAGACATATAAACATAGGAACAGCCGAACCAGAATAATCCATAACAAAAAAACAACAGCATATGACACAAACACCCACCACAAAAGCAGGAGCACTAACCAAAAAGGACATCGCAATCAAAGCCGCTGAAAAAGCAGGCGTCAAGCAACAGGCAGCACTGTCAGTTGTAGAAAGCGTACTTGAAACCATTACCGAAAGCCTCGTTTCTGGGCGCAGAGTGGAACTACGCGGCTTCGGATCCTTCAACATCCGCACAAATAAACCACGCAAGGGCAGAAACCCAAAGAACCCTACGGTTGAAGTTCTTATCCCAGAAACCACAGTAGTCAAGTTTAAGGCATCCAAGGACTGGAAGCCAGGTAAACCAGCCTAAATACCGCCGCTAAAAGTAGCAAAAGCCACTAGACCACTAGTGGCTTTTCGCATGCACTACTTCTTCTTGAATATCTTAGCAATGGCAGCGCCTAACGCTATGATGGCTACAACAACCAACTTTTTAGCTGCCAGTAAGGCCACAAGAATAGCCTTGAACACGCCCATTTTGGCAGCCACACCTCCTGCAACTAATGCAGCAATACCATATGCAGCAAGTTTATCGGTAGCAGCATTAAAATCAGCATACCTGTTGCCAGCAGTGAAGTCGACAGAAGCTAATATAAGCTGCATCTGTCTACGAACCTCATCCAGATGGCCTACCGTGGATACAGCATTAAGCTCCAATACACCGCGACGCCCCAAAATCCTAGTACAGTAATTTAGTGTATTATCCGGCTCGCCATTAAACTGTAGCTCCTTCGCCCAAAAGAGCTTGTGCGTGGAGATGTCGTAGCTGGGAGCCTCCGCCCAACCAACCAGTCGAGCAGCTGAAAACCCTTGCTTAATACGTTCTTTACTCTCGACATCAGTAGCAGCTTGCATATTCTTTAATAATTCTGCATAATCGATTGCCTGGGCATCTTTGTCATCAACATGACCATCCTCAGTATAAGTGATTACAATTCCTACACCAGTCTCGGAAATGGCACGCTCAGGTGATTCTACTATCATCCCCAATACTCCGTCAGCGGACTCAGGAGGATTGCCCCAAAAATCAACCAGCATGGTTTTAGCATCTTTACCATCCAGATATTGAAAACCTGCTGGAAGTTGTAGTATACCAACATCCGCACCTAACGATATTGTACCTGTTCGCGGCTTTAATTCTTGAAACTTCTGTTTTAGCACAGCCAGTTGAGCATCGGAAAAGTCCTCGTTTTGAGCGGAAGCTACAAGCGTTAAACACTCAATGACAACCAAAACAAGAAGAGAAAGGTACCATGACATAGAAGTAAATAGTAGCATAACACTTACCAAATAAACAAAAAGAAGTAAGATTCCTTACCATCACAAAAACCAAATGCAACCAAAACTTTACCCCATAATAGTAGGACTCAGCGTGTTTGTGGCAAGCACAATACTGTTTGTTATGGCTATAGTCGGACTAAGCGGATGCTTACTCACACCGCAAGTAGCCGCAATATCACTATTTTCGGGAGCTGTAATAGGGTTATTTTTCGGGCTCAAAACGGAGCAAGACCCGACTACTGTCAAAGTCCTGGACACAATAACTCTGGCGATCTGGGCTATAATAACAGCTAGAGCCTTCCTATGGTTGGTATATTGGAGCGGAGGACAACTTAAAATACTATCTCCTTACAACTTGGGAGATCTATCGCTGCACCTCCACTTTATTAAATACCTAGCATCCGGGTTAGGATTCTGGCCGGAAAGTCCTATTTTAATGGGGACGCCACTAAAATACCCACTAGGCATGGACCTATTTAATAGTCTACTCCTTCTTGCACACGTGCCTATCGTAAACGGGCTCGTTATAGTAGGGCTTATAGGGGCACTTGCAATGGGGTACATGATTTGGAGATGGTCAGGAGCATTTGGGCTGGCAGCCTTCCTGTTTGCAGGTGGCCTGACGGGTTTCCAAATTTTCACGCAGCACGAACTAATTGATTGGCAGGGTAAGGCAGAATGGAAAAATGTATACCTCACTATGGTAGTCACACAAAGAGGGCTGCTTTACGCCATACCTGCAGGTATACTATTGCTCGGACAATGGCGTAAAAGACTAGAAGAGGGGCCTGTGCTTATGCCGTGGCCTGCCGAAATTATACTGTACGCTTCAATGCCCATTTTCAACGTCCACACTTTTCTATTCTTAAGCCTAGTGCTTTTATTAGCATTTGTCTTTTGTAAGGGCACCAGAATGTTATGGCTTGGCATTGGCGCAATATCAGTACCAATAGCCAGCACATTGCTTGCATGTGTAACTGGCGGATTAAATACCAAGGGCACAATCCATATGGCGCTGGGATGGATGCAACAGGGTAACCCTTGGGTATTCTGGCCGATAAACTTTGGGCTAATGATACCGCTTCTGGCAATCACATATTTTATAGGATTCAAGCCAAGCACATCAACCCCAGCCACCCGTACCATGCTTGGAGCAAGTCTTATTACCATAATTGCTTGTCTCATCGTTAGTTTTGCACCGTGGCCGTGGGATAATACGAAGTTAATGATCTGGGCATGGATAGCAGCATTGCCATTTATCTGGGAGCTGGTGCTCAGCAAAGTGCACCTAATTTTTCGCATACCCATTCTAATAGGACTATACTTCACGGGGGCAATATCCATATATGCAGGACTAGATTATCGTCATAGTTATGGGCTAGCAGGAAGGGAAGAAATCGCAGAGGCCAGTAACATGACCAGCGGGCTACCACGAGATGCAAGAATAATATGTGCACCAACATTTAATCATCCGCTTGGACTTGCAGGTCACAAACTTATCGCAGGCTACGACGGTCACCTTTTCAGCCACGGACTAGACTATGGTAAAATTTATCAAGCCGAGGAAAGCATCCTTAAAGGAGAAACAGGGTGGAAAGAAAAAGCGTTTGAGCTAGGAGCCAGGTATTTATATTGGGGACCCAGAGAACAAGAAAAGTATAAAACATCAAGAAGGCCATGGGAAACAGAAGCCACATGCATATACACGGGAGAGATTAGCCGACTCTACCGGCTGTGGTGAATAACATGTAACAAGTTAAAGTTAAATTTCTAAAGAAATCCATTACTGTCTACTTATGAGCCAAAAAATCAAATCAGAACCAGAGGAACCCAGCTACCCAAAGCTTCGCGTCCACACTATATTAGGTACCAAGGGCGGTGTTGGCAAAAGTACTGCCGCTGTTCATCTCTTGGATTGGTTTAACGCAAGAAACCTGCCTGTAACCTCATTCGATTTGGATGATGAGAATGCCACGCTTCATAGATTTGTACCATCCTCACAATGTCTCAACACAAGAGACAGGGAGCAGGCAGACATGTTGGTAGTAAAAGCAGAAGAGCTTGCCATGGGCAAAGACCATGCGGCAATAGTAATAGATCTGCGAGCAGGATCAGGAGATGACATGCTGGCATGGTTCGCAGAAGTCCCATTTGATTACCTAGCAGAAAACGGCATTGAGTTTGTAGGCTGGGCATGCGTTACATCCGACCCAGACAGCCAACAGACGGTATCAAAATGGCTTGAAAAGATAGGCAGCAAACTAGCCTCTTGCGTATTCGTTAAAAACCTTAAGGACGGTGACTTCCAATATAATATCCCAGACTGCGCACCAAAGTTAACAGCTACAGTAATAATTGAGCAAATTGATTCAAGAGTTATGTCCAGAATTAACGAGCAGGCACTGCCACTTGGAGATATACTAAAACTTCCAAAGGGCATGAAAGGGCTTACAGATACCATGATGTACACACGTCTAATCAGGTACAGAGACAGCATATTTAAACAGCTCGATGCTATCAAAGATATTCTAGTCGCCAAGTCATGAGCTCCCCCTACTCGTGGCAAGAATTTAAAACCACAGTAGTTGAAGCCACAATAAGTTACTTTGCTCCACTGACTTGGGCAGCAAAGCATTTGGTGCGTCTATACACCAGAAGTATGTCCAACATAAAAACATGGTCACGCTAACCGAACTAAAAGCCACGCTCAAGGAAAAACTAACTCAATACCAAGATGCAGCACAAGCACTAAGGGATTTTAAAGAAAAGTGCAAGCACAAATATCACAAGGTAGGAGAATCCGCAATATGCAAGATATGCGAACATAACGCTGGATGGTGGTGCCCCGACAGTAAGAAACACACGTGCACATATGAGGCAGACTCTGAATACTGTACAAAATGTGGTCAGCCAGATGAGCGAAAATAGACCAAAGTAGAATTACATTATATCTGGACCGTCATCAAACTCCTCAACCTGACGCGCTAATGCTTCATGTGCACGCTTTTGTATCTCAAGATTTTGTTTAGCAAGTTGAGTCGCTTTATCATCTGGACCAAGTGTAGTTTCGGCAACCTGCGTACCAACTCTGCCTCCTACAGCTTCTCCTAGAGAACCGCCCGCTAGACCAGCCACAGGAGCTAAAGGCCCAAGGGCAGGAGCTAAAGCAGCCGTAGCTACAGAAGCTCCAACTGTGGCACCAACATTTTTACCAGCAAATTCTCCAGCAGCCCCTACAGGATTTAAAGTCTGCAAATTAGGATCGCCAACATCTATACCTTTACCTTGAACAACATTTGACACATTGCCCTTGACATTAGTCATGGTATCTTTGGCAATGCCCTTAGGATCCACAGTCTGAACCGTGTGCTTCGCAACGGCAGCACCCTGAGCTTTACCGCCATCACGTTGAGCCTCTTCCACGTCCTTCTGCTCTTGTTTTACCCTAGCAACTAGAGATTCAGGGGCTTTATCTGGCTTGCCATTTTTATCCTTTCCCTTCATTGCATCAAAGGCAGCCACCCCAATACTTCCAGCAGGGCTAAAGCGTATAGCAGTCCTCGTAACACCATCAGGGTCTTTAACAAACTCTTCCCCGACAAATGCGCCGACCTTGGAACCAACAAGCTTACCAGCTTGTGTGCCAACACCGGGCAATATTGCAGTACCTATCGCACCGCCAGCAACGCCCCCTGCCACACCTCCAACCGTCCTACCAGCAGCCAGAGCAGCCTCAGTAGGGGCCTTTTTAACTTTTGGAGCACCAGCTAATTCCCACTCTTGGCGCGACATCATCGGTTGCTTATCTGATAGTAGGGACAGATTATAGTGGTCAAAATCATTTTTTGGGTCAAATGTCGCTCCCGTGCTAGTTTTGAATTCATTAAGTAGTTTTGGCGATGCGTTTTTTACCTCACCGCGCTCAGCAGTAGGCTTAGCCGAGGATACCGTTGTCGCCACTTTGGGCCTGCGAAACCCGTCATTTAACGGATCAAAACCCTTATCAATAAAATCATTCGAAGGACTGGTGCCAGCTGGTCGTACTCTAAGAGAGGAGACAGGTACAGAAAAATTGGGAGCCTTTGTTGCCTCTGGGGTATTTATCCCAACAAACCTAGTACCAGTACTATCAGACATTCTATACCCTTCAATTTGGCCAGTCGAAGGACTTATTACCGGCATGTAGTTTGGCACACCACGTTCTCTATTTATTGAAGGTGCAGGCCTATTGACTGGTTTGACGGATGGGAAAGAGGGCATAATACATATTAGAGCAACTTTCACAACATTGTCAAGACAACAAAGAGAAGTGCTACGCACAAACTAAAAATAACATAAAACAGCGCGAAAATATGCTAAATCAATCTTTTCTTGTTCCAGCTTTTATGTGTTATGAAGATTGGGTCGTCACATGTAACGCCCCCGAAGCTCCAGAAACAGCACTGCGATGGAAGCAATATCTGCTCGGACAGTACATGGTTAGAGTAAAAGAGCTATTTCATGGCAACCAAAAGGTGAAACAATGGGGAATTGAGAGCGGAGACGAAATGTTCGGGTTGCACGCTTTCGAAGTAAGCAATCAAGAACCAGCTTGCGTAGCTGTCCTCTCACTCGTGTCAAATGACGATATAGAGGCAACATCCACTATGTCAATGTTTTGGACAGCACTAATTAGCGCCAACGAAAATATCGCTGAGTTGCCAAACATGCAAGAAACTTGGATCATCCAAGTAAAAGGGGACGGGAGCATACTATTAGCACACCTGCAGAATTACGACGGCACGACAATGGAGATCACGTTAGAAAATGCCCACGGAACCATACAAATGCCAGGCTATGCCATCGGACAATGTGACGAGCATAAGTTCTTCGAAGAAATGCAAAAGGTTGGATGGTTTTGCTTCAATGGGCACGGGTATGGCAAAGGGTTCGAAATCGTAGATCCACAGGGTTACACAATTGAAAACAGCCTTACCAACCTGCATAAGCATTCCAAGTCCAAGGCATTAGCAATTGACGAGGCAACACAGCTATACGTGGATCTTGCCAGTGTCGCCAGCAACCTTAAAGATCATCTAATAAGTAACCCTATCATCATTATCTCTAACTCCACAAAAGAAGTGGTATGGACCACAAAAGAGTTAGGCTAGAAAATAAATTTAAAAACATATTGCCAAAACAAAGAAAACTACACTAATATTGCACTTATGACAAAAAACATCGACCGCATCAAGCACCTCAAGACCACATACCCAAAGGAGTTTTTGGAGAAACAAAAGGAACTTCTTATCTCCTTGAGGGCAGCAATTACTGACGGCATTGAGCGCCCAGACGGCAAGGTCGAGACAGCAGATCACCTCGACACAGCAGCTGGAACAACCGACTTTGATTTCGCGCTGAGCATCTTGGCTGCAGATCAGAATTCTCTGTTGGAAATCCAACACGCGCTAAAAAGGGTCGAAGATGGAAGTTACGGCATGTGTGAAATATCTGGAAAGACAATTCCAAAGGAGCGCTTGGAAGTATTGCCATTCACACGCTACACCGTAGAGAATCAGAGCAAGATCGAAAAGGACAGCAAGTTCGCGCAACCCAAAAACGGCTATCAGCCTTTGTTTGAGGAAGAGGTTGACGACGAAAAAGAAGAAGACCACGGTGTCGATTCTGACGGGCCCGACGTTTAATCGTATAGGGGCAACCAAACATAAAATATCGTGTTTGAGTACGACTATACAAGTGAGAGAAGTATAAAATGGACAAGAGATCCAAAAAAGTATGCCTACCTACGAGAGTGCATAGTTGAAAGTATAAGCCACGACTCACTTTCAGACGTTATAAACAGTCTGGCTTACGCCGACGGACACATTGTGGGGTACACCTCACTACATACCACTACAGAAAAGATACACGGCAAGTTCCAAAGGAGACTTTGGTGGGCCAGGGATTTCGACAGGTACATAGGCGCCCCAAAATGTCAACATCTTGGTATATACTCAGGCCCTGAAACACACCCAAACGACAGTAAAAGCATAGAATCAATTGTCGTGGGAAAGCCAAGTCAAGAATGGACAATAACCACTAACAATTCCTTAACCGAGTACAAAGAAACACCCATAGAAAGCACAGAGCTTGAGTTTTAACACACGAGCGATGTTCATAACAAAAAAACATGGGACTCAATATTAATCTTGCGCACATGCTTGGCGCTCCAACTACCACAACTTGTCCAAAATGCAGTGCAGACGTAAAACTGTTTACAGAGGACTTCGATATAGAGGCAGGCAACCCAAATCCTACACCAGGAAAATGGAAGCTAGACGCTTACTGCCCAAGTTGCGACTTGGACTGGCAACACGAAATCACACTTATAACAGCAGAGAAAGCACAAGTGATACATGACAAACTAATAGACAAGATTATCGACATTGGTGTATACCCAGAAAAGGTAATAGGAGGGCCAACACCATATGACAAGCGGACACAATGGATGGAAGGATGGAATGCCTGTGCAACTGAAGTCACAAAGAATTACGCGCAAAACTCCAAAGGTAAGGCATTCGAACCATGAACCTCTACATACCAAAGCTGGGCGACAAAATAACATTGGCCAGCGCGTGGAGCTTCACACTCTATAGCGAGGACCGCAATCTCGGCTTTATCAAGACGCTAGTCAAAGCAGGCTTGATCACAGAGGCAGAAGCCCTGATAGCGTTCCCAACCAAACGCTGGAATACGACTGCTTCAACCTCATTGTCAGATGTGGGTAGAGGTACAAACCTCCCGCTAAGAAGTATTACTTTGCCGCCAAATAGCACTTTAACTGTAGACCGCATATTCATCCGAAAAGGCGCAAGCAATTTTAATTCTGTAACCTTTGTCCTCAAATCAACACCAGCCAGAACTTGGAAACAAGCTAGGTTTTGGGTAAAACTTCATGAGGCGAATCAACTGCAAATTCAGCCTCATGCAGAAGTAGCTACAGCACACACGGCATTACCACTATCACTAGCATAAGCACCGCAAAACAAATTTATCATCAAATGAGTACTTCACTTTTAATATTGGTTGTGTTAATGGCAGTTTCTTTAACAAGTCTGATAACTGCAGCCATTACTACAAAATACTTAGGACGAGAATTAGCAAAAAATATGCCAGGTGGTGCATTGGCACCAAGTTTCTTACTCGGATTACTACTGGGGCATCTGTCAGGCGCAACCATATTTGCCACAATTGGGCTTGCTATCTTGTTTGGCATTGTGTCACTCGGCACTCACTTTGGCTTCTTTTACGTTCTACAACCAAAGTAGGTTTCTAGCTATTCTAGTTGGGTAAGGCACCGAAGAATATTCGTCAATAATATTCGCGGCGTACAAATTGCAGTGAAACTCCCCCAACATAAAAAAAGAATTTAGTTGACATGCAACTACAAACCTACAATAATAACGCTATGCAAACACTTACACGTGCGAAAGGGTACTCCCTTATCGAAGTCCTTGGTACATTAGCGGTAGTTTTAGTACTCGTAGCAATTGCGATACCATACTACAGGAACAACAACATAGCTGCAAAACAAGAGGCAGCAAACTACAATGCAAAAATCCTCAACATGTCAGCTGAGAAATATAACCTTTCTGGCATTAGAGTTACTGATCCTTCTGATAGTAATAAGAGAATGGTACTAAACTTAACCGCCGACGTCCCACGTCCAAGTTCAGTGGACGGGCTACCTCAAAGTAGCCTGCCAGAAACGCTTGCAGTAGGGCTCTTACGCTCCGAATTTACAGACGCCATAACCGGAACGCACGCAGGACCGTTTATTCCGGCTTACCTCAAACCAGTATTTTCCTCTAATCCTAACGATTATCGCGTAGTTTGGGTTAATGGACTTACAACAAGCAACCCAGGTCGATTCGAAACAGTTGGACCTACCGGACAAACACCATCAGCTCTAGGTCTTCCAAACGACGTCCCAGGAATCACAGCACTATCAAAAGATGGTGTCGACGGCAGCGGCAATTATACAGGATCACCAATACGTAAAACAGGCGGGACCGACGGCATTGACACGACCTATGGCGACCCATCCACAACTATTACCACCGGTGCAGTGCATACAATACACCTAGCCTTGGGCAGCACAGCAGGAGGAACAGTTTCACCAGCCACTGCAAGCAGCAGTGATTCACAAATTGCATATCGCGCCGATGCATCACCAGGCTATACATTCTCACACTGGGACGGAGCTCTTTCCGGACGCCCAGCAACGGGAACATTACTACCCAATGATCCAGCATTTCCGAAAACCAGCGATAAGAGCGCAAAAGCATACTTCACGCCGACAGGATCTGGAACAGGCACCGGGCTCAACAATCTAGAAATCCAACTGGATAACCCAGTAGGCGGAACAGTAACAGGCGCAGGAGAATACAATACAAACCTCACCGCCACAGCAGCTGCTACTGCAAATACTGGGTATGTATTTTCCGGATGGACAGGCGATAAAAACACATCTGCCACATCTGTCTCAATTACACCAGCTGATTTCGAGGCATCAACTACACCAGGGCTAATAACACTTATTGCACACTTCACAGCAGACCCAACGGCACAAGAGGGAGCTGAGAGCACACCTGCCCCAAATCCTACAGCAACACCAGACACAACTGCGACACCAAGTGGTACAGCTACACCATTCGGATGGACGCCCACACCCGTCCCAAGTCCAGTTAACGGGTACGACCCAATCACTGGCTATCCTGTTACACCGGCACCTACACCAGTACCTACTCCAGTGTCCGAATATTTTAATAACCTCGAACTCGCAGCACAGTTCGCCCCACCAGTAAATATGAGCGCGGATGCATACCCATCGGCCTTTTCTCACACTACAGAGGGATCGCTATGGTATTCCAATCTCTCATATAAACCAGCAACAGACCCATACAACCCAGGTGATTCTATAGAAATGAACGCCAAACTTACCACGGGTACTACAGCGCCAGGGCACGCATTCATCACCTACGTTGTACCAGATACGTTCCAGATTACAAACATTCTAAATACACCGCAAAATGCACCTATTGGTGGCGGAGTAGATTGGATTCTCTCAGGATCGGGCGGAGGCTACCGTTGGTATATATTAGAAGGTAACGCAATTGGCGCCAATTCCATTATCTGGCCTCGCGTAGGAATAAATGTTGGACCAGTCGGGGTACATGACATTTATGTAAAGGTTGAGCGCGCATCAGGCATAGTTGACATCGACGAGCACTATACAATTACAGTGGCCCCAGCACCTACACCATCGCCTACACCTACTCCAACTCCAGGACCTACACCTACTCCAACTCCAGAAGTAGCGCAATCAGGTGGAACAATCAATCTTTGGGGCCAAGGCATCATGTCCCATCTTGGAGCTGAAACAGATCTGCGTATAGAACTCTACAACGATAATACCAACCCATCGCTGCCAATTACACTTAACAACATGGTAGCGGTTATACCGGATGGTTTTGAGATTCTAAGCTACGACGCAAACCCAGTAGGCCAAGCAGGGTCTCAATTCACACTCGTTTCGGCTAACGGTAATACACTGACATGGTCTGGTAGCTTACAAGGAGGAGAACACCTAGAGTCGATCATCCATGTCAAAGGCATTACACCAGGTAATTACTCCGCAACGTTGGATACGGCATCCAACGCGGTTGACGGAACAAGACACGCTGACAGGTCACTATATGTACCACAGTACTACCCACTAGCAATGACCATACAGACTAGCTCCAGCCAAGTAAACAAAGACGGCAATATCCAATTTATTGCCGAAATTCAGAACAACAATACAGCACCAGCGCCAGCTATGCCTAATGTTAGCTTCTTACTACCCGTACCCTCCGGACTTGCAATCAGCAACCCATCAGCGAGCGTAGGTACTGCAAGTGTTGTTGGAAACACGCTACAATGGTCTGGAACTCTACCAAACGGGCTACTAAGAATAACAGGTACCCTCACTGGTGTCACAGGTGGTACCTACAACATAACAGGAGAACTCACTGGGCCAGTCAATCCATCTGGATCTACAACCCAAACCCTAAGTGTGCAGACAGTAGTAGACTTCTACGCTTCAAATATGACTGTCACAGTGGGTGGCACCAGCCCATACTATGCAGGGCAGCAGCAAACAGTAACATCCCAAGTTAACAGCGGCGCAACAGCACCAGGAGCTGTTTATATGACCACTACATTCCCAGATACCATCGCGTTTGACGGAGTCGTAACTGGTGGAAATATGACATATCTTGGAACCAGCACAGGTGGTGGATACCGCTGGGTAGTATTCTCAGGCACACTAGGCACGTATACTCAGTTGCAGCCAACAATAAATATCACGCCGTCCACAGCAGGAAATTTCACGATTATATCCAAAACCGAAAGGGTTTCAGGATCTGAAGACATATCTGCAAGTACATCGTTTGCCCCCGCTACACCGCCAAATCCATTCTCCAGCATGACAGTGGCAATAGGTGGCACTCAGCCACATGTCGCAGGTCAACAGCAAACAGTTACAGTACAGGTTAACACTAACAGCTTTACTCCAGGCAACGCATACATCACAGTCGTAATGCCAGACACCATTAGTTACGACGGAATTCAAGAAGGAGGAAACCTAACATTCAGCAGCACAAGCACAAGCGGCGGAAACAGATATGTGGTGTTTTCTGGTAACCTAACAGCAAATACACAGTACCAACCAGTTATACGCGTCACTCCTACTGCTGGAGGCAACTTCACAATCGAGGCAAAGGCCGAACGTACTCTTGGCACAGTCGACATTTCCGGCTCAGTAGGTTTTGCGCCATCCGGCATCGTATATAGCCCATTCCAAGCAGGATTCTACGGAAAAGGAACTCCATGGACAATCAGTGGTGCTGGAGTAACTGGTACAATGGATGTTCAGTTCCAAAACCAACAAGCAGCCAATGTACCGTTTACAGTGGTAGTAACACCTACAAACGCAACCATGACTAATGGAAACACTGTTACAGGAACAGCACCATCTTTTACCTCCACACAGTTAAGCTCATTGCTAGGCTTTACTTCAACAGGCGCAAACCCAAGCTTTGTTATCCAAATCTACAGAACGGGGCAGGCAAGCCCAGACTTAACATACAACCTTAATTGGTGATTAAAGTCGGATAGACATACGTAATAAACAGCTTATATAGCGCAAGCAATAAAAGATAACCGCCAACTGCCAGCGTAAGAAGTAAGCCAAGCAGCACTAAAAGCTTATCAATTATGGGGAGCTTATACAGCCACTGAGCAAATACGCCAAACCAACCGTCCAACTCGGTATTTGGATAGGCCCAGTGAGTTGTTGGCGGGGTAAAAGCTTTATACACAGGTTCAGCAGCTGCAGGTCTTGGCCGACTAGGAGTATATGTAGCTGAGTAAGGTCTTGGACGAAACGAATCTGCTCCAGTTTCTTGTGCAGGCACAGCCTCTGGTTTTGGCGTAGTCTCAAGGAGCGACTTGTCATATTGCTCTCTAGAAACTGGATCCCTCAATATAAAGTAAGCGCTATTGAGCTCTTGGGAAGCCCTGTTTGCTTCTGACCACTCAAGTGGTTTCCTATTCTTGTCAATTGTATCTGGATGACACCTTTTTGTGCACGAAAGGTACGCCCTGCGTAAGCCGCCCTGCGTAACATTTGATTTAACACCAAACAGATCGTACAATGTTTTCACTTAGAATTTTTTCCAGTAGATACCTTTGGTTAATGCATCCTTATCACGGACCAACCTTGAATATTCTGGAGGAACTACCTTCCATAATTTCTCCGCTTCTTTACTGGTTAACCTCTGTTGTCTCTTCCAAAATTCTATCTCCTCTTCAAAGGCCCATTCTCTTTCTGGTGGAGTTGCAGAAACACGCATGCCACCAAATTCCACAGTACTAGTTTGTTCAGCACTCCACTCCAATCCAAGCGGTATAAAAAGCCCGCTCATAGTTCCAGCTACCTGCACCTCCCGACGCCACCATCTTGGCAACTTCTGAAATTGTTGTAGCTCATTCATACCACGGTCCCGCCGATTAAAACTAACGCTAAAGCCCATCACACCCTTTAATATAGGACTAAAATCGCTCATCAGACTAAACCTAACCTTTGAAGTAAGCAACCTAGCAAGCTCCTGCAGCGCATCACTTACGCTATCAAGTTCTGGGTCAGGCTGGGACCTACCATATAGGGCCGCAGCCATATATTGAAGAAATCCTACAGAACTAGGATCAGGTTCAATTACCTTAGACAGCGAAAAAGACCACATAGAACCAGCAAGCGTAAACATCCGCTTCCCATCTATGGTTAATGGCTCCCACCATTCTTCCACTAACCCAAGCTCATTATCAGCGCTCTTCGGTTTAGGACCCAAGGTGTTTGTACCCATATGGTTAGGCATCACACAAACCGTGGCAGAAGGGCCAATCAGCCGCTGTATGTCTGTCCAACCAATCGTGCTGGCATCAACCCAATTTCCCTTGTGTCTATATATATACTTTTTAACACCATTAATAGAGACCCTAAGATTTTTATTGGTACGCATATCATTCGCGATAGCAGCATGTATGAGCCCAGGTCTGACGCCACCAGCCACCTTCAAGCGTATAAAGTCATGATAGAAACCTAGAAGTCTCAATCGAAATGTCGTAGAACGTTGCACGCATTTAGTATATACCAAAGGAACAAACAGTTAAAGTCAGAACTCCAAGCAGCATAACAAAAATACGAGATGGTACGCAAGAAAACATTGGAATGGAAAGTCTGCATGCTTGGAATAATAGCACTGTGCGCGCTCAAATTTGTCACTGCATTCTTAAATTTACCAACAAAGGAACACAATTACTATAGTTGGTACCAAGACAACGATCACTACACTTGGATACTAAATACACTCGAGGCCCAAGAAAAAGGAATCAGCACCATACATCATATAGATTGGGACGGGGGTCCCAAAGGTCGCGATAGCCATTGGGCAGGAGGGCTCCTAAACACATTAAGAGCAGGAGCTCTAATAGCCCAAACATCTGGACTTTCATTCAAGCAAGCCTTGCTGGTATCTTTACCATTTTCTCTTGCAACACTTTATAGCTTGCTTGTGCTTCTAAGCTACCTATTGGCAGCCAGATTACTTGGACCGCCAATAGGGGCATGGTTGACTTTGGCAATGTACTCAAATATAGTGTTCGTTTTTCACTTACACCCACTAGGCGTAGATCACCCTGCAATACTATTATTCAGCTTATTCTTATGTTTACTAGGCATATTGGGGCTATTCGTCTCAAAACTAAAGACCGAGGCTGCATGTATCTCAGCAATAGGTACGGCAATAGGAATATGGACCAGTGCTGTTAATATGATTCCAGTCATACTACCTACCATGGCAGGACTATTCATAGCCATTATAATTGGCGGACCACACATTCGGCAAATAAAGGCTATTCATTGGAAGATCTGGGGTATAACTGGGGGCATAACCACACTATGCTTCTATTTTATAGAATACAGAGTAGGTGATCCAATCTGGCTAGAAAGCAACAACCCGCTTTACGCACTGTCAATGTTTGCTGGTGGCTACACACTGGCTTATGCACGCCCAATAAACTGGAGGGTAGTTCCAACAGTGCTTCTAGCAGCCACACCCCTTTTCTACAAAATACATTACGGTATAAAAATGGCCGTTGAAACAACTTATCTTAGGCGACACATGGAGCTTATAACAGAAGCACAGCCAATGCCGCCAAACCACATGTGGTTTTTTGGTGCAATAGGGATAGCGGTATTTGTGGTAGCCTATCTCGAGACTAATGGCTTTAAAGATTGGGCCATAACGATTCCTTTTGCCTTGGGAGGTTATGTACTAGCCATCTTAGGTATGGTTAGCCAAAGAATACTCCCCTATGCTATAGTTACATTAATATTCCTAGTATTTGTCTCTATTTATGCAGTAAAATCAAAAATATGGAGGGAGATACTATTTTGTCTCCTAATAGTCTCCATTTTACAAGGCCTAACCACAACAGCCCTTACAACAGGAAATATGGAGAAGTTATGGCCCAATAAGGCAAAATACTTCAGCAACGTAGCAGCAGCGGCAAACGTAATAAAGGAAGATGCCTATAAAAACGGGAGGAAAATACATCTTTTAACTCAGATAGAAACAGCCCCAACCTTCGCTTTTTACACCGGAGGGGTTACATATGGCGGACCATATTGGGAAACTGTCAAACAAATGAACCTAGACTCAAAGCTAATGCTGGAAACAGACATGGACACAGCCCATAAATTGCTAACTGACATGGACGTCACATATATAGCAGTATCACAGAATATGAACCTGCTAAGCTATCCGGTTTTAGGAGAAGAGGCCTTTAATGGGAACGCAAAATGGTTTGGTTCAAGTATATTCTACCCTGTAAACACCCCAAAATTCCTAACGCCGCTGCCAAACTCCAAAGGTCAGCTAGCACCGGAATGTGGGTACATGCTATATAGAGTCAACTATTAAATCAAGAGATTCTTTAAGCCTAATTGACAGAACAGAAAAAAACCACTAAATTTAGAATATGATAACAAAAGAAGCAATCCAAAAGATAGGTAACGAGGCAAAGCAGGCAGTCTGCGAAGACCATAAATATGCGCCCAAAGTAACGGTATACCAAGCCGATTCTGATACATTTCCAAAGGTAGAAGTCCAGGTAGGTAAAGTCCTATTCGCTCTAAATAACTCTGGCGCCGCAGTATATTATCCAGACTTAGATCCCAGCGCCAAGCACCTTTCTCAAAAAGTGGATGCTGAAGTACTTACAGAAGAAGCTGCTAGAAAAATGCTGGCAAATGCCATAGGACTAGGCGTTACATTAAACACGATGGAGGCACACGGTATAGCTTTGGCAGGTCAGCAGCCAACAAGAGTCGTTGGAAGCACCAAAGATGGAAACATAGAATTTAATCATAGCCCAGCATTCCAGTGCGCAAACCAAACTATACTAAGGGTAAGTACCCCACTGACAGACAATGACAAATCGCTAGCAACTACAAGCTACTGGAAGAATTTGCCAGAAATCTACTGTAATCCAAACCTCATTGAAAACATGGCAGAAACATTAGACATCGCTACAAAAGCCATCCTGACATCAATGGAAGTCAAACCCGAAGAGAAAATAGTTGAGACACCATTACAAAAGTTGGAGAAAGAAGCCAACGCAGCATTGAAAGTGGCATTACAAAATGTAGGCGAGGGGCGCGTTAAAATCGCAGAATTACCAGCTGTCACAACGGGCAAAAACCTAACAGGAGAAGAGTTGAAAGCCGTTCTAACAGCCGGCACAGCTACAAGTCATATTAAATATTCCCTTGTCATTAACGAGCTTGAAACAGTTCAAAATGGTGATATCAAGGGCAGCCCAATAGAAGCTCTTGAACTAGGAAAAGTGGTAGGCCCGATTTGGGAGAAAATCACCGAGGAACTAAAGACCATAGGGCAGGAAAAATTTCCATCTATTGATTTAGGAATGTAACCAATACACGCTCCAAAACAAAAGCATATGTTTACATTCATATGGCTTATAACAGGTTATTTTAGTGGTGTTTTATGCATGAAAATTGCAGCGGCAATGGATTCCAACAGAGGCAGGTTTGACTTTCCAACCTTCTACGAATATCGCACAAAGGACTTCCTTATAGGACTGCTTTTAGCGCCAATGGGACTCATAACTTTTGGGGCCTTGCTCTTAATGATAGTCGTAGAAACAACCTCACACCTAAATTATGTCAAAAAAGCAAAGGCAGGAATAGAGAGCCTAGGTAAGAAAACAAATTAAATTATGAGCACACCCATCAAGCAGGTCATTGTAATCCGCAAGGACCTCAAAATGCGCAGGGGAAAGGAAATAGCACAGGGAGCGCATGCCGCTATGGCCTTTCTTAGCCGCAGGGTTAACAACGGTCAGATCACACCAGTACAAAAAGAATGGCTAGAGACAAGCTTTCGCAAAATTTGCCTGATTGTCGAGTCTGAAGCCGAGCTAGACGACATAGCCGAAAAGGCTACAGCCAAAGGCATAGAATGTCACGTAGTAATAGATAACGGTTTAACAGAGTTCAATGGAGTAGCGACAAAGACATGCTTAGCACTGGGCCCAGATCTAGACTCCATCCTGAATGAAATAACAGGAAAACTAAAACTTTACTAGTCTGCTACAGAAATTGTTGCGGTACCCATACCAAATAGAGTAAGATAGTAGATGACCCAAAAGGATTTTATTTTGAACAAAGAAGACATACTCTCCAAAACACTGCAAATCTTCACTGGTCACTATACTGGCGAGCTAGCTACTAAGGTAGTAGAAACCTTTGAGAAGGGCTTGGCAGACCCAGAGTACCCAATGTATAAAAAGTATTACAGCAAGTGGAGTCTGGAAAAAACTCAGTTGCTAGTAGACGCGATACATCACATGGAAGATCAGGGTTACACAGTCGGCAGCAAAAACGATAGAGAAGAAGTCTCCAAAGTTGTCAGCGAGTTTATTGGTGCGCACATCGGATCTATAAAACAGCCACCGGCAAACACACCACCTCCAAAAAAGGTCAAAACACTCAAGCTGAAAGGACCACTTTCTGCGGGACTCAAAAACGCTGCACTCACAAAATATGCCAAAGCTACAAACAGCTATATAGAAAGGGCAAAAACGCCAGAAGCCATGCTGGGATTTACCAACCTTGCTGGGAAGGATGACCCAGCAGTCAAAGCACTGGCCATCGCACTAAAGGATCATATCAGAGATGAGGCAATTGCATTGGTTGCCGGCGAGCCACGTCCATACGAGAAGCAAACAAACTACTGGGAAAAGTACACCCCAAAGCAGCTTCCTCCAAGCATGTCTGAAGGTTTAAAGGTAGCCTGCGAGCCACCATTCTGGCTAGGCGGATTACTCAGCCTGCCACAAGTGGAACAAGCAATCTGCGATCAAGCGTTACTAGGGCTTTACGAAGATCTAAAATCCGAAGCAAACACGCTAAAACACGAGGAGGCCCTAATTGAAGAGTGGCACAAACAGCGCCCGCAGATATGGTCTTTTGCCAATGCCGCAACCTCAGACTATATAAAATTCAACTATAGAGGCATAGACAAGAACGAAGCACTGCAGGCCGTATGGGTATCCAGAATGGCAGGGTTCAGAATCTTGGACGCACATATCACGGGGTCACAGCTGATCGAAGATCAACAAACATCAGGCGTACCACTCACGTTCAAACGCCTCCAGTTTGATTTAGGCGATCTGGCAGATAATCTCAAGAAGGAAATGGACAAACCAGCACTGGCATTCGTAAAAATAGGAAAAGTTACAAGCGCAGAATACGGACAAAGAAAAGAAACACAAAGGATCCTCGAAAGAGCCATATTCGAATGCCGACACCCTGGCAATGACCAAGATAGAAAATTCAACTACGACCATTTCGTAGCTCAATACAGCAAGCATGTTGCTCCCATTCTCTTCATGACCCCCCTAAAGGTTAAGCAGAAAAACCTAGGCGAAATAGATATTATTCACCGATTATATTCACTGGCGGCAAACACACCAGAATTAGAACTACCAGAGAGCAGCCTTCCCCTTTTGTCTGAGTTACCAGAAGGATTTGTAACTTCAGAAGCCATATCACAGGACTGGATGAGCCAAGATCGCGTCTCCCCACAGCAACTTGAATTTATCGGCCTCGCACCATACCAGCACAAAAACGCACTCACGGCACTAGAATTGACACGGACAAAAATCCCAGACTTTGCCAAAGCGGTAGAATCCAAGGAGACCCTAGAAGCCCTCAAGCAGCAGCTTGTAGAATCAGCCATTCTAGCCCCAGTAATAGCTCAGGGTGTCCAACGTGAGGTAGTCAGAATTTACCAGAAGTTGCTAGACCCAGCAGCAGCACAATCACAATTCCAACAAATCCAAGAAAAGTACAAGGGCCATCAACTGGCAGAGGTTCAGTCTAGGGCCGAAGCATTTGACATCGCACTTAGGTACATAGGAGACACAAAAAACAAACAAAACCAAGAAAGAGCCTTGAAGGTTATGACAGACATTTACCAAGTCAGCGAAAAAGCCAGGAACGTTAGGGCAGTAACTGCGCCAGACGCACTAAATTGGAACAGACACCCAGCAGCAGATCTGAGTGGCAGCATACCAACCGGATGGATGATCCTAGAAGAACACCTAAAAGATATGCAGAAAGACGGATTGTCCGACAGAACAATCAAAATGGCTGGTGTCCGATCGATTGTAGATGAAGACGAGCGCCTAAAAGTACTTTCAAGAGACGGGAAGAGTGACGTACATGCTGGCATGCTTAAAAATGGCGTACTTCTAATATATCCTAACCCACTAATTAGCGAAGCGCACAGCAAGACCGAAAACCCAGACAAAAAATATGTTGCGCCTGATGGCAGCTGCAATCCTCCAATGGTTATACCGGTACAAGCTAGAGTTGTAGACCACAACAGGGAATTTCTAACCCGCAAGCATGATAACATCTCAGAACAGGAAGCAGCACTAAAGAGGCTACGCGAATATGAACAGAAGCTAGACCTAAACAATTACACCACATGCTTTTTAGAAAGCGGGTTCGAGCCAGTCAGGGCTAAAAACCTAGCAGAAATGCTATACGCGTGCTCCACATCATCCAAGCTATATCAGGCAATGGAAGATGACGAGGCAGATATCGAAATAACTGAAGGGCAAAAGAAGGCCTACAAGATGTATCAGAGCTATAAAGAGCTAATAGAGTCAGAAGACGAGGCATTCATTACAGGGCTGAGCCCATCAATGGATGATCAAGACATTAAGAACCTTATCATCAATAAACCAAACCGCAAAAACAAGATATTTATCTGTTCACCAGGCGTTTGGCTGCCAGTAAAATCCTGGGAAAAATTCAAACCAGAAGAGAAAAAGGAGATATGTACATTCTTTAACGTAGAAGACAAAAACGGCAAAGCATCCCCACTAAATGCCAATACCAAATACTGCTTGACCCCAGCATGGGCTGCAACTGTACCAATGAATCACAGACTTGTTACCATAACATACGACTCTGATGCCAAAGACAACCCAAACGTCGCACAGTCAGTATCAGCGATGGCACAAGCTATAAAGGATGGGTTCCCTGATGCAAAAATCGCCTATCGTATCATAACACCTAAAAATGGAATTGATAAGAAAGGAGCAGATGATTTCCTAGTAGCATTTGGCAATAAGCCTTTTTATGATGAGTTGGAAGTAAGCGAGATAGCCGCCAACATAGGGTTCAAAGAGATAACAAGCGAAGGCCCAAAAGCAGGTTCTCTGATACACTACCTCATCAAGAAACATCAGGAGCACAAACAACAAACTCCAGATTTAATCTAAACGGATTAAAACATAAATCTAGCACAACACTAGAAATATGGCCCGCAACCTGTTACCACCACTCCAAACCAAGGAATACTACAGCAACGTGCTGCTTGTAGCTCCAGATAATACACCACTAGCAACGGTTGGCAACGATCGCGCAGAGTGGTATATTTGTCGAGATTTAGGAACCGAAGTAGCAACCATTCCTCCTTACTCAAGAACTATCAGGTTGAAATTCGAACCAAAAGGAAGGCCAGAATCAACCCACGGGCTTCACGCCAAAGAGACCCAGTGCGTGGTATGCGGAGCAAAAGAACCACTGACACTACACCATGTCGTTCCAAGGCTAATACGCCGAAGTTTCCCAGTAGAGGATGCATCTAGGCAACACCTCTGGTGCCTGCTTTTATGCGAAAAACACCATCTGGAGATAGAAAAGATATATGCCCCATTCCTAACACAATCACAGGCATTTAAAGAACTTCAGAAAGGAACATATAACGCACAGGCACCAAACCACACGCGCAAGGCACTTAATGCGCTACGAAACCTAACAATGAGCGGAGCCATCAATAGCCTGATTGTTTCACACCCGGCAAGAGTAGCCAGCCTGTTGACAGAAGTTGGAATAACCGAACTCCCAACTTTGGAATTTATAGAAACCGAACTCTCAAAAATCAAAAAGGAAACCCCAAAAGGAACAACCGTTCCGAAAATATTTGCACAACAGTTCATCGAAGAACATGGTGGGGTTGAAAATGTCAAAAAATTATTTAAAGAGTTATTTCTGCAGCTCAACCCACAATATCTTCCAGAGGTAGCATTAACAGACATATTCTGATACACTTAAAACATGAAGGAAATAACACAAGAAGAACTAGCTGAGGAACTACCAAAGCTAAAAGGGAAAAATATACTAGTTATATTCAGCGCGGATTCATGCAAATGGTGCCAAAGGCTAAAGTCTCACCTGGCGGATGGAGCACTTCTAAAATTCTGCGAGGAAAATAGTATTGTTCTATTCCAAGTTAAATTGCCACCTAAAAAGGATGAGATATGCACTGAAGGAGCTTGTAAAATTACGGCTCGAACAAAGTACGATATCAAGGCAATTCCAACAGCAGTATTGATAGATGATACGGGAAGTGTAGTGGCACAGACCGGGTATTTAGACAATGTCGATGCCGAGGGAAGCATAGCATATTCTAAATGGATTGACTCCAATCTGCTATTTTAAAAGCCCGGTTCTGAAAGCCCATCATGCTCCGAAGGAGGAAGAGGTTTAGTAATCCTTTTTACACTAGGACGTTTAACCTCTTTTGGACGAGAAGGGGCAGGAACATCAAGCCCAGAAGGATTAAGGTCCAAAGAGGCATCTGGAGTATGCCCAGTTGTTTTGGGCTCCAACAAGGGCTCCATTTCATTGTTCTGGGTTTGCAGCTCGACATCATCCTCCAGCGGATCAGTTGGGTGGAATAGCTCAAATGGTTCAGGCGTAAAATCACCGCCGATACTTGCCAACTTAAGCACCAAAGAAAACTCCTCGAACTCAGACTTGTGAAACTCCAGCCGCCCGTCTGGTTCTCCAGCTTGAGAAATAAACAATATATTCTCAGTTGTATCCCCTGCCTCACCAAAGACAAATAACCGCTTAGCACCCTCACTAAAACTCTTATAAAAGGCAGTGGGCACCTTTGCACCTATAGCCGCAGTAAATATATCCTGCAACCCCCCGATTGTAGTTGCGCTGTTCAAACTGATATATGGCTTACCACCTAATAATATCGTAAGCCTAGGGCTAGACCCGCGATTTATTATTATCTGATAATTAGACAATTCCGAATTTAGAGTAACGTCCATGCCATAGTATAGCTGCATTATCATACCATGCAAACATAAATACCATGAATCGCCAAATTTTTTCCTTGTTCCTTCTGCTCTCTCTGATCACATGCGGTGCACAAGATATCGAAGTTACTGTCCTCAACCAAGGGATCGCCATAGGCAAACCAATAGCACTGAAACTTACTGGACTGGAAGGCACAAATCAAATAGTCATGTCTCCACAGGCTTTAAGGGAGGTGAACACACAATCATCAACCGAGAATTTAAACCTCGAAATTAAATCAGAAACACTTAAAGATCAAAAGGTATCAACAATGCCAATCCTTGTAGAAAAACCAGGTGAGTTCGTACTTAAAGTAACAATTACCAACGAGAAAGGAACTAAAGAAGGAAACATATTCATTCTAGCAGAGAACAACAAGGTAACACTGGGCAGAGCAATCTCTGACGCAGCCAGCCATGCGCTCAAAGGATCAAAGACCAGCACTTGGGTATTAGGGGAGAAATATACCGAGCGCCTCACAAAAGCCACTGAGGCATGGGTAGCCAATAGAGAGAAAACCCTAGTTAAAGCCATTCAGAATAAAGTCCCAGTAGCAATCATAGAATAACATGACACCATACACGGATATCAAAATCCTAGGGCACACAGTGTATACGGCAGGGCAGGGTGTAGATTTAAAAACTACCGACACAGCCAAGGCAAAAACACTCATGGCGTATCTGGAGGCAGAAGGATTCTGCGAGGCTATAACATGTGACAGAGCCACAGAAACTGACAGTCACACACTATTATGTGGGAATGGACCAGAGCCAGCACCACCAATACTTATCCACGGGAAGCGTAAACTATCAATTTGTTTTGAAGATGGAAGCATCGAACAATACGATGCCGACAAAGTGCGCATTATATACTTTACTGGGACAGAATGCACGCTCGCATTTGCTGGTCGAGACATACAGCTATCGAATATAAAAAGCCTTAAATTTGTATAGTTGAAAACATATTTTTTCATGTCTAGCAACATACATTGCGCGGATCAAGTTTGGGAATTTGCCGAGGAATTAGCCGGCGAAATCATAGACCATTATCCGCCAACTGGACTGCATGGAATATTACACCCTCTAAGATTATTAGGGCTAGCACCAGGCTACTGCAAATCATACTCACTGCCGACCACAGAATTCCTATTAGCAGCCGCATTTCACGATATTGGACGTGTCAATGACGATGAGGACGAAGAACATGGAACAAGAAGTGCTGAGCTTCTGGAATTCATGCATCCTGAGGCATCTAAGTTAGCATTAGACTTAGTTCGAAACCATTGCAAAGTAAAGCCACAGTCAGACTACCCAGTAGAACTCGAATATTTCAAAGATCTGGATGCCATAGACAGGCAGCGCTACGGAGAACGCCACATCAAAGTTGCTCGCATTACAAAAGACTTGGAATATTGGCTCAAACTTAATAGCTCCATAATGCTATGCGACTCTTGGGATGAAATTTGCGATAAAGTAGAGTAACTCTTGCAATTACTTATCAGTTTCTTTATACTGCGTTTATGGAAAGCTTTCATGCCTCAGAAAATTGCTTCGAAGAGTTTGACCCAAATCCAAACAGCAAAGAATTGGGACACCACTTCTCCCCACACAAGGACCTGTGTCTCTCCTTAATTAACACAGAAAATCTACATTACTTATACGAAGTTGAAATACCAGAAGGGCCTTACTGGGAAATGTTTGACATAGCAAACTGGACAGAACCAGAAGACTTTGCCAGTTCATTGTACCAGAGCACAGTACTAAATGGTGATCAAAAGTTACACCAGCAACTAATGGAGGCAATAAAAGTCCGGAAAGACCCACAAGATGTAGTAGAAGTGCTACAAAAAGCTGGATACGTTGGAATCTCATACTTCAACGAGCACGAAGTAGGGAAAAGCGGACGCGAAAGCTATCTGGTCTTTTCAGAAGAAGATATCGAAGTCCTAGACAGAAAAGACATACCAGGGCAGGCCGGAATAGATATTTAGTGCTACGCACAAATTATAAAAAACAATACAAATGCTACCAAAGCCTAACCTGTGCACTGATCGCGTCTATGTGGCCTTTTCAGGCGGGTGTGATTCTACTGCACTCTTGATTCTCTGTAAGCAATGGTTTAAAGAAGTAGTAGCAGTCCATTTCAACCATGGCTGGGAGAACTCAGCAAAAATCGCACAGCGGGCCAAGGAAATCTGCACACAGCTGCAGGTTGCATGCATCGTAGGGGAAGCCACAGCTCCATGCGAGGGAGAAACAGCCGCCAGAAATGCCAGGTTTGCATTTTTTGATACTCTGCCAAATAATTCATTCCTTCTGCTAGGGCACAACTTAGAAGAACAAATCGAAACAATTATCTTTCAGTTGGCAAGAGGATCAAAAAACCCGACAATCAGCGAACAAACAGAGCGTAAAGAAGGCAAATCAGTACTGCATTTGGTTAGACCTCTACTTAAAACAAGCAAGAATGAGCTCAAAGAGATCTGCCGTTCAGCAGCGGTAGAATGGATCGAGGATCCAACTAACACGGACACAGCAATCGCACGCAATAAGATCAGGCATGAGATCTTGCCAGCGTTGGCGGCTATCAATCCCAACGCACTAGAGCATATTGATCAGTTCTTCTCGCACCACGAGCAACACACCAAGGAAGTAACCAACGAAGTTCTTAGTACTAAAGAGGTGGAGGCGCTTGTAGCATTAAACCCACTCCCCTGTAAAAAACTTCACTCACTAAGCAACACCTCACTTTCAAAAGTCCTAAAGCAATGGATGGATAAGCACGGGGCAAGACGCCTGGAAGAGCATCACCTAAAAAGGTGCGTAGAAGTAGCCAGAGGGGCTAGAATTGCATGGCCGCTACCTGACAAGCAAGAATTGCGGCGAAGCAAACAACAACTGTTTCTTAATCCAGTTTAGCGCCAAACGAGTTGACACCGAGGAAGCACTGGCATTCGCTTCAAGCCTGCGGAAGAAGGCTTCGACATTGACTTGTTCTAGATATCTACGTCGACTTCAGGGACTGCATTACAACTCGCACAGTGGCAATGCATATCGTGTGCTGCTGCTAGGGCAGTTACTTCTTCCATTCCAGCGCTTTTTACCCCAGCTAGTTTGCCAGGATACCCTGCAGGCATATCAGTAGGAACACCACGAGTTGGCTCAGTATTCATATAAACCATACCACGCTTATGTGCAGCTAAGAAGCTTTGCGGGTCCTTTAAGAAGTCGGTTACATACTTCAAAGTTAAATGCAATGTAGCGGTATGATTTGAACCACCTGAATCAACTAACAGAGTAGGTATGCTCATTCGGTCCAGCACATCCTTCCTTCGTTGAGCCATGCCGCTACCCTTGTTAAATGAAAGTCTCAATGTTGGAACCTTCAAGGTACCCATATGGGCAAACAAAGCGCGGCACGAAGGATCATAAGTACACTCATCATCGAATAAGAGAATACCTACTCTAGGATCCTTACTTTTGAGTGCTCCAGCTCTTTTTGCCAACTCAAGAAGCAAAGGGCCATCCAGTGCCTCTGATGCACTAGGATCAGGGCCTACAGCATCCAAAAGTTTGGCTAAATGCGTCGGAGGCGTTTCAGAAGGGGAACCTCTAAGGATCGCTTTAGACTCGCCATCTCTTGATACCATATATGTAGGTTTTACCCCTAATGCTTGAGCCGCCAGATATATAATAGATGTTATATATCTACTCTTTGGTACATCACAGCACACCCCGCACGTGCTTAGACCTCCCATAAGAAGATACTTTAGATGGCGCTTATTACCACCACTCCCCATCGTAACGCCAGGAGTTTGTTGATAGTAGTAATCTTTCTCACTAGGATTTAATTTAGAGCGGATATATTTTCTAACGTTAAGCTTGCTACCATCAAGAGATAATGAGGGTTGAGACGCCGACTTATCCACTCCAGCACCCTTAATCTTACCAACTGCCAGCAAACCAGTCACATAGTTCACAATTGGAGCCAAATCTTTAATAGCAGCTTTAGCAGTCTGCGATGCTATAGGTATCAACAACTGTTTGACTTGAGCACCATTTGCTTGATTATAATCCTCAGGATTTAAGTCAATATAATCACGCCCCCTGCCTTGCCCAGGCTCTGCAACAGTACCAAAATTATCACTGTTGGCAACTTCAGAACTCTCAACAGAATTGGGGGATGTTGCGTCTTGTTCCGTAACCCCTCCTAGAAGCCCTTCTATCTCAGCATCGGGCAATATCCCCCATATCCTAGTACCCTTACCAGTCCCTTGCGCTGGCGTATCCTGACTCGACGAACCTGATTGCACGGAACTGTCCCCCGGTTTTGGCGCACTCTGATTATCGCCTTGCACAGTTTGACTTGGCTTACCAACACCCTGACCAGGTTGCCCACTCGGGACTATTTGAATTGATTCACCCTGAACCGCTTGGCCACCACCTTGTGTTTGGCCGTCACCTTGTGCGTTGCCATCGCCTTGTCCAGGTTCCCCCTTATTTTGGTTAGCCTCAATCTTCGGGAATAGCGGTTGAATTATCTCAAATATTTCTCTGGCTGTTGCAACCGCCTGATCTGACTTTTCATAGCAATCTTCGCCTATAAATATATCAGGCTGAAGCAAGCGAAGCTCAGCAATCAATGGTAAGGTGGCCTCCCACAAAGGGTAGGAAGGAAACTTCTCAGCCTCCAGCTGCATTGCCTCACCAAAATAGTTTGAATAAGCAAGCCCACCCAAGTTGCCAACAAAATCCATATATTCATAGATGGGATGTGGAGGCGCTGCAGAGACCTCCTTTGCAGCTTCTTTACTGGCAAATAATTTATATGTTGCTTGTATACCGCGCCATACATTCTCATCCATGTCTGAAACACCCTTATTTACCCTAATATCCTCCAGCAGGTTTAACAACGTATAATGACCCCGCGTAGGCAAATCTCCTGGCCACTGCCAAGTCGCCACACTATGCCATAATTCATGCCTCATTATAAAACTAACGCACCTGCCTGCGCCAACCTCGCCATAAGACGAAACTAACTCCTCGGCAAGCGCCTTATTTACATGTATTTCACCTGTTATTGGCGAAAAATAGGCATTTTGTGGCATGGTGCGATAAACTACACCAGAGATTCTCCTATTCGGAAACATCAATGCTTCGCGCCCAAGCAAAAGTGGAATCGAGATTGCCATTATATATCTGGTGTGTTGGATGAAATTTGACGTTCTGCCCAAGCTTGTATAAGTGCCTCAGAGTTATCTAATTCCCATATCGACAACGGAGCTCCAGCTTCGCTATATATACCGTTAATACCGGGCAAACTAATACTTTTTGTCATCATTCTCGGCAACGGCTCAAGACTTTCTATGTTAAGAGTATTTTCAATCCAATTGGGAGCTTGCTGAGATTTTGCCACCTGCTTAGTCTTCCACTTTTCATTCTCAATATGCAGAAGGTGAGTCGAAAGCCCACCTGTGGGTGTAGCCACGTAATAATAATAAGCATTATCCTTACTTATTCCAGCACTTTCCAATAATTCCTGCGTTGTATGATCACTAAGATCAAGTGGAAAAGGTAGACTATTACTGGTACCTTTAGGATCCAAATCAACAGCTATAAGTTGCAGTTCATTCTTAAGGAGTTTAGCGCTAAATGCATTATTTACCATAGCCACCTCCTTAAGACCACCTTCAATTTGCTTCATATGCTCGGAAATTGCCTCCTCCGATATTTCTGGATTTGACATAATTAGCGCGTGGATAAACTTCGTATCAAAACTTGCCGACGATACTTTAACTGTAGGGGTCTTAAGTCCAAACTGCTCAGAAAGATCTTTAGGAGAAAGCTTTAGCGCAGTTATCAAGGAGTCAACGTGTATAGCAGCCGACACATATTGGGGTTTTGCTCTGTCCTCCTTCGTCTCCACAGCTCTAGAAAAATCATTTGGGGAACGATATGTGGCCTGAATAGCAGTGGAGATACTCTCAAGGAACACCTGTGTTGCCTTCTGTTTTGGGATCTTAGGCTGATTTGGTAGCTTCCTAAAGAACTCACCGCCAAGGATAGTGCAAAAATCATCGTATATGTTTCGCTTTGAGAAAGCATTTGGCTCACTAACCTGCATCTCTATCTCTTTAGTAGGCTCGCACTGATGCATACGACTAAGTACTCCTTGGTCAGACTCCTTATATACTGCAACATGCAATCTACCAAGTTTAGCACACAGATTCAAAACCTGATCTGAATCCAACTGATTTATAACGGGCATGCCAACATAGGTCTTGGCTTCTAGCCCAATATCCTTAGCAGTAAATCGCTTATTAACACCGTTAACTTTAACCATCGGTTGAATTCCAGTTAGCTTAAAGAATAACATATCTCTTATCTCATCCGCCGAAGGGGCAGGGACTTCTGGAATCGCAACCATGCGAGAGGCAAGGTCAAACGGCAAAGGATCACGCATGCTATAAGTAATGGAAGCAGGGTTCTGGGCAGCAGAAACAACGTAGTTGGGATGCACCTGTACACGGTCTGTTAGATCATCTCTTATTACTCTAGGTGACTTATTCTCCAACTCATTGTTTAGAATAGAGATGATTGTAGGGTCGAAATAATTAACTTCATCGAGGAAAAGATACCCACCATATTGCTTTGAGAAGGCATATTCATTTGGCTGCAAATACGGCTCACCAACCTTAAGGCCCTCAAGCTCAGCAATCTGCTGATAATCAGCCTCCGTAAGGCGATTGTAGGACCCACGCTCCTTCAATGTCCTGAAAAGCTCGCGCTCGGCCTTCTTAGATGTCAGTCCACCCCACGAAACAACCTGTTTTGCAGCCTCAACAGCATTGGTAACTAACCGATCGTTAGCCCTGCCAAATTTCATCTGTACAGTTAGAGGATCACTTCGCTCACCGGCTACCTTAACCAGAGGAACACCAAGACATTGCGCTATCAAGGCATTAATCTGTGTTTTACATGTACCGGCCACACCATCAAGCCGTGGAGGTCTAAATCCAGAATCCTCCCTCTGGTAGCTTGCCTCCAAGTATTGCAACACGGAATCCATCTTTGTAAGCAAAGTCTGATCCAAACAAATAGGGTTAGTTCCGAATTTTGCCAGCGCCTGAGCTTTTGGTGGTGGAGGAATAATCTCTGGTAACCCATCAGCTTCAGCAACGGCATCCCAGATCTCGACAGGAACCTTATCCAAATCTTTACGAACAAGTTGTTGCGACGCCAAATAAGTATCAAGAAGCTTGTTAGCAGAATGATCTAGCAAACCCTGAGCAGCATATTCCAACGCGAAATACCAGCGCTTCGGCACTACTGGATATACCTTGAAAGTACGTTTGATGTTCCCAATCGCCATAGTAACGGACTTTGGGTCACCATAAATCCTTTTGAAGGCAGATTGTTGCTCAGTCTCTTCCGCAGCATCCACATGCACAAACTCGTTACTTAGAGCCTCCGAACGTTCGGAGGCCTTTTTGAGTTCAGTTAGATAATCGTGCAGATTGAATGCTGCCTGCGCAGCAGCGGCAGTTTTTTGTTTTCGTTTGGCCATATGCTAGTATACTTAAAAGTATGCCACCGATTCAACATCTTATAAAAAAAAGTGCACCACATACAATTATACCTATACTTCAAATAGCCAAGGCAAAATACAAGATACTCGGGTTGTGCTGCCAAAGCGACCCAATATATAAAAGACTGCTGCCGATGTTACAAGGCATCCAACACAAATTGGCGGATACCACCCTGTTCCCGCACAGCCCAAGAAAGAGCAATATCATTGCCTTGCAGTGGGCAGGGCTAGTACTAGACGAACGTGGTGATTTTTGGGAAAATGTTATAAAGGCACTAAAAAGACAAGGGAAGCTACCAGACACTTTCTCTTTATGGGTGTATACCTATCAAACCTTTCCATTCAACACAGATGATTTCCCATACACAGACCAGGAATTTGGTGAGTACTTAGTCACGGAATCCCACGACAGCTTTATACTTACAGAAAAGAGCAAGTGAAAACGTGAACTACCCTGCAAGCAGTTGGGCATCCAGTTTCGACGGCGCTAACTTATATACTTGGCCACTACGATCTCGATTGAAATCATAGCCCTCGTATACAGTGGTTAATGCCTCCACTGGCAGACCAATACGTTCCGCATTGGTAATAGACTTACTATTATTTAACTCATACTCACCATAAGCCTTTGTCACCTTGGCA
>Ga0172380_10001377_pt1 | contig 41809 bp, 56 predicted proteins | sample Leawe162metaG_FD_119747 | JGI IMG/M metagenome (GOLD analysis project Ga0172380, IMG submission 119747) | Leachate microbial communities from a municipal landfill in Southern Ontario, Canada - Leachate well 162 metaG | ecosystem: Engineered > Solid waste > Landfill > Unclassified | place...
GGCGATCATGATGCTGGTGGAAGACGAGGCGCTGTTCGCGCTGCAGTGGTCGAAGGTGTTCGGCCCGGTGTTCGAGATGCCCACGGCGCCCGATGACGTGGCCGCGGCGCTCGAAGGCGCGCGCCAGGTATGGGCGGCCGTAGGCGTCGATCTCACGGCCGTGCGGATGGGGCTGCATGAGAGTGCCGTAGCGCGTGCGCTAGCCGCATCGCCACTTCCATTTGCTCCGCGTCCAGCGCCAGAAGATCGTCCACGAGCGTGCGCGGGAGACGAGCTGCCGCTGGTGGGCTGATGTTCACCCCCATTTTCCGTAGCAGCTCCTCGGTCGAGATGTGGAGCACGGAAACGAGCGCGTTGATCTGGTCCGAAGTCGGCTCCTGATCCTCCGCCTCCAGGCGATAGACGATGTTCTTCGTCCGGCCCATGCGCTCCGCCAGTTCAGCAGGCGTGAGGCCTGCCGCGAGCCGGGCATCCTGTATGTACCTACCAAATCCAGTCATGGTCGAAGAATAGTCGGGAATCGTTGCGGCCCTGTATACCCGAGCGCAGGCGACATTGCCCGAAAATAGTGCTTGACGGGTACACAAACCGGGCGTTAGTGTGTACCCCATGCCGACGAACGGAACGAAAGTGCTCACGGTAAGGGTCCGAAGCGAGATAGCAGAGGCCATCCAAACAGAAGCCGAGGCCCGTGGCCTCACCCGTAACCGGGTGCTTGAACTGGAATTGGAGTCGCGGTTTTCTCGTGGTGACGTAGCCCGAAAAATGCACCTATCTGACCAAATCTCGGACGAACACCAAGCGGTGGTACTTCCCGAATGAAACCGACGACCTACCAGACCCTGACCAAGGCGCGCTCGAAGGCGATCCTCAACCAGGCGCGCGAGGACATCGCCGCGCTGCTGAGCAAGCGGTACGAGGACATCGAAGAGGCGTACCGGATTCTCGCCATCACGGGCGAGCTCTACGTCGGCATCACCGGGGAAGAGCCGGAGCCGGTGCAAGTACGGGCGTTCACGGAGCGCACGGCATGACCGCCCGCGTCGCGAACCCGATGAGCCGCCAGGAGAGCGGGCGCCTTGGTGGGCTCGCCCGCGCGGCCCGCACCTCACTGGAGGAGCGTCGGATGTGGGGCACCCGTGGTGGGCTCACAACGTTGGAGCGTCACGGCAAGTACCACTTCGTACGCATCGGCTACATCCGGGCTGGTCGGCTCCCCGCTGGGCCAGCCTCAACGCAGAAAGGGCCAGTCGCATCTGACGCGACCGGCCCCAAGCAAGACACACGCCTGAACTAAGGAGGACGTGATGACTGAACCGGAGAATACCACGGCGACAGGCGACGCAGTTATGAGCGTCGCGTTCCAGTTCCTGATCGATGCCACCGAGACGTACGTGGCACTCCGTAAGGTGGCGATGGCCGACCTTGACGGCGAGCCAGCCGACGTTATCGCGGCGCTGTGTGAGGAGGCGAAGGAATGCCTCGGCTCGACTGAGTCCTCCCTGTTCGACGCGACTGAGACGTTTCAGTCCTTCGAGGAAGGGGACGCCGAGTGAGCGCCCTCCGCGAACCCGACAACAGCCGCTGCATCGCCTGCGGCACCCGCGAACCGGACGGTTCCACTGTCGGCACTGCCCGTTACTGCGCCTCGTGCGTCTCCCTCTATATAGGGGAGGGCCGCTGGTGCTTCGGCCGCGGTGGCGCCCTGCAGGGTGGGCACGGCGTCTACCCGCTCCGCCATTGGGAAGAGGTTGACGAGAACGGCACCCGCCGCACCTTCTTCGCCCCGCAGCCCTGCCCGTGGTGCGCGCTCCAGGAGGCCATCGCGGCCAAGCTCGCCGCGGCGAGCGACATGTGCGGGCGGCACCTGACGACACGGCGGCTCGACGTGGCCGCTGACCCCTGCTTCGCCTGCTGGGCGGAGGACCGCGTTCAGCTCATCGTCGCCATCACGCCGCTCGGCTCTGTCGGGAGTTACGAACTGTGAGCGCGCAATGGTGGGCGTCCTATCGAATTACCTCGAATTCCTCGGGCTCCAAACGCTTCCGTGGCGTCGTCCGCGATGGGACGGGGGTGGTGGTTGATGAGTGTGAACACCAACACCTCTCAGCTCGCTCACGCCGAAGCGAATTCGAGTCGGCACAGCAGTGCGGGGGAGTGTTGCTGTCCAAGTGGAATGCAGAACAAGGAATCGAGGCAGCCAAGTGACCGCCCCAACGACACGAGCACCGCGGAAGCGTGCTACGGCCGCCACCCCGGCCCCGGCGCCCGGTCACATCCACCGCTGGGCGATCGAGCCGGCGGACGGCCCCACCTCCAAGGGGCGCTGCCACGGGTGCGGCGCTGAGCGCGTGTTCCGCAACAGCCTGGACGTGGACTACGGGAGCAACCTCTGCTCCGTCCGCTGCGACATCTGCCACGAGCCGTTCATGAACATGGGCTCGTACAAGACGCACCGCGCCCTGGGGCACGGGAAGGACGGGGCCAAATGAGCGGAACGACGGTGACCTTCCTCCTGAGCCCGGAACTGCGCGAGTTGCAGTGGCTGGCGCTCTGTGAGGACCAGCTTCAGAAGAACTGCGGCGGCGTGGATGGGACACGTGAGGTGAATAGCCTGAGCAACTCGGTCAATCGGGTCCGAATGGGAGCCGCCATAGGTTGGAGCGGGGAACACCTCACCCATTGCCCTAAACCCGAACGATGCTCTAGCCGGTTCGAATCCGGCCCGCAGTACCTAAGCCCTACCGCTCAAGCGGAGCCCGCCTACGCGCGCACCGACGCCTGCCTGTGCTGCGGGCGGTGGTCGTGGGCGGCTCCCGTGGAGGTGGCGTCGTGAGTGAGCACACCCGTTATGAGTGCCCCCCGACGTGCTCAGACTGCAATGAGGGAATCTGCAAGTTCAGGGATGGCGGGCTCTTCAACTGCACCGTCTGTGACGGCTTCGAGGGAACGCTTCCCACGGACTGCCCCGGCCGGAAGCTCACGACCGTCGAAGCGGATGCCATCTACGCAGAGCGTCTCGATTACGTGCGGGGCCGCTGGTGGGAGGCCCGCCAGTGATCCACGACCTGATCCTTTTGGCGTTCATCACCGTGGCCCTGTGCCTGATGTGCGCCCTCGGCGCGGTCATGCCCTGGGACGACGGCGGGCTCTATGGGGCTGGGCCGGCTACTGAAAGCGAGGACGACAGTGACTGAAACCGTGAAGCCCAAGCTCAGCGACGCGATGCGGCTGGCCGACGAGATGGGCCTGCCGGATCTCCAGAACGAGTTCGTGGCGGGGATTGTCGATGACTGGGGCGGCGAAAAACCGCCCTGCTGCGCCATCGCTGGCGCGAACATCGCCAGTGGGCGGGTTCGCATTGAACCGGTGAACAGGGTAGTTCCGCATTGGCAGCAGCTAGCCGTCCAGCGCACTGGTGGCTTCGACTACCCAAAACGGTTCCCGAAGTGCCCCGCGAGCAATGAGGTTCCGCCCGAAGGCGAGAGCTTCGGTTGCTCATATTCGGGTTCAGGATCAACCCGCTCTCGGATTATCCACCTCTACGACGACCACGGCTGGAGCCGCACGGAGATCGCGGACTGGCTCGACTCGTTGGAGACCCCGGCAGGAGCGGGCAAGTGAGCATGTCAAAGCTGGACTACGAGCACGCCCGCATCGACGAGGACGAGCACGACTACATCGCGTCCGTGTTCCCGCAGTGGGTCTGCGCTGCCCCTGGTTGCCAGAGGGTGGTGGAGTACGCCCCTAAGTGGTCGGAGGCCGACGCGGAGCCGGGACACACGCCCTACTGCGCCTCATGCGTGCGTGACGACGTTCAGTTCGCCGAAGACGACGAATTCAACATCGTCGAAGCCCTCTACCTCCCTCATATACCCGATAGCCAGTGGTCGCTGGTCTCCGGTTCTGGCGCAGCCGCGTACGCGGCGCACGTCCGGGCGGGGACGCTTGCCCGTGGGAGCGATGGGCGATGACCGCCCACGGACACCCCGAGAAGCAATACATCGCCCTCGTGAGAGAGCGCAGCGCCGTCGTCACCATGCCCTGGGAAGTAGTGCCCATCCGCTCCATCGCCCACCTCTGCGAGTACACCGCCGGGGACGCCACCAACGGCGGCACCGTTGAGATCGTCGTAACCGAGATCGTCTACCGCACGCCGGCGGATGTGCAGCTATGAACACTGAGGCTGAGCCCATGGTGCTCGTGACGGGGTTCCGCTGCATGAACTGCGATAGGACGACTTCCGACGGGCTGCAATCGAAATCAATATTCGGAGACTTCCAACGGCGACCACTGCCGGTGGCCGTACCTCTCGCAAAATTCCGCACCAGGGCGCCACGTATCCATTGCTACGAGTGTGGCTCCACAGGACTCCTGTTCGCCACGGAGCCAATCCAATGACCGCCCCACAGCTCCAGTTCGACCCCGCCACCCACATCTACACGGACCCGGAGACGGGGGAGATCGTGCCCAGCGTCACGAACATCCTCGCTCCCCTTACCTCGTATTACCGGGTGCCGCTCGACAAGCTCCAGAAGGCGGCAGACCGCGGCACGGCCGTGCACAAGCTCACGGAGGAATGGGATCTCCGGGGGAACTCGGATGAGGCGCTTCCTGATTGCGCCACATGCACCATCCACAACCCCGTTGAGCACGGTTCGGGCTGTTGCATGGCCGAGCTCACCGGCTACCTCGCCGGGTGGATCAAGTTCCGCACCGAGCACCGATTCCGCCCCTTAGAGGTGGAGATGCGCGTCCACCACCAGCGGCACGGCTACTCGGGCACCCTCGACCGCATCGGCCGGCTCGGCTCCGCGTATGACCAGCTCGCCCTCATCGACATCAAGACCAGCGCACTCGTTGGCCCGGCGATGGGGGCTCAGCTCGCGGCCTACCTCGAAGCCGCTAATTCGATGTACCCGAACCGCACGCCCATAAAGCGCCGGTTCGTTGTCCAGCTTCGTGCAGACGGCACGTACGCCCTGGAGGAGTTCACGAATCCGTGGGACTTCCCCGCCTTCCTCGGCTGCCTCTCCCTCTGGCACTGGCAGCAAAGCCTCGAGAAACACCCGGAGGTCCGCCTAAACCCACCACCACTACCACGCACACCACACGAACCACGCACTGACCACCTGAGCCCCGAGAGCACATACAAGCCCTACCCATACCTCATGCCATCGGCGTGAAAGGACAACACCACGTGACCACCTACAGCAACTACAAATGCCTCGTCCTCCTCTGCCCTAACCACTCGGACGGAGGCGAATTCCTAGGGCCGGTCTGCACAGCCTGTGCCCATGCCCTCAGTGGCGGCCGTAGTCCGGCAAGCCAAGAACGGATCATTGTTTCCGTCCTTCACTACTTCCTCCCCAACCTCACCACGAAGGAGAACAACTAAATCATGGGTTTCGGATACCAGGGCGCAGTCGCTACCGAAGGCACCGGCGATTTCCAGGACGTTCCTGACGACATCTACATGGCGATGGTGAAGGACGTTTCTGACCCCTTCGTCAGCGTTGACCCCACCACCGGCAACGAGCGCACCCAGGTCACGATCGAGTGGGAGCTGATGCCCCGCCCTGACCAGATCGAGGCTGGCTGCCCGGAAGCGGGTTACACCCGGAAGTATTGGGTGACGCTCACCGACAACTTCCTCGACAAGGGATTCGTGGACAAGAAATCGAAGCTCTACGGCGTGCTTGAAGCCCTCGGCTACGACATGACCGGGGAGCTCAACTTCGACTCGGACGAATGGCAGGGCAAGAAGGCGAAGGTCGTCATCAAACACAACAAGAAAAATTACCCGGACATCACTGACCTCATGAAGGTGGCGGCGCCCAAGGCGGCACCCGCGCCGGCACAGCGCCGTGCTCCCGTGGGGGCCACGGGCGGCGGTGCCGCGACCGCTACACGCCCCCGTGGCGCTGTTGCCCCCGTCGCTCAGCCGGCGGATTGGGGGGAACTGGAGGACGACGGCGGGGAGTAGCCCACACAACGACCGCGGCGAAGTGAGCGGCTTCGCCCCTTACGCATAAGCCGGGCCTTTGGGAGGGGCATCAGCTTGACTACACCGACTCAGACCAGCGCGCCCCCTCGGCTCTCCACGATGCAGGCGATCGTCCTCAGAGAGATCGTCCGGGCATACCCCGGCTACACCAGCGTCGCCTTGCTCGCGAGCGCCCTCAACTACCCGGACGAGGCATGGCTGCCCTACACATGCAAGAAGTCCAGCAGGGCGCCGATCGCGCACCACCGGGTACACCGCACCATCCAGGTGATCCGGGAGAAGTTCGGCAAGGACATCATTGAGGCCGACAAGGGCGCAGCGCCGGGACGCGCGAGCCTCGGATACCGCCTCACCCGGCGCGGGCGGGAACTGCTCGGCGGCGGCGGTGACGCATGGTGATGACCGCCACCTACTACAACGAGATTGACCCCTTCGCCGCGTCCTGGCTGCGAAACCTGATAGCGGCCGGGCGACTCCCGGCGGGGGATGTGGATGAGCGTTCAATCGTCGATGTTTCCGGGGGAGACCTCGCAGGATACGGGGCCTGCCACTTCTTCGCAGGGATCGGCGGCTGGCCGCTCGCGCTCCGGCTCGCAGGCGTCCCCGACAGTGAGCCCATCTGGACCGGAAGCTGCCCCTGCCAGCCCTTCAGTGTGGCAGGACGCGGAGCGGGAACGGCTGACGAGCGACACCTTTGGCCCGCTTTTCGCGAGCTCATCGCCGAGCGGCGTCCTGCAAGCGTCTTTGGAGAGCAGGTTGCGAGCTCGGATGGCCGCCTATGGCTCGCCGGAGTACGTGCTGACCTGGAAGAGCTGGGATATGCCGTCGGGGCCGCCGATTTGTGCGCTGCGGGGGTCTCCGCGCCGCACCTTCGGCAACGGCTCTACTGGGTGGCCGACGCCACGGGTGAGCGACATCGTAGCGGGACGGACATTGAACGAGAACGGGCAAAGGGTGAGCCCGAGCGGGGTGTTCGGGGAAAACTTGAGCGACGTGGCGGCCCTCGTGGCGGGCTGGGCGACACCGAGAGTAACGGACGAACGTGGCGCTGCGAGCACTCGGATCGAGAATGCCCGCAATGGAACAGGCACATTCCAACTACGGGAACAGGCTCAAATTACTGGGCTGACGCCATCCTTATCCAGTGCGGAGACGGAAAAGCGCGGCGCACTCCGGCCGACTTTGCCGGCCTGGTTGATGGGTTTCCCGCCTATCTGGGACGAGATCGGAGTAAACACTTCAGTGAAGCGGCCCAAGAGGTAGAGCGATATGCCAATGCCACGCAAGGAAGTCCCATCGCGACAGTGCGAGCGTTGTGGAACCTCGTACAACAGGAGCCGCCGACCTTCCGGCCAGTGGGAGAACGTGCCGGAGTTTCAGCGGCGCAAATTCTGCTCACTTACCTGCGCGAACACGACCGGCACGCCTACGGAGGGCGGGCAATTGGCGAGGGCCAGGAAGTACCGAAAGCGGATCTGCGAAGCCTGCGGCGGGACGAGTCGGATGCACTCGCACCACACGGACGGCAACCGAATGAACAACGACCCGGCCAACATTCAGACGCTTTGCGTTCACTGTCATATGTTCTGGCACAACATGCTGAAGAGGCATGGACTTCCCATTGCCGGGAGAATGCCCGCCCTGCGGCCGTTCTCTCCCACGGAGAATGCAACCGAGTAGGCCGACTCAAGGGATACGGCAATGCGATCGTCCCGCCGGTAGCAGCGGAATTCATCAGGGCGGCCCTCAGATGAGCGTCCACAGCACCTCCCTCAGCGCCGGCGGTGACCCTGACGAGATGGCCGTGCCGGTCGGGGCTCGCTGCTTCTACTGCGCCTTCGGCTTCGGCGCCCTCGACGGGTACGGCGTCCTCTGGAACGGCGCCCACGGCACGGCGCTCTGGCTCCACACCCCCTGCACGGTCGAGCTCACGCGCGGGCTGCTCAGGGATGTCCACGAGATCCTCCTTGTGACCGGGGCGGCAAGCCGATGACGCCCTATTACGAGCAGGACGGGATCACCGTCTACGTGGCCGATTGCATGGACGTGCTGCCCCACCTGGAGCGCGTGGACCACGTAATCACTGACCCGCCGTATGACGCCAAAACTCATGCCGGCGCCCGCTACGGATTCGGCGAGACATGTTCGGAGATAGCGTTTGCTCCGCTCGTGTCGGTGGAGGAAACGACTAAGGCATTGCTCGCGAGCGCACGGGCGTGGGTAGTGGCGTTTTGCTCAGTCGAGATGCTTGGCGACTACGCAAGAGCGGGCGGATCGCATTGGGTAAGGACGGGCTTCTGGCGACGCATAAACGGAGTCCCCCAATTCACCGGTGACCGGCCGGGGCAGCCGGGCGAGGGGATCGCGATCCTGCACTCAGGGCTTGTCAAGAAGAAGTGGAACGGGAACGGGCGACACGCATTCTGGGAATACCCAATCGTCTCAAACGGACCGCACCCAACTACGAAACCTCTGCCCTTGATGAAGGAGTTGGTCGCCCTCTTCACTGATCCCGGCGACCTGATCCTTGACCCCTTCGCGGGCTCGTTGACGACGGCCGTAGCGGCGAAGCACCTGGGGCGGCGCTGTATCGCGATCGAACGCGAGGAACGCTTCGCCGAAGCGGGCGTGAAGCGGCTGGCGCAAATGGTGATGGCGCTTTGATGACCACCACCGAACCTACCCAGATGCTTGACCACGCACGCCGCTACCACGAAGCCGGCCTCGCGGTCATGCCCCCCAAGCAGGATGGCTCCAAGCGCCCTTACCCCGGCTCATGGACCGAGTACCAGCAAAGGACACCTACCCCCAGCGAACTAAGGGGCTGGTATCGCGCGGGCTCCCTCACCGGCATCGGCGCCATCTGCGGCGCCATCTCAGGCAACCTCGAGCTATTCGAGTTCGATTGCTTCGAAACCTACCTCGCGTTCGGGGAACTCGCCGAAGCCACCGGCCTCCAGGAACTCGTTCACCGCGTCCGCGACGGGTACAGCGAACGCACCCCCGGCGGCGGCATCCACTGGTACTACCGCTGCGAAACCATCGAAGGCAACACCAAGCTCGCCTCCCGCCCTAAGACAGCCGATGAGATGGAGCACCAACGCGACAAGGTGAAGGTGCTCATCGAGACGCGCGGCGAAGGCGGCTACTCCGTCATGGCTCCCTCCTGGGGGCCCGTGCATCCGAGCGGCAAGGCGTATGAGGTTCTGGCCGGTGCCGTGGAAGACATCACGGTTATCACACCGGATGAGCGCCAGATGCTCTGGCAGCTCGCGCGGTGCTTCGACCAAACCCCGGAGCGAACCGTAGAGGCTGAACCGGCACCCAACGGCGGCGTAGTAGGGGATCGCCCCGGTGACCTCTACAGCGCGCAGGTGAGCTGGCAGGAAGTGTTGGAGCCACACGGGTGGCGCGCGGTCTACAGGCGCAACCAGACCACGTACTGGCGGCGGCCGGGTAAGAACGTCGGGATCTCGGCCTCAACGAACCACAGCGGCAACGACACGCTGATGGTGTTCTCAACAAGCACCGACTTCGACATCGTGCCAGCCAGCTACAGCAAGTTCGCCGCTTACACGTTGCTGGAGCACGGCGGCGACTACGCACAGGCCGGCCGGGCATTGTGGACGAAGGGGTTCCGCGGGGCTCAGAGCACACCAAAGGGCGTCAAGGCCACCGTCCGCGACTGGACCAGTGCGCCCACCAGCACGCCCACCTCTCTATCAATGGAGGCGGACCCGGAGACGGGGGAACTACCGGGTGCGCTAGCGGACGGGCGCGTTGACCTGTGGAAGTACATCTCAGGCGGAATCCCTGAGCCCAAGTGGCTGCAGGAAGGCGTCTTGCTTCCGGGAATGGTTGAGCTATTCCACGGCGAACCAGGCTGTGGCAAGACGATCCTCGCACTCGCCTATACGCGGAACCTCGTGCGTGAAGGTCACTCCGTCCTCTTCATCGACGAAGAATCCGGGCCAACCATGACCGCCGGCCGGCTCTCTCTGATGGGCATCACAGAGGATGAGGCGTCGCGCATCCACTATTACCCGTTCACCGGCATCACCCTGGAGGACGCAGACGAGCTCCTGAACACAGTCCTAGAGCATCGCCCAGCGATGGTCATCTTCGACTCGATGGCCGACGTGCTGACGGCATCACATCTCTCTGAGGATGCCGCGTCGGATGTCACCAACTGGATGGTCAACGTCGCGGTCCGTCTCGCGCGCTCTCCTGCTGAGCCCTGCGTGGTCATCCTCGACCACAACACGAAGGACGCGGCGAACACCAAGTATGCCCGCGGCTCCGGCGCCAAGAAGGCAAAGGCGGACATCGCCTGGCTGGTGGAGAAGAAGCAGGAATTCGACTCCGTAACGCTCGGCCGCGTCGCCCTCGAACGCACCAAGAACCGCCCCGGATTCATGCCCGAAAGCGTCACCTACGTGGTCGGCGGTCGCGGCGGGGAACTAGTAGTGGAGCGCTTCGATCCATCTCAACACGGTATGACGACATGGCCGGAGGGCAGCTACAAGTTGTGGCGCTGGCTCCTCGAACAAGACGGCGTCGGGCTAACCGGCGAGGCCGCGCGGGCTCTTTCTGTGGAGCGGCAAACCATTGGCCAGTGGAGCCAATTCCTCCTTGGCAGGGAGCTCGTAAAGCGTATCGGACAGGCCAGGTTGGCAGGGTTCGAAGTCACAGAAACAGGCTGGCAGATCGTCAGATCTGACGATGCGGATCGTCAGACAGACGATGCCCAATCGTCAGGTGAATCGTCAGATCTGGCCCCCCTTTTAAGGGGCCATCTGACGATTTCCGACATGGGTGACGAAGCCTCAATTCACTCACTTCTCGAGGAGGACCCGGATTGGTAACGATGGCACCCGAAAATGTCAGTAGCGATGTCACCAGCGTGGACACCGCGCGAGCCGCCCAACTGGCCCACCACGGCCGTCTCCTCGAGAAGTACGGGGGCGTGCTCCGAGGACTGGAGGCATACGCCGGGGCCGCTCAATACGTGCCCCCCACCGACACCAAGCCGTCCACATGGCAGGGCATCGCCCAATACTGTGCTGTCATGCACAGGGCCATATGGGAGAACGAACGCCACGCCCTCCTCACCGCCGGCAAAGGGCCGTTCTACTGCCCCACCTGTGAGCTCCGCCCGGAGAAGGGGTGGAAGGCGCTCGGCTGCTTCGATTGCGCCTGGGGCACCATCGATGAGCCGGGGCCGCTGATGGCAGACGCGCTCCGGCTAGCCCGCGACCTCGCTAAGCCGTTCGACTGCTCCCACTGTGGTGGCGAGTTCCGCCGCGGTGAGAGCTACCTGGAGCACTTCGGGGTGGCGGCATGAGTGTTGAGTATTGCGTTTGCAAAGGGTGCGGTGCCTATCAGGCTTCACTGAAGGCTGAGCTAGCGGCAACAAAAGCGCACGCCGAGAAGGCGGAGAAAGTCGTGGAAGCTGCAGCGCGTCACGCGAGACGGCACAAGATGGTGTGTTGCGGTCTGGACGAGGCATTGCGCGATTACGAGGCCAACCAGTGACATCCACAACGATGACCCCAAGTGAGCTGCGGGCGTGGGAGGAGATGGCGCGAGATGGCTCCCTGGGGCGCTACGTGGGGCTAGGCGCCTCGGAAGCACGCGTCAGCCAGCAGGACTACATCAGGGAGCTGCGCGAGCGAGCGCAGCGGATCACAGGGAGGGCACAAGGGTAATGGGAATGGACTTCGAAACACGCATGAACCTGATCGACAAAGAAGAGGAGCACCTGAAGCTCGCCGAGAGCGAGATGAAGGACGCGGACGACGGAGGGAATGGAGCGCCATGGACAGCCGCCTACGCGGCGCGTGCGGCTGCTCACGCAACTCTCGCGATGTACTACCGGATGGTTCTGGATGGCACCCAACCATGATCCAGTTTCGCGCGTTCGGCGTCCCACAGCCGCAAGGCTCCTCCCGCGCGTTCGTCCGAGGTGGCCGCGCACACATCACCACCGCTAACCCAAAGCTCCATTCGTGGCGCGATGTCATTGGCTGGGAGGCGACCAGGGCGATGGTAGGCACGGACATGATCGACATGGCACCCGTTGAGGTCCGCGCGACCTTCATCCTCAGCCGGCCAAAGTCGGCACCGAAGTCCCGGCAGTGGCCGACGACCAAGCCTGACTCGGACAAGCTCGCGCGAGGTCTGCTGGACGCGATTACGGGCGTCTGCTTCCGCGATGATTCTCAGGTGATCTGGCTCACTGTCGGGAAGCGTTACGCCTTCGACGGGGAGCAACCCGGAGTTGAGGTGACCGTGAAGGAGGTGAGTGCCTCATGAGCCGCACGCACGGGAAGGTCTCGACCTACATCTGGGGGTGCCGCTGCGATGAGTGCCGTGCAGCTAAGAACGCGTATCAACGCGAGTGGTGGCGCAGGAAACATCCACCACGGACGCGGGAAGCACCCACTGAGCGCACGCCAACGCCGTGCCCACGGTGCGCGGAGCCAGTGATGGCCGAGGGCGCGCTGCTCTGGTGCGACCGATGCGCGTGGAACTCGGCCGATGATGACGAACGACACAAGACTCAGGCAGGGAGGCAAGTTTCAGCATGACCACGGAACGAACGGTTACTTGCATGGGCTGTAACAGGACAGCCACTTGCCCCGATGGGCAATCGAAGCCGTGGGATTGGTTCATCCGAACCGACGAGGACGGCGACCAGATCGCGTGCTCGCGGCCGTGTATCGACATCATCGCCAAAGAGAGCGGGAAGACACAGGTGGTGCTCCCGTGGTGACCACCCAAGAGACACCAGGGGCCCAGGTCGTCGTGGATGCGCTGGAGGCGGCAATGGGAGTGCTTGAGGCGGTAGCTGCTGAAGACGAGACGTACTTCCCCATATCGCAGCGCATCATCGAACAGGCCCTCCCCATCGCCCGCGCACAGGCCGCTGAGCTGGCCGAGAAGGATGCGAACCAGAACTACCTAGAGGAACGCCTACTGAAGGTACTAGAGGAGCGCGACGCACAGGCCGCGAGGGTTGCGAAACTGGAGGCGGTGATTGGTGAGATGCTGTGGGAGTGGAATCACGGCAAGAGTGAGCTGACGTTCGAGGAGTCACTAGAGCGAGCCGCCGAACTCATTGGAGCCACCCAGCCTGCAACCCCAGCAGGCCCAATGAAGCCGCAAGGCGGAGCCCCCAACGCTGGCGGGGAGGGGCGGGAGTGATGGAGATATGCAAAGGGATTACGCAGTACAAAGACCTCGACGGGAAGCCAAGCCGGTGCAATCGCGTCGTCAAACAGGGTACGGATTTTTGCAACAACCATGACCCTAACCGCGCCCCGAAGGTGGACTGGAAGGCCCGCGCCGAACTCGCAGAGGCGGAGCGCGATGCGGCTCTCGCCAGCGTTGCGGCGCTTCGGGAGGGGCTGGAGCCATTTACGGTGCATGGGCACGACTGTTCGTACTGGTTCTGCGACCACCAGAGCCACGTTCCATCCGGTGGCGTGTGCTGCGATTGCGGGCTCGCCGCCCTCCTCGCGCAGCCCAATCCCGGCGCGGCGATCATGGCGGTCGTCAGTGCGGCGGAGCGGTTCGAGGGCCAGCACAACGTCAATTGCCCCGCGTGCGGCCTCCAGGACGCCCTGCGCCAGTACCGCGAGGGGGCTTCGTGATGGGCGAGCGAGCGCTATCCCCTCAACCGCTCCATGTCCTCGCGCGTGAACAACCGCACCGTCGTGCCGGCCATCGTGCCCAGGCCCAACCGCGTCGCACGGCGGCTCAGGTTCGAGGGGTCCATACCGAGTTCGATAGCGGCCTGTCGCAGTGTGAGGAGCCCGCGAAGGGCCTCACGGCGGCCAATGGTGTACGACTGGACGGCGACGCGTTCAACGATGTGCTCATGACGCGCGGAAACCGCCCCCATGTCACTGAGGGCGGCTTCGATGGTGTGATGGAGGATGTCGGGAGTCTCCATCTACGCGTCCGGGGTGATCTCCGCCACCTTGTATTCAGCGGCGGCCCAGTCACTGCCGAGATTCTTCAGCTCGACGATGGCGGCCTCGGCCTCTTCGGCGGTGGTGAAGGAGTTCTGGTCGGTGTCACCGAGGATGTCGTTGCGCCAGACGCCGGCGTTCAGGCTCAGGATTTCGTAGCGGGTTTCGGTCTGCGTGGTCATTTCGGTTCTCCTGGTGTGGTGAAACCAATGTACCACGCCTGTGGTACCAATGCAACACCTGTGGTACCTGATTGCGCGACAAATGTTGTCGTGTTTCAACCCGCCAAACCTATCGTACAATTGTCGTAACGCTATGGCGGATGATCAGATTACGCTCCCAGCAGCATGGCACCCGTCTGTCACACAGCAGGAAGTGGCGGAGTACCTGGCGGCCGGGTACTCCCAAAACCGCACGTCAATGATCGTGACGGGCGTGACGCTCCGCACGATTCAGCGGTGGTGGGCGGAGGTGCCCGAGTTCCGGGTCTACGTCCAGGAGGTCAGGGCGGAGCTCATCGCCGGGCAGCGGCCGATGTTCGAGACAACGGTCTCGTTGGCTCAGCAGATCGTGTTGGGGGCGCTCACTGGTGAGTACCCTGCAGATGATCCGAGAGTCGGTATCGCTCGCGAGGTCCTACGGACAACAGTCTGGCGAATCGCAACACCAGGCGTTGGTCACGTCATGCCAGCCGCCACAGAGCCCCCACGACAACTCCCCGGCGGCTCAGCGGCCTAAGCCGTTCCCTGAGTACGCCGCACAGGCGCTTGATCTGTGGCCGTACCAGATTGCTCTGGCGGAAGACCTCGCTCAGGGCCACGACATCATCTGCCTCAAGGCCCGGCAGATTGGTGTGACGGAGCTCCTCACGGTTTATGCCCGGTGGATGCTGGAGATGGGCCGCTCGGTGCTCGTGCTCTCGAAGGGTCAGTTGGAGTCAGAGAAGTTCCTGACTCGGGCGCGCATCGGTGAGTTGAGCGGGGCGAAGCCCAATAAAGAGAACACCCGACTGGTGGAACTACCGAATGGTGGCAGCATTCTCGCGTTGCCGGCCACCGAGAATGCTGGCCGTTCGTTCACTGCAGACCTCGTGATCGTTGACGAGGCTGCTTTCCACCCTTGGGCGGCCAAGAACTACGCCGCTTATCGGCCAACGATGGCTGACGGGGGGCAACTCGTGATGGTCTCCACAGCCAATGGTGCGAGTGGATTCTTCCACGACCGATGGACGATTGCGGTAGTCAAGAAGAGCGCCATGCTTCCGCGGTTCTACTCGTGGAGTGACCGGCCTGGGCGCGATGCGGGTTGGTACACGCGGGAGATGGCGGAGTATGAAGGCCTTCCGGGTACGTTCCGCCAGGAGTACCCCAGTAGCCCAGAGGAAGCGTTCGTTACGCATACGGGGCTCGTGTTCGGTATCGATGCTGATGACGGTATCGCGATCTTTGAACCTACTCGGAATCTTAGGCCGGCCCCTGTTTCGTGGTCTGCGTGCACCTGGCGTATCAGTGGAGTGGACCCCGGTGGAGTTGACCCCACCGCAATCCTCCCGGTAGGTGTCACAGCGGATCACCGCATCCATGTATACGGAGAGAAGGTGTTTCGCTCAGCAGTAGGAGCGGAGGAAGTCTCGGCCACATGGATGGAGTACCACTCACAGGCTGAGTTGGACTTTCAGGTCTGCCCGCCGGAGCAAGAGGCCTTTCGCACGACGCTGAACGCGATGGACTGGAAGGTCTACAAAGCGAACAACGACCGCGCGGCGGGCATTGCGCTTGTGAAGACGCTACTCAAGAGCGGCCGGCTGACGATTGACCCCCGCTGTAAGCAGCTCATTCGTGAACTGAACAGCTACTTCTGGAAGGGTCGGAAGGACATGCAGAGCGGGGGCGGTAACACCGACACAGTGACGCCCGCTGATCACCATGCGGACTGCCTCGATGTACTCCGGTACATCTGCATGGCGATTTTGTACGCCCTGCCAGGGCCGAGCGGGCCGATCGAAACGGAGTGGAAGTAGATGACCATCGCCGAACTCGCCATCGCTACCACCCACTGGGATCGCGTAGCCGGCAAGGCTGGCCTCTCGGGCTCAGTGATGGCCTACGCGACCGATAAGCGGGTTGTGGTGAAGCACAACGGCAAGAGCAAGCCCTTCGACCCGTCACGGGATGAGTGGCTAACCAGCGTGATTCTCTGGCTCACTGAGGAGGCCGCCCCCGCATGAGCGATGACACCAAAGAGGCCGCCACGACCCTCAAGAGCATCCACGCGACCACGCTGGCCCCGAACGGCAAGCCTGACCAGCTAGAGCGGCTGATCGAGCAGCTTGTCGATCGCTTCCGTGACGGCGCGACGGCGGACGGGAAGCGGCCAGAGCCGAGCATGATCACCGCGTTCCGCAAGCTGCACGACAAGATTGGCTGCCGGCGGCTGCACTACTTCAACGATGAGGCGGTCGATGTCCAGTTGCCCGAGCCGTACCAGGACGGGCACATGTGGCAGAGCGACCGGCTCCGGCAGATCGCCAACGAACTGGTGGCGCGGCTCAACGAGAACGACGCCGTTGTGCGCGTGAACCCGATCCAGGACACGGCCGGGCAGCGCAAGGACGCCAACGACCTCGAGACGGTGTTCAACAGCGGTCTGGACTTCGTGAAGGACCGCACCGGCCTCAACATCCAGGCCACGCTTGCCCGTGACCTCGTGACCAAGGCGTTCGGCGTCCTGCACTGGCGGATGGCTGACCATATGTGGCCGAAGCTGCCCGAGCCAGAAGAACTGGACGAGCTGCCCGAGGGCGCCGACAGGGCGAAGTACATCGACCGGCGCAACACCTACAAGACGCGCAAGGTGAAGCGGTACAAGGAGCGCGTAGAGGCCCACGCCGAACGCGTGAAGCACTCCCGCGCCCGTGCCGGATTCCCGTGGATGATCGAGTGTCCCCAGCCTGACCAGTTCCTCTACTGGGAAGACCGCTCGCTGGAGAACGGCTTCGGCATCGTACTGGTGCTCCGCGAGGTGGGGCTGCTCGACTACGCCCGCGAGCTCCACAAGACCGATGGGCTGGTGATCTCGGTGAACCAGGCGAACCAGCGCGTACCGATGTACCTCGAACGCGACGCGCCAGCGGAGTGGGAGCCGAGCGGGGACATGTGGGGCGAGCGCATCCAGATCGCGGAGCTGTGGACGCGGGATGAGTATTACGAGCTGGTCAGCGAGGGCGGCACCGCGGGCTGGGAGCTGGTGAAGTCGTGCAGCCACCCGTACGGGATGCCGCCCTTTGCTATTGCGGCCGCGATCGAGAACAACGAGGTAGACCCGGCCCTGCGGTGGGAACCCGCGCTGGAGGGTATGTACCGCCTCAAGCCCACGGTAGACCGCTCTATGAGCCTGTTCCTCACCCTCGGGGAGTCGGTGGCGCTGCCGTTCTACTACCTGCGGCGGACTGGCGATGGCGGCCCGATGCTCGACGACAAGGGCAAGGTGGTGCAGTTCACGAGGAACGCCGCCGCGGCCATGAAGCCCCCGGACGGCTACGAGATTGCCCAGCTTGAGTTCGAGGTCAATCCCGCCTTCATCGAGGGCGTGAAGTTCATCAATGAGGAGTTCGACAAGGCCGCGCCGGCAACGGGGCAGGCCGAGATCAGCACCTCAACGCAGCCGTGGACGGCCCGCATTGAGCAGGCGCAGCAGAACGTCGAGCCGAAGATGCTCCTGGGCAACATCGGCAACGCGATCTCCGTAATGGTGCGGAACATGGCGCAGGTGATGTCGCTCGGCCGCGGTGAAGGTGGCTTCGAGGGTGACCCCGTGTGGGTGTACGCGAGGACGGACGACGGCAAGACGGACATGACCACGGTTGTGGGCGTAGAGCCAGAGAAGATCCGGTCTTTGGACATCACTGTGGACATTGAGGCGAGTTCGAGCGCGGAGCGGATCACGCTGCAGGAGCATGGTAGGGCGCTGCTGAACGACCCGAAGGTTGGGCTGACGCAGGAGGAGTTCGTCAAGGACTACGAGGGCAAGCCGAACGCGGACGATGTGGTTGCCAAGCGTCGGGCCGACGCTGCCTACACCGCTTACGTGCTGCCGGGCCTCATCCGGCAGGAGCTGGCCGCGTGGCAGGGGCCGCAAATCATCATCGGCGGCGACGGCAACGCGATCGGGCCGGACGGGCAGCCGCTGGACCCCGCGTCCGTGCTGGCCGCGAACGGCTACAGCGTCCAGAACCCGCCTCAGCCGCCGGGTGGTGGTGGAGCGCCGGGTATGCCCGCGAATCCGCCGCTGGAGGCGCCGGGGACGATTCAGCTACCGGGGCAGGTGGCGGGATGAGCATCAGCGACAAGAGCGAGATCGAAGACATCCTCGACCGCGTGAAGGAACAGGCGAAGGTGGACCGCGAGCTGATCAAGGGGCAGCTCGGTGACCAGCCGTACGGCCATCGCAACCCCACGGACAAGGAGTTCCTGATGTGGTGGGAGATGAAGCTGGCCGAGAACCCGCCGATGTGGATTGTCGCCCCGAACGGGATGCAGTTCATGGCCTCGCCCTTCGAAGTGATGATGACGCTCGCGGTGAACGGCCGGGAGTGGATCAAGCGGTACCGGGACGCGCAGCGGCGTGAGGCGGAACGCGCCCTCGAAGAGCCGGTGCTGTACCGCATGCCCGAGTACGAGCAGACGGAGGTGGCGTAACCATGCCTGACGGAATTGTGATCCCGAACCCGTTCGGCTCGCCTTCGAGCTCTGGCGGTGGCTCCAGTAGCTCCGGCGGGAGCTCCGGTGGTGGTGGCGGGTCCAGCAGGGTATCGGCGCCGCCCGCGCAAGGGAGTGGTTCATTGACTGACTGGGACGGCTCTGTCACGGGTGTTGCCGGCACCATCTACCAGGTCAGCACGACCGGGCAGATCAGCATCATCTACCGCCCGCCCGCACCTGAGCCGGTTGACCCCGGCCCTGACCCGGACGGCGACGGCTACGACAATCGCACGGGCCTGCCGGTGGGCGTTACCACCGTGCCGCTATCGGTGAGCCCCACGGGCCTCGTGTACAAGGGCATCCCCGTAAACGCGGACGGTTCGCGCTACGTGGCCGAAGATGCGCCGGTGAAGCCCGGCCCGGCGGCGGCGACGTGGACGGGGCAGGGGCCGAAGGGGTATGGCACCTACGTGCTCGACGGCCCCGGCGGCCAGCCGGGCACCTTCGTAGGCGACCCGCGCGTCCCTTCTTCCACGACGCAGCAGTTCGGCTCTGGCGGTGGCGGTGGTGGCTCCGGCGGCGGTGGCGTGGCCTCCGGGTCACAGGCGGCCTACAACCTCGCCGCCGAGAAACAGAAGCTCGAAGCGCAGACCAACGCGGCGATCAAGCGGGCCAACGCCGAAGCTGACGCCGCTATCAGGGTGGCGCAGGCGCGCGCGCAGGCTGGCGACGCGGGCGACCGGGGCGCGCTGGAGCGGCTGAACATTGAGCTCCAGGCCCGCGCCGCCGAGTTCGAGAAAACCTACGGCCTGAGCCTGCAGCAGTTCGAAGAGAGCAAGCGCCGGAACTCGGTCGAAGAAGAGATGACCCGCGGGCGACTGCGCTTGGAGGCCGCCAACTCGTTCAAGGATGCGGTGTCCTCGACCGACCCGATCGCGCTGAGGGCCTTCCTCGCTGCCGGCGGTGGGAACATCGCCAACGCGCTACAGGGTGGCGCCACGGCGCGCAGCACGGCCTCAGACCTCCCCGCCGCGCGCATCCTCCAGACCATTGAAGACCTCGACAGCACGCCCGCACCCGTGACGGGTGGCGGTGGCGGCGGGCTCTCGACGGGCGGCGGCACAGGCGCTGGTACAGGCGGCGGCACGGGTACGGGTGTGGGCGGGGGTACCGGGACGGGCACCACTCCCACTACCACGACCCCCGCCGCACCGCAGTTCACGCCTACCGCGGGGCTCGACGCACCGCCGGAAGGGTTCGCGACCTGGGGCGACTGGCTCAAGAAGGTGCGCCCCGGCATGGCCTATGACGACTACATGGGCCAGACGGTGCGTGATGTCGGCGGCGTGGAGTTCGACCGCCGCGGCAACTTCCAGGGACGGCTCGTCGTGAACCCGGAACTGGAGGCGCTGGAGAAGAACGGCTACAGCGGCGGCACGCGCGTGATTGACAGTGAACAGGCGCTCTACGACTACCTGAACCAGATCGGCGCCGCCTCGTACGCCAAGCAGAACTCCCAGCGGGCACAGTCGAACCCCTACCCCACGATGGACACGACGCAGGCGTGGAGCGCAGTGACGGCGGCCAGCTCGGGTTACAACGCGCTGGCGAACGGGCCAGCCACGCCGCGCCCTTCGACCGTGGCCGCATCACAGGCGGCAGCGGCGGCCGGGCCATCGCCTTCGATCATCGACAACACGATCGCGGTGCGGCTGCCGAACGGGAGCATGGCGACGATCCTCCCCGGCCAGCCAGTGCCCACGGGCGGGGTCATCATCGACCGGGCCACAGGCGCACCAGCGGGCGCTCCTGCCGCCACGGCTCCCGCATCAACCGTATCGGGCGCCGGCGGTGGATTGAGCACGACGCCAGAGCGCCGGTACAGCGGCGGGCCGACGCGCGCGCCGGTTGTGATGACCGGCGATGCGACAGCGCGTGACCCCTTCTCGGGCGGTGCGGAGCCTGAACTGATCATCAACCGCACCGGTGCGCCGCTCGACATCATCAAATCCGATGATGTCAGCCAGATGATGCGAGGAGGTGGGGGGCTCGCGCGTTCGATGCAGGTGCCCCGGTTCGCTACCGGCACGGGCCAACTCAGCACGCCGGGAACGTTCGTCGAGCAGTCTTACGTTGCGCCCCCAGTCGCTTCCACATCCTCCAGTTCGCGTAGGCGCGGCACGGCGACCCCAACGCCCACTCCCGCACCTACGCCAGCGGCGGGAACCACCACCACGACGCCCACACAGAGCACCACGACCGTGCAGACGCCTGCCGGGCCGGTGACCTCGCCGGGCACGGTACCAACGCAGACGACGACCACAGTGACTCCCACGCCGGTTGCCAACCCGGCCCCGGCGGGCGGTGGCCTTAGCACGACCCCGGCCCCCACGCCGCAGCCGGTAGCGGCGGTCCCCGCGCCGCTGCCACAACAGCCGGCTCCCGTGACCACGCCTGCTCCTGTGGCAGCCGCACCGGTCCCCGTGACGCAGCCGACGCCTACCGCGTTGGCTACGGGTGGTGGCGGACTGAGCACGGGCACCACCACGACCATTGCGGAGATTCTTGCGGGGACGGGCCTCGGCAACCCTACCGACCTCGGCGTCACTCCCGCGGACCAGCCGTACCTCGACCAGGTAGGCGCCATCCGCGACAGCACGGAGCTCCCCGCGGGTGTGAACCCGTACAACGTCGATTGGGACATGCTCGACCCGGTTCTGCGGGAGTCGTACCTCAAAGGGGCGCAGAGCAAGTACGGCATCCCGATCGCCTCTACCGCGTTCGAACAGGCGCGTTACGCCCTGCCCGGCCAGAGCCGTGGCGGGCTCTCGATGAGCTACTAGCCGAGGAGGCCGCAATGGCTACCTATCGCAATTGGAGCGCTGAGGATCGGCTAAGCCATCCCGGCGGGATAGAACTGTGCAGGCTCCCTCGTTACTCGGGGTCGTGGTGGTGGATGTGGCGGCCATGGTCGCGGCCTGACATGACCTACCGAATCCCGGAATGTTGGCGCGAAGCGGCTGGAGGGCTCTGCTAGATGGTTTGGCTCTCAGATCAGTCCCTTAGCAACATCGAAGAGATGCTGGCGCAACGGCGGCGGGAGCAGGAGATGCTTGCCGCGCAGGACGCTGCCGCGATGGGCGGGACGACGCCGTACATCTACGAGGATGGCAGCTTTAGCACGGGCGGCTCAGTCCAGGGCGCGGGCTACTCGAACCCGTGGGAGCCACCAGCGCCCGAGCCGTGGGACATCGACACCAGCTACTTCGACTACACCGCTCAGCCCGACTACGGCTCATTCAGTGACAATGTGCCGCAGGGCTACCAGGGCAGCGGGAACGTCATCGACATGCGCGGGGCGAACGACAATCCGTGGGGTAGCGACCCGTGGAACCTGAACGCCAATCAGAACTTCCTCGGCGCCGAAGACGCGGGCCAGTTCACGGACTGGGGCGCGGTCGATGCGGCCTACCTCGGCCCCATTGATGGTGGTTACCAGCCGCCCGCGCTGCCAGTGTGGGAGCCGTACGACCAGGACGAGGCCCTGTTCCAGCACATGCCGGAGACGGGCTGGGACAGCTACGACTTCGGCTCGGCGATGGACACCGCCTACCTCGATACGGTGGAAGCGTCCGGGAACACGGACTGGATGTGGAACTACGCCGACTTCGGCCCGCAGCAGGACCGGGCGATGCTCCAGCACCTCGACCCGCCGGCGAACCCGCAGGACGCGGCGCAGGATTGGGTCTACGACGCGCCGAAGATCGACCCGGCGAACATCGGCAGCGGTGGCACGCCGATCTGGGATGCGCTCGACAAGTACGTCTTGAAGCCGCTGGACTACGTTGCCGAGCTGGGCGCAGACACGGCACCGATAGCGTGGGGTAACGCGCTGGCGCAGACGGCGGCGCTTCCCTACAACAAGTTCGAGGATTGGGAAGAGCGCGTAGACGTGCCCTTCTACGACCCGCCAGACATCACAGGCAGCCCTACACCCTCCGAGAGCATCCTTCGCACGCAGAGCGACCTCACGTCGCCCTCTGATGCCGTCTCGGACTTTCGTGACCGGCCGTTTTGGCAGCAGGCCATCTACGGGACGCTGTACGACCCCACCTCGGTGCTGCCGGTGGTGGGGTTTGGCGGCGAGATTGCCGACATCGCCCGTGGTGCGCGTTCGGGGTTCGATGACCTCGCCCAGGCGGCGCGGCCGGGCCTGGAGCGCATCGGTGCTGAACTCTCAGACGAGATGGGCGCGATCCAGATCGGCAGGGTTGGGCCGCTCGAGGCCGGCCAGGTCGTGCGGAACACGGCAGGGCAAGAGCTGACGGTGGTGAAGCCGTTCGAAGGGACGATCAACGGGTGGGTCACGGTAGCGGACGAGGCTGGGGCGACCACGAAGATCAAGCGGGGCATGTTGGACGCCGCGCCGGCCGGTGCTCCAGTGGAGCAAGTGGACGAGTTGGCGGAAGCCATGCCACGCGATACCAACGGGCTCGTTATCGGTTCCCCTGAGTGGGAACAGGACATCTTGAGCCGCTCTGAGCTCTGGAGCCGCGATAAGCAGCTAGGCTCCAATTTCGAGCGGCTCCTTACCACGCCAGAGGTGGAGGAAACTCAACAGGCATTGAAGGCGGTTATCAATGACCGCGAGCTTACCGGCCGGATGCGCGCAGACGCGTTGGACGCAGCGAAGGCCGCTGCGGAACAAGCCATCACGGATTCGCGGGCCGCCTATCAGTCTCAGTTGCGAGAACGCGTGCTCTCCCAGGCGCGCGAATCCGCACTCAAGAATGTGCCTGCTACCGACCAATTGCGTGATGTCACGAAAATGGTTCCCGATCTGCCGTTACCGGCGAACCGGGGCAAATTGCCTGTGTCTCAGATTCAGGAGCCACCCACTACCGCCGCGAATCCGGAGACTTACATCAACGGAGACCGCGGGCGCTACGTCACCACCACCCCCGACAAAGACGGGTTCTACGACGTGGAGATGCTGGAGGGCACCAAAAAGGGGCAGATTCGCGTTACCCGCACTGCGCCTGATGGCTCTGACCCGCGCTTCGCGGAATTTCAGGCTGAATGGAAGCGCGAGCAGGACAACTTCCGCAAGATACGGGAAGCCGAACAGCGGCAAGCGGGGCAGGTGCCAGGTGTCAGGGCAGGCGACGAAACCGCCGCCACACCGCCCCCGCGCATCCCCCCCACCGCACTGGCCGACGACGCAGCGGGCATGGGGGGCGATTGGGATAGCGCCCTCGTGAAAATCCGCGAGGCGGCGCGCAAGAGCGAGAACATGTACCGCACCGGCCGCGCCCAGGACGAACTCCGGGCGGGCAGGGCTGACCAGTTCAGCAACATCCGGGACGCCATTCGCACGGGTACGGGCAGCGCCGAGGACATCGCCAACGCGGCGCGCGGCTCGGCGCGGGGCAAGTTCGAGATCTCCCGCGTGCAGGCGGTTGACCTGACCCCGGCGGAACGGAACGCGATCATCCTCCACACGAACGACCGGATTGCGAAGGGTGGGAACCCGGCCGACATCTTCCGGGTAGTCGGTGAAGATAGCGTACTGGCGAAGATCACGGACGGGCGCCGCCTGCAGCCGAACGAGATCAAGTGGGTGCGGGAGAACATGAACCCCGAACTCGCCGACTCGCTGGCGAAGCGGCAGCCGACGCGCGGGCAGGAGCTGGCCCAAGAGACGAAGCTGCGGACGGCCGCGGCGAAGGTCGAGGAGAAGCAATACGCGAACGCCCAGAAAGAGGCGCAGCGGTGGGCGAGGCGCGCTAACCAGTTGACGGCGGACGCGCAGCAGGGCAAGGACGTGGCGGCCATGCGCGCTAAGTGGAAGGCGATCGCGGCCGAGAACGACGCGGCACAGATCCACCAGACGCTCCTCAACCCGTTCGTCACGGCCGAGGAGAAGGCGATTGCTCAGCGTGCGCTGGACGTGGCCGACCGTGCCGAGCAGATGGCATCGCGGCGGTACAGCGACACCGCGGTGCGTCAGCAGGAACGCGCGGCCGAGACAGCCACGCAGCGGGCCAACCGGGCCGAGCGGCTTGCGGCCGAACGCGCCGACCTTCGCAGCCCGAACGAGGCACAGATCCTCGAGAAGGCAAAGAAGCTGATCGCGACCAAGACCACCGACCCCGAGCTCGCCAGGCAGGCAGAGCGCAGCGTGGAGATGTGGATCGACGGCAACCGGGCGGTGCTTGACGCCATCGGGGAAACGCGCGTACAGGCGTGGGCGAAGTTCCAGTCCAGCATGACGGGCGATGTCAGCGACAGCTTCACGACCCACCTGCTCCGTAGGGAGGAAGACCTGAGCGCAGCCCTCAAGCTGGAGGGGATGGACCAGGAGGTGGCGCAGAAGCTCGCGCGCACACTGAGGAACCGGGAGCTGGAGCTGCGCTACCCTGGCGGCAACATGCCCCCCGCCGTCGTGCGCGCACTGGAGGAGGCCAAGAACAACCCGCTGGCGTCATCACAGGGGATCGCCGGCGCGCTGGGCACCACGAGCCAATTCCTCAAAAACTCGATGTTCTGGGCCGACTTCTCGGTGTTGGGCCAGCAGGTGGTGAAGGCTGCGATTACGAGCGGGCCTCAGATGCTGGTGGGCCTCGCCAACCGTGCGGCCGCATCGATGAACCTCCCTCACATCGTCACGAACCTGGCCGAATCAGAGGGCGTGACCAAGCGAGTGGCCTACCAGCTTGACGGCGTGATGCAGGGCGCGCGCACAGGCGCAGTGGATCTTGACCGCTCAGGATCGGTGTTCTCCAAGATCCCCGGTGTGGGCAAGGCGGCCGACTGGCTCACCGATGTCCAGTTCGGGACGGTGCTGACCACGCTCCGCAACACCATCTATGAAGGCAACCTGATCACGGCCAAGATGCTCCGGCAGGACATCACTGACCCGAAGGTGCGGGCCGCGGCGGCCGATTACGCCAACATCGCCACTTCCGCCGGCGGGCGCGCACTGGACGCGAAGCGGGCCGATTGGGAACGCGCGTTGCTCCTCTCGCCGCAGTTCACGCGTGCACAGGTGAAGCAGATCACCAAGCTGGCCGACATCATCCGCCCCGGCGCCAGCATCACTCAGAGGGCTATGGCGGCCACGACCATCCTCAGCACGGCCGCGGTCGGGCTGGGCGTGGGCAAGTTCCTGAACGACCAGTACGGCATTGGCGACTTCCAGATGGACCCCTCGAAGCCGGGCTTTGGCCGCATCACCTTCCCCGGTGGTCGGGTGGTGGACATCTTCCCGCAAGACCAGCTCGTGACCGCGATCGCCCGGAGCGCCCGCGAGCTCGCCGGCATGGACCAGGAAGGGCTCACCACTGCGATGGATACGTGGACGAAGTTCGCGCTCGGTCGCATCTCGCCGCCGCTCCAGATGGCGGCCAAGGGTGGCGGCTACGGCTTCGACGCGAAGGACGGCGGCTGGAAGCTGGGCGACTACGAGGGCGACCTGTTGGACATTGCGCCGTTGCCGCCGGGCTTCGTGCAGGTGTGGCGTGAAGGGCTCGACGCTATAGGGACGCCGCTGAACTCGCTCGGCGTCACGAACTACAAGGAGTCCGACTTCCAGTCGTTCGACCGGAAGGTGAAGGCAGACCCGGCCTTCGGCAAGTCCTACTACGACCTCGAAGAGGCGCAGCGGAAGGCCGCGGACGAGAAGTACCGCAAGCCGCTCTCACGCGACCCGGAGATCGCCGCCGAGCAGACCATCGGCCAGAAAATCAAAGACGACAACATGAAGGGCCAGGCGGATAGCGACCAGTGGCTGGCCGCGGGGGAGAAGCCGGACGGGTTCCCCTACACGCCGGCGGACTGGCGCGAAGACCGCAAGCAGCGCAACGAGGTGCTGTCGGCGCAGTTCGACATCCTCTATCGCGACATGCCGCCGAAGCGGGAGGAAGACAAGACCCCGGTTGACCGCTACTACGACGCCATCCAGGCCGCGGAGAACGCTGATGGCGTGGTCGATTGGGACAAGGTAGACGCCTACATGGCGGCACTGCCCCCGGAGGACCAGGCATACATCGCCCGCAACACCGGCCTGAGCGACACGCCGAAGGAACGCGAGTACCGCGCTGACGTGGCGAAGATCGGGGACAGCGGCTACTTCGACCTGACCGAGGGCAAGCGGGAGTTCCGGCAGGAGAACCCGGAGATCGCCGCGCTCGTGCGGAAGTGGGGCTACTCACCGACCAGCATCGCCGCGGAAGACCTGACGAACCGGGCGGCCGAACAGCAGGGCGTGGACGATGCGGCCCTGCAGGCGAACACGATCACGCCGGAGGAATGGCGCACGAACTACCGGAAGCGGCAGGACCAGCTCCGCGCCGGCAAGGATGTGCTCTACGCCGGGCTCGAAGAAGATGGGGAGCCGACCGAGCCACTGGATAAGTGGTTCGCCCAGATTGACGCTGCTCAGATGCCGAACGGCGTGGACGTGGATTGGGACAAGGTTGACGCCTGGGTCGCCTCGCAGCCACCGGAAGTGCAGGCCGCGATCGACAGCTACACCGGCACCGCCCTGACCCCGCTCGTGGCCGAGTACCGCGCCGACGTGAAGGTGATCGAGGCGTCCGGGTATTGGGACATCCGCGATACCGTGTTCGACTACTGGATTCAGTCGATGGGCATGGAGTCAGGGATCGTCAAAGAGGATGCCTACTTCGACATGGTGAGGGAAGCGTATGTCGAATACGCGGCGGAATACCTTGACGGTGTTCGTCCCGGCTGGCGGGAGACGGAGCCGCAGGCGGACGACGTGCTGGCGCAGACGGCCGTAAACTCGCTGGAGGCGAAGTTCCAGACGGGCGTGACCAAGAGCAACAAGCAGTGGCGCGACGAGAACCCGGACGTGGCGTGGACGCTCCGCAAGTGGGGCTACGGCGGCACCGGGAAAGAGGAAGTGTTCGGAGCACTCGGCCAGGAGGCACCGTAGATGGGGTCAGGAACGTTGTTTGCTGGGGCGGAAATGCTGACCGACTGCCAGGAGCGAGCCGAAGGCGAAGACGCCGATCACAAACCATGCGGCCTCGGTCTGCCAGCCGTTGGAGTGGACTGCCCACCCGATCACGACCTGGATGCCTATGACGGCCGCGATGGCGACCAGCGCCACGAGAACGGACAGGACGGAGTGCGCCTGCTCGAATCGTTCCCAGCGGCCTTTGACTCTCATGTGGCCGCAAATCCTATCACATTGACGGCCGTGCGGTGTCCAGCGTGTGGGTCGCGGCAGCCGGTGGACGTGCCTTCGGGGACGCTGGTAAGCGCCCGCTGCGTCAAGTGCCGGGTGGGGTTCCGGGGGGTCGCATGAGGATTACGATCGTGCCGGATCGCTCGATCCGGTAAACCGTGCCTGCGAACCCCGTTACAGAGCCATCTTCATCGGTGGTTGGCGGGGATTCGGTTGGGTGTAGCTTCTGCGCCAAGTTTGTCCCTCGGCCGCTCCAATGCGCCCCATACTACACAGTCGAAAGCCCCGGTGACCAGCCGGGGCTTTCTGGTGTCAGGAGAGGTACATGCGAACCAGGAGAGACAGATAAGCCACAGGAGGGTCCATGACACCTGTTGCCAGTCTACCACCGCTCAACTAATATTGGATCAACCGCCATAGCGGTTTACCCCCGGCAACCCGAATAGCGCCCCCATTGCGAGGCCCCACCTGTAAAGGTGCGGGCCTTTTTCGCGTTTCCGGGGAACACAGCACGGGAGGCCATCACACATGGCGGAAGACACCGCCGTCCTGGATATGCCGGACACCGGAACCGCGGGAGACGAGACACCGGAGCTTGACGCACCGGAAACAGACGCGCTCCTCGATTCGCCGGAAACGGAACAGGCGTCTGAGGACGGGTCGGAAACAGAACCGGAGACCCTTACCCGTGAGGAAGCTGAACGCCTCGCCACTGAGAAGGTTGCCGCGCGTGAGAAGGAGCTGGCCGACGCGGCTGCTCAGTCCAACGCGGAAGCCCTCGATGCGTGGCAGAAACAGCAGTACGAGCAGTCGAAGACTCAGGCTGTCCAGACCCGCCAGAACCTTGCCACGGGCGAGCTCAAAGACTTCGCCATGTGGGTTTACAAGCAGGGCGAGGACGGGAAGAACTTCGACCCCTCGCAGATCAACCCGAAGGTCATCGGCCGCATCGCCTACCAGCTTGAGGGCATGGTCTTTCAGGCTGAGTACGAGGCGCTGGACGCGATCACGGCAGACCGCATCCAGAAGGATCACCCGGACTTTCGGGCAACCCCTGAACTGACGCGGCAACTTGAACGCGCCATCCACACCCGCGACCCCAAGCAGATGGTCGAAGCAAAGCTCGACCTGATGCGGGCTGCGATGAAGGAAACCCTCCTCGCTGAGGCGCGGGCGGAAGTGGCGGCCGAGTCAGAGGACACAAAGAAGACGGACGCCATGAAGGCGGCCGAGGCAAAGCGCACCGCGCAGGGGCGGCCTACCTCCACCAATGGTGGCGCCGTTCCGGGCCGCGCAACTCTCGAAACGATGGACCCGAAGAGCGAGGCGTATGCGAAGGCGTACGAGCGCAAATACGGGTTCCGCCCATAACCACCAAACGGAAAGGGTGAGCCATCATGCCTACAGGCACGACGACTACCGGCTCTCTTGGCGACAGTCAGGAACTGATCATCGACTCCGCACGCATCGTGCGCGAGTTCGAGGGTAAGTGGAAAAGCTGCACCGACGTGCAGCGGCTGGAATCCAACACGGGCCTCTCCTGGGAAGAAATTTCCCTTGCTGCGCTGACGGCGCAGGCGATCACTGAAACCACCGACCTCGACAACCCGCAGGCGATCAGTGACACGCTCCTCCAGATCACCCCGTCAATGACGGGCATCCACCTCTGCATCACCGACCGCGTGTACCGCCGGATGCCCAAGAAGGTCATCGCGAAGATGGGGATGCTCGGGCAGAACGCGATGGACCGGAAGAAGGACGAGGACTACCTGGCGATGTTCGCCACGGCTACCACGACCCTTGCGGGCACGGGTACCACGTTCGCTTCCGGCTTCGTCAACGCGGCGGCCCGGCGGATCACGAGCAACACCACGGAGCGGGCGATGGGCACGGTTGTGACCGTCCTCCACGGCTTCGTGATCAAGGACATCGAAGACGAGCTCCGCGCCGGCATCGGCACGTACACCATCCCGAAGGGCCTGACCGAGGAAGTGTTCAAGGACGGGTTCCGGGGCACGCTCGCCAGCACCAACGTCTACGAAGACGGGAACATTACCATCAACGCCACCCCGGACGCACGCGGAGCCACCCACGCTCGCGAGGCGATCATCATGGTCCAGGGCAAGAGCCCGTGGACGGAGAAGGATCGGCTCCCCGGCCGTGGCGGCGGCGCCGATGTCGTCTACATGTACGACGAGTACGGCCTCGGTGAGCGTGGCGGCGGCCAGTGGCTGTTCGGCCAGCTTGCCGACGCGACCGCCCCAACCAGCTAAGCCCAACTAGCCACCAGTTGCACGGGACTTCGTGAGCCCGTGCAAGAAATCCTGGGAGGAAAAGCAACATGGCAGGTTCATTCGGCCGAATCCCTTTCGGCTCTGACTTCACCGGGCTCTACGACTCCGTTGTCTGGGGGACGGGCCAACTCGTCTCCGGCGACGGTATGGGTGGGCTTGGCTTCACCAGCGTCAACGAGGGCTCGTTCGCGAGCACAGTGGACGAAGACGGCGGCATTCTCGCCATCACCACCGACACCGCTGACAACGACAACGCATGCCTCGTTGGCCCGCGCTGTAAGCCCGCCTCCGGGCCCGCCTGGGCGGAAGCGCGGTTCAAGTACAGCAACGTGGACGTATCCGTCTTCTTCGGCTTTGCGGAGACGATGGCGCTGGACACCCCGGTTATGCCGGCCGAGTTCGCTACGGCCACGATGACCTACAACCCCGGCGGCCTTGTCGGCCTGCAGTACGACGTTGACGGCACGACCGACGACTGGCGCGCTGTGATGGGCGACGGCAGCGCGGCGGTAGCCGGCTCTGGCAATGGCATTCGCGCCAACGCCACCGTGACGGCTGACCGCTGGGTCATCGCTCGCGTCGTCCTCTTCGAGGATGGCTCGGCCGAGTGCTGGCTTGGCGATGTTGGTCACGCCGATAACGACGGTATCCCGACGATGCGGCTCATCAAGAAGTTTGCCGCCGGACTCACCCCGACCGACCTCTTCTACCCCGTCCTGTTCGTTGAGAACCGGAGCGGCAACGCACGCGTGCTTGAGGTGGACTACTTCAAGGGCGAGATCGGCCGCGACTGGGCCTGCACCTAGGTCTGAGCGCATCAACAGCGGGGAGGCCGCTAAGTAGGCCTCCCCGACTAGCCCACCTTGTCAAGTGCGGCCATAGCCGCCAAGGAAGGAACAGATGGCAAAGCGAAACGGATTCAAGTACGTCCCAGGCACGGGGCTGGAGTTGTACGCAGATGGCCAAAAGGTGGTGACGTTCTCCGTGGTGGAAGGACAGCCAACTATGGCGCTTGCGTCGGGGGCTTTTTTGGATACCGCACTCGCCGGGATGGAACTCCCACAGGAACTCACGATCGGCGGCATCGACTACACCTTCCCCGCCGACAATGGCGATCCCGGCGAGCAGCTCCAGACCAATGGCAGCGGCGTGCTGACCTGGGAAACGAGCGGCGTCTAGCAATGAGCTTGCCCGAGGGAACCACGCTGGCATCGGCCGGAGTCCGTCCGGTGACCGTCACCATCCACGAAGACGAGCTGGCGTTCTGGCTCGTCGAACTGAACCTCGTCCGCGCACCGTCGCGGCAATGGCATCGGTGGCAGGTGGTCACGGTGAACCGGAACGACATCCTGACCGACTGGTGGCATGACCTCGGGCCGCAAGAGAACTTTCCGGGGGTGCCGCCTCTCGCCATCCCCGGACTGTTCGAAGAACCCGTCGCCAACCTTCGCGACCTTGCCGAGCAGCAGCGCCACAGCGACCGCTTCTCGAAGCGCAAGGCGGAGCTTGAGGCGGAATCCACCCTCATCCCCGACCTGTTGAACCAGTACGAAGAGGGGAAACGAATCAGGCGGAACGTGTCGAGCTTCGGCCCGGCGGTGACGCACCAGCGCAACGGACTGGACCAGAGGGCACTCGATGAGCTTTCAAGAAGTAGCTAACGAACAGAAGCTGGAAGCGCAGATTGCTGCGCTCAAGGCTGGCGGCGGTACCGCCTTCTTCGCCACGGGTGACGCCGATGTGGACGCTGCCCTGGCCGAACCGATGGCGCCGAAGTCATCCAACCAGACGGCCTTCAAGACCATCTATGACACCGAGACCGGCGAGCCGCGGGAGATCCCCGTGACGCTGCTGGGCAAGACGCTGATCAAGCGCCGCAACGGCAAGCCCGCGTTCTCCCTGACCCCGCTCAAGGAGTTCGTCCGCGGCGAGGTGATGTGCTTCCTCCACCCTGACCACCCCGACTACAACGGCCTTCGCGCGGTCGGGCTTGGCGGCAAGGTCTGTGGCGGTGGCGAGACCCCGCCGGCTGCCCACCTGATGAGCGAGTTCGACCGGGACCTGCACATGCAGCACCGGCACGCACGCGAATGGGCCGTGCTCAAGGAGTACCGCGAGCGCAAAGAGCGTGAGGAAGAACGCGACCTCCGGCGGCAGGAGATCCAGGCGATGCAGGCCATGGCCGCGCAGGGCGGTGGCACGCGGAAGGCGGGCTAAGCATGGGCCGGATTCATTCGATCCTGCAGAAGTACGCGGACCCGCTCGGCTGGCTGGCGGCGGAGGGGATGGTCTACCGGTTCTCCGGTTCCGCCCTCAACACCGTCGCCACCGGTGCAACCTCGTTCGCTACGACCTCGCCCACCTTCCTCCTGAACGTGGCCGCGTCCGCCGAGGTAGCGGTTATCCCTGCAGAGATGCGGCTCTTCCAGGCGGGCACCGTCGCGGGTGGCGCGATCACCTACCTGATGGAGATGGACAACGCCGCCCGCTACACCTCTGGCGGCACGGCGATGACTGTCCAGAACGCCAAGACGACCGGCCCGGCGCTCCCTTCGGGCGTCGCCATGTACTCCACCGTTAGCTCGGCGATCGTCGCCACCAACGCGGTGGGTATCCAGATGGACGCGGCACTGCTCGGGCAGGACGTGAGCCCCGCCGAGGGCGCCGTACAGACCATCTCGTGGGAGCCAAAGGCAGGGCTCGACTTCCTGGTGCCAAACGGCACCGTGGGCGCCTCGTGGCTGGTGAACACCAGCGCCGGCGTCACCGGGCCGACGTGGCACTTCAACTTCAAGGCCGCAGTCGTGCCGTTGGCATGGATGACGTAGGCCCACAAGGATGACGCTCTTCAAGGAATACCGCCGCTTCCTCTATGAGCAGGCACCTGACCTCGTAGGGCGGCTGGAGGCCGTTGCCTCCCTGACGACCACTACGGTGGTTGTGACGGGCCTCGCCACGGGTGGGTACGGCGGCGAGCGGTTCCGCGGCGCCTGGCTGCTGCGAGCCGAGACGGCCAGCGCCTCCGACCGGGTACGGAAGGTGACCAGCTTCGCCTCCGCCACCGGCACCCTCACGCACGCCGGCGCGAACTACAGCGACACGACCGCGACCAGTGAGTACGTGGAAATCCTCGAGCCGGAATACCAGCCCCACATCGTAGACCGCGAGTTGAACACCATCCTCGGGGCCACCCGCCGGATGGACCGCACGATCGTGCCGGGGGTGACTGGCATGGCGAAATACTGGCTTCATGACCTCTCCTGGGTACAGGAGCCGAACGACGTTTCCCGGATCTCGGTGTGCGCCTCCCCGGTGCTCACCCGGAACCGCTACATGGAGGCGTGGTCAGGGTATAACGCCACGACCGGCGCCCTCGTGCCCGAGTGGTGGACGCTGAGCGGTGCCGACGCCACGCTGGCCCGGAGTACCGTGGGCGCGCGAAAGGGCAAGTACACCGTCGCGCTGACCCGCGCGGGCACGGACGCGGTGTTCTCGCAGTCTGTGGGGTTGCTCCCGAACGGGGCCACCGACAGCACGCCGAACTCACTGGCGGGCCAGACCGTGACGGCCGTGCTGGTGGGAACCGCCGCCAGCGCCTCACAGCTCCGGGTGACGGTGGACGACGGCGTAACCACCACGAGCTCCAGCTATCACACAGGCGGCTCCGGGGTGGAAGAGCTGACGGCCACCCACACCCTCAGCGCAACTGCTACGAAGTGCGACATCAAGGTCGAAGTGAACGGCACGGACGGGACGGCCTACGTCGATGAGGGCTACATCTGCTGGGGGCAGGTGACCGATGCCGTCCGCCGCGACGCCTTCATGGAGCGGACGGTGGGAGACTTCCGGGATGTCTCGTTCGACCAGGGTGGGACCCTTTGCGCGATGCTCCCGCCGCTGAGCTGGGGCCAGCAGTACGTGTTCTGGACGCAGCGCGCCTATCCAAGGCTCGTAGACAGCCGCGTGCTGGCCGGGACGGCCGATGCCGATACCAGCGACGCACCGAAGGAATTGATCGCCGCAGGGGCGATGTGGCGCATCCACGAGGCCCTTGGTTCAAACGCCGACGCTACCACCGCGGGCCGGTATCTCGGGCTGGCGCAGACGTGGCACGACCGCTACGAGAAGCTGGCGACGGCGCACCTGTATTTGCCGGAAGACCATGACGGCGGGGTGCCGCTACCTACCGGGACGATGCTGGGCGGGCCTCGGGCGAGGAGGGGCTAATGATCACGCAGGTATTGTTCGACCGCGGCGACGCGCGAAGGGTCCATCGTGGCAAGCTCCGCTTGGATGCGCTCCTGTATCGCGGTCATTTTGGCGTCCGCCTCCGCCAGTTGGCTTGCCCGTCTTTTTGCGTACCACGCTCCGAATCCGGCCGCGTTACTCATGCCTTCCATCCTATCACCGGGGGTACGCACTAGGATGCCCGTAGCAGAGTGGTTCCCCGACCAGCCCGCGTTCCTCTCCTATGAGCAGATCCAGCCCGGCGCCGAGGGCGGGCTGCTGGCGACCGACTACACCTCGAACACGGACACACGCTGGCGCGGGCAACTCTGCCTCGGCCCCAAAGTGACCAACCTCGACCTCTCGGCGGTGGGCGGCACAACCGCGACGGTGAACTGCGGGTGCGTGGCGCCGGTGTCGATGAACGTCAACGGGCCGCACGTCTATCTCGGCCGCGGCACGGACCCGGCGAAGGTGAAGCTCTCGGACATGTCGGTCATCGACCCCGGTATCAGCCTCTCCGAGGCGGCCACATCGATGATCTACACCAAGTCGGCCGGCGGCACCGAGGAAGTCTCGATCGGGATGGACAACACCGCCTATCACGTCATTGCGACGGTGGGTGATTCGACCGACACGGCCAGCGCCAATAACCAGAGCTACAAGATCCGCATCTTCGGCTATGCCGGCGCGGACCCGAACAGCGACACCGGCCAGATCGCGGGCTTCGGCCGTGGCGGCGGCTCGACCCAGAACCTCGCCATGCAAAACGTCCTGAGCGGGAGCGTCACTATGGACGCCTCGAACTGGCTGCAGCGCGCGGTCTTCGCGGGCGAGTCGCTGGTGTTCACCGGGTTCGTGCTGGACGGCCGCGCCTGGCTGGTGGGCACGGACAAGGGGCCGTACTACCTCAACGCCGACTTCAAGCGGTTCGTCCCGCTGATCGAGGAGCTGGCGCGATCGACGAACCATTGCCGCGGGATGTTCCGCTGGAGCGTCTATAACGGGTTCGCCTTTATTCCCCTGCAGCGTTCGTTGAGGACATCGAAGAACGTCTCCTACGGCGCCAGTGTGGGCGTGGAGACGTACCGCGAGAACCGGAGCCCCGTGCAGGGCCAGCACACCTGTGGCTGGGCCTCGGAGCGGTGGGCGTACCTGCCGGTCTACAACCCGATCTCTGACCAGACCTACCTCTGCGCCGCGCGGCCCCGCCAGGAGGGCGACTGGCACGCGCAGCAGTTGAGCTATTACCCGATCGTCACCCTGGCCGCCGGCGAGGAGTGCAACTTCGGCATCTACACCGGCACAGAGGGCGCACGGACACTGCCCGTGTGCGTTTTCGGGCGGGACTCGAATGCGGCCTACTTCGGTGAGGGCCGCGTGGACTACTTCCCGAGCGACACGTCCTACGCGTACGCATCGAGCGGGAGCTGGTACGGGACGGAGCTCCGGCGGGACCCGAACCGGTTGAAGCGGCCGACGCGGATTCGTTTCATGGCGGAGAACCTGAGTTCCAGCCAAACCATAGCGGTGAAAATCAAGGTCGATGGTGGGTCTGAGCAGACGATTACGACGGTGACGGCCACCGACCGGGGGGAGGCGCGAGGGTGGTGTGAGGTGACGTTGCGGCCGGAGGAATCCTCGAGCTATGCGGGGTTCCGGCTGCAGCCCGTAATGACGCTCACCAGCGGGAGCGCCACAGCGAGCCCGCGGATTGTGAGCCCGATCAGCATGGAATACCAGGCGGAGGAACCAACGAAGTAATGCCAAGCATGGAAGACCGAATTACCTACCTTGAGGGCGTCGTGGGGGCGTGGCTCACCAACCTGTTGGAGCCAGCTCTTACGGGGCCGTACGCCACGTTCGGGGACGGCGGGATCGTCCAGTTGGACAACAACGGGGTTGTCATCCGCACCGGCACGACCGTGCAGCAGCCCGCGATCTTCTTCGTTCCCACGTTCGCCTCACCGGCAGACGCAGAGGCGTATCGCGTCCAGATCGCCGGTACCGCGGTCAACAACAGCGTCTCGCAGCAGGCCAGCGCATCAATGTCAGCGCAGGCGGGCGAGGCCGTCGTGGGGCAGGGCAAGGGCGCGCAGGTGTCCGTCTTCGTGGATGAGCAGAGTGAGTACGCCGAAGCGAAACTCATCTCGCGTTACGCCAACGTCGCAGGGAAGTCCGCCGAAGTGCTGGCCTACTCCACATCCGGGACTGACAGCGCGGTCGTGGACATCACCGGCCGGTTGCGGCTCGACGATCGCGCCACTGACCCTGCCATCCTCGCTGACGGTGAGCTCTGGTACCGCACCGACACGGACAAGTTCCGGGCGCGCATCAATGGCGGGACGGAGAACCTTGCTACCGAGGGCTACGTCGATAGCGCGATCGGCGACCACGAGGCCGCCGCAGACCCGCACACGGGCTACCTGAAAGAGTCAGACGCGAGCTGGGTAGACCTGACAGACGGCGGGGCGACGACTCTGCACACGCACGCTCACGAGGCGGCGCACATCGCGCACGACACGATCTGGGCGGCGAAGGGCGACCTCGCAGTCGGTACCGCAAACGACACCGCCCAGGTGCTCACTGCGGGGACGAACGGGCATGTGCTCACGGCAGACAGCGCACAGGCAACCGGCCTCAAGTGGGCCGCGGCAGGAGGCGGTATGAAGAAAGTCCAGGGCAGCGGGTACCGAGTTTATCCTTCGGCCGCTGACGGTATCACCCCGGCGAACGCGGGCTCGGCATGGGCGAACGGGGCCTACTCGCAGGTAGTCGCCAGCACCGCGGCGGCCATCTACGTGACCCATGTGATGTTCGGCATCGATGGTTCCTCGCAGGAGGTCGAGATCGACATCGCCACCGGCGGTGCCGGGGCCGAGACGGTGGTATCCACCGTCTGCTACTCCATCCCGAACACGACCGACGTGAGCGTGGTGCTGCCATTGCCCTTCGTGATCGCGATCCCGACCAGCACCCGGATCGCGGTTCGGATGCGAGAGAGCGGCACCACCACCACCGTTGAGGACGTGAAGCTCATGTACATCAACCAGGCCGACCTCGTAGACATCTAGGCCGACATCTAGGCCCACCGAGCGGGAGGAGGGCACCGGTGAACTTGGAACCCCACCAGTGCCCCTCCCTACATCGACCACGACCGCTGGAGGGTCGCACGAAGATGCCCGGAGACACTACATACCCGCCGCCTTACGTGCCGGGAATCCTCGGTGAGAGGGGATGATGCAACCACATGATGACGGTTACTCCGGGTACCTCGGGTCCCTGAACATGGATCAACGTGCTCGCACCGAAGCGTTCATGCGGCTCGGCCCAGACGAGCGGACAGCCCGCCTCTACGCGCAGAACAACCAGATCATCGATGACCTCGCCGCGGTGCGCGCCGACGTGCGGATGCTAGCCGAGCGCCCGTGGTGGCGCGACGGGATCAAGGCGTTCGGCGCCCTCGGCGCGGTTGTTGGCACGGCCGTTGGTGGCGCCATCCAGGCATACCGGACGTTGCACTAGCGATGCCTACCGAAATCGAAGGCCCGCTGCTGGACGAATATTGCGACGCCTGCCGGTGGGTGACGGACCAACTGGAGCTCTGCCAGGTGCCGATGGGGAAGCGGTTCATGTTCTGCGAGGTGTGCGCGTACGAGCACAAAGCGGTGCCGGTGCAGGACATTGAGGCGGCGCAGATCAGAGTGTGGGAACATCTGAAAAAGCGAGTAGGCGCATGACGCGACTCAAGCGGTGGTTCGGTATGGCCCTGTGTTTCGTCCAGGGCGACTACTTCTTCCGGGAGCGAATACCGGAGGGCCAAGCGGGGCGTTGTGACCGGTGTGGGCGCTTCGTGGAGAACTTCTAGATGCGGCTCCTATGGGGCTTCCTCGCCGGCACGTTCTGTGGGAGCGCGGCGCTCGTTGTGTGGGTCGAATGGGCCGAACTGGGGGACTACGTGCGCGACCACCGAAAGACGTACGAGGTGCGTTAGGTGAAGCCCTATTACGAGTCCGGCGGCATCACCATCTACCACGGGGACTGCCGCGAGGTGTTGCCCGATGTGTCGGCAGACGTGCTCGTGACCGACCCGCCATATGGAATTGCCCACGCGAGCAATCGGCAAGACTCCGCGTGGCGCAATGAAGTTATCGCCAACGACGAGTCCACGAGCTTTCGCGATTGGGTGCTGACGCGATGGGGCGATCGTCCTGCGATCGTCTTCGGCACTTGGAAGGTAATCAGACCGCTCCTCACGCGGGCAGTTCTTGTTTGGGACAAGGGGCCAGCTTCCGGCATGGGAGACCTTTCGTTCCCCTGGAAAAACTCGCACGAGGAGATCTACGTGCTCGGTCGCGGCTTCGAAGGGCACCGCGGCGAGTCGGTGCTCAAGGGCTACACCGTCGTCACATGGGCATCGATGGGGCGCTGCCATCCTAATGAGAAGCCGATCGGGCTACTCGTTGACCTAATCACGAAGTGCCCGCCTGGAACCATCCTCGACCCGTTCATGGGCAGCGGCACCACCCTTCGCGCCGCGAAGGACCTCGGCCGCAAGGCGATCGGCATCGAGATCGAGGAGCGCTACTGCGAGATAGCGGCCAAGCGCCTCTCTCAGGAAGTCCTACCGATGGGGGTGCCAGCAGCATGATCTTCCCGATGTACGCCGACGCCTGCCCGGAGGTGACCATCTGGTGGTGCGACGTGTGCGACCGCACCGCTGTCCACAAGCCGGGGCCGCGCCCCGCTCATACGTGTCCGGATAGGGAGGCCACCAAGCCATGACCGTTCTCGACGTGAGCAACTGGGATCGCCCGACCTTCGACGCCGAGTGCCTGGCCGCGTCCGGGGTAACGCGCCTCATCATCGGCTGCTGGGAGTACGACACCACCCTTGGGCTCCTCAGTGAGGCCACAGAGGCGGGAATCCTCGTGGAAGACCTGTACTGCTTTCTCTACTTCGGGCTGGGCCACGAGCAGCGTGAGGTAATGAACGCGCTCACGATTGCACGGGCGCGGCCGGGCCAAATCAAGCGGATCTGGCTGGACTGCGAAGCCCACTTCACCGAATGGGCGGGCGACCTCGATACGGAAGCCGCGGGCCTCGACCCAGGGGAACGCATCGCCGCGGTGAAGCGGGCGATCGCTTTCATCGGCGCACAGGACGCGCGCTTCGGGTGGACGACGCAGATCGGCATCTACACCGGCCGGTATTACTGGCGGGACAAGATGGGCGACACGACGGAGTTCAGCGGCCTCCCGCTCTGGCACGCGGCGTACGGCGCCGACAGTCTGCCCGCGGAGCCCATCACGGAAGTCACGTACGGCGGCTGGACGAAACCGGCCGCGCATCAATACACGAGCCGCTACCTCGTCTGCGGGCGGGAGCGGGACGCGAACTACTGGTTCCTGGAGGACACCGAAATGCCTGACCCACGGGTAGACAAGCTGGTTACGGCGTGGGGCGGCGAGGCCGCCCTTGACGCATGGAACGCGCGGGGAAACTCCCTCGTCATTGGATACACAGACGGCCAACAGAAGCTCGGTGAGCTCACCATGAAGGTCTACGACCTCACGAAGGCCTTGGCCGATGGCGGAGGTGACTGGCCGCAACTTATGAGCATCGCCGCTGGTCTTCGGGATCTCGCGGAAGCCATCGAAGGGAGCCCACCAAAGTGAGCACCCGCACGTTACTCGCGGCCGTTGGCGCTACCGGGGCTGCCTGCACGATCTGGGCGGGCTCGGTGGGCACCATTGGCGGGACCGTCTCCGACACGCTCCCTACCATCTCGCTCCTTGTGGGCGCCACCGGGGCCGCTCTCTCCGGCTGGGTGCTCGCCTTCAAGGCGCTGCAGTACGAACGCTCCGGCCTCGATGCCGCGGGGCCTCCCCCTGTCATTGGGGGCGACTGAGGCCGTGTGCTATCCTGAGCGCGGCTAACTGCCACCTCGGCGCAGAAGGATCGGACCATCTGGCCGGTCGGCGAAGAAGGGCCACTCCTCAACAGGGTGGCCTTTCTGCTTGTTCCCACCGCCCCCCTCACCACCGATGGTAGCGGCAGCCGCCCCCCTGCGAGCGCACACACCGCATGCACCACAGCCACGAGACCCACCCGATGTGTGGGCGCGGGAGCCTCACTTTTGAACCTGCGAATAGGACAGTTTCCGGCCCCAACTCGCTTCGTGGGCTAGATTCAAAATACCCCCTCCTAACCTGAAAAGTGGCTGAGTTTACCATGAATTGTCAGAATCAGGCCGCATCCCGCGACGCGCCCATATAGATTCAGATTGGCCCCTGATGTAGGCTCTCCGGGCCATGCCGACCGATGCCAGCCTGCTCGAATCGAACAATTCACTCCAATCCTACCTCCGCTCCCTGAAGGCCCTCCGCCGCACCCCGGAGACGGTCCGCAACAACCTCCACATCCTCGGCCAGTTCATCGAGTTCACGGCCAGACAGGGCATCGAAGCCCCCTTCGAAGTCCAGCGCTCGACCCTCACGGACTACCTCGTCTGGATGCACGAACGCCACGCGGCGCACACCGTCCGCGTCCGTTACACCGTCGTCCGATCGTGGTTCCGCTGGCTCGAAGCGGAAGGCGACATCGACGTGAACCCCTGCCACGGGGTGCCGCTGCCCAATGCTGAGCAGGTGCAAAAGGACGTGGTGACGGCGGACGACATGGGCCGGGTGTTCCAATACCTCGAACAGCAGAAACGCTGGCGGGACCTGGCGATGCTGGCGATCCTCTATGACACGGGGATGCGCGTGGGCGAGCTCGTGGGCCTGCGCCGGCAAGACCTCTCCCTGGACACGGGACTGGTGACGATCGTCCGCACCACGACCAAGACCGTGGCCGGCGCGCGCGTAGTCCGCTTGAGCCCCGCCGCGGTGCGCCACGTTGACCGCTACTTCCGCCGGCGGAAGGATGCCTTCCCCTGGGTCGTGGTCGGCCATAAGGGCGCCCTGACGCGCACCGGGGCCTATGAGATCGTCCGGGCCGCGTTCGAGAAGGCGGGCGTGCCCGGCACGATCGGCCCCCACGACATCCGCCACACTTCCGCCTCGCACGTTGCGGGGCTGCTCAGTGAGTCCGAGATGATGGCGCTGTTTGGCTGGAAGGACTCGAACATGGCCCGCTATTACGCCCACGAGGCGATGAGGAAGGCCGCGCTGGTGGCGCACGAGAAGGCATCGCCAATGGAGCGGCTCGGGCGGAAGCCCGACAACAGGTGACGCGTTGTGTTCGCTAGCATACATTTGTAAATGTGCCACGGACGTAATGGTAATCGGGCTGTAAAACGGTTAGGGTGGCGCATATCAAAACCGTCACACCGCGGACAGACGGCCAAACGAGCGTTGGATAGCGGGAGCAGCGGATGGCGATCATGA